>Ga0209097_10001438_pt1 | contig 20370 bp, 14 predicted proteins | sample AD_UKC052_MetaG_FD_184419 | JGI IMG/M metagenome (GOLD analysis project Ga0209097, IMG submission 184419) | Active sludge microbial communities of municipal wastewater-treating anaerobic digesters from USA - AD_UKC052_MetaG (SPAdes) (version 2) | ecosystem: Engineered > Bioreactor > Anaerobic >... | reverse complement strand
TTATGATCCTGCCACTAATACGTACTTATATAATTACAATGCAGATAAATATTTTGTACCGGCGAGTAATGTAAAGCTGTTTACGCTGTATGCAGGGATGAAGTATTTGGGGGATAGTTTGGTGGGGCTGAGGTATAGGGAACAAGACGGCACTACAATAATTTATCCAAATGCAGACCCTACTTTTTTACATCCTTCTTTCCCTGCACAATCAATATTTAGGTTTCTCAAATCAAAACAGAAAATCGATTTTTGTACTCAATATTATACTGAAAATCTGGGAAAAGGATGGGCATGGGATGATTATAATGAACCTTACATGACAGAAAGAAATGAATTTCCAATATATGGGAATTTATTGCGATTATATAAACAGAAAGATAGTGTAACGGGAGTGCCCCAAAATGTTAGACTAAGCATAGACCCACTTTCAAAACAATATTATAATGATACAGCAGATATTGGTCTTTACCGTATTCCTGAAAGAAATGAATTTTCGTTAACAGTATTATCAAGACAGGTAAATCTCAATAAAACCTTAGTTGCCCCAATGGTTATGGGCATTAATGAAGTGATTGATTTTTTGAGCGACACTTTAAAAAAAGACGTACAACTAAAAAGTAATTTAATTGGCGACGGAATAGATAATAATGACAAAAAATTAAAAGTCATTCACTCCCAGCCCACCGACTCCCTCCTCACCCCCATGATGCACAACAGCGATAATTTCTTTGGGGAGCAAACGCTGTTAATGGTAAGCAATGAGCACCTGGGCTACATGAACGATGAAGCCATCATCGATACCTTATTAAAAGCCGATCTTAAAGACGTTCCTCAACAACCCAAATGGGTGGATGGCAGCGGCCTCAGCAGGTATAATTTATTTACTCCACAATCATTCGTTTATATTCTTAACAAAATGAAAAACGAGTTTGGCCTCGAGAGATTAAAAACTATTTTACCCACCGGTGGCGAAGGCACCCTCAAAAATTACTACAACAGCGACAGCGGTTTTATCTATGCCAAAACCGGTAGTCTAAGTAACCAAATAGCTCTCAGCGGTTTCTTGATCACTAAAAAGAACAAACTGCTGGTATTCTCTCTTCTCACCAACAATGCCATCGGAGACGGCTGGCGGGTACGCAGGGCATATGAAAATTTTCTAAAAATTTTCAGAGAGCGGTACTAGTAAAGGCTCACTGTCACCAATAATAAAAGTGCGTTCCTAATCAGGGTCGATAGCCCCTCTCCTCAAGGAGAGGGGTTGGGGTGAGGTGAAACAGCATGTATTTTGAACAAGCCATAAACTCCGGAAGATAAATGGTTGGGGCAGGAGAAACAAACAGTTGTCGAAATAAAAATAAAAGCTAAAAATTTTTCACCCCCAGGCATCGCAATCCCCCTCCACAGCATCTACCCTATACCCAATTCAATAAATAAACCATCATCTTGATAAAACTAACGGGTATGAAAAGAATTTTTACGCTTTTACTTGTTTTAACGGCCTTTTTCTCTGCTGACGTATTGGCCCAATGCAACCCCGAATTTACCTTTACTGTGAATAATGCTAACGGGCAGGTTCAGTTTACACCTGTAAATACCAATGCAGTGCAGCATACATGGCTTTTTGGTGATGGCAGCTCCAGCAATGTGGCTGCACCTGTTCACGTGTATTTCCCCGGCACTTATAGCGTGGTACATGTGGTAACGTTCCATTCTCCTAACGACAGCAGCCTGCAATGCAGTGATTCTTCCCAACGTTTATTGACCATTACCGGCCAGCAACCCTGTAATATAGATGCAGACTTTAGTTTTGTACGGGACAGTGTACAAACCAATAAAGTATATTTCACCAACTTATCTACCGGCGTTGATTCTAATACCGTTACCCAATGGATATTTGGAGATGGTACCAGCTCTTTTGACGACAACCCTGTTCATGTGTTTCCTTCATCCGGTGTTTACAGGGTATGCCTTGCCGTAAGAAGAGATAATATTTGTGCGGATGATACCTGTGCCATGGTGCAGGTACAGGCACCGCAATGTAATATCCAGGTCAATTTCAGCAGCCAGGTTGACTCTATTGATCCCAATACAATAAATTTCACGAACCTCACTACACCAATGGAGCCAACAGATTCTGTTACCTGGCTGTTTGGTGACGGACTTAGTTCTGCCGAAATTAACCCTTCTCATTCCTATATCAGTGGCGGTACCTATACTGTTTGCCTTGTTGTAAAGAGGTATACAGCTGCCGGTGTAACCTGCATCAGGGAATTTTGCCAGTCAGTTACTATTGCGCCTTTTTGCAACATCATACCCAATTTTGTTTATTATAGAGACAGCAGCACCAGCCAGCCTGCAACCTATTTGTTTTATAATGGTACTGTACCATTCTCCCCGGCCGATTCAAGTTTTTGGGATTTTGGCGACGGATCTCCACTTGTATTTTCAAACAATGCCCTTACACATACTTACACAAATCCAGGCTATTACACTGTTTGTTTAAGGGTAAAGAAAATGCAGCCGGGCACTACCAATGCCATTTGTGAGCGGCAGGTATGCCAAAGTATTTTGGTGGATACACCACAGGTGCAGTGCAACCTGCAGGCTTTCTTTACAGCTCAAAGAGACAGCAGTTCATTCAACTCCTTTTCCTTTACCAATCTCACACAAGGGCTCACCGCCGTTGACAGTGTTCGATGGACTTTTGGTGATGGAACTTCTTCCAATGTATTCAACCCGGTACACAGTTACAACCTGGCAGGAACCTACCAGGTATGTCTGCGGGTGAAAAGAACACAGGTGCCGGGTGCAGCACCTTGCGTGGATGAGTATTGCCAGTCCGTACTGGTGCAGCAACCCAATACCTGCAACCTGGTAGTTAATTTTGATGATAGTGTGATCAATAACACCGTTTTCTTCACTAACTATAGTACACCGCTTACTGCTGCCGATTCTGTACGCTGGACCTTTGGTGATGGCAGTACATCAACTGAATTAAACCCTGTTCATACGTATAATCAACCAGGATCATATTCTGTATGCCTTATTATAAGAAAGGCTCAAACCAATACATCTGCACCCTGTGTGAGGGAGCTTTGCCGGATGGTAACCATACAACCGCAGCCTTGCAATATTGTTGTAAACTTTACTGCAGAAAGGGACTCTCTACCAACAAACCCTGGCAGCACGTTCGTATTCACAAACACTACTACTGGATTATCCACTATCGATTCAAGCTTCTGGAGCTTTGGTGATGGCACTCCAGTGGAATATGCCTCTTCCACAACATTAACGCATACCTATACGGGCGTTGGCGCTTTCAATGTTTGCCTGGTTGTTAAAAAAATTATTCCGGGCACAAATACCGTGGCTTGTGTAAGGGAATTTTGCAGGACCATAGTGGTACAGCAAACCAATACCTGCAACCTGGTAGCCGACTTTACTTACCTGAGTGATTCTGTAAATGGTGGTCCTGGTAATATTTACCAGTTCACCAATACTTCTGTTCCTTTAACGGGTGCCGATTCAAGCTTCTGGAATTTTGGTGATGGATCACCCATCGAAATGTCAATCAATGCTGCTACTCATACCTATGCAAATGCTGGCACCTACACGGTTTGCCTGCTGGTTAAAAAGGCCATACCAGGCAGTATCAATATTTTGTGTGAAAGACAGGTTTGCAAAACGATTGTAGTAACAGGTCCGCCTGATGTTTGTGACCAGTTACTGGTTGATTTTAGCTGGCGCACAGATTCTGCAAACAACAGGGTGATACATTTCATCAATCAAACCAACCCGCTTACAGCAAACGTATTTATTAACTGGAGTTTTGGTGACGGCAGTAATAGTACAGCTTTTAGTCCGGAACATCAATATGCACAGCCTGGCACTTACACAGTATGCCTGAGAGCGCAATTGGCCAATTGTATAAAAGACACTTGCCAGGTAATTGTGGTGCAGCCTTCTATTGTTGACAGTTGTACCATACAGCCGGTTTTTGTTACCCGGCTCGATTCTGCCAACAGGCGAAAAGTATATTTTGTTAATACTACAGGTTCTGCAACAACAACCGGGAATGCAGTTTGGAATTTTGGCGATGGCAGTTCCTCCAATACATGGAATGCAGTGCATGAATATGCAATGCCGGGCCGTTATGGGGTATGCCTCACTGTTACCCAGGGTAATATTTGTACCCGTACCTACTGCGATTCCATATTTGTACCGGGCAATGTAATACCGCCGGTAAACTGCGACAGTTTCAGGCTGGAGTTTGGTTACCGCCGGGATGATTACATGCCCAATAAATTATTCTTCTTTGCAACGGGCAATGCCCCTTTCTACAACCAGCATTGGTCTTTTACCCCGGTAAATGGCGGTACTGCTTTCACTGTAAATCAAAACAATCCGGTATATGTATTTCCTGATACAGGTTTGTACAGGGTTTGTGTACGAGGAGCGTTCTCTACCAACTGTGTAAAAGAGTATTGCGATGAAGTAAGGATATTCAGCACCAGCACGCCGGCACAATGTATGCTCACGGCCTATCCCAACCCTGCGCATAACCTCGTGTCATTCAATGTACAGCTGGATGCGCCTGGTATAGTCTCTTCCACCGTATTTAATATGCAGGGAATGCCAATGATGCAGTTTACGCAAACAGGTGTTACCGGAAATAACCTGGTGGCCCTGGGTATTCAGAATTTGGTGCCTGGATTTTACACGGTGAGGGTGATGTATAATGGAAGGGTATGCTTTACCCGGTTCCAGAAAATTTAGGAAGGTTTCAATAATCATACAAAGAAAACTAAACCCCCGGTGTCTACCGGGGGTTTGCATTAATAGGGGCGGGGCGCTTAAAGCGACCTGAACCATACTACCTCCCAAACAGCTTATCCAAATCCGTTTTCTTAAATTCAGTATAAGTGGGTTTTCCGGTGGGTGTAATATTCGGCGCAGCACACTGAAACAGGTCTTCCACCAGTGCCTGCATTTCTTTTTGTGTAAGTGATGTGCCTGCTTTGATGGATTGCTGCCAGGCAAGCGAGCGCAACAGTTTTTCCCTTTTACTATATTTGAGGTCAGTACTAAAATGTTTATACTGCTCCAGCATTTTTTCAATGGCCAGCTTTTCATTTCCCTGCAACACATCGGCCGGCGTGCCCTGTATAACAAAAGCATTGTTGCCAAAAGGTTCTAAATGATAGCCTAAAGCATGTAAATCAGGTAATAATTCATTTAAAATAACTGTATCCATAGCCGTTAGTTGCATGGTGGTTGGAAACAGGCTTTGCTGCGTGGCAATCGGCTTGCCATCGGTGGCTTTTAGAAATCGTTCGTATAATATCCTTTCATGTGCATTTTGCTGGTGGATAAGCAGAACGCCGGTATCATTTTGTACAACGATGTAACTATTGTGTATTTGGCCGTGAACAGCAACTACCGGGTGGTTTGAGTGCTGAATGGCAAGTGGTGAATGAGCAGGGTCTGTTTTTGTTTCAGCACTATCATTTATGCCGTGTTTTTCGGTTAGCGATTCAAAAGACTTTTCGGGTGCAGGAGCATAAAAATCCTTCCAGTGTTTCAGTTCACTTTTGTTTTCTACAAAGTGCGCCTGGTGCTTTTGTGTAAAAGTGCTGTACAAAGAAGATGAAGTGGCACTGGACTTTTTTTCGTCTGTGAATGGTTTGTTCACTGCATCCAGTAGCTGAATACCAGCATCCAGTTCAAAATCCAACGCAGGGGTGATGCTGAATTGCGCCAGTGCATGCTTTACTGCACTCTGTACAAAAGCATATACAATTTTTTCGTCTTCAAATTTTATCTCCTGTTTGGTTGGGTGTACATTGATATCGATCTGGGAAGGATCCAGGTCAAAAAACAAAGCATACATCGGGAAACTGTCTTTGGCTATCATCTGGTCAAAAGCATTCATGATAGCATGATTGAGGTAGGCGCTTTTGATAAAACGGTTGTTTACAAAAAGATACTGATCGCCCCTTGTTTTTTTCGCTGTTTCAGGTTTACCAACAAATCCATAAATATTCATGTAGTCGGTTTCTTCCTTAATGCTTACCAGTTTTGCATTGTAGTTATTCCCCAGTATCTGAACGATCCGTTGCTTTAAGGAACCTTTCTCTAAATGATAAACCTGTTGCCCGTTGCTGGTGAGTGAAAAGAAAATATCAGGAAATGCCATAGACACCCGGATAAATTCATCAATGATATACCTCAACTCTGCAGCATTGCTTTTTAAAAAATTGCGGCGGGCAGGCACGTTAAAGAACAGGTTTTTCATAGCAATGCTGGTGCCAGGCTGCCATGCGATGGGTTCCTGTTTTTTTACGGCACTGTTTTCAATTTCTATATAAGTGCCGGCAACGGCTTCCGCCGTTTTTGTTTTTATTTCCACCTGTGCCACTGCTGCAATACTTGCCAGCGCCTCTCCACGAAAACCCATTGTTTTGATATGAAAGAGATCATCAATGTTTTTTATTTTGGAAGTGGCATGGCGTTCAAAAGCCATCCGGGCATCCGTTTCACTCATCCCCTTACCATTGTCAATTACCTGCACCAGGGCCTTGCCGGCATCGTTTACTATTAGTTGTATTTCTGTAGCCCCAGCATCCACTGCATTTTCAAGCAGTTCTTTTACAGCGCTGGCCGGGCGTTGAATTACCTCTCCGGCGGCAATCTGGTTAGCAATGTGATCGGGTAATAATTGAATAATATCAGTCAAGATCTTCTCCTCTTTAGAAGCAAATGTAAGCAATAACAGGGAGCAGGTACAGAGAAGAAATTTGCAGGATTGTATAAGCCTTAAAATTTCCCCGGCGTACTCAGCGCCCCTGTGTGCACAATAAAAAATGCCCCCCAACGCAGTTGGGGGGCACCCGCTAAATGGCTATACTTACAAATTGGCGGTCTTCAGTTTCTTTGGGATCTTTATATCAAATGACATCTCGTTTCCTCCTCGGAGCGCTTTTACTTTATATACTCTTTTGTCTTCATCCGGAAACAATTCTTCCCTGGCGTCATCAGTGTTGCTGATCTTTTTTCCATTTATTTCCGTGATGATATCGTCTTTTTTTAAACCTGCTGTTGCTGCCGCACTGCTGTCTTCTACATTCATCACTTGTACTCCATTGCCTTCTTCCGTATCCTGTATCTTAAGGCCTATTTTTTTCCTGCCGGGAAAAGCGTGCATCATGGCGTTGTCCTGCATTTCAGCTATTTCCTCTTGCAGCCCTTCCATATTTGGTGCAAGTCCCCTTGGCGAACCTGGCGCTTTGAAAGAAAAAACCCTTGGTGAAGTGCTGCCAAAAGATTGTGACCTGGTTGATTTTCTTTTGCCCAATGCAGCCGTTACTGTTTTTAATTTTCCGTTTCTCTTATAGGTCACTTTTACTTCGTCCGACGGCTTTTTGAAAGCAATAACATCCGACAAGGCCTCTGGACCGGCAATTTTTTCTTCATTTATTTTGGTGATAATATCATCTTTAGCAAGACCTGCTTTTTCAGCAGCACTGCCTTTTGTTACATTGGTAATTTTAGCACCATCCGCATCATTTTCTGTGGTTACACCTAAGAATGCCCCATCCTTATCGCCGTCTTCATTAAAATTAAAATTGAAATTGCGGCTGAAATTTTCTCCAAACTGCTCTCCCCATTTTTCCCAGTCCTGTTCACCGCCGCCAAAGTTCCAGCTCATTGAATTACCGTCGTCAGTTATCATCATTTTTCTTTTGTTGATGGTGATATCTTTGTCTTTAAACTCACTTAACGGCTTACCGTTCACCGTGATATTGTCCCCATCAATTTCCACTTTTAGTTTAATGTCTTTTTCTCCACTCTTGCGGATAACGATCTCCTGGGTTTCTTTTGTTCCCTTTTTATCGCCATCGATCTTTTTTTCAATGATTACCTCTTTCTCATTTTTCCCGTCCTGCGCCATACTGGTAAAGGGAAGTACCGCGGCAGCCAGTAATGCAATTGTTATCTTTTTCATACTTATAATTTTAATTACGAAGTGTTTAGTAGGTCAAAAATAGGGAAAGAAATCAATCTGCGAAATATTTCGTAAATAAAATTTATCCTTTAACAAAACTTTTATTGGCCACGGGTCAGGGCCAAAGACAAGGTGGGTCACAGCGTGGATTAATACAGAATGTTTAGCCACGAATTACACGAATGGACACGAATCAGGAATGATACTAACAAACTTTATTTTCATTCGTGCAGATTCGTGGCAACAACTTCTTTTCTGTGTAAATCTGTGCAGGCTGTACTGTGTACTAAAGAATTTCCGATACATGTTTGTGTATATTCATGGCGATCTTTTCTGTGGGCACATCATTGCTGTCGCCACCAAAAGGATCTTCAATTTCTTCTGCGATCAATTCCAAACTCGCCAGTACATAAAAGATCAGCGCCACTACAGGTATTACATAATATCCAAGGTTGAATACATAACCAATGGGCAGCGTCATCACATAAAAGAAGATGAATTTTTTGATAAATACACTATAAGAAAAGGGTATAGGGGTGTTCTTGATTCTTTCGCAGGCGCCGCATATATCTGTAAAGGACTGCATTTCTGCATTCAAAATGATCATCTGATCTCCATTGATCTTTCCTTCTTTATATAATTGTTGCAGGTGCTGAAACATAAGCAGTGCCACCTGGTTGGGAATATGTTTTTCGGTGTTGATTTTTTTAAACAAAGGATGTTTGATGTCGTCTTCAAATAGTTCTATCCTTGTTTTCTCGGATCTTAAATGATTAAATAACGAATACGCATAGGCCGGAATGGTTTTTCGGAAAAACGCCCGTTGTTCAGTTTCAGATTCGGGGAGCATCACCGCCAGCTTGATGGCCAGGTTGCGGCTGTTGTTAACCAGACTGCCCCAGAGTTTGCGGCCCTCCCACCAGCGGTCGTAAGCTGTATTGGTTCGAAAAACCAGCAGCATAGAAATGGCGAAGCCCAGCAGGTTGTGCATCACCGGTATGTTTTTGAGATAGCTTTTGTCAGTTAGCTGAAATACTTCTTTTTCAAGAAATGCAATAATGCCGGAGTAAATACATACAGCTATTATCAGCGGAAATAATTTGCGAAAGGTGTCAGCTTTATGAAAGCGAAAGATAAACGTGAACCATTCTTTGGGGTTATAATTGATCATACCCGGTAAAATTAAAGCATGTTGCCGAATGAAGCATAACCTTTTACCGGAACGCCTTCATCTATCCCTTCACCAACAAACTGCATCCCGATCTTTTCCAGCACTTTTTGCGAAGCAATATTATCTACATGCGCATGGGCAATGATTTTTTTAAGTTGCAATTGCTGGTGACCATATTGCAATGCTGCTTTTGCAGCTTCCGTTGCATAACCTTTGCCCCATGCAGATGGAAGAAAGCGGTAGCCTAAATCAATTTCGTTATTCAGCAGTTTTAAACCGCACCAGCCAATAAACTCATCGTTGCCTTTTAAATGCACCGCCCACCTGCCAAGATTGTTTTTGTATTGTGGCAAGATAATATTGATGATCACTTCTTTTGCATGTTCTTCAGATGTAAGCAGCGGCTCGGGAACATATTGTAATACGCCGGGCTGGGTATTGAGATGATAAATAATGGGCGCATCCGCTTCTGTAAATTGACGGAGGCAGAGGCGTTCTGTTTGTAAAATGATTGGCATGTAGAAGTATTAAAAAAGGGAAGTAACAGCTACTTCCCTTTGATTCAATAAAGAAGTTTGTTATAATAATGACCTCACTTTCTCTATCACCCCCATTAGCTGACTTACATCCTGTCCTCCTGCGGTAGCCAGGTTTTTCTGTCCGCCGCCCCCGCCTTTTATCAAGCCGGCAATCTGTTCTTTTATAATTTTTGTTGCATCTAAATTTTTGGCAGCAACCACGGTATCAGCAATACTGATAGCCACATAAGCCTTGCCATCAATATTGGCACACAAGGTCACCACGGAATCATGTAAATGTGTTCTTGTGTCTACGGCCAGTTTTTTTAAAGCATCTGCATTGCTTACTTCCACTATATCACCCACAAAAGTTACATTGTTGATGATCTCGTCTTTTTGCAGCAGCTCATTTCTTATGCCAACCAGTTGTCTTGCTTCCAGGCCTTCTATACGTTTTTTTAACAACGCATTTTCTGCCTGCAGGCTTTCAATGGTTTTGCCAATATCTTTTGGATGCTTGAGTGTATGCCTTACTGATTTGATGGCGTCAAACTCTTCTTTGATAAAGGCTTCTGCAGATTGGCCACACAATGCTTCTATACGGCGAACACCAGCCGCCACCGCACTTTCACTTCTTATTTTAAAAATGCCCAACTCACCGGTACTGCCCACATGCGTACCACCACAAAGTTCAATGGAATAAGCAGGATCCATGATCACCACCCTTACCGTATCGCCATATTTTTCTCCAAATAAAGCCATGGCACCCATGGCCACGGCTTCATCTTTGCTCATTTGTTTGATCAGCACCGGCACATTCTCTCTTATCTTTTCATTCACCATTGTTTCCACTTGTGCCAGTTCTTCATCTGTTACTTTGGCAAAATGACTAAAGTCGAACCGAAGGTGTTCTTCATTGACCAAACTGCCTTTTTGTGCTACATGTGTGCCCAGCACATTCCTGAGAGCTGCATGCATCAGGTGGGTCACACTATGGTGAACGGTGATGGCTTTTCTTCTCAACGAATGCACTTTTGCCACTACTTCCTCGTTTATAGCCGATGGCAGTTTGTCTGCAAAATGAATGATGAGGTCATTCTCTTTTTTTGTATTGGTGATTTCAATGGCCTCTTCGCCAAAATACAAAGTCCCTGTATCACCCACCTGGCCGCCGCTTTCTGCATAAAAAGGTGTTTCATCCAGTATCAGCTGGTAAGCTGTTTTTCCTTTGGCAGTTACTTTCCTGTATTTAACGATCTTGCTTTTTGTTTCTAAAGCATCATAGCCAGCAAACCTGTTGGTTACATTGTCGATCAATGTAATCCAGTCATCCGTTTCCAGCGCTGTGGCAGCTCTGCCGCCATCCTGCTGTACTTTCCTTGCTTCTTTGTATCCGGCTTCGTCCACAATTAAGCCGTTCTCCTGAGCGATCAGCATAGTGAGATCTAACGGGAAGCCGTACGTGTCATGCAGTTTAAAAGCGCTGTTGCCATCGATTACTTTAGACGTCTGCGAAGCAGCTATCACTTCTTCTATTAATTTTAAACCTTTGTCCAGTGTTCTTAAAAAAGCTTCTTCTTCCTCTTTGATCACTTTGGCAACAAAATCTTTTTGTGCTTCCAGTTCGGGAAATACCTGCTCAAACTGTTTGGCAAGTACAGGCAGTAACTGAAACAACAGGGGATGTTTATAATCCAGGTAAGAATAGTAGTACCGCACCGCCCTTCTCAAAATCCTCCTGATCACATAGCCGGCACCGGTATTGGAGGGTAATTGTCCATCTGCAATACAAAAACTAATGGCTCTGATATGATCAGCGATCACCCGGAAAGCTACACTTGGCTTATCATCCCCGGCGGTATATTCTTTGTGTACTATTCTTTCAGTAGCTGCAATGGTGCCGGTAAACACATCGGTATCATAATTACTTTTCTTTCCCTGTATCACTCTTACCAGCCGTTCGAAACCCATGCCGGTATCCACATGTTTAGACGTAAGAGATTCAAGCGTGCCGTCTTTTTTGCGGTTGTACTGGATAAATACATTGTTCCATATTTCGATCACTTGTGGATGATCTTTGTTAACCAATTCTCTACCCGGTACTTTGGCAATTTCTTCTTCCGTTCTGCAGTCAACATGTATTTCAGTGCAAGGCCCGCAGGGGCCTGTATCACCCATCTCCCAGAAATTATCTTTTTTATTGCCAAAAATGATCCTGTCTTCCGCCACTATTTTTCTCCATTCGGAATGCGCAATCTGTGAAGGCGGCAGGTTTTCTTTGGCATCCCCTTCAAAAACGGTCACGTATAAACGGTCTTTTGGTATTTTATATACTTCCGTCAGTAACTCCCAGCTCCAGGCGATGGCTTCAGGTTTAAAGTAGTCGCCAAAACTCCAGTTGCCCAGCATTTCAAACATGGTATGATGATAGGTATCCACACCCACCTCTTCCAGGTCGTTGTGCTTACCACTCACCCGTAAACACTTTTGTGTATCCGCAGCTCTTTTATACGGTGCTTTTTTGTTGCCAAGAAAGTAATCTTTGAATTGATTCATGCCCGCATTGGTAAACAGCAAGGTTGGATCGTCCTTTAAAACTATGGGCGCAGAAGGAACGACGGCATGTCCCTTGGATTTGAAAAAATCTAAAAATTGCTGTCTTATTTCAGCACTTGTCATCATAACCAGTATCTTTTGGGTTGATTTTTGAGATTTTACAGTCTATATTTGTACGCTATGGCTGGCGTGGGCGCAAAGGTAAGGAAAACCCCCTCCGCTCCGTTAGCCAACGGAAGAACCAGAAAGAGTTGAAAGCTTTGATGTCATTTCCAGGAGGCGGGTGGAAGCCAACACCAAAGAAGAGGAAAATTGAATGGTTTTTAAAGAGTTCAATTGCCTGCTGCTGGAAATAAAAAATGACCAGTAACATAAGACCAATATTTTATAAAAAACCTGACGGAAGCTGATCCGCATGAAAAAAATAAAATACTTCTATAACACCAATACGCTCCGGTACGAAAAACTGGTAACGCCTTTACGGGTGAAGTTGTTGAGGGTATTTGGTTTTTTCAGCGCCTTTTTGGTTACCGCAGCCCTGGTGATCTGGGTGTACACCAGGTTCATCCCCAAACCAGCTGATAACGTGGCGTATGAAAAGATGCGGATGATGAGGGATGACTACAATAATCTTGCTTCCAAGCTTAAAGCGGTAGAGGAAAAAATGGCAGAATTGGAGAAGCGTGACAATGATGTGTACCGGTCTATATTTGAAGCCAATCCCCTGCCCGACAGCGCCCGTGCAAAACTCACCGAAAAGTCAAAGGAATTTGAAAAGGTGAATGCGATGAATGACGAACAGTTGAGTAAAGATATTGCGGCTCAACTGAATAATATCAACGCCAGGATCACCTACCAGCGCACCAGTTATGATGCCATTGAAAAACTGATCCAAAACCAGGATGAAAAACTGGCGAGCATTCCGGCCATACAGCCAGTTAGCAACAAAGATCTTTCAAGGGTGGCCAGCGGTTTCGGAATGCGCATTCATCCGATTTATGGTATACCTAAAATGCATAGTGGGTTGGATTTTACTTCACCGCAGGGCACACCGATTTACGCCACGGGTAATGGCCGGGTAACCACTGCTGGTGGGGGAACCGGTACGGGCAACCATGTGATCATTAATCATGGTTATGGATACGAAACAGTTTATATGCACATGGTGAGGATAAAGGCCAGGGTGGGGCAGCAGGTAAAGCGGGGAGAAGTAATTGGGTGGGTGGGCAGCACCGGCGCCAGTACAGGACCGCACCTGCATTATGAAGTGCATATCAACCGGTCGGCTGTTGACCCGGTTTACTTTTTCTTTAACGACCTCAATGCTGAGCAATATGACAGGATGCTGAAGATAGCAGCCACGGGAAGCGCAAAAAGTTTTGATTAATGATTGTTGAGATGTGAAGAAAATTTGCCGGGGTTAAGTTTATACTTGTTTATTTTTATTGTTGATAATGTCTGACCATACACAAACCTCTTTATTTTTATTTGATGAACCGGCGCAACAGGCACCGGTAAAAAAGCCTGTTGCAAAAAAGCGAATAGCGCCACCACCGCCTCCGGTTGTAATTGCTGCGCCAGTACCTGACAAGAAAAAATCAACAAGAGGAAGAAAAAGCATCAAAGAGCTGAGCGAAAACGTAGACAAAGTAGAAGTACCGGAAGATGAAATCCTGTATCAAAAAATGTACTACTCCATTGGAGAGGTGGCGGGTTGGTTTAAAGTAAACCCCTCACTGCTGCGGTTGTGGGAAAATGAATTTGATGTGCTTAAACCTAAAAAGAACGGTAAAGGCGACAGGTTGTTCCGTCCCGAAGATGTTAAGAATATTCAATTGATCTACCTGCTCACAAGGGAAAAGAAATATACACTCGAAGGCGCTAAAGATTTTTTTAAGAATAATAAAAAGGCAGAGGAAAAATTTGCCTCTATTGAAGCACTAAAAAAGCTAAAGGGCTTTTTACTTGAACTAAAAGCCAGCCTTTGATCACCCTTCCCTGTTTTCTTCTTTAATTACAATATTGCTGGAGTCACCTGCGAACGAAACTTTATTATCTTCCAGTAACTTTTTTACCTGGAGAACGATGTCGTTTTTTTGCTGAAAAAAATCTTTTATTGGTACCGGCGGTGTAAAGTATTCAATAATGATAATGACAGCGTCCCGTGAAATATCCTTTATAAAAATTGTATGGTTTGACACCTGTTCGCCGTAAGATTCAATGACTTTCTTCAGCCCTGGTACAAGTGACTGTAATTGTATTTCCTCTGTGCCCGAAGATAATTCCAGTTTAATTTCTGCCCTTCTTTCGGTACGCATGCTCCAGTTATCCACCGCACTATCCACCATTTGTTTATTCGGCACGGTTACCAGTGTCTTATCTGCTGTGCGTATCCTGGTGCTGCGAAGCCCAATGCGTTCTACCGTGCCTGTTATGGCATTTACTTTTATGGTATCGCCCGTAAAAAAGGGTTTGTCAAAAAAGATGATAAAAGAAGCGATGAGGTTTTCCAGGCTTTCTTTAGCGGCCAGGGCCAGGGCTGCACCCACTAAACTCAGGCCTGTCAACACATTTCCTATCGGCTGGTGAAAACATGCTTTAATGATGAGGAGCAATCCAATAATTCCTATAATAACCTTTAAAAAATCACGGAAGAAAACAATGAGCTGGTTATCCCTTGTTTCTGCTGTGAGGTTTGCTTTTCTTTCGAGTACAAGGGCAACAAAATCGATCAGCCGCAACAAGAGCCAAACAAATGTGATAATGATAATTCCAGGCCCAACCCTTGATAATATATCTTTTGCTTCGTGACCATAGATCTCAATATTCAGCGCCGAAGGGAAATTCAGTTTGTCAATGGCGAAAATTGAAATTACGATCGCTAAAAACCATTTTACAGGCTCCACCACCAGCGCAAGAAAACTGGTTTTATCCAGCGTTTTCCAAAAACGCTTAGCTACTTTATATATAAGTGATACAACATATTGTGACAAATACCTTTTTACAATCAGCACAAACAGTATAATGCCGGCTACCACGAGGTAACTTCTCACACTGTTGTCAAAATAAATGCTATCTAAAAAATCCATGCGTAAAATTAGTTATTTGCTGTTGTGGCGTTGATGGTAAATTGCTGCAGACCTTTTTCAGTCAACAAATAGATCTTATTGTTAGCAGCTTTTATTTGAAGCGCATTATTAAAAACTGCCGGCAGTTGGTATTCTTTTAAATTGAGCGTACCTGGCTGGTACTCATATAAAGTGCTGTCTGCAAAACCATACAGTGTTTTATTGATCGCTTCCACATTTTTCCAGCCGGTGAATGGAAGTTTACTTTTTAAAGCGCCATAAATATCAAAAATATAGAAGCCTTTAGCCGGATCGTACAGGTTTACAAAGCCGCCTTCATCAATTATCTGTGTGGGTGAGGGAATGGTATCAAAGATCAGCCTGCAGTCTACCGTTTCAGAAAGCAGGTCGCCGTTTTCGCCGATCTTTTTCAATTTGGCATCGCCTTCGTCAAATACCCAGATATTATTGTCATAAGCATTGGCGATCGCTTTTACATTAAAGATGTTTTGTGTTCGCAGGTTGATCACATTGCGTACCATTAAAAAACGGTCGAGTACAACAATAGTGGAAAAATTCTGGTAGTACAGCAACAGCTTTAATGGATTGGTTACATCGATGTAAAACAATTTTCCGTACTTGCGCACATCGTTGAATATGCCCACAGAATCGCCGCGGCTGTTGAGTTTTTTTAACTGGTTTTGGTTGTTTACCAGGTATATATTATCCAGGTTGTCTACATTGAAGTAAGTAAAATCGCCGCTCATGTTTTTACTGAATTGCAAAACAGAATCTTTTTGGGCGAATAGAACGGCAACTGACAGCATACTGACAGCAAAGAAGAGCCATATTTTTTTTGCCTGCATCATTTTTTGTAACTCAATAACGAAGTGCTGTTGCCATCAAATACAGCATAGCTGTTAAAGTTGATCCATTCCCCCAAATTAATGTACTTACTGTTATCACCCAGCGGAAAATCAATGGGTAAATGCCGATGGCCAAAAATGAAATAATCAAAATGTTCTTTTCGCAAAGTTTCTTTACTATAGATGATCAGCCATTCATTTTCTTCCCCTAAAAATTTTTCTTCCACGCTTTTATCTGCCAACCTGCTTTTACGGGAAAAATAATTGGCCGTACCCATTCCAATAGCAGGCGGTAAAATACCAAACAACCATTGACAAAGCGGGCTGCGAAAGATCTTTTTCAAAAATTTATACTTATGATCACCTGGTCCCTGTCCGTCGCCGTGCCCAACTAAAAATTTTTTTCCGTTAAATTCAAAAGAGGCGGGTTCAAAATACACTTTCATATTCAACTCCTGCTGAAAGTAATTTCTTACCCACATATCATGATTGCCTACAAAAAAGTGTAGTTGGATTCCCTTGTCAGACAGTTCAGCTAGTTTGCCAAACAACCGTACAAAGCCTTTTGGAATAACCGTTTTGTACTCAAACCAGAAGTCAAACATATCACCCACCAAAAAAACTTCGGCTGCATCTTCTTTAATACTGTCTAAAAATGCCACGATGGTCTTTTCTCTTTGCAGGCTGGAAGCAGCATCGGGCGTGCCGAGATGGAAGTCGGACAGAAAGTAAACCTTTTTATTGGTCGGTAGCGTCAATGATGAATATTTAGATTGATTCACTGTTTTTACTGATTGTAGCTGATACAACGTGAGTTAATTTGATGGGAAACCCGTTTTGTCGTATCAATCCGCTCGATCTTGTTTTTATTTATTCACTTATTATATTATAGCATTTCAAAAATAACCAGTTTCAGTTAACTTTTATATTTTGTGGGATAATGGTATTGATTTATTCGCCAGTCAGCAATTCAAGATTACAATACACCTGTTCTTTTATTTTTAAAGAACAGCTGCAGGTGGGCTTTGACATCACCACGGATGCTGGAAAATTCGCAGCGTATGAAGGGGTGAAGATCAATTACTCTAACGAAGCCATTTCAACCAGCGAATTCAGAATTGGCAGTGTACAGCTTCTTTTTGAGAATTCCATACAACAGCAGCAGATCAATTGTTTTGAAACAAACCAATATAAGGCGTTTTTTAAAAGGGAAGGAGCTGATCTTTCATTTGACATTTTAGCCGCCACTTTTTACCTGGTGAGCCGCTATGAAGAATACCTTCCGCATGAAAAAGATATGTATGGAAGATATGCGCATGAAAATTCATTGGCCTTTAAAGAAGGGGTTTTAAACTTACCCTTGGTTAATATTTGGATAAAAGCCTTTGCAGATAAGCTTGAAGAAAAATTTTCACCCTTGCCAGCCGGCAGGGAGGTTTTCAAATTGAAACTTTCAACTTTCAATTTTATCCCTACATATGATATCGATATTGCGTATGCCTACAGACACAAAGGACTTGTCCGCAGCCTGGGTGCTTTTTTAAAATCGCCGGCAATAGAAAGAGTAAAAGTACTGGCTGGTTTACAGAAAGACCCCTTTGATTCCTATGAATGGATGGATGCTCTTCATAAAAAGTATCAGTTAAAACCGCATTACTTTTTTCTTGCAGCACAAAAAAATGGGGTGTATGATAAAAATATTTTGCCCGGCACAACTGCTTTTTCTTATTTGGTAAAGCAGCATGCTGATAAATATGAAACAGGCATTCATCCAAGCTGGCAAAGCGGTGATGATTTTAGGTTGCTGCAGCAGGAGAAAAAGATAATTGAACATATCACGGGCAAAGAAGTTAAAAGATCAAGACAGCATTATATTCGTTTTAATCTCCCCGCAGGTTACAGGCGCCTGCTGGAAGCAGGTATTACAGATGATTACTCCTTGTGCTATGGCAGTATCAATGGTTTCAGGGCTTCTGTAGCAGCTTCTTTTTATTGGTTCGACCTCGAAAAAGATGAGCAAACATTATTGCGCATACATCCATCTTGTTTTATGGATGCCAATTCGTTTTACGAGCAGCATTTTTCTGCTGAGCAGGCCTATGAGGAGGCCATGCATTATTTAAAAATTTGCAAAGAAGTAAATGGGCAATTGATAACGATCTGGCATAATAATTTTTTAGGAACCGCCAAACAGTTTGCGGGTTGGCGTGCCTGTTATGAAACATTCATCCAGCATATAAACCTATAAGGTTTATATCTCCGGTTCTGCCATCACCGCTTTTTTGTTTTTGCGGATGCTGTAGTTTACAATAAATACGCCCACCAATGTCACAATGGCACCCCATAGAATATTCAGGTTCAGCTTTTCCTTTAGTAAAATGCCCGCAACCACCATCGCAACCAATGGATTGATATAAGCATACAAAGAAAATAATGCAGGCGGCAATGTTTTCATTGAATAAACAAATGCAGCGTATGCGATCAGCGATCCTGCAATCACAAGATAGCATACTGCCATCCAGCCGCTGCCCGGAACCTGCGCCAGTGGTATGTTTTTGCCCGACACCAGGGCAACCAGGTACAGCAAGCCAGAACTGATCAGCATCTGCCAACCGATGGAATAATAGGGATTGATCTTAATCGTATTTTTAGCAATGATGATGGATCCGATACTCCAGGTAAGCATGGCAATAAAAGATAAAAAAACACCAAAGAAAAACCCTTCAGGCCGTACTCCATGAAATGCATTTTCATAAAAAACAATGAACGTGCCGCCAATGCCCAGCAGCAATCCCACAAAAGTAAGAATCGATAAATTCCTGTTTTTAAAAAAGATCATTTCGATCAGTACAACACTTAAGGGATACAAGGCTCCGATCAAACAGCTTAAACCTGTAGGAATATAATCAAGACTCCAGGTACTGAGTCCATTGGCACCAACAAACATGAGTATTGAAAGGATAAGTAAAAAGGCAAATTGTTTTGCAGTGGGCCATTTCATTTTTTTGTACAACATAAAAAACAGCACAAAAGAAAGACCTGCCAAAAACTGGCGGATAGAGGCCATTTGAAAGGCGGGTATTTTTGACACAGCAATTTTGCTGGCCACCCAGGTAGTGCCCCATACAATACTCGTGATGCTAAGTGCAATGTAACCGCCTGTTCTTTTTTGATTCAATTGAAAATGTTCGGGTGGGTCGCTTCCTCAGAGCGGCTCACCTTGGTTATTATTAAAAAGTGGTGTGCTACTTTTTTAAGAAGTGACCCACCCAATATCTCAATGTTTAAAATGCCGCATTCCTGTTATCACCATCGCCAGGTTATTGTCCTTACAATACTGAATAGAATCATTGTCACGGATGGAACCACCCGGTTGTATAAAAGAAGTAACACCTGCTGCATGAGCGATCTTTACACAATCATCAAAAGGGAAAAATGCATCGCTTGCCAGTACGGCATCCTGCAGGTCAAAATTAAATTGCTTTGCTTTTTCGATCGACTGGCGGAGAGAATCGATCCTCGAAGTTTGGCCGCAGCCTTTACCAACCAGTTGTTTATTTTTTACCAGCGCAATGGCATTGCTTTTTAAATGTTTGCATACCAGGTTAGCAAAAACTAAATCTTCTTTTTCTGCAGCAGTTGTTTCCCTGCCGCCGGTTTCTTTCCATTCTGCAAAGTTACCCTCATCAACCGACTGTATCAATACACCATTCAACAAAGATTTGTATTGTGCAGTGGCAGCCGGCTGGGATTTCAATTGCAACAATATCCTGTTCTTTTTCGATTTTAAGATAGCCAATGCATCTTCATCAAATGCGGGAGCAATCAATACTTCGAAAAATATTTCGTTGATGGCTTCTGCTGTTGCTTTATCAATCGTACTGTTACAAACCAGTACACCACCAAACGCACTTTCATTATCACCTGCCAACGCAGCATCCCAGGCAAGTTTGGCGGATGGCCTTACAGCAACACCACAAACATTAGTATGTTTGATAATGGCAAACCAAACTTCGGCAGGGTCATTCTGATCTCCGCTGAGAGAGGCTTCTCTTATTAATTGCACTGCTGCATCCACATCCACCAGGTTATTATACGACAATTCTTTTCCGTTCAGCTGCGTAAACAGTTTGTTCAGGTCGCCATAAAATACACCGGCCTGGTGAGGGTTCTCACCATA
>Ga0209097_10001435_pt1 | contig 20407 bp, 16 predicted proteins | sample AD_UKC052_MetaG_FD_184419 | JGI IMG/M metagenome (GOLD analysis project Ga0209097, IMG submission 184419) | Active sludge microbial communities of municipal wastewater-treating anaerobic digesters from USA - AD_UKC052_MetaG (SPAdes) (version 2) | ecosystem: Engineered > Bioreactor > Anaerobic >... | reverse complement strand
GCGAAGGCGACGATCGCCGCCAGCGTGCCATTGAGGATGGCGTAGGATCGCGGCGCGCCGCCCATGAGGAGGGGAGCGGTGAGCGCGTGCCGGACCGGCGCCAGGAATCCCGGAACATCGCGGGGGTCTCGCATGGTCTGCCTCCTACGGGATGACCGCGCCGCCGCCGCCGACGAGCGGCAGGAAGAAGCTGGCGGCCGCGAACGCGATCGCGAGCCCGAACAGGATCTGCAGCAGCTTCTTGAAGCCCTGGCCGACATCGCCGAAGGCCAGCGTCAGGCCGGTCGCGACAATGATCAGGATCGCGACGATCCGGGCGACCGGACCGGTGATCGAATCCATGACCGCTGTGAGCGGTCCTTCCCACGGCATGCCGCCGCCGCCGGTCGCCGCGTGTGCGGCCCCTGTCATCGCCAGGGCGGTGATGCCCATCGTCGTCACATTGCCTGCCGCGCGCATCAGCGCACGCGTCATCGTCTGCGGTTTCATGTGGTTCTCCTGGCTGTTGGGTCATGCGCGTGTCCCCCTCGCGCGGCGGGGTCCTGCGACGCCAGGGACATGCCCTTCGGCGCATAGATTTCGGGTATGCGCCGGCCGGCGGGTCCGCCGCGCTCGACGAAGACAACAAGGTCGATGGCTTCCGCGATGAGCGCGCGCGGCGGCGTCTCGCAGACTTCCATGGTGAGCTGTTCGAGGCGCGCCAGCGCCGCCGGAGCCGAATTGGCGTGCAGGGTCGCGACGCCCCCCGGATGGCCGGTGTTCCACGCCTTGAGAAGATCGAGCGCCTCGGGGCCGCGCACCTCGCCGACAATGATCCGGTCAGGCCTCAACCGGAGCGTCGAGCGCACAAGGTCCGAGAGCGATACCGAGCCCTGCTGGGTGCGGAGCGCCACCACATCCTCGGCGGCGCACTGCAGTTCGCGCGTGTCTTCAAGAATGACGACCCGCTCGCCCAGCCGCGCAATCTCGTGGAGGAGGGCGTTGGCGAGCGTCGTCTTGCCCGAGCCCGTTCCGCCAGCGACGATGATGTTGGCGCGTGTCCGTACGGCACGGCGGAGTTCCTCGCCTTGCTCGGGCGAGGCGATGCCGAGAGCGACATACTCGTCCAGCGTGAAGACGCGGCTGGCCGGCTTGCGGATTGCGAAGCAGGGCCCGCGTGCAACCGGCGGCAGTACCCCCTCGAACCGCTCGCCGCGTGGCGGCAGTTCTGCGGAGACGATCGGCCTGTCACGGTTGGCTTCGGCGCCGGTGAGGGTGGCGACGAGCCGGATGACGCGTTCGGTTTCGGCCGCTTCCAGCCGGTGCGGCGTGGGCACGCGCCCCTTGCCGACCTGTTCAAGCCAGAGCCTTCCATCCGGATTGGCAATGACCTCGATCGTGTCAGGCGCTTCAAGCATCGCGGCGATGGATGGGCCCAGCGCTGTCGACAGCATGGCGAGGCCGCGCGTGGGGTCGGTCGTGTTCGGGGAGGTCATTCTGCGGCCTCCCGCACGGCATGAATTTCGTCTCTGGGCGCCATGAGCTGCCCAAGGGTTTCGCGGCAGACGCTGCGACCCGCCGCCAGCCGGGCGATGACGATCGACAGGATGTTGCGCAACCGGTCGCTTCCGCGTGCTTCTAGCCTGGGAAGATCGGCTTCCGGGATCTCGGGCGCGACGCTCAGAGAGAAGCGTGCAGCCTGCGCGGTCAGTTCGAAGTGTGTGTCCTGCACTTGACTGATCTGCCTGAGCTGGCGTCCGAACTGATCCATGCGCGCCATCAGGGCTGCGTGTTCGACGTCGCGCCCGGCATTGCCGAGCCGGCGCATGATCGCGTCCTCGATGATGTCGGACATGCTGCGATCGTCGATCGCTGCCACGCGTTTCAGAGTCTCGGCGATGTCGGGCGTCACGTAGACAGTGATCTTGGTGCGGGCCATGACGATCAGCGCTCCGTTCCAGCGAACAAATCGTCATCGAGACCGAACTGCAGGCGGACAGGATCGGGCGCATCGATTGCGTGCGTATCGTCGCGATCATCTGGTGTAGGTGGGGCTTGTCCGACGGCTGTATTGCCAGGCGGGGCAGGCGCGCCGAACTCGAAAGCTTTCTGCTGGGACGAAGCGCCAGCGCGGCGCGAGGTTGGACGTGTGGGCGACTTGGCGGGTTTGGGCGCGGGCGCGGGCGCCGGCGGGGTCACGAGCAGGGCGACGCCATCCCAAACGGTCTGAACGCCCGGGCCGCGCACCGGCGGGAAGGTCACGGCGGGCCGGACACGCGACGCGAACGCCGGATTGTCGAAATAGCGAACCTTGCGCGCGCGGATGGGCGGCGACCCGCCCGTAAGGATCAGAGAGTCGGTTGCGGGCAGCTGCATCACTTCGCCCGGCGTCAGCAGAGAACGCGGGACTTCCTGACGCGAGACCATGGTGTGACCGAGCCAGGGCGCCATGCGCGAGCCGGCATAGTTCATCTGCGAGCGCGACTCGGTGGTGACGCCGAGCATGTCCGAAATGCGCTTGGCGGTGCGCTCGTCATTGCAGGCGAAAGCGACGCGTACGTGCGCATTGTCGAGGATCGACGAGTGCTCGCCATATGCCTGCGAGATCTGGTTCAAGGACTGGGCGACGAGGCAGGCCTTGATCCGGTAGCCGCGGATGTAAGCGAGGGCATGCTCGAAGAAGTCTAGCTTTCCAAGTTGCGGGAACTCGTCGAGCATCAACAGCACGCGCCGACCGGCGCCGTTTTGCCGGGCTGCGACCTCTGTCAGGCGCTTCAGGATCTGGTTGAGCACCAGGCGCAGCAGCGCCTTCAGCCGCGAAATCTCTTCCGGAGGAATGACGAGGTAGAGCGAGACGGGACGCGCTCCGGTGATGATGTCCTCGATCGAGAAGTCGGATACTTCTGTCGCGCGGGCGAGCACGGGATCGCGATAGAGGACGAGATAGCCAAGCGCTGTCGATACGACGCCGGAGCGCTCCGCTTCGGCCATGTCGAGTAGCTGCCGCGCGCCAGCCGCGACAACCGGGTGGGGCAGGCCGTTTTTGATTGGACGGCCGAGCATCTCCTCGAGCAGGTTGGAGACAGGACGCTGAGGGTCGGCCAGCAGTTCAGCGACGCGAGCCAGTGTCTTGTGTCGCTCGGCGTAGAGCGTCCACAGCATGACGGCGACGAGCAGCTCGAAGGCGCGGAGCTGCCAGTGACTGCGCTCGCGCAGCGCGCCTTCCGGATCGACCAGCATGTCAGCGAGGATCTGGGCGTCGCGGACCTCCGCATCGCCGCGCCGGATCTGCGTCAGCGGATTGTAGCGATGGGCGCCAGTCTCGGTAGGCGCAAAGCGATAGACGGGTCCGAATGACGCGCGCAAGCCGGATGTGACCGTCCAGTTCTCGCCCTTGAGGTCGAGTGCAATATAGGAGTGACGCCAGACGAGGCCTGTTGGCAGTGACACGCCAACGCTCTTGCCTGTGTTGGTGGGCGCCACGACCAGCACGTGCTCGTCGCCATCATGGCGAAGGATGTGCTTGTTCCAGGCGCCGAGAATGACGCCGTCGCCACTCGTCAGATGGAGTCGTTTGACGTCGGCTGCGTTGGCCCAGCGCGCAGTGCCATAGGTGTTGGAGTTCCTGGCCTCGCGGGACCGCCAGAGCGAGAAGGCAAATGCCATGGCAACAGCGATGGCGACGCCAGAGAGGAAGATCAGCCCCGCGGTTTCGAAAACTTCACGCGCATAGGCGTCAAAGTAATACCACCAGAGCAGGAACTTCCACGGCGCGTAGAGGCGGACGCCCCAGACCAATGCGTCCGGAGGCCCGAGCTGTGGCTGATAGCCGAGCGCATCCGCAGTCCACTGCGTCGCCACGACGGCGCTGGCGACGAAGGCGCACAGCACGGCCAGGATCTGGCCCCAGTAGACGCGGCCGGCGCTCATTGATCGGCCGCCTGCGGTTTGATCATGAGCCGGCCGGCGAACACTGCGTGTGTCGTGCGAGGGCGGGAAGGTCTCCTGACGACTGCTCGCCGGCAACGCGCATCGCTTACGTAAGCGGCGCCCGCAGCGCACCAAAAGGCGAAGCTGGTCCGGGCCTTGCTTGGATAATTTCTTAACGGGGGTAGAGACCTGTCCATCGCGCACCAGCCATTCGATTGGCCAGGCTTAGTCGCGACCGCGGCGGTTCCGCTTCCCAGTTATTTCGACAAGGGGTCGTCGAAAAGGAGCGAACGTGGGTGGGGCGAAACTGGATTGGGATCGGCTTAAGGTTTTCCAGACCGTAGCCGATTCAGGCAGCATCAACGCAGCCGCCAAGGTGCTGGGTCGTAGCTACGGCAAGGTATCGAAGGACCTCGAGGAACTCGAGCGCGCCCTCGGTCACCAGCTGTTTGACCGATCGAACCGGGGGCTCGAATTGACAGTCGTTGGCGAGGACATCCTGCGAACAGCACGCAGCATGGCTGACTCCGTTCAGACCATCATTGACCGTGCCAACGACAGCGGGCCCGACCAGCTCGTGATCTGCGCCCGCGAAGGAATCGCCAGCTACTGGTTGGCGCGGCGCCTGCCTGAGCTCTTGCAGCTTGAGCCAGACGTCAGATTGTTCATCAGGGTTCTGCCAACGACGCCTAACCTGGCCGAAGGTGATGGCGACATCGCAATCCAGTTCGAAAAACCAACGGCCGCCAACATCGTCTCGCGCCAGCTTGGATGGCTGCATTACATTCTGTACGCCGCGCCGAGCTATCTCGCGCGGCACGGCGAGCCTCGTCAGATGGCGGATCTGCAGGCGCACAAATGCCTGAGGCTGTCGGGGGAAGTGTACCAGCCGGAAGGCTCGCGACAGGACGCGGCGGCCTGGGGCGCAATCCTTCCCCACACGATGGAAACGGATGCTGGCACTGTCCTCATGGAAGCATGCGCGGCCGGCGCGGGCATCGCTGTACTGCCCAGCTACGTCTCCCAGTTTGAAGATAGGCTGACGCCGCTGACACACATCAAGCCGCTGGCGACGGTGCGCTTCTGGTTGACCTACACCGAGCGCGCGCGGAACATGGAGGCCAGTCAGCCGGTGCTGCACTGGATCAGGTCGTGCTTCGACCCGGTCCGCAATCCGTGTTTCCGGGAAATCTACGTGCCTCCGGAGCGACCCGCGCTCACTGCAGGAGCAGCGGAGGCGCAGCCCCCGTTGCAGGGGAACGATAACGTTGCCGTCACACGCCGCGTCAGTGCTCGCCGCACCGCGTCGCTGACCTGAATATGCGCGGACGGGCCGTGATTCTGGGTGTCGCAGCAGCCGCTATCGCCATGCTTTGCTTTACGGGAAACGCAAACTCGGCACGCCTCGTCTGGAACACGACGGCGAGTGCGCCAGCTGGACTATACAGCATAGAGCAGGGGATATGGCGCGTAGGCGATCGCGTTGCGGTTCGTCCATCGGCGTCGCTTGCCGAAGATCTCGACCGGCGCGGCATTCTTCCGCTCGGCAAGCTGCTCATCAAAAGAGTTGCTGCCGGTCGAGGCGATACGGTGTGTCGTGATGGCGAGCGTGTCACGGTGAACGGGTCACTGGCAGCAATCGCGAAGGTCGCGTCGCGCACCGCAGAGGCGCTGCCGTCGTGGGGCGGCTGCCGACGGTTGAGCACATCAGAGGTTCTTCTTCTTGGAGACACGCCGGACTCCTATGATAGCCGGTACTTTGGCCCGACGTCGGCGGGAGACGTAATTGGCCGCGTCGACATGCTGATAGGCTTCCAGAAAGCAGGGTAATGCCTAGTACAGTCGCCAGTTTGGCGGCCCTCGTGCGTGCCCAATCCTGAACTTGGCTCGGGTGGTGGTTGTCATTCGAGAGTTTGAGAAGCCATCTGGTTACGACGGCTTGGCTACCGCGAGGGGGCGAGAACGCTCGACCGGCTGCAAAGGGTGACGGTCTTCGCGCCCCGCGTCATGGCGACGTAAAGATTTCGAGCATCCAGATCGCTGGCATTTAGCACCACCACGTGATCCGCCTCGAGACCTTTGAGAAGCAAGGTGCTGCCGATGGCGTTTCTCGGAAGTTGACGGCCGACCGCTCTATTTTCCTCTCTAACGCGCACCGCTGCATCCGCGAATGAAAGCCCTTGATTTGTCCCGCACATGCTGATGGCCTTTAGTGCAGCACGAAGCACTCCAGGTCGAAAAGTTCGATTCCCGACCTCCGCCGAGCACGCTGCCAATAACTCCGCAACAGCCGGAAGTGAGGGATCGGCTGACAACGCGAGCGCAGCGGTCTCGATTTCGTTTGGCGGCTTCTTTGCCGCTCCGCTTGCGATGGATCGACACCGCTCAAGGACTGAGTTGGCACCGACGTTTGTAATGACTGTTTCCGCAAAGTTGAGCGTTTCTGAAACAAGGGTATCCGCAGCTAGATCAAGGCTGGACGCGAATGTCGTCACATCGCCCAGATCGACGGGCTCGATAGTGACTATACCGGGGACACTCTTGGCAATCTTGTGTCGGCTTTGTGCAGACCGGCTGTCGCCGATGACTAGCGTTGTTTCACCGCTTTTCTTGTGCTTGCATTGCGCCGCCTGCACCAGTCGCTCGTAGTCCTTTGCGTCCCCGAGAAGTGTCGTCACTCGCACCGACGAGGGGGCCTTGGTCAAATCGAGTCGGCCGCCGCCATGAAGTATCTCTCGGGCCTCCAGGAGCCATTTTCCTAGCTCCTCTGTCCCTGAATTTACCCATCTCCACGGGATGTTGAGAGAACCTACTAGCGGGAAGTGCGTCGCGACGTATTTGTCCCAGTCGACAAGCGTGTTTCCCTTAAACCCAAAGATCGCTTGCATTGGATCGCCCAACACGCATGTCGGCATCGACCGCGCGGCGTGGTACACGATCGCATGTTGCTCGATTGAACAGTCTTGATATTCATCTACGAGGAGCCGCCCGTAGTTGGCAGACAAGATATCTGCGATGTCACCCGATTTCAAAAGCCTCATGCTGGCTTTGCGAATAAGCGGATAATCCGGTTTAGAGACGTTTGGTCCCGCGCTGTACCCGGATCGTTGAGGAAAGAGGTTGGTCAAGCGCATTGACCATCCGTCTATCGTCGCCAGCCGGTAGCTCGTCTGCTGAACGCCTAGGGCCAGCAACCGAGCCCGCAATGCGGCCACGCCCGCATTCGTATGAGTCAGAATTAGTATGGGCTTGGTATTGGTGTGTCGCGTCAGGGCGCTCACGATCAGTTGCGTCTTTCCGCAACCGGCCGGCGCAACAACCGATCCACGGTCAACTTCGAGGAGGTTGATGTCAGGCACCTGCTATGCCAGCCCAGCCATAAATTTCATCCAGAACCTTCGATAGAATGTTATCTCGCTTCGTAGCTAGGTCGGGTCCGATGATTTCACGGGCTGCGTCTTCCATGAGGGAGACGCGCTTGAACCACGAGCCGCTGTGCGCGGCCTTTGCAAGAATCTTCCGCTTGTCCTGGTTCAGTTCCTCAAGCCATGCGGCAGCGTCTAGCGCGCCGCCAGCGGCGGACTTGAGATTGTCGAGCACTGCTGACCCATGAGTTTGGTCAGCGAAGGAATAAAGCGCGCGGACGGCCTCGTCGCTCACGCTTGCGAACAAAGCATCCTCAATCGCGCTTCCGTCGGTCCACTTGAAAACATGACCTCCATCAGACTGGAATTTCGCTTCATCAGCCGCATCAGGCTTGGCGTCGTCATCTCTCAAAGTCGCTGTCTGGTACCCAAGCTTTTGGAATGCTGCAGTCTGGCGGTATATCTTCGACACACCGCCCGCATCTGATGTAACGACACCAGCTGCCGCTAATGTCGGTAGCAGATTATCACTGCAGTAAAGATCGATACCGCGAATGAACCCCACCTCGGTCACGCCTTCACACACAAGGACACGCGTTCCTAGAAACGCTTCGGCTGATTTTCTAAGCGTACCTTGAACCGCGTCATCGTTTTGGGCGCAGATTATATCGTGCTGGTCGGCCGCGCGTCGTACAACATAAAGTTGAGCGCCCGACAGCTCTCGGATTGCAGCAGGCGAATGCGTCGTCAGAAATATCTGGATCGGCTGGCTTTTGTCTTTCGCTCCTACCTCGTAGAGCAAGCGCACGATACGGTGTGGTTCAAGGCCGTGTTCAATCTCGTCGATAAGCGAGATGGTCGCTGCGTTTGCTGCTCGGTTCTGTAGTCCGGCGACAAGCAAGCGACTGGATCCCAACCCAAGTCTTCGTAGCGGTATCCCGTCGCTGTCGTGAAGAGAGATGGTGCCGTCAGTGAACGACACCGACTGCGTGTCGAGCATCGCTTGAATTTCGTCGCCGTACGCCACGCCCAATTCATCGGCTGCCGTCATGACCACCCCCAACGTTGCCTTTAGCTGATCGCCAATCTCGTTTCCAAAGCTTGAGCGAGCCTCTCTCGCTGCTGTGGCGAAAGCTCCAGGGGCTACCACTTTTTCGTCGGTGACGCGGGTGAGAATGGAGCCTTTCTGCCAGCTGAGATGTTGCAAGGCGTAGGATCCGATGCGAGTGGGGGCGATGCGAACTCGATCAGCAAAGGAGAGAGCCCTGCTCACACCTTGTGCTTCCGCGCGACCTGAAAACAGAGACCACCTAGGCTCGAGGTCGTCACCAATTTGCAACCGCACCGTAAGGGCGGTTTCAAGTTTGCCTTGCGGTTCATCTTCCACCGCACACGTTGCTGCGTCAAACCCCCGGAGGAACAAGCCGTAGCTCTCGATATCCTTCAGTTGATTGTCGAGATCGCCCAAGGTGACGTCGATCGTCAGTCCATCTGCGACATTCAATTTGTGGAAATCAGCGTCGGTGACCTGAAGCGATCGACGCGCCCCAATGCACCAATCGATCGCGTCTAGAATTGTAGATTTTCCGCTGTCGCCGGGACCTATCAAGCAATTGACCCCTGGGTTGGGGCACCACGACATGCTTTTGACGCCTCGAAATCCCTCGATTTCAAGCTTGCGAATCCGAGCCATAAGGTCCCCCCAAGTTGAAGAGAGTGTCGGGGCTTTCGGTGGTTGTGCCAAGACAATTCGACCTCGGAAAACGATCGCGGTGCGCGCGGCGCGCGTTGCATCGGGTCAGCGAAAATCTCGCATTCGCAGCTTGAGCGCTTCCAGCGACAGGTCGGATATGCAGATGCCCCGAAGTTTAACCGAGGCTGCCTGCTTCGAGCGGCCGTCGATCCGCTGCATACGGTGACCAAGAATGGCGTAGCGGGCCCACTCAAATATCTTCGACCAGAAGACAGGATCGGGGCCGCCGATCTCGCCTTCAAGCGTGATGAGCATCACGCCTGTTGCGGAGTTCGGCATTTGCCGCACGAGGATTAGGCCTGCTGTCCTCACCCATCGCGCGCCGGCGAGGTCTACTGCGTCTCGGCAGCTCAAGACTTTCTGCTGCGCCATATCTTCGCGAAGAAAGGTGACTGGATCCTGTCCAAGCGTCAGCGCGAGATGGTCGTGGTCTTCGGTCACCTCTCGGCCAGCGATCATCGGCTTAAGCGCGACGGCTGGTTTGCTTGCCTCCGGCTTGAACCTAGTCTCCGGCTTGTTGGTGGCGGCGAAGTGGGGAATGGGGTGCTCGTTCTTGCGGCCTCGCAGAAGACACAAGAGGCGTCGGCCAAGCCTGAGCGATTAAGAAGCTACGCGCGGTTTGAGTGCGGCCAGAACTGCTTTTTCGGAACGTAGTTGTGGGCCCTGGAAGGCAGTAAGCCCGGCGATGTACGAGGCAAATTCCAAGTCGTTCTCGTCGGGAGCTGGTGTGCCAAGCTTCAAGCAAAGAAAAGACGTAAGAGCGAGTCGGTAAAGTGGTGCCGCAAATTCGAATAGCGATCGCTTAGGAATTTCGAGGATGAGGCTCGCCCGATCGACCGGGTTTCCATGCAGGAAGTCGTTACGACGGTCGAGGAGCTTTTGATACAACCAAGACGCTGCTGTCCTCTTTACCTTCACTTTTCCACCTGTGTCGTAGGACAGGGCTGCACTCGCCTTGGCTACCCACGGTGTTTTTTCGATTAGGTCAAATACTCTGTCTCGGTTGGCCTGTCCTGTGCCCCCTGGGTGTACAAGTATTTCAAATGCGCTGACCCACAGCGAGATTATCCGTCCGACATCGTACAAAGTCGTATCGGTGCCTGCTGGAAGAAGCGTGGCGTTGTAGGCCATATTCAGAGATCGCATCAACACGGTGTCCGCCCAAACAGGAGCGGCAGAACTGAATTGGCGCTTCCATCCCGCAACCAAGGCTTCGAATAGGGGACCATCGATCTCGCTCGGACGCAGAGAGTGACGTGGTAGCGCGGGAGAGGACTGTCCCCTGAAACTCGCTACCTCGTGGGTTCCAAGGATCGCAGGCGTATTTCCGATGAGATCCTCATAGTTCCGATCGAGCATCCAAGGGTACAGCGCAAACGCTTCACCAAAACAAACACGGAGGCCGCGCGGCTGCACGATCTGCTGCGCGCGACTCTGCGTCACCGTGCTGATTGCCACGACATCTCGGAAACCAGCCAACGCATCGATTGTTTGAAACGATCTCGCCGCGTTCATATCGAGAATGAGAGCGGCCGGCTCAAACTTTTCGCCGAAATTATCCGCAAAGCGATTCAGAAAGCGGCGAAACATGGGATGTTGGCGCTTCAAAGCAGCCACTCTCTGATCGTTCGCTGGCGCGATCGCTGCGATGTCGCATTCGATTGCGTCGCTCAATTGGACATTCGGCAACACGAAATATGGCGTCCAAAGTCTGGTCATCTTGCCTCGCCCTCGAGCCTCATCCGTGTCGCAGCTGCAGACCATGGACACCAAATCGGCGACATGCGTGAGAAGCCTCACACGTTGCCTATACTCCTCTGCGTGCGAAGAACTCCTTGAAATCACCGATCTCCAGAACTGCCTCCCGGTTTGGCATGCGTGCAGCAAGTTGGTCGCGCCGGTTCACGATCGCCTCTCCAACATCGCGGTCCGAGGCAACCTCCGCCGCCAGGATGCGAGACGGATTGAAGGTCAGCTGGTGCATGCCATCGACTTCAACGTCTTCGGAAACTGGCCAATGCGCGATTGCGCCAAATGACCATGCACCGACCCTGATCGAGAGGCTCGACAGCAACGAGTCCCACGGCTTGTCAAACTCGGCCTGTTTCGGAAACGACATCCGATAGCGGCCAGGTCCAACCAGATGCGTCATCAGCTCAATGTCGTGGCGGGCGCTATTGATCTCCAAAGGGCTCAGCATGATCGTGCCGACAACGGCTGTCGCGGCAACCTTCTTCAGAATGCCAGCTGCCTTCCCGATTTCGATCCATCCGAGGTCGACGCCGAGATCCTTGTCGAGATCGATGGACCCGACGTCGAAGCTGCGGCCATCCGAATAGAGCGTGAGGGACACAGGGCCGGTTCCGCGCCATTGCATGAGCTGTCCAAAAAGCTCGATCGTTGCAAGGGGAACCGGCTCACCCGCCGCAAGATTTGCCTTGGCCTCCGTCTTCCCAGAGCCACTGATGATGAGATTTACGCAGCTCGCAACAATGCGGCTCTTCCGTAGAGACGGATCGTCGCCGGGCAGGGCAGCGCCCATCGCCTGCGCTGGCGAAAAGAACTCCTCGCCGGAAGAGCTGCACAGCCGAAGGACACCGGTGCGCGGGTTGGGCTCGACAAACAGCCTTCCGCTTGCGGCGTCAATCTGCGCCTTGCCACTATCGATCCCGAAGCGAGTGGACCTTGAGACGAACCGCGTGAACTCCATACTGTCGCGCAGGCCGAGCTGGAGATCGAGGAAGTCCTCTGCCGACTCCGCCTGCAGCGTGATATTAGCGGTGCCATGGCCATCCTCGAAGCCGGCTGTCTCGACGATCTGGCGCTTGGCTTCGATATAGGTCGCCCCGGCGCTATCAATTCGCTCAGCGATCGTACCCAGCGGGTCGGTCGTTGTATCGGTCTTGTTCAAGGTGAATGAAATCGTTCGCTTGTGAAGCGCCTCATCGCCTTCACTGTCGGCCTGCCGCACGGCGCGCAGGATTCTAGTGATCTCTTCCCGCCAGATGTGCCGCACGAACAGTGCCTCAAGCTCATCATTTGCTGCGAGCTTCGCAAGAACTACAAAGAACGGCAACGACGCTTCTGCCATGCGCAACGCGTTCGAAAGACTTACCTCTACCGACAGGTCGGAGGTTTGGGTCGCCTTCACCTGAACGAGCGCCGCATGTGGCGCCTTCCTGAGGTCTAGCGGTCGTCGGGGGTTAGGCGTCTCGGGGTACTGGATCAAGTAGTCCCACCCACGTTCGTCCTCGTCGGACTTGTTGCAAACCACGCGAGCACGCGTGCACATCAGCGAGAATTCCTTCTCACCGATCTTTCCGATCCGATCGTTCTGGGTCACCATGACTCTATTCCCGATCTTCGCGCGGCCGGCGCAACAAAGATGCCCTTGGTTTGATGAGAGTAGGAAGGGCGAATCGCCATGAAGCGGCGTGGATTATATAGTCGGTAACGGCGAAGCTGGACCATACCGGTTAGCTTATCTGAAGATTACGGCATTCATGACCGGGGCTTGCCGCCCAAGCGCTCGAAGGCGGCGAGCCAGCTCGGCTCGAATTCCAAGCGGAGCACGAACGCCGCCATCTGCATCATCGCCATCAGTCCACCGGGTTCGCGTCGGTCGACGAGCAAGCCTGCCGCCCCGAACCGCGCCAAGCCTGCATCCGGCTGGGCGAGCGCAAAGCGCTGCCGATCGTAAACCCAGCCCCAGTCATCCTGTACGATCGTTGCGAGCGCGTTGATCACGCTCAGGGCGGGGGCCGACGCCGTCGCGACCTGAGCGCATTGAAGATGAAAGTCGAACCGGTCCCGTGGGGTTTGTGTCTCGCGGCTGCCTGCGAGGCCGCGTATGACATGCCAGGCCGAATCCTGCGGCAGGCCCGCATCGTCGGCGGGATTCCTCAGGTTTGCGAGATCTTGCGGTCGTATGCCAAATTCGCACTGGCAGTCGTCCACGAACTGGCTCCACCAGCTAAGGGACAGAGCGCCGAGGGCGTAGATCCGCATCGCGACGCCAGCCATGAGGATGCGTAGCGCTGCCGCCGTTCCATCGGCAGCATCGGAGGCGATCGGTGGTCCTTCGAGGTCGCGCGAACGCAACGCCGCGACGGAAGCGAGCAGGGCGGCAACGGCGCCGGCAATCGCTCTGCTGTTTTGGCCCAGCAACGCGTAGTCGAGCTCGGCGCCACGCAACAGTAAATGGTAGTCGGGGGTGGTCGCGGCGAGATTGAAGGACGGGAAGAGGTCGTTGTGGCCAAGACGGAGCGCGACGGCGTGGAGGAGAAGTGTGACGTCCTCCAGCGGACCGCGGTCCCTTCGCTCGACCTGGCTCATTTCAATATCAAGCGCGGCCGTCGCGCCAATCTTCAGCGGGGGAGGGCTCTTGAGAGGGCGGCTTGCATCAGCGTCGATCCAGCCTGCGCCAAACCGGACCCGCGCATGGAGCATGAACGCAGTGTCGCTGCTCTGCGGATCGATTGCAGGAAGGTTTTCAAGGACGCGCGCATAGCGAGAAAGGGCCTCGCGATGCGCGCCCATCTTCCAGCAGCACAGCGCAGACTCTGTCCGCAATGCGAGGCGATGGCACTCCAGCTTGGCGTCCGCGTCCTGATCAACGGCCGAGGCGGCCTCTTCAAACAGGTTCGCCGCCTTTTGCAGGTCGCCAGTGTTGCCGGCAGCCACGGCCGCCTCCTTCAGCGCATACATGCGTTCGACGGGCGTTTGTGCGTCGATCGCGGGGCGCAAGGCGTCAAGGATCTGCGCCGCTTCGGCATAGCGGTTCATATGGCCTAGCAGCTTCGCTTTCTGCCGCAGCATGATGCTGTTTGCGATATCCTGCGAGAGCGCTGCATCGAGCCGTGACAATGCGTCCTCAGCTTGCCCGAGATGTTCTTCAAGCAGAATGGCCTGCGCAACAAGGCATTCCGCGGCGAGTTCGGTGTCGTTCCAGCCGTGAGCCACAACCGCTAGCCGCTCATAGGACGCAAGGGCGGCGGCCGGGTCCAACGCGCCGGCAAACCAGGCTGCCGCCCACCCCTGTTGGACATAGAGGCCATATCCCTTGTGGAACGTCCGTAGCTCCTTGAGGCGGCGGACCCGAATCGCTGGCGCAAGGCCACCGAAAGCGTCGAACAAATCTTCTAGGTCTGCGACGGACTGGATTGTCTGCGCGCCGATCGCGATAAAGAAGTCGCTGATCGTGGTTTCCGGACCAAGATCTTGCCGCAGCTGTTGCAGTGTGGGGCTGCTGGCGTCCGCGGCGAGGTACGGGAACCGGATAACTAGGTCTTCGAATTGCGCCAGCCATTCGAGACGGAGCTTCCATTCGACCCGGGTTCCGCGCGCAAACAGCGCCTTCATCAGCGTCATCATGATCGACGCCGTCCGCAGATCTTCGGGCTCAAGGCCGGCGGATTCTTCGAGTGCCGCAATGACGCTGGCGCGGAACACGTCGCTGTTCTCCGTCGCCGCCGCGACCGATAACTGGATGATGCGGAGCGTGACCGCAGTCGGAAGGTCGTCCGCGAAGATCGGCCGGTCTGTACGGAAGAAGGTCAGCGCGGACAGTTCCTGTGCCACAGCGCTGAAGTCGTCTTCCGAGAGATTGAGGAAGGACAAATGCAGGCGGCTCAGCAGCCAGCCATTCTTGGCAGCGACGCTGTTCCAGAAGGCGATCCCCAAATCCTCAAGATCCATCGGCCCGCGCGTGGCGACATCGAACGCGACCTTGATGCGCGTCGCCATGGCTTCCTCGGCGGAGACATCCTCATTGAGGCCGGCAAGGAGGGGGGACAAGCGAAGATACTTCTTCGACCCGGGCGAGTTCTCGATCCACGGGCCGATCAGGAAGTCGAGGCTCGCTGCCGGTTCCGAAATGTTCGGATCGACGCCAGCCGCGCCAATCGCGAGGGGGCGGTCGAACTTTCCCTGGATGCAGGCAAGGCGCCGAAGCAGCGCGCGACCGGCGCTCGTTGCATCGAGCATCAGCCTGCGCCGCGCCTCTGCGCGCGTAAGTGTGAACGCTTCGCTGGCAGGTCCGACCAGATCTTCCGTCAAAGCCGTCGTGGGCCAAGCGCGAGACGCGAGCGAAATAACTTTCGCTGCAACAAGTTGCGGATGCCCCGACGCGGCAGACGCGAAGACATACGCTGCCCAGCCGTCGACCGTGCTTTCGGGACATCCTTTGGCCGCGGCTAGGAACCGGACGTCCTCGACCTGGAGATAGGCGGCTATGACAAGACCCTGTTGCGGAAGCTGCAAGGTGGAGCTGGCCGTTGGCGAGCATGGCCGTGACGATGTGAAAATCACTTTTAGGCCACGCGCTCGCACCCAACGAGCGAACCGGGCAAACCGGGTTGCATTCTGGCCGACAATGTCCGCATCGAGATCGTCGAGTATGACGCCTGAAATCTGTCCCGCGAGCACCAGATCAGAGTAAGTGCGGCTGAGCCGAAGAAGGATATCTCGCTTGTCGGCAACCTCCCTGAATTCGACAAGCAACCAGGGCAGGGCGGAAGCTGACGCCACCTGCATCGCCAGCGTGCTCTTCGCGCAGCCGCTCGGGCCGTGGATCCAGAGAGACCCGCCGGCTTCGAGTGTCTCCGCATTGGCCGCAACGTACCTAGTGCGGGGTGCGCAAGGTTGAGGTAACTCGACGGCCGCGGTGAGTGTCGCCCATGGAGGGAGGGTCCAGGCGACGTTCGCGTTGCTGAAGCTTGCCTCCATCAGGAACGTGTTGAGCGCCGGAGCATCAAGTTTACGCAGGTCGGGATCCCTATCCGTCGCACGCTCGAAGACGTGATCGCTGAGCTGGCTTGCAAGTGCGTTCGCCAGGCTGCCTGGCAAGCCAAGCGTGTTCAGCCGCCCCACGAGCTGCTCGTTCAAAGCGGCGACAAGCTCTGCGCCCGCTGGCCGACCGGTGCTCCAGACAACCCTGCGCACAAGGCCGTCCAGGAAATCCGCATCCGATTGTCCTGCTTCGACCCAGGTCTTCAGCGAGCTGGCGGGGAGAAGTCTCGCCAAAGCCTCCCGTAAAGGCGCGATGGGTGCGCCTTGCTTGGCCGCTTCCCAATACGCGATCCCTGGCGTATCGCCCGGGAACGACACGTCGCGCTCGAAACCGACTTCAAGATTCGTCTGGAAAACAAGCGTGACGCCGGGCGACTGGCCGTTCGATTCCCAGAACTTTGTCAGCGCGTCAGTTGAAGCCCTGCTGGCGAGCGTAACCGATCGACCTGTGCCGGAGTATTTTCCCTGCGTGGCCGCGATTTCGGCGTTGGAGGAGACAACGTCGAAATCCTCCATGTGCTCGATTAGAAGCGTCTGTCCGGGCGACAAACCGATCCAGGCCAGCGAAGTCTGCAACAGCTGAAAGCGGAAAGCCGCAAGCACTTGGTGTGCTTGCCTTCTTGTGTCTGCTGCGATTGCGGGGCCTGACATATCTCATAGATGCTGTCCGAATCGGTGCTTGAAAAGTGGCATTCACAGAGAGGCAGTGCAGACCGGCCGCTCCGCCTGTGAAATCTACGGCACTCGATGTTTGCGAGCGGTTGTTATCCACATCTGCCGATCTTCCTTTGCGCTGTCGACCGCAAGACGTTGGGATTGGTTGCCGCCGTACCCAAGCGACGTGGCGGTGCGCAGCGAGGCCGTGCGCGTTGTGATCCATCGCCTGCCGCGCCCGCCGTTCAAGGGACGCTGTGCTCTCCGCCCTTGAGCGGCAGGCTCAATCGGCAGGCGTTGTCGAGCGGGGTCGCGCAAGCGGCCCCGGCTCCGCATTCTGCCGCCGGGAAGCTCTCTGGAGCATCCGATGTCTGTCCAATCGTCATCAATTCAACTGATCCCCCTCAGCAAGCTTGTCGCTTCGCCACGTAACGTTCGCAGGAAAGACCGTAAGGCGGACATTGACGCCTTGGCGGCGTCGATCGCGTCGCGCGGTCTGCTGCAGAATCTCTGCGTCGTCCCTTCTTCAGAAGGCACGTTCGAGGTCGATGCCGGAGGGCGCAGACTCGCTGCGCTCAAGAAGCTTGCGCGCGACAAGGTCATCGCCAGGGACTTCCTCGTGCCGTGCAACGTTGTGGCATTGGAAGAGGGGCGGGAAGTCTCCCTCATGGAGAACATCCATCGCAACGAAATGGACGCGATCGACGAAGTCGATGCGTTCGCAGCGCTGGTAGCTGAAGGCAAATCTCCCGACGAGGTTGCCCATCGTTTCGGTGTGACCCGCCGGCACGTCGATCAGCGGCTCGCTCTTTCCGGGCTGGCGCCGAAGATCAAAGCAGCCTGGAAGAAGGGCGATGTCACGCTCGACGTGGCGCGCGCCTTCTGCCTGGTGGAGGATCACGGTCAGCAAGAGGCCGTGTACCGCAGCATGGGAAAGCCGATCACGCACGCGGGCTCCGTTCGCGCTCGGCTAATGGATGGCCGGGTTCGTACCTCAGACCGTCTCGCCGTATTCGTTGGCCTCGAGGCCTACAAGGCGGCCGGCGGGAAACTCGTGCGCGACCTCTTCGACGCTGACGCCGTCTTCATCGACAACCCGGCGCTTCTTACCAAGCTTGCTGAAGACAAGCTTGGAAATTCGCGTGCGTCTTGGCTGCAGGACGCGTGGAGCTGGGTTGAAGTTCATTTGGGCGAGGGCCGGGGAACAGGGCTGTCCTCAACCCGGTTTCACCCTGAATGGCGTGATCCTACGCTCGAAGAACAAGCGGAGCTTGATAGGATTTCTGGTGAGATCGAGAAGCTCGACGCCGAACTCGATGCGTCGTCGATCGACGACGATCCACGGTGGTCGATACGTGATGATCTCGAGGCTACCTACGAACTCGTTCGTCAGGCCGGTCGTTGCTGGAGTCGCGAGGTGAAGCAACTCGCCGGGGTAGTTCTGTCGGTTGATCGCGACGGCTCGATCTCGGCAAGCGAGGGACTCGTTCGCGACGAAGACGAGAATCGCGCCAAAGCCTTCCTGAAGCAGCGCAGGGCAGGAGATGATGGCGCCGAAAGCATTGCTAGCTCGGAGGACGTTGCGCCGACGCGCGTCAGCGCTTTGCCGAAAGCAGTGAACAGGGACCTCACATTGGCGCGAACGCGAGCGGTGAGATTGGCTCTGTCAGGCGACCCAGATATCGCGCTAGCCGTTTGCGTGGCAACCATGGCGCTTCGCGCAGTTCACCATTCCGAGATGATCGGCGTCTCCATCAATGCGCAGCTCAGGCAAGTCGATGACTTGCCCGCGCTGCAGGATGCGTGGGCGGAGATGGAAGGGCGTCTCCCAGCGGATGAAATCGAGTTGCTCGACTGGGCGCTCGGTCTTTCCAGAGAGAGGCTGCTGGCTGTTCTTGCCGTCCTCGTCGCCGTTTCGGTTGACCTGGCTCACGAGGACACCTCGCCGGCGGACCTCAGGAAGCAGGTCATCGCCGATCGGCTTGCCCAGCACTTGGACATCGACATGCGGGCCTTCTGGACTGCTGGAATCGATTTCTGGGTCCGGTTGCCAAAATCGACCCTGCTTGCGTCGGTGTCAGATGCCCCCGGTATGGCAGAGCGCAGCAGCAGGGCGCGCGAGGATGCGCTCAAGGCGCATGCAAAACTCCGCAAGGACGAGCTTGCGGCCAAGGTCGCCACGCTCTTCGAAGGAAGTGGACACCTGCCAGAAATTCTCGTCACTCCTGTGGCGGCCGGATCGCTCGCACTGACTGAGCAAGGTCTCTCCATGATTCAGCAGCCGGCGGTGGCCGCAGAATAATGCTGCGCATCGGCCTCACGCGGGTTCCGGCTCGCGTGAGGTCAACCGCCGCTGCGAACCGATAGGTGGAGGTGCTCAATGTGTGCGCAGCCATTCATAAAGTGCATAGGTCAGCACTTCTTCGGGCGGCGCTTTGGCGTTGCCATCTCCGACAACTTCAATTCTGACGGCGCGGCCGAAGCCGCCCTCCACACCCAGCGTCGTCACGAAACGGCTGCGTCCGGCATCACTGTCTCCGCGCGTCGACAGATCAACCCACTTGGTCGTCAATGCGTGTCATCGCTCCCTCCGGTACTCCTGTTGGCGGCATGAGACCGTAGCGCTGGTCGCCCCGGGAGCGCTCCCGGGGCGACCGGCTCAGTTCCTAGTCTTCGGCATCCGCGTCGCCTGCGGCATCAACCGCTTCCATGACGATGAACGCCTCGAACAGCGACAACGCGTAATCCGTCTCGATAGGAAGCATGTCTGACGTGAGCACCCTGTCGACATATTCTTCGGCGTTCCAGCTACTCCTTGCCGACCGCGGATTTCGAGCTTCCATTCTTCCCAGCGCGTTCGCGAATGCGCTCTTCGCCGTCGAAACAGCTTCTTTCCTGAGCAATCCAGTGAGCGGTAGCTCGACGATTGTCTTTGGCAGCGTCTGGCGCTGAGCGGTCTCGTACTCTTCGAATTTCTTCGCGAGCAAGCTCCAGCTGTTGAGGCCTTCTCGCTGCGCGATTTGGTTCAAGGCCTCGGAAAGAGAGATGCCTTGTTCCTTGGCCTTACGCTTGGCCTGCGATTTCAGGTTTGGGATCGATGCAGACAGTTTCATTGTGAACTTTCCATTCGAGCATGATTTCACAATCCCTCCTTATGCGAATGTTCGGATGGCGAGTTCGCTATCGATCAGCCCTGCACGTTAAGTGCTTTCCCGTTGGAGGGGGGAAGCGTGGGTACGCATGTCGTGATCATGCCAAATCTTGCCGGGGCAGACAAGCGCGCAGAAAAGTTGCTTGGCGACCGCGCTTCGCGCGCCGGGCTTTAGGCTTCGCCCCGAGCCAAGACGTCTCGGCCCTCCGGGTTACAATCCCTGTCGCGGCGGAGCGTCTGACATCTGCGGTCTGATCCGGGCCTTGATGAGCGCGGCTTCTAGGGCGGGGATGTCCGCGTCGGGTGACAGGAGAATCGCTTCAATCGTCCCGTCGCTCATTGCCTCCCGGAAATCGAAGGCCAGCTGCAAGCTTGGCGGGAAGGTCAGGATCGATCCGTTCGCCAGACGGAATTGACCCATGCCTAATGCCGAGAGAGCAACGCGGAACTCATCCTCGCTCGCGTACGCCCGGTCTTTGATAAACGTGTACCGGACCGGGTTCGGGAAGACGTCGAGGTTCTCGCGTGCAAAAGACCGATCCACGTACTCAACCATCGCCGAATTGACTGAGAAAAGTTGAGTGCATCGCTGGCCATTGACCATGAGCGCAGACGTCTCGCCCGCGACCGTCTGATTGATCCGGGCGCGAAGTTTCTCGGCGTCGAATACGAAAGCAATCTTTCCACGTGATCCGCCGGTCCCGTAGTTTTCCCAGATGTAGTCCGAATTGCTTGCGGCGAAACATGAGGCATAAGTCCTGCCGCGCGCACGGTCGTAGTAGTGCG
>Ga0209097_10001431_pt1 | contig 20421 bp, 18 predicted proteins | sample AD_UKC052_MetaG_FD_184419 | JGI IMG/M metagenome (GOLD analysis project Ga0209097, IMG submission 184419) | Active sludge microbial communities of municipal wastewater-treating anaerobic digesters from USA - AD_UKC052_MetaG (SPAdes) (version 2) | ecosystem: Engineered > Bioreactor > Anaerobic >... | reverse complement strand
ACTTCTTCAAATGATTTAATTTGATCTTTAATATCTGAACTTAGTTTCTTGAAATGTGGAATTATAAGTTCTTGAGTTTCACGAATAGATGGTTTTAACCAAAGTAAATCAAAAGCAATTTGACACTTTATATATACTTGATTTAATTCATATGTACTTAAATTTTGAACCAGCTGCTCTCCTGTATTAAATGTTTTACTGAATTGTATTATTTGTGAATCAGGCAATAATTCTCGGTTTGACAATGCTTGAGTTAATGTTATTCCTTCCAGTGTCCTACAGCGGCTCATTGCCACATAAATTTGCCCTGGTACGAATGCTGAACCTGCATCAATTATAACTTGATCAAATGTTAATCCTTGACTTTTATGTATTGTTACCGCCCATGCTAATCGAATTGGAAATTGAGAAAATGCTCCTTTTTCATCTTCTTGAACTGAGTTATCTTGGGAATTAAATGTGTATTTAATTTGTCTCCATTTTTCTTGACTTATAGATATGACATCCTCTTCTCCAACACATTGAATTAATAATTCATTTGTATCATCATCCCAATCAATTATTTTTCCAAGTTTGCCATTAAAGAAACGCTTCTCTTTGTCATTTTTAAGAAACATAACTTGAGCTCCTTTTTTTAATCTTAGACTAATATCGGTCGGGTAAGATCCGGGCTGAAACTCTCCAGATATCTCTGCTTGAAATATCCTTTCAGAACCAGGAAGTTTATCTAATTTATTCCTGTTGATTTCATCTGCTTTTCTAACATGCGTAGTTAGAATAATCGTTTCAGAATCATTTTCTTGTATAATATTGGGTTTGATATGTTTAGCTAATTCACTTAATATGTCTTCATTTAAATTCCCATTTCTAATTTGATTAAGAATATAAAGGAAGTTTTGATCTAATTGTCGGTATACATGTTCTAACTCTATTTTAAAGAAGTTTGTTTTTTGTAATGCTTGACTTTCAAAGAAATAGAATCCTGGATAAAATGCTGATAAAACTTTCATTTCATCTTCTTTTACAACAGGTGGAAGTTGGAATAAATCACCAATCATAAATAGTTGTATACCACCAAATGGCTTTTGAGGATCACGATATTTTCTTAGTACAGTATCAACTGCATCAAGTAAATCGCATCTTACCATACTTATTTCATCAATAACTAAAATATCTAAGTTCTGAATCAGATTTATTTTTTCTTGATTTAACCTTAATCCTCTATTTAGTGTATATGCAGTTTCAATTTGAAAACTACTTGATTCAGGAACATTTCCCCAAGGGATAAATGTATGTGGATGAATTCCTAAGAATGAATGAATTGTTACTCCTCCTGCTTGTATGGCCGCTACACCTGTTGGGGCAACTATAGCTATTCTTTTATGTGTTTCTTCGGCTATTCTTTTTAATAAACTTGTTTTACCTGTTCCTGCTTTTCCAGTTAAGTAAAGATTTTGATTCGTAAAATGAACTAATCGGCAAATTAAATCAGCTAAAAAATCTGGATTCATCAATTATATAATAGGTGTTTCATCTCCGTAAATGTACTGATATGTGCTTCTCATAATAAAAAGAATTGAATTCACTTATTAACTTTCTGTTCGATGAAAGTGGTATTTATTGTGGAAATTATGAAGCTGAAGTATTTATTCGGATGTGTTACATTTCCAATTAATGCAAAAGCAAGTTCCAATTCCAACTTGGCTTTCAACTGATATCTCACCTCCGGTACTTTCTAATTGATTTTTCGTAATGAATAAACCGATGCCTCTAGAATCTTTGTTCCTATGAAAAGTCTTATACATTCCAAATATCTTATTTCCATGTCTCTGTAAGTCAATTCCACTTCCATTATCTTGGAATCTTATCCAAATGGAATTTGAATCCATTCCTGATTTTATTTTTATTTCTGGATTTCTTTCAGGGTGTTTATACTTGAGCGCATTTGTAAGCATATTTAAGAATAAACTTTCCATATAAGCAGGTATATATTCTACTTCTGATATATTTGAAAAATCAAACGATATAACTGCTTTACATAAGCGAATTTCACCTTCTAATACTTCAAGAGTTTTGTTTAAATATGAATGAAAATTACAAATCTCTTTTTGTTGGTTGGTTGATGATTGAATAGAAACAACTTCATTTAAATACGATAGTGTTTCCGTTAAGTTTTGGGATGTTTTATCAAGCATTTCAATGATTCCCAAGCGCTCTTGTTCATCATTCATACTTTTATATGTTTCTAATAACATGGATATATTTCCACTATGTGACCTTAAATTATGGGATACTATATGTGCAAAATTGATTAATCTATTGTTTTGATCTGTTAAAATGGGGATTTTATTAATTTCTACTTCATCTTGTTTCTGATTATCAATATCCTGCATAATTCCTCTTATTGCAATAATTTGACCTTGTTGATTTAATACTGGCCACCCCATATTTCTTACCCAAAATGCTTTACCATTAGAATGTAAACGTTTTGCATCTATATCAAATGAACATTTATCGAGTATTACTTTTTCATGAGTGCGTTTTATTGCAATGCGATATTCGGGTGCGAAATTATTTAAGTGATCCTCATAGCTTGGCATATAATCATTTGATTTGCCATGCATCTCTTTCATAATTTCTGACCAATAATTTTCTTTCGTTTCTAAATTTAATTCCCATATACCAAGTCTAGCCATTTTACCTGCTTCTTGGAGCAGAGCTTCGTTATTTTCTAGTTTTGTTTGGATTGTCTTTCTTTCTTGAATACTCATAATTGAACCAGCCATTCGAATTGGAGCGTCTAACTCATCCCATTCTGCTTGTCCTGAAGATTCAAACCATTGATAACCATTCCATTTAGTCTTTAACCTAATTTCTAATTTAAATGGTTTTTTCTTTTCAAAATGTTCTTTTATTGTATTGTCTACTAGATTTTTATCTTCAGGATGAACTAATTTATGAATGAAGTTTTGGAATGTTGCTGGAAGCTCATTCTCAGAATATCCAACTAATTCGTAAAATCGGGGTGACCACCATTCATTACCTGTTTTAACATCCCAATCCCATATACCGGCATTTGTACCTTGTATTATTAATTCAAATCTCGCGTTCATTGGATTTTATACTTCAGTATAACTCTACATTCTAGTTTGAGAACGGCGAAACTAATGCACAAAAATGAGAATATGCATAAAATAATGTTAGAAAGAGGAATTTAATGATCTTAATAGTGTTCTGGGTAGAAAAAAAACAATGCCAGGCTAGTTTCAACCATCTAAGCCTGGCATTGATACCGTATTTGGGCGGTATTTTCTGGAGGGATCTGAATATAGGTTTCAGTTTAGCTCCAATTAATAAAAAGTAGTACGCACACCACTTAATAAATACCATTCATGGGTTAGGAGTCATGAGTGGATATGCAAATATGGTGTAGGTATCTATTTCATGAAAGCGTTTAATCCCCCAATATGTGGGGGTTATTTAACGGGGGTGTTTTACACGTGTTATAATATTATTCGCTGTGTTAGATAGTACTTAAATGATAGTAGATGAGTTAGATATGATTTTAAGATGAATTGTGAAATTTTAAAATGCAAAACGAAATAGTACACTTTAGTTTTTTGATTGGATGGGTTTGCAAAGTGCAAATTCTTATTTCAGTTCTGTTCTATTTCTTGTTGGTACTTTTCATTAATACTTCAATTTGAGGTTTTTCGATCTCGATCTTTCTAAAGCTCTAATATTTTATTGTTTCAGTTATAACTCGTAAGTTTGACTTCACTAATATATGTTATCATAGAATATTCATCAATGATAGAGCCGAATAATTTATTTATAGGTTTATTTTTTATATTGTTTCTAGTTTTAGGGCTCTTTCTTCTCGGTGTATATTACATTATGAAGTTTCGAAAGCGACAAAGTGAATTCAATAAAGAAAAAGCAGCTATGGAAAATAGATTGCAGAATTTACTTCTTCAAGCTAGATTGGAGATAAGTGAAGAATTATTGAAAAATATATCACAAGAAATACATGATAATATTGGACAGCTTTTAACTCTTGCAAAGTGGACCCTTTCAAATGAAGCTGATACTGATAATCATCGTGTAAAAGATGCTAAAGAATTAGTGACTAATGCTATTTCAGGACTTAGAGATTTATCTCATTCACTAAATGGAAATATAGTACTAGATTTAGGTCTTTTTCGTGCTGTAGAGAAATTATGTAAGACGCTTAATGGTACAAAGGAACTTTATTGTGAAGTGATAAATGATACTCCTGAGAACATTAGACTTAATCCGGACAAAGATTTAGTTTTATTTCGTTGTATACAGGAAGCAGTAAATAATGCAATTCGACATGCACATCCAACCCATATAAAAATTCATTTTTCTATTCAAGAACGAATGTTGTTAACTACTGTAAGTGATAATGGTGATGGATTTGAAGTTTTGAAAAGTCGTCCCGAAGGAAGTGGAATCTCTAATTTGTATGATCGTGTTGCGATTTTGCGTGGAAGTTTAATATTGGATAGTTCTCCAGGTCAAGGAACTACCTTGTACTTTTTTGTTCCCTTTGAAAAACTAGTTACAACATATGCCTAGTGAGAAAATTACAATTGCATTAGCCGATGACCATGCCTTGGTACGACGTGGTTTATCACAAATGCTCCAATCAAATAACTTCAATGTTATTGCTGAGGCATCAAATGGCTCCGAATTGCTAAAATTAATCAAGGAGAATCTACCCATGGTAGTTCTTTTAGATATTAATATGCCGGTTATGGATGGCATTTCGACCATGCATCAAATTCAAAATATGAATCTGCCGGTGAAAGTTCTGGCTTTGTCAATGATGGATGACGATGGTTCTGTTATTCGAATGATTAAAGCTGGAGCTAAAGGCTATGTTCTTAAAGATTCTGAACCAGAGGAACTGATACAGGCTATAAGAATTATAGCTGATAATGGATTCTATTATTCAGAACGCATTGCAGGAAGAATTTCATCTCTTCAGTTTAATTCAGATTCAAATGATCATATAAATAAGCTATCACAAAGAGAACTTGATTTCCTAGTATTAGCTTCTTCTGATTTAAGTTATAAAGAAATTGCTGATAAAATGATTGTTAGTGTTCGAACTGTCGACGGATACCGAGATTCAATTTATGAGAAACTAAAAATACATTCTCGAATTGGATTAGTTCTCTATGCTATCAAACATAAAATTGTTCGAATTGATGACTAATATTAAGCATTTATTTCCTTTTCTATTTTGCTTATTTGCTAATTTCTCTATTCGTGCACAAGCTGAACTAAATCCTAATTCCCCCTATGCTCTTGTAGAGTTATTTACTTCGCAAGGGTGTGGAAGTTGTCCTGCATCTGAAAAAATCATAGATGATTTTGAAAAGGATAGTAGCATTAACAAAGAGGGTATTGTATTAGTGAGTTTTCATGTAGATTATTGGAATGAGAAAGGATGGATTGATCCATTTAGTAAATCGATTTATTCTGAGCGTCAAAAACGATATGCTGCGTTTTTAAACCAAGAAGGTGTTTATACACCACAATTTGTAATTAATGGATTATCTGGATTCTCCGGAACTAATGGTCCTCGTTTAAAGCGCGAATTGAAAGCTTTGTCTCCTCAAAGTAAACAGAATATCAGTCTCTCACAAATTAAGAAAATAGGTGAGAAAGTCCAATTTCACTATTTGAGAAGTGATACTTCTAATTGTGTTTTCAATATTGCATTAATTTCTGAATCAGATACAACACTTGTAACAGAAGGAGAAAATGCAGGTAGAACTATGATTAGTAAAAATACAGTTCGCTCTTTTGTCAATTTTTCGAATAATAAAAACCAAGGCAACGCCTATATTGTAATTAATAATTCTATCCCAACTTCAAGAATTAAATTAGTCGTTTGGGTTCAAGATATTCAAACAGCAGCCTTGTTGGCTATTGCTGTAGCTTCCATACCTTAGGTCATCCGGGGATTTCAATAGTAAATGCTGTTCCAATTCCTTCTTCAGATTTGAAACTTATTTTACCACCATGCATTTGAACAAAATTCTTGACAATTACCAAACCAAGACCAGTGCCCTGAATTAAGTCTGCATTTTTTGCTCGGAAAAACGATTCGAAAATTTGTTTTTCTTCATCCTTAGGTATCCCCATTCCGTAATCTTTAATTTCTAACAATATTGACTTTTTATCTATAGTTAAATTAAGTTCAGGTGCTTGGCAATTAGCTGAATATTTAAAAGCATTCGAAATTAGATTTTCGAGAATATGATTGAATAGAACTGGGTCAATTATTACATCTCTTGATTGTCCTTTAAATGATAATTTGATTAAACGATCATCTACAGACTTGTTGCTAAGTCTTGCTACTGTGTGTTCTATTAAAGATTGTAAATTAGTTTTTACTGGTTTGAAATTTACTTTTACGGCCTCTATTTTCCCTAACAATAGCACATCATTCATTAATGTTGTTAATCGATCTACTTCTGAATTAATTATTTGTAAATGTTTGTTTAAAGATTCCTGCATGGAATAATCCTGTATTTGTTGACTTCGGATATGCAAGATTTCTGTACTCGATTTTATAGTTGCCATCGGAGTTCTAAATTCATGAGATGCCATACTAACAAATCTTGATTTCAATTCATTTAACTCTTTTTCTTTTACCAATGATTCAATTAAACTTTCTTCAAGTTTTTTTCTTTCATCAATAATTCGGGAGGATGCAATAATATTAATTGTAACTCCATTTTTATCTTTGATTGCTTTGGAACTAGTTTCAAGCCATAAATAATGTCCATCCTTATGTTTAAAACGGTATGAAATTAAATTATTTATTTGATTATTCGAATCGGAAATTATCGATTGCTGTAGTAAAGTGATACTTCTTACATCATCAGGATGTATAAACTGAAACGGGTTTTTACCTATTAGTTCTTCACTTGTATATCCAACTAATACCGAAGACGAAGGCGTTGCATAAGAGATTGTGCCATCTAAAGAATGAATAATAATCATATCCCGAACATTCTCAGATAGGAGTTGATACATCTCCTTATTTCTTTTTTGTTCTGTAATATCTTGAAGTGTTCCACTTGTACCAATAATTTCTCCTGCATTATTATAAAGAATTACGGCATATACTTTTATAGTGAGTATTTCCCCTGATTTACTTATATATCGAATTTCGTGATCACAATAGTTTTTCTTTTTAGTTACTAAGGGTTCAAATAAGTCAATGTTTCGTTGTACATCATCTGGATGCAAATACTGATATAAAGGCTTTCCTAATGATTCTTCAACTGAAAATCCAAAAACTCGTTCCCAAGATTTATTTAGAAATGTCCAATTTGCTTCTATATCAGTTTGAAATACAATATCATTTACACTTTCGACAACAGTTTTATATTTTCTTTCGCTCTCAAGAATTTGTACTTCATTATTCATTATTTGTGTAACATCTTTCCCGAATATCGCTAAACCTATACAAACATTTTGCTCATCTATAATTGGATTTATCTGTAATTCTGAAATATAGTTATGTGCTTTAATTTTTGTTATTGTCGATTCGCCTTTTAATCCTCTTTCAAACAACTCTTGTAACTTCTCTAGTTCTGGAAATTTATTTTTTGTGATTAAAATACTACTGCCAATTACAGGAGTAAAATTGTAATATGTTTCAAGAAATAACTTAAACTTACTATTGAAATAAGTATAGCAGAAATTTTGATCGATTGACCAGATTAATTCATTGGGTGAGTTTATAATCCAACTTAGAATTAAATTAGTATTCGAATCCTCTATTGATTTAGATATTTCTCGCTTATTTACTTCGATTTTCTTTCTAAATGGCATACTGTCGTTCCGGTATTAATTTGTCGGTCAAAATCGTTTCAATATACAAAAGCTTTCATATCATCAAAGATGGATTCTGATTTTTTGTCCAATAATTGATAGATTAATTTCTTTTCATTTTCTTAAGTTGCATCAATATTTCCTCTAATCCATTAGCTTTTATTACTAATAGCGTTTCTAGTAATTGTCCTAGTTTGCCTTCTGGAAACCCTTCTCGATTAAACCATTCTAAGTAGCTTACTGGTAATTCGCTAAGTATAACACCTTTGTGTTTTCCAAATGGCATTCTCATAGTAACCAGTTCAACTAACATTTTGGGATTAAATTCCATCTGATTGTCTTTTCAATTGCTTTTCTATATTCATCTTTTTATTTGTTAGACTGAAACTTGTATTCTATACATTATTGACAATCTAAAGTTCATTATTTATGATCAGTTTACTGAACTTTGTTTTACTATCATCCCGATTATTTTCATAATTAAATGATTTTAATTTTAACCTTTTAGTTTCTATTTGTTAACTCCCTTGTCAAATTTTAACATCTCTGTCTTAAAGGGAATTTATTGAAAGGAATGGTAAACCCATTTTTAAGAATTCATGTCCTGGTATTAATTGTCAATTATGAATGATTTTTCAACTATCATTTGACAGTTAATCAACTGGTTTTCTATTCCAGAGGTTTTCATTTCATTCAAGTGGCACAATGAAAAAATCAGATATGTAGATAATTCAACTAATTCATTTTTATTCATGATTTATCGTTTACTGCTTATCAAGCTGATTATTTGGTTAAATTATTAGCGTTTGTTTTGCATAGTTCGTTTTACGTTGTTAATTTAATTCTGTATTAATTGATTCAAATAATTTTAACTAGTATGATTATGAGTCTAGTAAATTATAAGTATGTAGGTTGAATTATAAAATATTTTAACAGACGATTTTCGCCTATAAGGATATTTGAATTGTTATTTGTTATGGCGAGATTTTACTTATCTAGCTAGCAAGACGCTCTTGGTAATTTGTAAAACTTTGCAAGTTGTCTGTTATGATAGTGTAAAAATTATCATTCATCATTAGCTCATTTTAGCTATTGGGTCAGTCACTACATTATTTAAGCAATTAAAATACTAAATGCTGTGCAAGATATATTGCTTATGAAGGCATGATTGTTTTACTGATTCAACATTTACAAATAAATCATGTGAGCAGTTCAGGGTGCTGGTTGACCATTCATGAGGCTGCATGAATTGAAATGTAGTTGTTCTTAATCACAGCCTTTTTCACCGAACTTAGAAGGGATACTTTAATATTAGGTGTAGGAGTTTTTGAGTATACAAGATACTTTCGGTTTGATTGTATGTACATGTATTTCTTATCATATATCAATGCACATTTAAAGAGTTAGTCTGAAATTTGCCTACTCAAAAACATAAAACATGAAAAAAATCGGATTACTAGTTGCTGCAGTAATAGCATTTGTTGCATTTAAACCACATGAAGAATCTACCTGGAATTCAGACAAAGCTCATGGTAGCTTGAAATTCACTGTTACTCACATGATGGTATCAGATGTAGATGGTTCGTTTAAGATTTTTGATGCTACTATCAAATCGAAAAAAGAGGATTTTTCTGATGCTGTTGTCGAATTGAAAGCTGATGTTAGTTCTATCAATACTGATAATGAGCAACGCGATGGGCATTTGAAAAGTGCTGATTTCTTTGATGCGGCTAAGTTCCCAACATTAAATTTCAAAAGTGTAACGTTTACAAAAGTTTCTGATAAGAATTACAAAATCGTTGGTAACTTGACTATGCATGGTGTTACACGTTCAGTTACTCTTCAAGCCGTTTTGAAAGGTATGGCTGAGAATACATATATGAAGAAAATGGTCGCTGGATTTAAAGTAACAGGGACAATCAAACGTAGCGATTTTGGTATTGGTGGATCTACACCAACTGGAGTAGCCAGTGATGAAATTGAAATTGTATCAAACATTGAGTTTATCAAACAATAATTCGCACACTATTTTGATTACAAGGGCAGAACTTAGTTCTGCCTTTTTTTATGCCTTAATATTGGGTTTCCTTCTTTATTTTTGATGCATGTTTGAGCACCTTAAAATTTACATGAAGGAAAAGTTTCAATTTGATGATGAACAATTGGAGCAATTTCGGGATGTGTTTGCACCTCAGTTTGTTGAGAAGGGAAATTCCATACTTCTTCAAGGCGATATTTGTAAATATGGTGCATTTGTAACACAAGGTTGTTTACGTAGTTATGTTATTGATTCCAAGGGAAGAGAACATATTATTCAATTCGCTCCCGAAAACTGGTGGATTGCAGAACAATTAAGCATGGCACGCCAACAACCAGCTATGTACAACATTGACGCAATTGAAGACACTCATTATTTAGCCTTTACAAATGAATATTATACTCGCCTAAATGCATTGAATCCTCAAGCTAAGGATATGTTTAATAGCTTGTTCATGAACAGTTTTCACGCAATGCAAAAGCGACTCATAAGCCATTTGAGCGCAACAGGGGAGGAGCGATATGTTGAATTCAATAAAACCTATTCGATGCTTGCAACTCGAATTCCGCAAAAAATGATTGCATCTTATTTGGGTATTACACCTGAAACCCTCAGTCGTATTCGAAAAGAATTGGTTAGGAAGTAAATTAGCCGTTACCTACTTAGGTTAAAATTTGATGAAATATCAGCTTGTTTCAAAATAGTTGTATATTTATTTTTTACGGGGTGAATTATTAATCACACATTAGTCTTTGACTGAGGTGTTTAAATATTTTCATATGAAGTTGGAATGTGATTTATTGGTTGAATATGGTGCGGTACGAAAATGTTATCAGAAGGGTGATGTCATTTTTCAAGAAGGTGATTTACCACGTTGGTTTTTTCAAATTCTTTCAGGCGAAGTTCGCTTGTATAACATGAATTTGGAAGGTAAAGAATTTACTCAAGGATTATTTTATGAAGGATGTAGTTTTGGAGAACCTCCATTATTTATTGGCGAGAATTACCCAGCATCAGCTATTGCTTTAAAAGATTCTGAACTACTAAAATTACCTGCTGGAAAGCTTCATGAACTACTGAATGATAATCCCAAACTTCAAATGTTATTTCTTTTAGAGTTTGCTCAACGGATTTATAATAAAACAAAAACAGCCAGAGAAATAATTAATAATCCACCTGAAATTCGAATTCTTGGATTTTTAAATTCATTACGACTAAAAGATGGTATTAAAGAGAAAGTTCAAATTCCTTTTACTCGTCAGGAAATAGCCAATCATACCGGCTTGAGGGTTGAAACTGTAATTCGAACTTTAAAACGTATGCAGGATCAGAATAAGGTTGAAATTATCAATCGTAAATTATTTTACTAAAATATATATGTTGCCTTTTTGAATTTATTTTGTGATTTGAATCATAATCTAGAATATATGCCATCAGTAGATTGCTGAAAAATTCTAGACAATGAAAAACCACTTTACTCTTTTAATCTTCATTTCAATTCTAAGTCTACTTTCTTGTAATTCGAATCAGGACGTTAAATCGTCTGATCAACAGGTAGATACCAGTTCAATAGCAGCAGGTCAAGCTTCTGTTATGGACGAAACTTCAGATCCTAATATTGTACAAGTTGCGTCGAGTAGTAAAGACCATTCAACTTTAGTAACTGCAGTTAAAGCTGCTGGTTTAATTGATGTGTTAAGTTCAACAGGCCCTTTTACCGTTTTCGGTCCTACAAATACAGCTTTTGATAAATTACCAGCTGGTACATTAGATGATTTATTAAAACGTGAAAATCAAGCTGATTTAAAGAATATATTAGAGTATCATACGTATGTGGGAGTGTTGAAGACTGACTATATACAAGATGGTCAATCTTTTGAAATGGTAAATGGAGGAAAAATATCAATTACTAAAAAGGGTGATAAAATAATGATTAATGGAAAGGCTACAATTTCAACAAGTATTCCCACTTCCAATGGTGTAATTCATGTAATTGACGAGGTATTACTTCCATGAATTAAATGAATAAAAAAGGTTAGCATATTGCTAACCTTTTTTATTCATTCTATTTATTATAACTTATCGAATTTAGCAGTGAAATGCCTTAAAAATGGAGGTTCATATGTGATTTTGTATCCTCGTTTTTGTTCACGCAATTCGAGAATATCATCAAAAATTTCTAGCACATAATCAATATGACTTTGAGTATATACACGTCGTGGAATTGCCAAACGAACTAACTCATTAGCAGCAGGAATTAATTTCCCATTTTCATCATATTTACCAAACATAACACTTCCAACTTCCACACACCGAATACCTCCTTTTATATACAAATCACACACTAATGCCTGACCTGGATATTCTTCGAGTGGAATATTTGGATAAAGTTTCTTAGCATCAATATACACAGCATGTCCGCCAATTGGCCAAACGACAGGTACTCCTTTTGCTTTTAAATGCTCTCCTAAATATGCAGTACTGCGAATTCGATAATGTAAATAATCCGCATCAAACACTTCCTTCAAACCAATTGAAAGTGCTTCCATATCACGTCCTGCTAAGCCACCATACGTAGTAAATCCTTCTGAAATAATTAGTTGATTTTTGCATTTTAATGAAAGTGCTTCATCCTTTAAAGTTAATAATCCACCAATATTTACCAATCCATCCTTCTTTGCACTCATTATAAATGCATCACCCAAGCGAAGCATTTCTTTAGCAATTTCTTCATAAGTTTTATCAGCATAGCCTTCTTCACGATGTTTTACGAAATAGCTATTTTCTGCAATTCGGCATCCATCAATTACAAGTGGAATATGGCATTCATCACAAATTACACGCAAAGCTTTCACATTTTCCATACTCACGGGTTGTCCACCAGCTGAGTTATTGGTAACCGTAATAATAATTGCCCCAATATGTTCGCGTCCATGTTCTTCAATGAGGGTTGCTACTTTACTGATATCGATATTACCTTTAAAAGGCATATAGATTTCAGGATCGTTAGCATTATGTGGCATAACATCGATAGCTGTAGCTCCAGTATATTCAATATTAGCACGCGTAGTATCGAAATGAGTATTACTTATAAATATCTTGTCTTTCCCTCCTAAAATGCCATATAAAATACGCTCAGCTGCACGTCCTTGATGTGTGGGTAATATATATGGCATACCTGTTAATTCTTTCACCACCGATTCTAAATGCTCCCAGCTTTTTGCACCAGCATAACTCTCATCTCCCATCATTATTCCTGCCCACTGATTATCACTCATAGCGCCCGTTCCGCTATCAGTCAATAAATCAATAAATACATCTTCAGCGCGAAGTAAAAATGGATTATATCCAGCTTTTTTTAATGCTTCTTTTCTATATTCTTCAGTCGTGATTTTTAATGGTTCAACCATTTTAATTCGGAATGGTTCAGCTAATACACGTTGTTTCTTGTTTTCCATGGATGTATATTTTTCTCAATCGACAAATGAAAATCAAGCAATTCGCTTAAACTATGATATTTATCATAATTGCTTTATGACTGCAATCATAATTCTCAAGTATGTGATGTATCTAATTTGGCGGTGTTAAAAAATCAAAAGAACCTATGAAAAAGCCTTTCCCGATTCTAGTATTTATTTTAATGGTATCATTTTATTTCTCCAGCTGTGGCGGAGGAACGGATTCTAAATCACCTGCTGCTGATACATCTAATGTGAATAAATCTGGAGAAACTGATGCAGAAGTATATGATCCCAAACGTGGCGAAGGTGAATTTTCGGCAGATAATGTCAAGATTTCAGATCAATTAGATAAAACACTTGCTACAGCTGGTGAAAGTAATTTTGGTGTGAAATGTTCATCTTGTCACAAACTAACAGATGAAAAATTAGTTGGTCCCGGTTGGAAAGGTGTTACAACTCGTCATACACCTTATTGGATTATGAATTTTATCACGAATCCTGATCCAATGATTAATAAAGATCCTGCAGTTCAAGCTCAATTAGAATTATGCTTGGTTCGAATGCCGAATCAAAATCTCAATACTGATGAAGCTCGTCAACTATTGGAATTCATGCGTAAAAATGATGGAGTAAAATAAACTCCTCCTCCAAATTTCAAACTACACACTATGAAAACGACGTTTTTAAAACTGTCGCTGGCATCGCTTGCCCTAGCCTCAGCAGTAATTTCATGCAAACCTAAGAGTACATCAAATGCTGTAAGTGGCGATGCAGCTACAAAAACATATGTAGCTCCTGGTAAATACGATGAATTTTACAATTTTGTTTCCGGAGGATTTAGCGGACAACTCAGTGTATATGGATTACCAAGCGCAAGATTATTACGCGTAATTCCAGTTTTCTCGGTTGATCCTGAAAAAGGATGGGGATATAGTGAGGAAACTAAACCCATGTTAAATACCTCACATGGTTTTGTTCCTTGGGATGATTTACATCACGTGGAATTATCACAAACTACTGGAGAAGTTAATGGTAAATGGGTATTTGTAAATGCGAATAATACTCCACGTTTAGCTCGTATTGATTTAAAAACATTCCGCACAGCTGAAATTCTTGAATTACCCAATAGTGGTGGTAATCATAGTTCTCCATTTGGGACAGAAAATTCAGAGTACATAGTTGCTGGAACTCGTTTTAGTGTTCCTTCTGATAATGCAAATGGCGACGTTCCAATTAATTCATATAAGCAAAATTTTAAAGGACATATAAGTTTTGTTAGTGTGGATAAGGAGAGTGGAAATATGAAAATAGCTTTTCAATTAAGAACGCCTGGTGTAAATTTTGATTTGGCTCGATGTGGAAAAGCAAAATCGCATGGCTGGTTTTTCTTTTCATGCTATAATACAGAGCAGGCTAGTACTTTGTTAGAAGTAAATGCTTCTCAAAAAGATAAAGATTTTATTCTTGCCGTAAACTGGAAAAAAGCAGAAGAATATTTACGTGCCGGACAAGGTGAGAAACAATCTGTTCGATATGCTCATAATTTATTTAATGAAAGTACACAAACAGCTACATCTGATATTTTGACTGATGTTACAGTATTGGATGTATCTAAATTGAAGGATATCTGTTATTTTATTCCATGTCCTAAATCACCCCATGGATGTGATGTAGATCCAACAGGAGAGTATATTGTTGGTAGTGGAAAATTAGCTGCATTAATTCCTGTTTTTAGTTTTGATAAAATTCAACAGGCGATTAAAAGCAAAGCATACGATGGGGAATATGAAGGAATTCCTGTAATTAAATATGATGCTGCTTTATATGGTGAAGTGAAGAAACCTGGTTTAGGTCCTTTACATACCGAGTTTGATGCAAATGGAAATGCTTATACATCGTTCTTTGTATCATCTGAAGTGGTAAAATGGAATATCAAGGATTTAAAAGTATTAGATCGTGTTCCTACCTATTATTCAGTTGGACATTTATGTGTGCCAGGAGGGAATACTCGTAAGCCTTATGGGAAGTATTTAATTGCCTATAATAAAATCACCAAAGATCGATATTTGCCAACCGGACCTGAGTTAGCTCAAAGTGCTCAGTTATATGATATCAGTGGTGAAAAGATGCAAATGATATTAGACTTCCCAACTATAGGAGAACCGCATTATGCTCAAGCTGCACCTGCTGAATTATTCACTAAAAATCAAGTTAAGATTTTTAAAATCGCTGAGAATAAACATCCTTATGTTACTAAGGGAGAAGGGGAATCAAAAGTTATTCGGGATGGAAAAACGGTGCATGTTTATATGACTTCTATACGATCGCATTTTGCTCCCGATAATATTGAAGGAATTAAAATGGGGGATGAAGTATATTTTCATGTGACAAATCTTGAGCAAGATTGGGATGTTCCTCATGGTTTTGCGATTAAAGGTGCTGCAAATGCAGAGTTATTAATTATGCCAGGTGAAACATGTACATTAAAATGGGTACCAGATAAAGTAGGCATTTTCCCAATGTATTGTACCGATTTCTGTAGTGCTCTTCATCAGGAAATGCAAGGATATGTTCGTGTATCTCCGGCTGGTAGTAATGTGCCTATTTCTTTTAGTCTGGGTAAAGCAATTCCAGATCCGGTTAAATAAATTGGTTTGTTGTGATTTAGCTTGAGAGCAGCATGAATCTCATGCTGCTCTTTAAAATAATTAAGTATGAAAAACACTCATATTTCTTCGATTTCACGCTTATTATTAATTATTTCATCTATTATGTTAGTGTGCTCAATCTTTTTGCCTATCTGGCGAATTGAACTTTCTGCACCTCAATATCCAGAAGGCTTAGTGATGCTTATATACAGTAATGCACTTGGCGGAAATGTGGATATTATTAATGGTTTAAATCATTATATCGGAATGCAAACTTTGCATGCTGATAATTTTATTGAATTTACTATTCTGCCTTATATCATAAGTTTTTTTGTGGGATTTGCATTTATTGCTGCTTTAATTGGAAAACGACGATTATTAAATTTCCTATTTATTGCCTTTGTAATATTTGGAATAATTGCCATGATTGACTTTTGGAGATGGGAATATAATTATGGACATAATCTAGATCCCAATGCTGCTATTCAAGTTCCCGGAATGTCCTATCAACCGCCATTAATAGGATATAAAGTGCTACTTAATTTTGGTGCCTATTCAATTCCTGATATAGGAGGATGGTTATTTATTGGCAGTGGTTTTCTTATGTTTATTACTGTCTTTCTGGAGAATAATCTAATGAAATTATTTAAAAAGAAGTCCGTTTCAGTTATTCATTTGTTATTCATTCTATTTCTGAGTTCATGCGGAAATGGAAGTCCAGAGCCTATTCAATTAAATTCGGATGCTTGTGAATTCTGTAAAATGACTATTTCTGATGGACGATTTGGTGCCGAATTAATTACTGATAAAGGACGTGTATACAAATTTGATGATTTAGGCTGTTTAATTCGATATAAAACAACCAATTTGAACACGATTGGTAAATCATTCTATGTACATGATTTCAATTCAGTTAATAAGCTTATACCGGCCGAGTCAGCTTATTATATTTCCTCCGACAAGCTCAATAGTCCAATGGGTGGTAATTTTGCTGCTTTTGCATCTAAGAATGCAGCAGAGTTGATGAATAGAAGCATACAAGGTGAGATATCTGATTGGACAACTATTCAGAAATGAGAAATTTACTCTCCTTTTTTCTAGTTTATTTTTCCTTGTTAAATCCATCATTTGCCAAAATTATTTATGTTGGAAAACAGGAGACATATAAACAAATAAAGCCTGCTATTCAATTTGCTCAACCATACGATACCATTGTCATTGGAAAAGGTTTTTATCAAGAGGGGAATATTCTAGTAACAAAACCATTAACAATACAGGGAGTTGGTATGCCAATTCTAGATGGGCATAAAAAGTATGAGGTGCTTTCGATTAAATCATCCTATGTGACTATTCAAGGTTTGCGCATTCAACATTCGGGATTTGCTACTTTAGATGACCCCGGTGGGATAAAAGTTTACGATAGTCAACATGTTACAATTTGCAATAATGAATTATTTGATAATTTTTTTGGTATTTACATTCAATATAGTCGTAACTGCTTAATTAAAAATAATCGGATTGTTGCATTTGGCAAACAAGAAGAGCAGATTGGCAATGGTATTCATTGTTGGAAAAGCGACAGTTTGCAAATTATTGGTAATGATATTTCAGGTAACCGTGATGGTATTTATTTCGAATTTGTAACCCATTCAATTATTTGGAGAAATATCTCCTATAACAATATTCGATATGGATTGCATTTCATGTTTTCGAATGATGATGCATACATAACGAATTATTTTAGAAACAACGGAGCTGGAGTAGCTGTAATGTTTACACAGCATGTTAAGATGTTTAATAATCATTTTGAAGATAATTGGGGTGATGCTGCTTATGGTTTATTACTAAAAGAAATTTCGGATGCATACATCTTTGGAAATATTTTTAATGCTAATACCATCGGTATATTTATGGATGGTACAAACCGGATAGAAGTCAACAAGAATCGTTTTATTTCTAATGGTTGGGCGATGAAGATTCAAGCAAGTTGTATGGATAATACAATTTCCGATAACAATTTTTTGGGAAACACATTTGACGTAGGAACGAATGGTTCATTGATGCTGAACACTTTTGCAACTAATTATTGGGATAAATATGAAGGGTATGATTTAGATCGCAATGGTACTGGTGATGTTCCTTATCATCCCTTGAGTTTGTTTTCTGTTATAGTAGAACAGAATCCTTCTACCATGTTACTTTTTAGAAGTTTCATAACGACTTTATTAGATCGATCAGAGAAGATGATTCCAAGTTTAACACCTGATAATTTTATTGATTTAAAACCAAGAATGAGGGCTATACATTATGATTGACTTGATTGATGTCAATAAGCATTTCGGTAAACTTCAAGCATTAATAGGAATTAATGCTCGATTTATAGAAGGTGAGTGCATTGCCTTGATTGGTCCTAACGGATGCGGAAAGACTACTTTAATTAAATCAATATTGGGCATGGTAATACCTGATTCTGGTGATGTTTTAATTAATGGAAAATCGATTGAAAATCAATTTGAGTATCGTAAACAAATTGGATATATGCCTCAATTAGGACGTTATCCTCAAAATATGACTATAGGTCAGGTCATATCCATGATACAGACGATTCGAACGGATGTAAAAATGTGTGATACTGAATTACTTGAAAAGTTTTCTTTGACAGAAATGTATGACAAGAAAATGCACACACTGAGTGGAGGTACAACTCAAAAGGTTAGTGCCACACTTGCATTTTTGTTTAATCCCAAAATTTTGATTTTGGATGAGCCAACTGCAGGCTTAGATCCATTAGCTGCTGATATACTTAAAGATAAAATAATACAAGAGAAGAAAAATGGAAAATTGATATTAATTACTTCGCATTTATTGGATGAATTAGATGAGCTAATTACTCAAGTAATTTATATGCAAGATGGTGAAATAGTTTTCCATAAAAATGTTTCTGATCTTAATTCTGAAACTGGAACTACTCGTGTTTCTCGTGCCATATCTCAGATTCTGAAAACTAGAATTCATGAAACAATTAGTTAAATTCATATTGCACGATATCTTAAAAAATAAGATTGTAATTTCTTATACAATCTTATTAGCATTATTCTCTTGGTCGGTATTCTCATTAGAAGACACAAGTTCAAAGGGAATTCTAACAATGTTGAATATTATTTTATTAACTGTGCCTCTTGTTTCAATTCTGTTTTCAACCATTTACATTTATAACTGTACTGAGTTTGTTGAGTTACTTTTAAGTCAACCAATTCAAAGGAAAAAGATATGGATTAGTTTATTTACAGGGCTATTAATAAGTTTTATTGTTGCATTTATACTTGGTGCTGGGATTCCAATACTGTTATTTGTTCCAATTGAGTTGGCATTCATGATGAATTCAATTGGAATTATTATTTCTAGCGTTTTTGTTTCTCTTGCATTCTTCAGTTCCATTGTAACTAGAGATAAAGCTAGAGGAATAGGTATTTCAGTTTTGTTGTGGTTGTATTTTGCTTTATTGTTTGATGGAATTGTATTGTTTCTATTGTTTCAATTTGCTGAATATCCTATTGAGAAATTAATGGTTGGATTAACTGCATCTAGCCCAATAGATCTAGCGCGAATACTCATATTACTTCAATTGGATGTTTCAGCTATGATGGGCTATACGGGAGCTATTTTCAAAGATATATTTGGTACAACTAAAGGTTTGATTTGCTCTTTTACATTTTTGCTACTATGGATACTCATTCCTTTTTTGTTCTCATTACGAATTTTTAAACGTCGAGATTTATGATCATTCAGGAAATAATCAATTTGATGCCTAGTTCAGACAAGATAATTACGCGTATTCTTCGCAAATATGATCAGAATCGAATTATTGCAATTGGTCTAAAAAAAGGACTTTTTTTGCCGGATCATATAACAGATGTTCCAGCTTTATTAATACCTATTCAGGGTAAGGTGTATTTTCGGTCGGAGGTTTTATCCATGGAAGTTCAAGCTTTGGAGGAAGTTGAAATTCCTTTGAACGTTGTGCATTCGTTAGAGGCCTTAGAAGATTCTATTTGTATTTTAATTAAAGGTTGATTCTTTATGAAACGGGATATTGAACATCGGGATGATTTAATACAACTTGTTAACTTGTTTTATGAACGAGTTAAAGCAGATGATGAAATATCAATCTTTTTTACTGATACTGTTCATGTTAATTGGGAACAACATTTACCTAAAATGTATGATTTCTGGGAGAATACGCTTTTCGCCACAGGTAATTACTCTGGCAATCCCTTACTAATTCATAAGAAGATAAATGATAAGAAGCTTATCTTACAAGCACATTTTGCTCGTTGGTTATCATTATTTCATTCGACTGTAAATAGTTTATTTGAGGGCGAAAAGGCTGAAC
>Ga0209097_10001428_pt1 | contig 20443 bp, 20 predicted proteins | sample AD_UKC052_MetaG_FD_184419 | JGI IMG/M metagenome (GOLD analysis project Ga0209097, IMG submission 184419) | Active sludge microbial communities of municipal wastewater-treating anaerobic digesters from USA - AD_UKC052_MetaG (SPAdes) (version 2) | ecosystem: Engineered > Bioreactor > Anaerobic >... | reverse complement strand
TCCGGCACAAATAGCCAGAATCATCGGATTGCGTACCAGCGAGCGCAGAGTGGACTGCAAGACAGCGCCAGGACGCCTGTCGCCAGTGCCAGAGTCTGCCAGGGCCAGAGCGAGCGGCATGACCAGCAGGTTCTCCACCAAGGTACACAACGCCAGCGCAACACCCGCCGTGGGCCCGATGACCTGCAAAACAATGGGATAACCAATGAATGCGCTGTTCGACCCGGATGCCCCCAGGCCCTGCAGTGCAGCCAGTGAGACCGGGCGACCCCATACACGCCAGGCCAGCAACAGGACGACAAACAGGGAGGTCAATGAACCTGCTGCATACACCGCCAGATAGTCTCCATTCAACACCGAGCCCAGCGGTTGACGCGAGATTGAGCGAAACAGCAAAGCAGGCACACCGAACTGAGCGGTGAACCGCCCGAGCACCCGCATATCTGCGGGTGCCATCCAGCACAGACGCACCGAAACAAATCCGACCGCAATGAGCAGGTAAATGGGAGTTGTGACTGCGAGTACGTATTCCATCAATACGGGACTTCTCGGTCCATGCCCATTCAGTACTTCAGCGTGGCGACAGAGCGCAGAACCTCAGGCGTGGTGCTGGGGAAACCGAAAAATTCCAGATAAGCCGGGATCTGTTCAAACAGCATGTCCGAGCCAACCTGAAAGCGGCAACCCCGCGCCTGCACAGCAGTCAGGAAGGCTGTCATTTCGGTTTTCATAACCACTTCACCAACAAAGGTGGTTGCCGAGATGCGCGAAACATCCATCGGCATCGGGTCGCCTTCGTTCATGCCCATGGGCGTCCCGTTGACGACGAGGTCAAAGCCAGCAGGGTCGTTACTACCTGTATAGACTTCGAGAAGCGGGTAATGCTGGGTCAATCGTTGACCCAAACCCTGCGCTGATTCAGCTCGCGCGTCAAACAGACTGATAGCACCCACTCCAGCTGCCGCCAGTGAAGCAGCGATAGCCGAACCCACGCCGCCGCAACCCACCACCAGAACCCGGGCGCCTGCCAGTTTGCAACCTTTGCGAAGCACACCGCGCACAAAGCCTTCGCCGTCAAACATTTCCCCCTGCAACTGGCCGTCGGGGCCTCGACGCACGGCATTGCAGGAGCCAGCGATGGCGGCCGTGGGCAACAATTCATCCAGCAAGCCGACGGTGGTAACCTTGTGCGGCATAGTGATAAGCGCACCCCGAATATTGGCCAGCTTGAACACTGAACGCAGAAAATCCGGGTAGTCCTGCGCCTGACAGCCCATGGGTACCACAATGGCATTCACCCCGGCTTTCTCAAACCAGGGGTTGTAAATCATGGGCGCCTTGAAGGCGTGCGTCGGGAAACCGATATGGGCAATGATTTCCGTATTGCCATTGATCATTATTTGACCGCCTTCGCTGCAGACACGGCTGCACGCAGTGCCAGCAAATAGCTGTCTACGCCGAAACCACAAATCTGGCCCCTGACGATTTCAGCAAACACCGACACATGGCGGAAAGGTTCACGCGCGTGGATGTTGGACATGTGCAATTCGACGACGGGGCAGGTCAGAATGGCCAGCGCATCGCGTATGCCATAGCTGTAGTGCGTCCAGGCTCCGGCATTGATAAGCACCGCATCCACGCCATCCCGATAGCCCTGGTGGATGCGCTCGCACATTTCGCCTTCACCATTAGTCTGGAAGTACTCCAGGTCAGCGCCCAGCTCTTTACCCAGAGCGCCCAGACTGGCGTTGATTTCGTCCAGCGTGATGGTCCCGTATTGCTTGGGGTCGCGCTTGCCAAACATGTTGTGATTGATGCCATGCAGCATGAGAATTTTCATGGATTACTCCTGATCTGGTTGAAATATTTAGCGGGCCAGTTCGATGACGCGACCCGTTCTGGAAGCCTCAGCGATGGCTTCGGTGATGCGCAGGTTCAGCAAACCATCACGCGCGCTGACCAGCGGCTCGGCCTCGCCGCGAACGACCTTGCCGAAGTGTTCAATCTGATGCTTCAGGGGATCATCCCGAACCATGCCCACGACGCCCACTTCAAATTCTTTCCACCACGAACGGTCTTCCGGTCGGGGATACGTTTTCAGGCGCATGGTCGGGACTGACAAAGCCCCGTTAGTGCCGGTGATGACATAGCAGTCTTCGTCCTGGTACGTCGGGTAGGCCTTGTTTTCCTGAGAAGTTTGCTCCCAACTGCGCGGGCAGGCGGCGGTATCGGACAACATGAAAGTGCCCAGCATGCCATTGGCAAAACGCAGGTTGATCGCCACGGTGTCCTCTACCGGGAAGCCCCGCGTTGCATGAGATGCAAATGCCTGCACCGCGACTATGTCGCCGCACAACATGCGCAGGTTGTGCACTTCGTGGATCATGTTCAACAGAATCGGGCCTGCGCCGATTTCACGCCGCCAGGGGCCATCTGCGAAATAGTGGTCAGGTTTTAAAAAGGTGGCACTACCCATCACGGCGACCAGCTTTCCGAGCTTGCCGGAGTCCACAACCTCTTTGGCCTTGGCCATGATAGGACTGTGGGCCCGGTGATGACCGATCAGCACTTTTGCACCGGCAGCCTCAGCCGCCTTGACCAGTTGCTCACCCTCGGCCACGGTGGTGGCAATCGGTTTTTCCAGCAGGATTGGCAGTTTTGCCGCGATGCACTGCAACCCTTGCGTGACATGCAAATGGTTCGGCGTAGCCAGAATCAAGCCATCCGGTCGGTCCTTGGATAAAAGCTCATCGAGTGACGCGTAAAGCGGAACACCTGCCTTCGCAGCCACGGCCACTGCAGCAGGTGAGGGGTCAACAATTGCAGACAGAACACAGGTTGGGCTGTTTTGTGCCACATCGATATGAGCTTGCCCGATATAACCAGCACCAGCGACCGCGATACGTGTTTTGTCCATGGAAATACGGAGAAATAAGTGCAGATTGGAAAAAAGGTGCTGCTTTCAGAAGCATGCGAATCACCCGGGAGGTTTCAGTGCCTCCCGGGTAACTGGATTACAAAACAGCTTACTTGCGCATCTTGGCCAGCTCGGCCAGCACTTCGTTCACAGTCGCTTCACCCACACTGGCGGTGTACTTGGCGATCACCGGCTTCATCTTTTCGCGCAGCTTATTCACTTCAACTGGCGAAAACTGGGTGACGATCATGCCGTTCTTCTTCAGCAACTCCACATTGGCAGCCACAGCTGCACGCGACTGCTCACGCTGAAACTTGGTAGCCTCATCAGAAGAGTCGTCAATGATTTTCTTCTCGGCCGGGCTCAGGGTGTCCCACACCTTCTTGCTGAAGATCACCGATTGCGGGTTGTACTGATGGTTGGTCAAAGCCACGTATTTCTGGACTTCCCAGAACTTGTTGGCTGCGATCACGGCAATCGGATTTTCCTGACCGTCGATAGCTTTTTGCTCCAGCGCGCCGTAGACCTCAGCGAATGGCAGTGGTGTCGGGTTGGCACCCAATGCCTTGACCCAGTCCACATTGATCGGGTTAGGGATCACACGCAGCTTCAGACCATCGATGTCTTCCACCGTGTTCAATGGTCGCTTGCTGTTGGTCATGTGGCGATAGCCCAGTTCCCAGTACGACAGACCCACGAGGCCTTTTTCCTGCAGAAGTGCGTGCATTTTCTTGCCCACCGCGCCATCAACAATGGCGTCTGATTCCTTTTCGTTGGCGAACAGGAAGGGGAAGTCAAACAGTGCCAGCTCTTTGGCTTCACTGGCCAGAATGCCAGAGTTCATCACCGACATTTCGACTGTGCCACCCTTGATGGCAGATACGATAGCCTGGTCGGTACCCAACGAGCTGTTGAAGAACAGGTTGACCTTGATCTTGCCACCAGACTTGGCAGTCACGGCCTCGGCAAATTTCTTCATGCCGGGCACGGCAGGATGGGTTTCAGGGCCTGCAACACCGAATTTGATGGTGCGCTCTTTAATGTCTTGAGCGGAAGCCATACCAAAAGCGGCAACTGCCACGGCGGCAACGATGGATTTAAGAACCAGACGTTTCATATTTGTCTCCTGAAAAAATTCACAGTACGCAAAATGTAGTGACACGGGACTAGGCGTACCAAACACGCCCCGCGTCGGAAAGAACATCAATAGAACCAGCGCGCGGGCACCATGACGATCTGTGGAAACAGAACCATCAAAAACATCAGCGCAAATTGCGCAGCCATAAATGGCCACACACCTTTGGTAACGTCGTCCATGCTGACTTTGCCGACACCCGCCACCGTATTTAATACAGTGCCGACCGGCGGCGTGATCAAGCCAATGGCGTTGTTCATTACAAACAACACACCAAAGTACACGGGGTCAATCCCCGCAGCTTTGACCAATGGCATCAGCACAGGGGTCAGGATCAGGATGGTCGGCGTCATGTCCATTGCCGTGCCAACAATGATCACCAGCACCATGATGGCCGCCATCAGCAGCCGGGGGCTGTCGAGCAAAGGCTGAAGCAATGCCACCAGTTGCGCAGGCAATTGAGCCACCGTAATCAGCCATGCAGACACCATGGCAGCTGCCACAAGAAACATGATCACAGCCGTCGTCTTGGCGGCGGCCAGAAACAGGCCATACAACTGGCTGACCTTCAGTTCGCCATAAATGACTGTTGAAACAAAAAGGGCATAAACCGCTGCGACCACGGCGGCCTCGGTCGGCGTGAACACACCAAACTTCAGACCCACAATGACAATAATCGGCATGACCAGCGCAAAGGTGGCGTCCTTGAACGCGGTAACAACCTCTGCGGCTGTCTTGCGTGCTGGAACAACCACCTGCTCACGCCGCGCTAAAAACCCCCACGTGAACCATAGTGCTGCGCCTAGCATCAAGCCTGGAACAATTCCAGCCATGAACAGCTTGGAGATTGACACGTTACCGGCCACTCCGAAAATCACGAATGCGATGCTTGGGGGAATGATGGGCGCGATGATGCTGGCTGATGCCAGCAAGCCAGCCGAGCGGGCTTTGTCATGACCTGCTGCAACCATCATCGGCAGCAGCAAGGCCGAGAGGGCGGCAGCATCCGCTACGGCTGAGCCCGACAACGCGGCCATGATGCAGGCCGACAGAATGGCGACGTAGCCCAAACCACCCTTGATGTGCCCCACCAGAGACATGGCAAAGTTGACAATACGGCGGGACAGGCCACCTGCATTCATGATTTCACCCGCCAGCATGAAGAAAGGCACGGCCAGCAGAGGGAAACTGTTGGCGCCTTCGATGACGTTTTGTGCCAGGATCTGGGCATCAAAAATGTCCAGGTGCCACATAAGTGCAGCACCGCAGAGGAGTAGCGAGAACGAGATGGGAATGCCAATTGCCATGGCAGCAAGCAGGGAACCCAGAAAGATAGCGATGGTCATTTTGGAGCCTCAGCTTTCAGCGTGTGGTTTGAGTGGGCAGCGGCTGAGGGTCACCGTGCGGCATGTCTTCAGATTCACGGATACCGACCAGTTCTTCGTCGGACAACTGGCCTGACAGCAGTCGCCACAAATCGTTCAACAGAATCACAGCGGCAGATACGGCGAAAAATACACCGCATGAGTAAAAGTAGCCCATGGATGTCTCCATGACAGCACTGGTGGACGTCCAGTTGATCCTGGTTTGCTCCAGGGCACCCTGAAAAACCAGCCAGCAGATATAGAGCATGAAGACATGACCAAGGCCCAGACAAATTTTCTTGCCCCGGATGGACAGCCGGGCCACCAGCGAATCGGTACCCAGATGCCCACGCTCATTCAGCGCCACCACGGCCCCCAAAAAGGTCATCCAGACAAACAGCCAGCGTGACAATTCTTCAGACAACGTGAACCCGGAGTTAAACGCGTAGCGCATGACCACATTGCCAAACACCAGCACGACCATCAGCGCCAGGCAAGCGACCATCAGCATCGAAAGAAGTCGGCAATACCGGTCTATCCAGGTTTGCAGCATAGAAATGTCTCCTGTTATTTGCTAGTCACACATAATGTACGAACTAGTTAGTTTTTATGAATTGGTAATTACCCTAATATCGCCGCAGATTCTGGCGGCACTTCCCTTTCGCGCACTCAGGCTTTTACGAAGCGCACGATCAACTCGACAATGTTCTGGCGCCGGGCGGCCAAAGCTTCTGGCGAACGCTTGCCCGTCTTGAAAATCAGCCCGAAGGTGTATTGGTTCGACACATTGAAAAACGTCAGTGCCGAAATGGAGGCGTGAATGTCGATGGGGTCCAGCCCTGGCCGGAATTCGCCTTGCGCTACACCACGCTCGTACAGCAACCGGACGGACTGGATGGCCGTCACGTTGAGCTCCTGGATGGTTTTGCTCTGGGCCAGGTACTGGCCCCGCTCCATGTTTTCCGTCATGACCAGGCGGATGTAGTCCTGATTGCCATAGTGATGATCGAACGTGAACGCCACCAGTTTGCGCAACGCGGCTTCCGGCGCCAGGTCTTCCAGATGCTGCTCGGCTTCGATTTTGCGCATGCGGCGGTACTGATCTTCCAGCACGGCCACGTACAGACCCTCCTTGCTGCCGAAGTAGTAATAGATCATGCGCTTGCTGGTCCTCGTGGCCGCCGCAATCTCGTCGATGCGGGCGCCGCTCAAACCCTTGTCGGCAAACTCTTTCGTCGCGACCTCCAGGATGCCCGTCATGGTGCGGGCCGGGTCGTTGGTACGAGTGGGTTCTCTCACGGTTTTGACTGGAGCGGCCGGCTTGATCGCCGTGCGGACTCGCGCAGCAGACACACGTGTGCTCGCAGAATGTACTAGTTCGTTCATTCTCGAAGTATAGAGCGGCACGGTTCAAAACAGCAAGCGGCACAGTATTCTCCAGCAGCTCAGGCAAGGTCAGACCAGTGGCACGGTGATCCGGTCAATCACCGCACGGGTAGCAGGCCGCACACCGCGCCACCACGCAAATGCCTCGGCCGCCTGCTCCACCAGCATGCCTACGCCATCAGCCAGGCGGCGCGCACCGGCATTCTGCGCCAGCCGTAAATACGGCGTCAGGCCCTTGCCATAGGCCAGCTCATAAGCGACCCCGCAATTGGCAAACACCGTCGCAGGCACCGGCGGCAACTCGGCGCGCAGGCTGGCGGACGTGGCGTTGAACACCACGTCAAAGGTCTGCCCTTCCAGCTCTGAATAGGTGCAGCCACGCACTGTGCCCTTGCTGGCGCCGATGGCGGCCAGCGCATGCGCCTTGTCCGCGCTGCGGTTGGCAATGACCAGCTCGGTCGGCCCCTCCGCCAGAAAGGGCAACAAGGCGCCGCGGGCTGCACCACCCGCGCCCAGCATCAGCACACGTTTGCCTTTGAGTGGTGTGTCCAGGTTGTAGGTGACGTCACGCACCAAACCCACGCCATCAAAATTCTGAACCAGCACACGCGCACCCTCAAACTTCATGGCGTTGGCCGCACCGGCGAGCCGCGCCGCTTCGGAGCGCTCCGTGGCGTAGGCAAAGGCGTCCAGTTTGAAGGGCGCTGTGACGTTCATGCCCAAGCCACCGGCTGCACGAAAGGCATCCACGGAGGCCTTGAACCCGCCATCCTGATCGCCCAGCGGCCCCTCAATAGCGGTGTAAACCATGTCCTGCCCGGTGACCTCGGCAAACATGCTGTGAATCAGCGGTGACTTGCTGAAGCCAATGGGGTTGCCGATCACAGCATATTTGTCAGTCATTTTGAGTTTCCCGTTCAAAGACTGCTGACCGCTTCTTCGGCGTACAACACACCCTCTTTGACGAAGGTGTCGATCTCCTGCGCCGAGTAACCCACGCTTGCCGCGATCTGGTGGTTGTGCTGACCCAAAAGGGGCGCGGGCCCGCTGGGCGAGGTGTCGCAGCCGGAGAAGTTGAACGGCAGATTGGGCAGCCTGATCTTGCCCAGCAGTGGGTGATCCTGCTCCACCACCATGCCGCGTGCCAGCGTTTGCGGATCGGCCAGCACCTTGTCGATAGTTTGCACCGGTGCTGCGGGCACACCAGCGGCGTCCAGCTGCGCGCAGCAGTGTTCGACGCTGGTCTGCGCCATGGTCCAGGCACGTACCTTGGCCAGAATGGCTTCGCGGTGAGTGTTGCGCCCGGCCTGATCGTGAAAACGCACATCCGCCGCGTAAGCGTCGCCGCCGATCAGCCTGGCCAGACTTTTCCACGTGTCCGTCATCTGTGCAGCGATGACCAGGTAGCCATCTTTGGCCGAGAACACGCCATACACCGTGCTTTGCGGCAAGTCGTGGCCAGTTTGCACCGGCAGCTCTTTGCCGCCGCTCATCAAATAACTTTGCGCCGCGAAGTCGTGCATGGAGATCATGCAGTCGTACAGCGCAATGTCGATGTGCTGGCCCAGCCCGCTGCTGACGCGGCCAAACAGCGCCGCGCAGATGGCCGACACGCCGTGCATGCCCGCATACATGTCGGCAATCGGCATGCGAAACAGCGGCGGCGGCTCACCGGGCACGCCAATCAACGACATGGCACCGCTCTTGGCTTCGGCAATCAGGCCAAAACCGGCGCGTGCCGCATCAGGTCCGGTGTGGCCGTAGGCTGAAACCGAGCAATACACCAGCTTCGGGTTGCGTTGGGACAGCTCCTCGTACCCCAGGCCGAGTTTATTGAGCGCGCCGGGGCGGTAGTTCTCGACAAACACGTCGGCGCTGTCGGTCAGCTTGTGCATCAACTCCAGACCACGCGGGTCGCGCAGGTTGATGCACAGGCCTTGCTTGCCCATGTTTTGCTGCATGAAGTAGCCGCTCTGGCCGCCCACCATCGTCGGGCTGGCCCGGCCTGCATCACCAGCAACGGGTCGCTCCACCTTGATGACTTCAGCGCCCATAGCGCTCAGGCAGCGCGACATGTGCGGCCCCGCCAGAAAGTGGCTGTAGTCGATGACACGAATACCCGCCAGGGGCAGTTTTTGGGTGTTTTTATGCATGAAATTGGCCTCTAGCCCTTATCAGATATGCGTAAATAGCTATATATTTAATAGCAAATAGTTTCAAACAGTAATGGATCAGGTGGATTGCGCACCCGGCCGGCGCGGAATCATCAGCCGGTGTTCGCCCTTTTGCACCACCTGGCCATGCTGGTTGATCAACTCGGACGGCAGCACCACGATGCCCCAGCCAGGTTTGCTTTTGGAAGCGCGCATGCTGCCCACGGTGAACTTCACATGCAGCTCGTCGTTGATCTTGATGGGAAGTAAAAAGTCCCAGGTCCAGCCCAGCGACATGCCGGGCAGAAAGCGGTATTCGCTCTGGGTCTTCAAGCCATCAGCCACCGACTGGCCCATCAGGCCGTGCGCCACGCGGCAACCGAAGTGCGATTGGCGGGCGTATTCCTCGTCCACGTGCACGGGCGTGAAGTCGCCGGTGAGCTCGGCGTAGGCGTCGATGCGCTCGGCGGTCACGGTGTAGGTGGGGCTGACGCAGGTGTCGCCCACTTTGGCGTCGTCCCAGTATTTCTCGGGGGTTTTGAAATCGATTTTGGGGGCGGGCATGTTCGTTCTTTCAAGTCTGTCAATTGGGAGGGCAGGCTCAGGCTCTGGGGTTCACAGCCAGCACCTTGGCCACGCTGTTGGCACTGGCCTGGATCAGCTCCACCGCCAGACCATCGGGCAGTTGCAGCCAGTTGCGGCCTTGCGGCAGTTGTTTCACACCGAACTTGTGACACTCGGCAATCGCCGCGTCCAGGTCTTCGACCATGATGCCCAGATGGGCCAGCCAACCGGCATCGTTGCTCGGTGGTGCCTCAAAGTCAGGCGTGCTCATGAGCTGCATGCCACCGATGGTCCAGTACTGTCTGGGAGAGGCCGGGTCGCCGTCGATCTCGCGCACGTCCATACCCAGCGCCTCGTAGAAGAAGTTGATGTGCCACTGGATGTCTTTCACGCGCACGGCAACGTGTTCAACGTAGGATTTCTTGGTGTAGGCCATGGGTGTCTCTTTGCATCAATTGAGTTGTGGGGTGGAGCGCCTCAGCGCTTGAGGCGGCTTTCAATGCCCTTCATGCAGGCCACCAGCGTCTGGTTGACCGGCGTGGGCACTCCGCAGCGCTGGCCCCAACGCACGACCGAGCCGTTCACAAAGTCGATCTCGGTGATGGAGCCTTTGTCCAGGCTCTGCAGCATCGAAGTCCTGAATTCGTAGGGCAGGCCAGCGCCTGCTTTGTGCCAGGCCTGGCTGGGTTCGGTGATGCTCAAGCGAATGCCACTGGCTTTGGCAACCGCCATCGCCTCGGCCACCGCCGCCACGCCGCAGGCTTCCAGCTCGGGCTGTTTGTACAGGTCGCCGTAGGGCAACCCGGTGATGCCGGTGATGGCGCCCGTGGCCACGTTGATCAGCAGCTTGTCCCAGATGGTGCCCATGATGTTGTCGCTGACCGTGGTGTCCAGCCCAGCGGCATTGAACACGTCGGCGATGCGCTGCACGCGTTCGGTCATCGCGCCGTCCAGCTCGCCAATGTGCGTGTCTTTGCCCTTGGTGCCGATGTTCACATGTCCCACGCCCAACTGCGAGCCACCAGCGTACGTCTTGCCGGCCAGCACCCGCTCACGGCCCACGATGTCGGCCAGGATGTCTTCATGACCCAAACCGTTTTGCAGCGACAGCACGAGGGTGCCGGGACCAACCAGCGAGGTGGCGGCCTGCATGGCTTGCTGCGTGTGAAACGACTTCACCAACACAACGACCAGATCCGCCACACCGGCCGGTTGCGCGGTGGTGGCCGCATGTACGGCCACCGTGCGATCCACACCGCCGTCGCGCAGGATCAGGCCGCGGCTGTTCATGGCGTCCACCTGGTCGGCGTTGCGGTTGATTAGCCACACCTCGTTGCCCGCCTCGGTTAAAACGCCGCCGAGGGCACAGCCCAGAGCGCCAGCGCCCAGAATGCAAATCTTCAAAACAGTCTCCTAAGTTGGCCCTTGACGGCTCTTATGGGTTTTCAGCAGCGGATTTTGGGCACCATCTTCCATACTGTCCATGCAATGATGACAATAGATATCATTGCCAAACACAATAGTAGTTCCAACCCGCAAGCGCCAACATGGACCCCGATCCCGCCCTGCTCGACATCAAGCTGCTTCGCCTGCTGGACCAGCTCTACACCACCCGCAGCGTGACCCGTGCAGCCGAGGCGCTGGGCCAAAGCCAGCCCACGGTGAGCATCTGGCTGGCCAGGCTTCGGGCCCAGTTGGGCGACCCGCTGTTCGTGCGCACCGGTGAGGGCATGCTGCCCACGCCGCGCACCGACGCGCTAATCGGCACCGTGCGCGAGGTGCTGGCCGGGCTGCAGCGTCTGACCGAATCCACGCAGGGCTTTGAGCCCGCCACCGCACAGCGGCGTTTTGCCATCTGCATGACCGACGCCAGCCATATCACGCTGCTGCCGCGGCTGCTGGCGCACGTGAGGGCGGTGGCCCCCGGCGTGTCGCTGGAAGCCAGCCGGATTGATGGACATCTGGCGCAGGCATTGCAGGCAGGAGAGGCCGATCTGGCGGTGGGGTTCCTGCCTTGGCTGGACGCAGGTTTTTATCAGCAGACACTGTATGCGCAGGACTGGATTTGCCTGGCCAATGCCCACCATCCCAGGGTGGTTGACGACAGCCCGATGCACTGGAATCTGGCTGCGTACCAAGCCGAGGCACACATCGGCATCAGCTCGGGCACCGGCTACCAGTTGATGGACAGCGCCGTGACCTCCAAACACCTGACACGCCAGATCCGTCTGGAGCTGCCGGGTTTTCTGGGCCTGTCAGCGATTCTGTCTACCAGCGACCTGATCGCCACACTGCCACGCCACATAGGCGAAACACTGGCCCGCGCCGCCGGTTTACGGGTGCTGCCCTGCCCGTTCGAGATTCCGGGCTTCACCGTCAAACAGTACTGGCATGCCCGATATCACCACGATGCGGCCTGCCGCTGGTTGCGCGGCGTGTGTGCGGAGCTGTTCATGCGCGGGATCTAGGGCGTCTTGTCGAACGCAAAACACATGAAGTGCGACCGCAGCTCACCGGGCTGCTGCCAGCAACTGGGTTGCGGCCATTCGGGGTGATTGGGGCTGTCCGGAAAATACTCCGCCTCCAGGGCCAGCCCGGCATGGCGCGTCAAGGGGCGGCCATTGCGCCCGGGCAGACCGGCGAGGTAGTTGCCGCTGTAACACTGCAAACCCGGGTAGCTGGTGGTGAGTGTCATGGCCAGCCGGCCATCTCCAGAGCACAGTTTTGCCACGGGCCCGGCGCCCGCCTGACCGGTTGTGTCCAGCACAAAACAATGATCCAGGCCACCGCCACCCAGAGACAGTTGCGGATGGTTGTGGGCCAGCGCCCCACGCAGCTGCTGCGCAGTTGAAAAATCGAACGGTGTTGCCTCAACAGAGGCCAGCTCACCTGTGGGGATCAGGCGTGCATCGATGGGCAGGTAGCGCTTCGACGCAATCCATAGCGTATGGTCCAGCACATCGCCAACACTACCCTGTGAATCGGCGCCGTCCAGGTTGAAGTAGCCGTGGCTGGACAGGTTGACCGGACAAGCTGCGTCCACGCGGGTATCGAAACGGATCGTGACCGCACCATCCGGCGCAATGTCATAAGTCACCTGGGCCTGCAAGTTGCCCGGAAAGCCCTGATCTCCGGCAGGCGATTCCAGCCCGAACACCAACTGACTGGGTCCTCGCGACAACACCTGCCAGTCACGCTTGTCAAAACCGTCAGGCCCGCCATGCAGCTGCACCTCCCCTTCGTTTGGCGCGAGCACATGGGTCTGACCTGTGGCATCGGCAAATTGACTCTCGGCGATCCGGTTGGCATAACGCCCCACGATGGCACCGAGATAACCGGGTTGTGTGCCATACAGGGAAGGCTTTTGGTGCCCCAGCAGAATCTCGCGCCGACTGTCTGGCCCCATGTCCAGTTCACACGACAGCCAACTGGCACCCCGATCAGTCACCATGATGTGGCTACCGCCATTAGCCAGACCAAAGACCTGCGGCGACCGGGGCACAGGGATAAGATGAGCAGGTGCCGGATGAGCGTTAGGCATCAACAAAGCTTTCAATGTCCATCAGGACGTGGATAGGTGGAGAGGGATGTAGCTGAAGCGGTAAAAATCGGCCGGCCGTGCCCCACCAGAAAGATCAAACGCCAGCATGCCCACAAAGGCCCCCGTGAAAGAGCCATGTACGCCTCGGCCCGCCTCGTCCGAGATCAGGCTGGCATCGAGCACCGGGCCCACATCAATCCAGTCATTGGCAATGCGGTATTGCAGACGAAGCTGGCCATGGTTCACCTCGCAAGCCAGGCCAATTTTCCCCTGGGCGGGCAACTGAATCAGCGCCGGCAGGGGATGGGTTGGCTTGGCATCCGGATAATTGGCCTCGCAGCTGATGAGGGTCAGGCAGCGGCCAAGCACCTCATGCCATGTCACACCCACTGCGTGGTACTTGAACTGGTTGTAATACAGCGTCAGGCCAGCCAGTTGCTGATGGGTCTGGGGGTCAAAGTCCAGCTCGGTCTCGGCACGGAATACAAAATGCTCCTGCCGCCGGGCCACCAAAGATTGCTCGAACCAACTGCCCACGGACTCACGCGCATGCAGGCGCAGCGCCTTGCCAGTCAGGCTGAACAACCGCGCCGGGTACGGCGTGCGCAACCACTGGAATTCCAGCGGCAATTCAGGGCCTGTGAAGGTGTTATGGCTGGCTTTGGCAGGCTCGGCCAAGACCTCGGGACTTGGGGCAGGCACGCGAACACTGGCAACCAGCGTGCCGTCTTCCAGGTACAGCCAGTCGTCGTCGCGCCACACGCATTTCTGGATGGCTGTTTCGCGCCCCAGGGGCGACAGACGTGTGCCGGGCAAAGGCCGTGAACACAAATGTGTGTGATAGACCTCGCCTTCAGGGGTCTCCACATACTGGCCATGACCGACACGCTGCAAGGGCGCATCGGGCGCGTCCTTGGAAGTCATCAAATGCACGCGGGGGTGCATCTCATACGGCCCCCAGATGCTGCGCGAACGCGCCATGGTGACGGCGTGGTTATAACCCGTGCCACCTTCGGCCAGAGTCATGTAATACCAGCCCTTGCGCTGGAACACATGTGGGCCCTCGACCAGGCCGAGGTAACTGCCGCGAAACACGTTTTTTGGTTCACCAATCAGCTTGCCGCTTTTGGCATCCCACTCCTGCAGCAAGATGCCCAGAAAACTCGGCGGATTCTGGTGACCACCGGGTGCCTCGGCACGCTGGTTCCAGTACATGTTCATGAAGTACTTGCGGCCATCCGCGTCATGAAACAACGACGGATCAAATCCCGAGGAGTTGATGTGAACAGGATCGCTCCAGGGGCCTTCTATGGACGGCGCCGTGACGATGTAGTTGTGCGTGTCCTTGAAGCCGCTGTAACGTTTGACATCGGTGTACACCAGCCAGAACAACCCGTCAGCAAAGGACAGACAAGGTGCCCATATGCCACAGGAATCGGGGTTGCCCCGCATGTCGAGCTGTGATGCGCGGTCCAGCGGGCGCTTCACCAGCGTCCAGTTGACCAGGTCATTGGAGTGGTGAATCTGCACACCGGGGTACCACTCGAAAGTGGAGGTGGCGATGTAATAGTCTTCGCCAACACGGCAAATGGAGGGGTCGGGGTTGAAGCCCGGCAGGATGGGGTTGGTGATCATTGGTGCAGCTAGTGGTGTTAGACGAAATCAGGTGTCACCCAGACCGCACCAGCGGCAGAGGACTTGACGGCCGCTTCAATAAACGCCATGCCTTTGACACCATCGTCCATCGTGGGGAAGTGCACCTCGGCAGGGATGGGCTGGCCCGCATTCACCGCGTGGATCGCCAACGCTGCCTCGGTGTAAATGTTGGCAAACCCTTCCAGATAACCTTCGGGATGACCTGACGGGATACGCGTCACCCGTGCCGCCGCAGCACCTGCAGCCCCCGAGCCCCGGGTAATCAAACGGCGCGACTCGTTCAGCGGCGAATGAATCAGCACATTCGGTTCGGCCTGAACCCATTCGATGCCGCCCAGCGTGCCATACACGCGCAAACGCAGGCCGTTTTCATGGCCGGGTGCCACCTGGCTGGCCCACAACATGCCACGGGCACCGCCCTGGTAACGCAGCAGCATGTTGACGTTGTCATCCAGCCGCCGACCCGGCACAAACGTCGTCAGTTCGGCGCATAACTGGTCAAGCCTCAGGCCGGTGACAAAATCTGCCAGGTTGTAGGCGTGTGTGCCAATGTCCCCCAGGCATCCGCCCGCGCCGGAACGTGCAGGGTCGGTGCGCCACTCCGCCTGTTTCTGGCCTGTTTGCTCGATCGGTTCGGTCAACCACTCTTGTGGGTACTCCACCTGCACCAGACGGATGTCGCCCAACACACCCGAAGCCACCATCTCGCGGGCTTGGCGCATCAGCGGATAGCCCGTGTAGTTATGGGTCACACAAAACACCCGGTCGCCCGTGCGGGCCAAATCGCGCAGGACCACCGCCTGCGCCAACGTGGTGGTCAGTGGTTTGTCGCAAATAACATGAAAACCCGCGCGCAAAAACACCTCGGCCACTGGCGCGTGCATGTGGTTGGGGGTAACGATCACTACCGCGTCAATCGGGTCGGGCCGCTGTCGCTCGGCCTGCGCCATGTCCTGATAGCTGGCGTACACCCGTTGCGGGTCCAGACCCAGCGCGGCACCCGAACGATGGCTACGTTCGGCATCGGCACTCAGCGCCCCAGCCACCAACTCATAGTGGTCATCCAGGCGCAGGGCGATGCGGTGCACTGCGCCAATAAAGGCGCCCTCGCCGCCACCCACCATGCCCAGTCGCAATCGGCGCGGCTTGTCGCCAACGGTCACACCAGGGGTCGTACCCGTGGTCACATTACCAGCTTCAATCGTCATGTCATTTGCTTTCAGGTTGTTATCGCGCAAATTACCGCGCCGCCCATAACATGCCGCGCTCGAAAATCGTTCGCATCTGCGGCACCTGAAACTCTGCCGACACGTGGCCCAGGGAACTGTAAAAGACCCGGCCCTGGCCATGGCGACGCTTCCAGGCGACCGGCATGACCACACCGGTGATCCATTCGGCGTGTTCGCCGCTAAAGGTGGTGGTGGCAAGCACCTCGTTGGACGGGTCCACGTGCATGTAGTACTGCTCGGAGCGATAGTCAAAATCTGACAAACCAGCCATCACCGAGTCTTCTGTCTTGCAGATGTTCACGCGGTAATCAATCACGCCGCCGGGGTGCGCGACCCACTGCCCGCCCGTCATGAACTGATACTCAACCGAATCGCGAAACGAGTCACACATGCCCCCGTGAAAGCCCGCTAGCCCGACACCGGAACGCACCGCTGCCGTGAGATTGGTGCACTCGTCTTTCTCGATTTTTGACATGGTGTAGATCGGCACAATCAGATCCAGTTGCGCCAATGCCGGGTCGGCAAAAGCGGCCGTCTGCGTTTCTACACGCACTTCGAACCCATTGTTTTGGAGAATGTCCCGCACTATTTGTGCGCCCTGTTCGGGTTCGTGGCCATGCCATCCACCCCAGACGATCAATGCTTTTTTCACGCGGTGTCCTGTGTTTTGTTAAGGTAAAAATCAGTTCTTATTCCAGAAGGCCCGGCGTCAAACTGGCTGGCAACGGAGCGGGACGCGGCGGGCGCGATGCAATCTGCACGTGCCGCCCGGAATCTGACGACACCTGGAAAGCCTCCATGACTTCGAGCGCGTGCAACGCCAGTTCACCCGAGGCACGGTGGGCGCGCCCCGAGCGCAGGGCATGGGCCATATCGGCCACCCCAATGCTACGGAAGTTGCCATCCCAATAGCCATGTGTGGTTGCCTGGTCCACCCAGTCCTGCCCTGGTTGTGCCAAGGCAATCGGACCGCCAAAACGGTTGGGGTCCGGCACTTGCAGGCTGGCCAGCGTGCCGTGCAGTTCAATCGGTTTGCAAGTGTGTTTGGGTACGTCAAAGCTGGTGGCAATGGAAACCACCGCACCGCTGGCAAATTCCAGCGTACCAGCCACATGTGTGGCTACCGTCACATCCATCAATTGCCCCTTGAGCGGCTCGCTAGTGATCATGCGTTGCGCCCGGCTGCGGGAGGTGATACCCGAGACACGGGCTACAGGCCCAATCAGGTTGACCAGCGCCGTGATGTAGTACGGCCCCATGTCCAGCATGGGGCCACCACCGGGCTGGTAATAAAAAGCCGGATTGGGGTGCCAGCGCTCGTGGCCGGGACACATGAAAAACGCCGTTCCGGCTACCACGCTGCCCATTACGCCATCATCAATCAATGCTCTGCACGTCTGGTGGCCACCGCCAAGGAATGTGTCTGGCGCACAACCTACGCGCAGTTGCCGCCGCTCTGCCATCTCGATCAAGCGGCTGGCATCCGCCACTGTCAGCCCCAGCGGCTTCTCAGAATGAACATGTTTGCCCGCGGCCAGCACTTGCAAGCCCACGTCAACATGCACCGCAGGAATGGTGAGGTTGACCACAATTTCCACGCCATCGTCGCGTAACAGCGCGTCAATCGTTTGCGCCTTCAAGCCGTGTTTGGCGGCAGCCGCTTGCGCTGCCTCCGGGCGGATATCCGCCACGCCACGAACCTCCAGCAGGGGAAAACCAACAATGGCCTTGAGGTAGGCATCACTGATGTTGCCGCAGCCAATGATGCCAATGCCGACTTTGTTCATGAGAACAGTACCTTGGGTTTAGTTAATTTTTCGGCCGAACTAAATGGTACGGGCTTCTGTCAAAAGTGAGATTGGTACAAACCCCAGTCGGCGTATTAGGGTTCGACCCGATGGGTTAGCACTGCCTGATGTTGTTCAATAACCGCTGAATTGGAAACGGTTCCAATTCAGACCAAATCAGGTATCTGCATGACGCATTGCGGCAGGAAATGAATTGGCCATATTCCAACTATTCTTGTGGAGACAAGTCATGAAAAACATCAAAATGTCCCTGCTGGCAACACTGATTGCTGGCTTGGGCATCTCTTCCCCCGCACTGGCCCAGAAGGCTGAAGTTATTCATTGGTGGACCTCTGGCGGGGAGTCTGCAGCCCTTAAACAACTGGCGGAAGGCTACAACAAGGCTGGCGGCCAGTGGGTGGATAACGCGATTGCTGGCGGGGATAACGCTCGCGCCGCAGCTCTGAACCGAATTGCAGGAGGTAACCCACCCACTGCGTCACAGTTCAATACCTCCAAGCAATACCATGAGCTGATCGATGCGGGCCTTTTGGCCGATGTGGATGAAGTGGCCGCAAAAGAGGGCTGGGAACAATGGATGCCCGGCCCCATTAAGAACGTCATCAAGAAAAATGGGCACTACTACGCGGTGCCAGTCAACATCCACAGCGGCACCTGGTTCTGGTACTCAAAGGCAGTGCTGGCCAAGGCTGGCGTCACTGAACCCAAGACTGAAGCAGAGTTCTGGACAGCATTGGACAAAATAAAGGCATCCGGGCAAACCGCCTTTGCCCAATCCGGCACACTGGCCTATGAGCGCTCTACGTTTAACGCTGTCCTGCTTCATATGGGTGGGCGAGATATGTACATGAAGTTTTATGGCGACAAGGATGCCAACCTGGTCAAGTCACCAGCCTTCAAGACGGTGCTGGAAAAATACAAAAAGCTTCGTAGCTACACCGATGCGGGTGTAGCAGGCCGTAGCTGGAATGACACCACCGCGCTGTTGGTGACCGACAAGGCCGGATTTCAGACGGTTGGCGACTGGGCCAAAGGCGAATTTCTTGCAGCAGGCAAGACAGCTGGCAAGGAGTTTGGCTGCTTCCAGGGTTGGGGTCCCAAGGCACCTTACATGGTCAGCGGCGATGTCTTCGTGCTTCCCAAAACCAGCAACAAGGATGCCATAGCAGCCCAGCAATTACTGGCCAAAGTAATTACATCGCCCGCCACCCAGGTAGCGTTCAACATGAAAAAGGGTTCCATCCCGATTCGCCCCGATGTCGATGCCAGCGGCATGGACATTTGCGCCCAAGCGGGTGTGATTGCATTGAAGGACCCGGCACGCGCCACACCGGACCCCAGCATGCTGATGGCACCTGATATTTTCGGCAATGTGAGTGACGTGATCACCAAGTTCTGGAACACCGACATCAAGGTGGAAGACGCACAAGGCATGTTTGTGAAGGCACTGGCCTCCAATTGATACCCGCATCATCTGGCAGGTGAGCCCTGCCAGATGTTTGCAGTGCCGCGGGTATTGACCTGTTTTTCCAGTCGTTCAGGAGAACATCACATGAAGAACCAACGCAAAGGCCCCAAGACGGTCTGGGCAGCGCATTCCGCGTTGTTGCCCATGGGCCTGGTCGTCCTGATCGCCTATGTCGCCTCCATCCTGTGGACGGTACGCATCTCGTTCAGCAGTTCCAAAATGTTGCCCAAGTCCGACTGGGCCGGGGTTTCTCAGTACATCAGACTGTTCACCAATGAGCGCTGGACCATCGACATGGTTCACATGGTGCAGTTTGGTGTGTTCTTTATTTCCAGCGCCCTCATTCTGGGGTTTTTGCTGGCCGTTTTTGTGGATCAGAAGGTACGCCTGGAAGGTGTCTTTAGAACCATCTACCTGTACTCCTACGCCATTTCATTTGTGGCCTGCGGTGTCGTCTGGCAATGGATGTTCAACCCCACGCTGGGTATCGAGCGGTCATTGAAAAGTTGGGGATGGGAGAGCGCCCGCTTTGACTGGATTGCCTCGCAGGAGATGGCTATTTACTGCGTGGTGATTGCCTTGTTATGGCACTCGGCGGGCCTGGTCATGGCGATTTTGCTCGCGGGCTTGCGCGGCGTTGACGAAGAGCTGTGGAAGGCCGCACGTATTGAAGGTGTGCCCCGCTGGCGCTACTACATCAGTATTGTGTTGCCGCAACTTGGGGCGGCAGTGAGCACGGCAGTGGTTTTGCTGGCCATCTCGGTTGTGAAGCTCTACGACGCGGTTGTCGCCATGACCAACGGGGGACCGGGGGATGCGACCGACGTGCCCTCCAAGTTCATCATGGACAACCTTTTTGAGCGGCAAAACATCGGACTGGCATCTGCCGCATCGACCACCATGTTGATCACGGTACTCATCATCATTGCACCGCTGATGTATGCGCGGTCGCGCTCAAAAACCGCAGCGAGCCATTGATCGGCACACACCCATGAGCACAACACTTACTCCCCCTGTGTCCACGTCGATTCCCTCCACCTTGGGCTCTGCTGCGCTGCAAAACCAACCATTGCCGCGCCGTACGGAGCGCCCGCGTGCGGCTTTCTTTTCACCCGCGCGGCTGGGCATTTATGCATTTTTGATCAGTGCCGCGCTGTTCTTCCTGCTGCCCCTGTATGTGATGGGCATCACGTCCATCAAACCCATGGATGAAATCCGGCAG
>Ga0209097_10001426_pt1 | contig 20489 bp, 19 predicted proteins | sample AD_UKC052_MetaG_FD_184419 | JGI IMG/M metagenome (GOLD analysis project Ga0209097, IMG submission 184419) | Active sludge microbial communities of municipal wastewater-treating anaerobic digesters from USA - AD_UKC052_MetaG (SPAdes) (version 2) | ecosystem: Engineered > Bioreactor > Anaerobic >... | reverse complement strand
TGCCCGACGGCAATTTCAAGGAGTACGCGGTCGAGGACCACGCCTGGCGCCTGTACCGCCACCTCAAGGGCGAGAAGGCGCCGCTGGGCAACGCCTTCGTCACCGCGCTGGAGATGAGCGCGAAGGCGCACGAGGCGATGGTCGCGGCGGTCGCGCCCTGCATCGACACGGCGATCAGCAAGACCGTCAACGTGCCGGCCGACTACCCCTACGAGGAGTTCCAGCATCTGTACCTCGAGGCCTGGCAGTCGGGGCTGAAGGGGCTGGCCACCTACCGGCCGAACTCGGTGCTCGGCTCGGTGCTCAGCGTCACGCCCGCGGCCGCCGCGCCGCTGCAGATCGACGACAAGAACCGCCGCCTCGCGCTGGAGCGCCTGCCGGCGCCGGTGCTGTCGTCGCTGCGCTGGCCGGGCCGGCCCGAACTGCCCGGCGGCAACCCGGCGTGGACCTTCATGGTCAACCACCCGTTCGGCAGCTTCGCGTTGTTCGTCGGTGAACTCGCGCCCGAGGGTGGCGGTGCGCCGCAGCCCTTCGAAGTGTGGGTCAACGGCGCCGAGCAGCCGCGCGGCCTGGGCGCGATGGCCAAGACCTTGTCGATGGACCTGCGCGCCAACGACCCGGCCTGGCTGCAGCTCAAGCTCGACGCGCTGGCCACGGTGGCCGAAGAGCGTGCCTTCGAGATGCCTTTCCCGCCGCACGGCGAGAAGCGGCTCTTTCCCGGCGTGGTGGCGGCCACCGCGGCCGTGGTGCGCTGGCGCTGCGAGCAGCTCAAGGCGCTGCCGCGCCTGGGCCACAAGGCGCCCACGCCGGTGATCGACGCCATGTTCAGCCGCGACGAGCCGCACACCGGCCCGTCGGGCACGCTGGCCTGGGCGGTCGACATCGACAACCCGGCCACCGGCGAGGCCTTCACGCTGACGCTCAAGGAAGTCACGCTGCCCGGCCCCGATGGCGGCACCGTCACGCGGCCCTGCGCCGTCGGCTTCAGCGGCAACTACCCGCGTGCGCTCGACGGCCTGGCGCGGCTGCTGTCACTGGACATGCGCGTCATCGACCCGGCCTGGATCGGCATGAAGCTGCGCAAGCTGCTCAACTACGCCGAGCCGCTGGGCCACTTCATGGCCTTCGTGCCGGGCCTGCCGCACGGCGAGCGACGCCAGCAGACCTGGCCGTCGACCGTGGCCTACCTGGCGCGGCTGATCATCCACCGCTACGCCATGCTCGGCGTGCTCGACGAGCAGGGCTTCCCGCTGCGCGACATGGGCGTGCTGGAGTCGCCCAAGGGCGGCACGGCGACCACGCCGGCGCTGCAGGCCGGCGCCGTGTGCCCCGAGTGCGGCAACCCGACGGTGATCCACAAGGACGGCTGCGATTTCTGCACCGCCTGCGGCTACGTGGGGCAGTGCGGCTGAGCCGCCGCCTGACGCTCCCGGTCGCATCCGTGTGGGTAACGCCATAAGCTGCAAGTTCGACAGCGAAACCCGCAAGTTTTGACGGCGTAACCGGCAAGTACTTTGAGCCCCGTGAACCCCCTTTAGGGAACACGGGGCTCTGCTTTTTTTTGTCGAACGACAAAGCCTGTGTCCCTGCGGCGAACCCAAAAGGCCGAACAAGGCTTATGGCGATGGTTCCCGTAGAAGTGATCTTGCTACAGATCGATTGTTTTCCATTTTGTATTTTCGTGGTATCCTGAGCCAGGTCGAGAACCGTCATGCAGCTCTACGGCGTCATCATCCTGGACGATTTCGCAGTGGCCCACCCGGAGTGCCGCGGGCACCTATCCGCGTGGCGCAACGAGATCGAGGAGGCGCGCTGGAAGAGCCTGAAGCATCTGCAGAAGCGCCACATCACGGCGCAGGTCGCCCAAGACGGCCGTGTCGTCTTCCGGTTGCTGGGCATCTGCATGGTTGACACGAAGGTCCGGTGCGAACTCGGCATCGTCCTCGTGCAAGCGGCATGGGTCGATGGCCAGCCCGCCAAGGCTGCGACCCGCGCGCTGAAGAAATAACCCATACATAGGCGACTCCATGACCACACCCGTACGCATCATCAGGTCCAAGCACGAATACCAGGCGGCCATCAAACGCCTGAGCGACTTGATGGGCACGGAGTTCGAGGCCGGCTCGGACGCGGAGAATGAGTTCGAGTTGCTGCGCTTGGTCATCGGCGCCTACGAGGCCCAGAACTCGCAGCGCTCGCCGGTCGACGCTATCGAGGCCATCAACCTGCGCCTGGATCAGCAGGGGCTCAGCAAGAAGGACCTTGTGCCCTACATCGGCACGATGTCGCGCGTGTCCGATGTGCTGGCCGGGCGCCGCGAGTTGACTGCCGCGATGATGCGCAAGTTGCATAAGGGTCTCGGAGTGCCCGCAGCGTCTTTGATCGGCGACGGCGATCTCGACGACGAGGTCGATTCCGAACTGCCGGACTACGACTACACGAAGTTCCCGTTGGTGGAGATGATGGAGCGCGGCTGCTTCGGCGATATCCAGTACGGCTTGGCGAAGCTGCGCGCCAACGCGGAAGAGTTGGTCGCTCCGCTACTGCGCCCGTTGTGCGGCAAGGTGACCCAGCCCGCGCTGTTGCGCGCCCGGCTGCACCAGAGCGGCTCGCGCACGATGGACGAATACGCCTTGTTGTTCTGGCGTGTACTCGTCCTCAAGAAGGCTCGCAAGAACCCGCCGCGCGCGCCCTACAAGCACGGCAGCATCACGAACACATGGCTGCGTGACTTGGCCAAGCTGTCTGCGTTCGACGGCGGACCTCGGCTGGCGCACGAGTTCCTAAGCAAGCACGGCATCTGCCTCGTCTTCGAACGGCACTTTGCCAAGACCTACTTGGACGGCGCCGCCATGCTGGATGGCGACCAGCCCATCGTCGCCCTTACGCTTCGCCACGACCGGCTCGACAACTTCTGGTTCGCGCTGCTGCACGAACTCGTACACGTCGCACGGCACTTGCGCGCCAATCATCTCTTCATCGCCGACAACCTAGAAGACAAGACGCGAAAGGGCCAGGCCGAGGAAGACGAGGCCGATGCGGGCGCGCAAGAAGCCCTTCTCCCGGCCAAGCTCTGGGCCAAGGCTGCGGTGACCACTACGCACTCGGCTCACGACGCGCTGGAGCTGGCGCGCGAAGCTGGTGTTCATCCCGCCATCGTTGCGGGCCGACTTCGGCATCAGACCGGCAACTGGCGCCTGCTCTCCAACCTAGTCAGCGACGCGGGCTCCGTCCGCCAGTACTTCGAGGAGCAGCTCGCATGAAGCTGAACTCGTGCTGCGCGTTGGCACGTATTGCCGCGCAGACAACAGACTCTGAAAGGAGTTTTATGGTCCAGAAATAGTTGCGGCCGAATACCCGGAGGTACTCGACCGCGGAGGATTCACTGCAGGCAGCTCATCCTTGCTTGGTAGGCGAGGCGATTGTCTGTAGCGACCTCTGCGATGTCAAGGAACGTCCGCGCCGGTCAGGCAGCCGGCTGAAGTCTTCTTGATTGAAAGAGGTTCAAATGAACATCGTCGAAACATCGAGCGAGGAACTCGCTCGCCCCCACGGAACGCTGGCTCTGCGTGTCCGTTACCTGGCGTCGCCGCGGCCCTACTTGGAGCCTCGCGCGCCGCTGACCGAGACGCTGGCAACCCTCAAGCCGAAGGTCCTGACCTTCTTCGGCCTGATGGAAGGCGAGGTGGAGGGAGGGCGCAAGGAATATGCGTTCTCTGCCCACGGCGTCATCCAGAGCAACCTGGCCGAGACCTTGGGTCAGCTGGCGCACGGGAAGCACGAACTGGAACTGAAGCTGCTCGAGCAGTTCATCCAGGGGTAGTGCGCCATGGCAACGGACTTCGAGCTTGCGCTCTTCGCGCAGCAGCTGGAAGAAGTCCTGGAGTTGCCAGAGGCTCGGCGCTGGAGTCTGGAGCGGGACGAATCCGTCCCGCTCCAGATCTTCGTCGTCATGCACTCAGTGAGCGACCCCAAGGAGTTCTACAAGGCTCGACTTCGGTGGCGGGACCTTATGAAGCCCCCGTCTTTGAAGTTCATTGACATGACCAGCGACGCGGACAACAACCCGGCCGCGTGGCCCAAGTGCTTCGGGTTCCGCCCAGGCAGCCTGGACGCTTGCCTGCCATGGACCGAAGAGGGCCATGGCCTGCACCCAGAGTGGGCGAACTCCGCCGCCAACGCCTTCCCGAAGGTCGCGGCCCCGGTGCAGTTTGCGCTGCTCCACTTGCAGTCGTCGCTGGATAACTCCTACCAGGGAAGGGGACCGTGATGTCAGAGGAACTGAACTGGGCGTTGCCGGCCAACCTGCTCGCGGTGTCGATAGAGGTCATGCGCCCGCACGGTCGCCTGGGGAACGAAGGGCTCGCGTTGTGGCTCGGCCGCGTAGACGGCCACGCTGCCCAAGTCACCCACGTCGTCGCGCCGCGCGGCCCGGGCTTTCGCGCGTCGCCGTTCCAGCTGAAGCTGTCCTGGAATGCGATGGCGCGGCTGACCGACCTGGCGGACGCGCTGGGGACTTATCTGGTCGGCCAGATCCACTCGCACCCTGGACTCTTCATCGACTTGTCGGAGGTCGATGAGAAGTATGGCGTCCGCTGCCAGGACTACCTCTCGCTCGTCTGCCCGCACTACGCCCAGCGTCCGGTGTCGGGCATCGAAGAGTGCGGCGTTCATATGTTTGATCGTGGCAACTATCGACGCCTCGGCGCCGCCGAAGTCGCGCGCCGAGTCCGGATCTTGCCCGCGAAGGTGGAAGTCGTGGACCTGGAGGTGCCGGCATGACCGCCGCCCACAACGACATCGCATCGAGCCGACCTATCGGTGTGGCCCAGGTGCTGGGCGGCGTCGCACTAGATGAAGCCACGGTGTTCTCGCGCCCGGTCGTATTGACCGGTGAACACACCACCCTGCTGACGCGAAATGGCCAGTGGTGCCTGCTCGACAGTCTGCGGCTACTCTCGCGGATCGTCGGGCCGCTGACGGTCGTCCTGCCCGCGGGGCTCGGGGAGTTCGAAGAGGAAGTGCAACGACTCGCCAAGTCCCTCTGGACCAGGGGCAGCGTGTTCGTCGTGAGCGAGGGCACGCCGGTGGCGTGGAGTTCGGCGACGGCCATCCTCAACGTCGGCGCGCGCATCGACGCCTCCCTACCGTGGAGTTCCATCAACTCGAACGGCTGGGTGGCGCGAGTGTCCTCGGGCCCGACCTCGCTGCCGATGGATAGCGAGCAGAGCAATCCGCTGGCGGCGCTGATGGCCGCATCCCTTGGTGCCACCGAGGTCTTCAAGCGCGTCTATGGCATCCCGCGCGACACGGCGCCGCTGCTGGATGCGACGCAGTTTTCGCTGTTCGAGTTGAGCGCCGCGCCAACGACGCTCGGCCCTTCACTTCCCCCTTCGCTCACGCTGCCTGACACTGTGATGGTCGGTGGCGGCGCCATTGGAAACGGCATCGCCTTGCTGCTATCGCAACTCGCCCTCCGAGGGCGCCTGCACATCATCGACAAGCAGACCTTCCAGCGAGAGAACCTTGGTACCTGCGTCGTGCTTGATGACATCTCCTGGATCGGGTTTTCGAAGGCGACGCAACTGGCTGGTTGGCTCGACCGACCCGACGGGCTTCGCTGCACCGGCGAAGAAGCGTTCGTGGAAGACGCGCGATCGGGTACCACCGTGCGCTCGATGGCGGTGGACCTGGTCTTGAATGGCCTGGATGACATCGGCGCTCGGCACGACGCCCAACGGCTCTGGCCGTCCGTGTTGGTGGACGGCGGCATCAACGCCGTCGGGGCCGCGGTGACCACGCAGCGACTGGACCACCCCGAGGGTGCCTGCATGATCTGCTCCTTCCGCGCGCCAAAGGTCGACGAGCGGACGCTGCAGTCGCGGGCGACTGGCCTCAGCGTGGAATCGCTCAGCATCGGCTTGAACCGCCAGTTGACAGAGCAGGACGTCCTTCAAGCGCACGAAACGCAGCGCGACTGGCTGCGGTCGCAAATGGCGCAAGGCAAGACCATTTGCGCCGCCATCACCGAGGCGCAGACGCGCGCGCTGGGGATGAACACCGTAGTTGGATTCAGTCCATCGGTGCCGTTCGTCGCCACCGCATCGGCTGCGCTAGTGGTGGCTCAGGCACTGAAGGCGCTCTTCTTTCCGAGCAGCGAGTTCGCACAGCGCTTTCAGATGGAGAGCCTCTTTATCGGACCTGAAGCATCGGTGGGAGTTCTAACTCACGCTGACCTGAGTTGCGAATGCGTGGTTCATCGTCGCCTAATCGAAAAGGTCGCTGCCGATCGGCGCCGAGCTGGGGCTACCGCCGAAGCACTCGATGCAGGGGCTCGTTCAGCGCCGCAAAGGCACGGGTGACAGCGTCGAACACGAAGTCAATCGCACGTCCGTAGCCCTGGTTCAGGCTGGCAATATCGAACCCCATCGCCTGCAGCGCTTGTAGCGCACCGCCTAGCGTCTCATGTGCGTCAGCGATTCTGAGGTCGTTGTTCAGGAATAGCGGCGCCATGCGCTGGTTGTCCCGCTGCCAGCCTTCGGGCTCATCCTTGGACACCAGCGCGTCAGCATTCTCCTGGTGGGCATCCAACTCCTCGAAGATGTTCAGGAGCCCCTGCAGCAGCTTCAGGCTGCCCAGATCCTTCAGTGCCTCGCCGGGACAGCCCGCGCGTCGAAGCAGCGAGCGCAAGAACCCTTTGGGAATCCGCTGCCAGATCTCGTGCAGGCTCTTGCATCGGGACAAGAAGGCGCCTTGCGCGAGGTCGAGCGGCACGACCTGCGCCAGACGCCCGAGTTGTGGGTAGCTCATCCAGCCGTTGGCGTCCAACTCTCTACGCGAAATGCCAAACAGCGTATTGCTTTCAACGTTCACTCCGACGGCATGCGCCAATCCGAGCAGACCTTCATCAAGAAGCACCAACTGCTCGACGAAGCGCTGCGTCTTTGAGACGATGTGCTCCTCGTTGAGGTCGCGTCCGGCCACAAGCGCTGGGTCCACCACGAACTTGTGTGCATGGACGATCTCGCGATCAGGCTTCGGTTTGTACAACTCCCTGATCGAAACCCGAACTAGGTTGCGCCCAACGCGCTTGCAGTCCGTAAACGACCATTGCCCGCGATAGGATGGGTTGCTGTCTCCCCTCCTGCTAGGCGTCGAGTCGTAGAAGACGCTTTGCTCGTACCGCTCCAGGAATCGGTCGTCCAGGTGAACCACGCCGCCGTGCAACGTCGCATTCGCGCGATCCCGCGTCATGGGCCCGTCGATTCCCGGCCAAACAAGGCCCTCCGCGCTCTGCTCGGGGCACAACTCGCATGACACTGCAGCCACCGAAGCCCACATCTGAAGAAGGAGCCCACCTTCGGCTTCCTGGATATCCAGGTCGCACCACTTGCCGGCGGCATCAATGGAGGCATGGGACTGACCGCCCATGAGGCCTCGGATTTCAGGCCTGTCCACGAGCAGCGTGCGGTAGTAGAACACCCGCACACCAATCGCTCCTCGCATCCACAGGTACTTGCGCAGGTACTCGTTGGACATGTGCCAACTGACAGGCCGGGACGCGCTCCAGTGGAACTCCGCAGAGATTTCGCCGTCAGCGAGTCCGAACTCCGGCAGGCCGAGGTCGTCATAGACCAGCCGCTGTTGGTCATTTCCGAGGCAGCGAGGTGTAAGCCCCAGAGTCATCCATACCTTCTCTGCCAAGCTGTACGTATAGAACGAGCCGTCCCCCCATGAGGCGACGACGTAGTCGTAGCCGGACACGGAAGGGACGACCTCCTTGGAGTCGCCCTTCTTTGCGAGCCTAGGGACTGACTGGGCGACGACACCATCGCCCGCCTCATTCAGGACGCCGAGCTTCTCAACATCCTCTTCCGGAACTAGCGCCATCAGCAAGTGGAGCGTCTCGGAGCCGACGTCGTCGTCATCGCTCTGACGCATGGCCGAAACTTCCACGTGCTCAAGCGGGTCAAGCCCGACCGGCGACAACAGCGCGCGAAGACTCGGCGGAAGCAGATGCGTCGGGATCGGAAACGCTTCCAGATAGTTCATCGATGCTGCACCAATAGGAAGCTGTGGCCGACACTAAGCACCCAGCTTCAGCTGCTTCAGATGCGGCCGCAGCGCGCGCTCAAGCCGATCCATCGCGCGACTCAAGGCGTCGTGCAGCGCGGGCCATTGCTCCTCCGGCGAGCGGTAACCGCCCGCAGGGTCTGTGTATCGGATGCGGCACGCTCGTTTGCCTTCCAGACGCTGCCAGCTCAGCGGGCCGCCGAATGCCGTTTCGATCTCGACCTTGTGGGCGAACAACTGGTCGAAGATCGACTCGTTCTCGGCCTCGGCGTCCTTGCCCCGGTCGATGTACAGCTCCACCGCGCCGTCGTCCTGTGTCACCACGTAGTTCAGCTGCAGGCCGCGCACGCCGGAGCTTGTGCCGATCCAGCTGTAGTCGCTGGGCGTGATGTGCACGTGCAGCTTGTTGTACTTCTTCGAGACCTCGATCAGCTGGGTCCACCAGCGGTTGCGGATGCCGTGGCGCTCGGCGATGTCCTTCTTGGTCTGGCCGATGCTGCTGGCCTCTTCCGACGGACCGACGATCTTGGTGAACAGCGCCGCCGGCTGCGAGGCGCCGATCCGCACCGCCTCCACCTTGACCATGTAGAACTGCGCGCTGTTGCTCTCGTTGAGCCAGGCGATGGCGGCCACGTGCTCGGGCCGCGGCTCGGAGACGATCCAGATCGCCGCCTTGGCGCCCATCGCGCTGAGGTAGGTGATGAGCTTGCCGAGGTGGTCGTGGTTGCTCTTCTCGAGCTGGTTCTCGATAATGACCGTGCCGCCACCTTCGTCCTCGGCCACGAGGTCGATGCTGAAGGCCCCGGCGGCCTGCTCGCGGTCGACGTTCACCAGCGTCAGGCCCAGAGCGTCGTTGAGCACCTCAATGTTGTCCTGCAGCCATTGCGTGAAGTCGTAGGCCTCGTGCTCCCAGACTTCGCGCAGCGGCACACGTTCGAGCTTGCCGATGGGCGGCAGGGTGATGGCGTTCATATGACGGACTCCTTGGCTCTCGCCCTGGCCGGGCGGCGGCCCGGCCTGCGGGCCGGTGGTGCTTCCTCGTGCCCAGCCGGATTGCGCAGGCGTGCCAGCAGCGCGCTCGCGGGTTCGTCATTCGGGTCCTGCGGCACGAGCTCGCCGCGAAACGCCTTGGCCAGCAGCGCCGGCGTCAGGCGCTCGACCTGGGCGCGGGCGGCGGTGTAGCGGGCGTCGATGGCGTCGGCGAGCGCGAAGAGGGATTCGACACGTCGGACGATTTCGGCTTGCTCCTGTATGGGTGGAGTACGAATCGCCAAGCCCTTGATCTTGGAGAGGTTCAGGTTCGGCTGGTTGCCGCCTTCGGCCAATGCGCGCATCTGCTCGTACTGCGCCCACAACGCGAGCTTCACAAAGGCCTTTGACGCCTGACTTTCGTCCACGCGGACAGCGGCGCAAGCCTGATTGATGGTGGCATGAATGCGTAGCTCGCTGACCTGGCCCCGAGTCTTTCCTTCCCCGTACATGGCGACCAGCAAGGTACCTGGTGGGTAGGTCTTCAAGCGATGTGCTGCCACGGCCGCAGGAGTTACAAACTCGCCTGCTGTATCGACGTAAGCGAGCCCGGTCGCTGCGCTCGTGACCCACGGCGTTCCGGTAGATGAGTAGAAGGCGGCGTTTGAACGAAGAGGCGTCGACCCTGTCCCTACGTCGGCCACGTCCGCCAACGTGACCGAACGCCAACTCAGCATGCTCACTGAGTTCGAGTCCCGCCATTCCGACGAGAGTTCCCCTCGTAGCGCGGACTCGAGCACAGCCTGCCGAAAGCGCTCGAGGATGCCTGGCACGCGGTCCAGCCGGTGGCGGCAGGCGTCCATGCGGGCGAGCAGGGCATCGAGCTTGTCGGCGATGCGCTGCTGCTCCGGCAACGAAGGCATGGGAATCTCGAGCGCTTTCAATATGCCCTGGTTCAGATTCACCATGGTGGATCCGACCGAATCGCCCTCTAAGCGCGCCACAACAGCAGGGCTGGACAGAAAGCGCTGCAGATACCGAGGCTCAACGCTTCCGTTTGGCCGCAACACGAGGCTTCCAGTCCCGCACAGCCAGCCAGCTTCGACCTTCCCGACCACTGCGCAGCGTCCCAACTCACCGCGACGCCCAAGCACAACGTCACCTTCGGCGAGGCGAAACTCCATGAGCTCTCTTAGCTTGGCCTCTCCGACCCGCGCATCGGATCCTGGTTGTATGAGTCCGCCGCGGATGTGCATCGGATTGACGATCGGGATTCCCGTGGGCAGATAGTCAGACTTGTGGAGCGCGCTGCCGAATGGACCGGTCTTGATGGTCACAACCGCAGCAAGTGGCGCCGTGATCCATCCTTGCGCGAGCTCGGTCAAGATTCCACCTCTTCACCGAGTTCTGCGACGACGGCACGCAGATCTTCCAGCGCGCCTTCCAGTTCGGCCATCGCGTCACGTGCAACGGCCAGCGGGTCAGGCTGATCGCCGTTGCTTTCATCGCTCTCATCCTTCAACCATGCAATGTCGAGGTTGTCTCCCCGCTGCGCAATCGCCTCCCGCTTGAACCGCCGCCACCGCCCCTGCTCGCCCTCGTCCTGACGCTTCTTCAGGCTCGCTGGCGCACCGAGCGGATCGGCGCCGAACGCGACCTCGAACGCCGCGAAGTGCTCGCGCCCGAGCATCGTCCGCTTGCCGAAGGCCGGCATGTTGGCGCGCAGGTCGTAGACCCACACCTCCTTCGTATTGCCCTTGTCCGTTTCGCCGCGGGTGAAGAAGAGCACGTTGGTCTTCACGCCCGGTGCATAGAAGATGCCGGTGGGCAGGCGCAGGACGGTGTGCAGGTTGCACTTGTCCATCAAGTCACGCCGGATTTCGGTGCCGACATTGCTCTCGAACAGCACGTTGTCGGGTAGCACCACGGCCGCCCTGCCGCCTGGCTTCAACGCACGATAGATGTGCTGCAAGAAGCAGAACTGCTTGTTGCTGGAGGGGAAGGTGAAGTCGTCGCGCGTCGGCAGGCCGCCGCCCTTCTTGGTGCCGAAAGGCGGGTTCGTGAGGATCAGCGTCGCGCCCAGCCTGCCCAATGCCTGACCGTCCGGTCCCAGCGTATCGCCGTAGCGGATGCCGCCGGCCTCGGGGTCGCTGTCGATGCCGTGCAGCATCAGGTTCATCAGCGCGAGGCGATGCGTGTCCTGCACATGCTCCATGCCGTAGAAGGTGCTGCGACGCAGCTTGCGCTGCTGCTTCTCGGTACCTGAACGGATTCGTGCAGGGCGCGCGTTCGGTGAATCCGAAGGCCAACGTGCGCGCTGTCTTCGTGGGCTCCTGGTCCGATCCGCCGAAGGAGACCGAGGCCGCTAACGCGCTCCTGAACCAAGGCGTGGACGTGATGACGCACTACACGAACTCGCCTGCCGTCGTGACGGCCGCCGACGGTCGCGGAGTTGCGAGCATCTCCTTCCACTCGGACATGCGCAAGTACGCGCCCAAGCACTACCTAACCGGAGTGACGCACCACTGGGGCGACTTCTATACCAAGATGACCACCGACGCACTGGCCGGCAACTGCAAGGGCGCTCTCTACTTTGGCGGGATCAAAGAGGGCAACGTCAAGCTCGCCCCGTTTGGGCCTCAAGTGCCAAAGGACGTCGCCGACCTGGTTGCGACCAAAACCAAGGAAATCGCCGACGGCAGGCTGAACGTCTTTGCGGGTCCCATCAAAGATAACAAGGGCGTCGTTCGGGTTGCTGCCGGCAGCGTGCTGCCTCCGTCGGACCTCGGCAAGATGGACTGGTTCGCCGAGGGCATCTCGGTCGGTCAGCGATGAACACGGCAACTGTCCGCACGCCGGAGTGGCATCCGGTCGCACCGTCCCATCATCTGCGCGCAGGCGACAACATCGTCGCCGGCTTCGCAAAGGGGGAGGAACTCGCCCTTTGGCGATCGAAGGACGGGGGGGTCCAGGCATGGGAGAACCGTTGCCCCCACCGAGGCTTGAGGCTGACCATGGGGCGCGTCCTCAATGGCAACCTCTCTTGCGCCTACCACGGCTGGGAGTACGCGCCGGACGGTCGCTGCGCGGCGATTCCCGCGAATCCGTCGCTGCCTCTGCCAAAGAACGTTCGAGTTCGGGCGTTCGCCGTGGAGGAGCGGAGCGGCATGGTGTGGGTTAGCACCGACGCGGTCGAAGCTTCCGGCTCAACGCCGAGGCCGACAGGGTCGGAAGCCTACTTCTGCCGATCCTTGGGAGTTCGACTCGACGCATCCGTTCTCAAAGACCGGCTGGCTCAAGTCGGGTTCGAGCGCCAGGGACTGTGGGCCTGGTCCGGCGCACTCGCCGGGCAGCAGGTCGCGCTGCTCATCAACGAGGCAGGGCATGAACTCACGCTGGTGCATGCATGGTTGAACGAGCGCCTGGACGTTCGGCAGTTGCGCGCGGTGCAGGCGGCGCTACGTCTGCTGCGTCGAGACCTCGAGGCAGGCGGGCAGAACAGGAGACAAGCATGACGTTCCAATGTGATGACCGCACAGTCTTGGACGACTGGCTGACTGTAGGGCCGAGCACGCGATTGACCGGCCGTAGTTCGACCAACCCCTATCGCACCAAGCTCCTCTCCAGCGACGTCGATGTTTGGCGTGACGGCCAAGGCAAGGTGGTAGCTCGCTGCGGCGACTCCACGCTGATGGTCCAGGATGCCTACGGCTACCTGTGGATCTGCCCGAGCGGCAAGCCCACCAAGACGATCTTCTCCTTTCCGGAGTACGCGGAGCCCGGACGGCGCATCGTCGACTGCGACGGAACGCTCCTCGGAAACCGCCTAGCGATCGCCAAGCTCGGCGGCAAGATCGTCGCGATGGACGATCGCTGCGCGCATCGGTTCGCGCTCTCAATGCTGCTTGCCACGGGCCTGGCATTCGCGGCGCCGCCCAAGATCGTCTTCCTGTACAGCGCTCCGGTAGGGGACGCTGGTTGGGGCTTCGCTCACGAGAAGGCCCGTCGCGAAGTCCAGGCGAAGTTCGGTACCAAGATTGAGACCAGCTTCATCGACAGCGTTACGGAAGGACCAGATTCGGAGCGTGTGGTGCGAGAACTCATATCGCAGGGAGCGAAGATGGTTGTCGGGACCAGCTTTGGCTACATGGATCCGATGCTGAGAGTCTCTGGCGACTATGGCGACGTCAAGTTCGAACATGCTTCGGGCTATAAGACCTCGCCGAACATGCGGATCTTCAATAGCCGCATCTACGAAGGCTACTACCTGGCGGGCGTTGTGGCTGGCTCGATGACCAAGACGAACGTGCTCGGCTTTGTAGGGGCAGTGCCGATCCCGGAAGTCATTCGAAATCTGAACAGCTTCACCCTGGGGGCTCTGTCGGTCAACCCGAAGGTGACCACGAAGATCGTCTGGACGAACGAGTGGTTCAACCCACCGAAAGAGACAGACGCCGCCAACTCATTGATCAACAACGGCGCGGATGTGCTGATGCAGAACACCGCGTCTCCGGCGGTCCTTCAAACCGCGCAACAGCGGGGCAAGCGTGCGTTTGGCGTCTACTCCGACATGACGTCGTATGCGCCAAAGGCCAGCCTCGGTTCAGCGATCATCAACTGGACGCCCTACTACACGCGAGCTATCCAAGACTACCTGGACGGCACGTGGAAGACCGGCGCCAGCCTCTGGGGGGTCAAGCAGGGTGCCGTCGACCTGGTCGGTCTTGCGGCCGATGTTCCGGCACAGACAAAGGCCAAGTTGGAGGAGGTCAAGTCGGGCCTGCGAAACGGATCGTTCGCGATCTGGAGCGGCCCGATTCAGGATCAGAACGGCAAGGAAGTCCTGGCCAGTAAGGTGGAAGCCACGGACAAGTTCCTTGACGGAATGAACTTCCTTGTCAAAGGCGTCGAAGGCAAGCTCCCGACTCAGTAGCAGAGTGCTGTCGTCGGACGTCGAATGAAACGGCGGTCTGCAGCCGCTGCAGGCCCCGTCTTCTGTTCGGCTCAAAGTATCAGGCGCAGATCGCCAGGAGATTGACAGTGAATTCGTCGTCCGCTTCGCATACCTCGGTACGTGACTCGCAAGCGCCCGTTTCGGCTGGCGCGAGTGCTTCTTTCGTATGGTCCGATGCACGTCTACTTGGCTTCGGGCCGATGGACCATACCCACGAGGAGTTCTATCGCGTTACGTTCGATCTCCTCACTTGCACCTTCGCGGGTGCCTCGGATGCCCTGCACGCGTTTGAGAGCCATGCAGTCGAGCACTTCGAGCAGGAGAACGAGTGGATGGAGAAATCGCTCTTTCCGGCTCGAGATTGCCACATAGCAGAGCATGCTGCCGTCCTCTTGTCGGTTCGAGAGGTCGGCGAAGGTTTCACTTCCGGCGCACTCGGACTCGACACCGTGCACGATCTAGCAATGGAACTGTTCTCCTGGTTTCCAGGGCATGCCGACTATCTTGATTCGGCGTTGGCTGCCTGGATGACTCGGCGCAATATGGGCGGGACGCCCGTGGTGATGCGCCGATCGCTTAGAGCCTGACTCGAGTGCTACACCGATAGCGCGCCGAAGTGCAACATCGCCGCCGCGCGCGGCGACTATGCAATTGCGCCGGCGGAATTAGCGCGGAGAGGCACTAGGTTCAGGACGAAAGGCGATGTTCCTGGACTGAATATCCGTGAACGTCGAGTTCGCGATACTGACAAGGTGAAACCTCTAAGGCCACCCAGGTCAACTGTTGAGGCAGGTGTCCCTTCGCCGGTTCATAGAGCGGCCTGAATCAGGCTCTTTACAGCGGCGGCACGTTTAGCGGCACGCAATGATCCGGCGAACAGCCAGTTCCTAAGCCCGGGCGCGATCGGCCGGGGGAGGTTCTTCACCAGGTTGTCGTCGACAGGTAAGTCGCCTTCCTGCGGGAGACGCCTGAGCACCGCCCGACGCAATTCAAAGTCACTGTGGGCGGCTGGCCAACGGCTTGGCCCCGCCGCCCCGCGAATGCACGAACACGCTCGAATCTAGGATGTCGGGCATTGCTTTCGTGCGCTAGGGACTGGGGCCGAGCGCCAGTTTTGGCTGACTTGCATCGCGACACGCACATCCGTCGAGTTGAGCTCGTGGATCACGCAGCGTCCATCCCCTTCACAGTTCAGCGAAAGTCGCTGATGGAACGAGCAGCGCCTGGGCAAGATCGAGCATGTCCTCAGCGGCATCGCGTGTCAGAGGCGTGAAGCCAATTTCCAGTCCCAGGGTGCGAATTGCGGATGCTGCCTCCATATCAACGGCAGCGAGTTCCACAAATTTGTCGCGGATGTCGGCGAGATCAAGTGCCCGTTGTGGGTGGCAAAGCAAGAGATGCGAAAGATCACCAATCTCGCTCTTTACCAGCGGGTTCAGGCGGCGCCGGGTCGATAGCGGCAGAGCAGAGTAGGACTCCGCAGCGAAGAAGGCGATCTCAGCAGAACCTGACACCACCAGATCGGACGCAGCCACGCTCGTTTCGCAGTAGATGTGCTGAACGCTGGAGTTGTCCAGCCCAGCTGGCTCAAGAAGTCGCATCCCGATCACTTCAACAAATCTATCCGTCGTTAGGGCAATTCGGCACCCCGGTCGCAGGTCAATGATTGTTCTGATGGGTGAAGTTGCAGCACTTGAGATGAGCATCTCATCATGAAGCCGAGTCGGCCTCGCGAACGGAATGAACCCATCGCAACGCACTAGAGCGATTGCGTCAATCGGATTCGCAAGAACTACGTCGATGCCACCAGTCGAAATGGCGTTTTCATATTCCCTCAAATTTGCGGGTGCCAGCAACTCCACGTCGGTATTCCGCCGTCGCATCAGCGCCGCCAACAGATCCCAATCAATACCGCGTTCTCGACCAAAGTCAGGCGAGATGACGATTTTCAGCTTCATCGTGCAGCCCTCTCCTCCGTGACCCAATCCCGATATACCGAAACTACCTCTTCGATACGCGCTCTCGCGGGCTGCCTTCTCACCGACGTGTAGCCCACCACGGCACCATTCCGAACGTTCGGAACGACCGTCGCATAGACCCAGTAGTACGCTCCATCCTTACGCAAGTTCTTAACGTATCCATACCACGTCTCTCCCGCATGAATTGTTTGCCATAGATCAGCAAATACTCGCTTAGGCATATCGGGATGGCGAAGAACATAGTGCGATGCACCAATCAGCTCATCTCTGCTGTATCCGCTTAGTTCGACGAAAGCATTGTTGGCGTGAGTAATCACCCCATGCAGATCGGTCCTCGAGACGATCAGCAGCCCTTCCGGATAGGGAACCTCCCAATCGGAGTAATAGACCTTCCTCGCGCTTCCGTTGGCATAGGTCATGAGAACCTCTTTGCACGGAAGATACTGGTCTGGAATATTCATTGGCTGCATGTGTGCCTCCTCGACTTCGACTTAGTCTCTTGTTCGGACAGGCATGACCTAGCCCGCGAAGAGGCCGCGCTGGTTCAAGATGATTTGCGCGCAAAACTCCCACGCAGATTTTCGAATCAACAATAGTGGTTCGGCAGGAGACCGGGAAGCCGCGCCTGAGAAACACTGTGTTCCACCGCTGGAACAGTTCGACTTGCAGCGCCCTGTAGACCCGTGCACGGAAATCTCCATGGTCAGCCCGTCAACTGCCAGATCGAAGCGGCAGGAATGAACGGCCCGCGTATGTGCATTCGGCCGGCAGTGAGACCAAGTGCTAGCACTCTGGTCTGAATGCCTAATCCGCGCGCACCGGGCCCGACCAGTGGCGAGTCGTGAGGAGCGCCGGAAGGCAGCGCTTTCGGGGCGCTCTGAAGGGGCACGACGCCAATCGTGACTCGATCTTCTTGCCGGGGAGTTCAGCGCCGTGCTTCGGGTAGTGAGCAACGCGACCGTGAACAGCCCTTCTGCATTCCATCAGTTCCGCGCACGGTCTCTTGCCACTCCGTCGCGTTGCAAATGCATGGCCATCCGGCCGAGTGCGGACCGCCCCTCCCCGGGGGACTGTCACTAGCTGCTAACGCAAAAGGTGCCCGCCTCACACACTGGGGCAGGTGGACCAATGATCACGACCCCGGGAAGAACGGCTTGCCGATGGACGCGGGCATGTTCACCTTGATGAAGTTGGCGTTGCGCGAGATCAGCACCAGCACCACGATGGTGGCCACGTAGGGCAGCATGGTGAGGAACTGGCTGGGCACCTGGACGCCTTCTCCTTGCAGGTGGAACTGCAGCATGGTCACGCCGCCGAAGAGATAGGCACCGAGCAAGACACGTGCCGGTCGCCAGGTGGCGAAGGTGGTGAGCGCCAGCGCGATCCAGCCCTTGCCGGCGATCATGCCCTCTACCCACAGCGGCGTGTAGATCACCGAGATGTAGGCGCCCGACACGCCACACAGTGCGCCGCCCACCATCACCGCGATCAGCCGGATGCGCCGCACCGGGTAGCCCAGCGCGTGAGCCGACTCCGGCGACTCGCCCACCGCACGCAGCACCAGGCCGGCGCGAGAGCGGTAGAGGAACCAGGCGAGCGCGATCGTCAGCAGCACGGCGATGTAGACCATCGGGTGCTGGCGGAAAATGGCCGGGCCGACGAAGGGCAGGTCCGACAGCACGGGGATGTCGAAGTGCGCGCGCTCGGTGAGTTTCTCCTGCGTGTACTTGATGCCCACGAAGGCCGAGAAGCCGGTGCCGAACAGGCTCAGCGCCAGGCCGGTGGCGTACTGGTTGGTGTTCAGCCAGATCACCAGCACGCCGAAGGCCGCGGCCATCAGCGCGCCCGCGCCAGCGCCGGCCGCGAAGGCCAGCCAGTCGTTGCCGGTGTTCACCGCGGTGGCGAAGCCGGCGATCGCGGCCACCAGCATCATGCCCTCGGCCCCGAGGTTGACGATGCCGGCGCGTTCATTGATGAGCAGGCCGAGCGCCGCGATGGCCAGCACGGTGCCGGCATTGAAGGTGGCGGCGAGAAGCAGAGCGAGGGAATCCATCTCAGGCCCCCTTTCCGGTGGTGACGGTGGTGGCGGCCGGGGTCGGCGTGATCGCGGGTGCCGTCGGCTTGGCGGCCTGGGGCTGCGCCGCCTTCCAGCGGATGCGGTAGTGGATCAGCGTGTCGCAGGCGAGCAGCGTGAACAGCAGCAGGCCCTGGAACACGCCGGTCAGCGACTTGGGCAGGCCCAGGCGCGACTGCGCCAGTTCGCCGCCGATGTAGAACATGCTCATCAGCACCGCCGAGAAGATCGCTCCCACCGGGTGCAGGCGGCCGACGAAGGCGACGATGATGGCCGCGAAGCCGTAGCCCGCCGGCACGTGCGGCGTGAGCTGGCCGAGCGGCCCGGCGGCTTCGAGCGCGCCGGCCAGGCCGGCCATGCCGCCGGACAGCAGCAGCGCCATCCACAGCGCACGGCGCGACGAGAAGCCGGCGTAACGCGCCGCTGCCGGGGCCAGGCCGCCGACCTGCAGCTGGAAGCCGGCGTAGGTGCGGAACAGCAGCACCCAGAACACCGCCACCAGCACCAGCGCGATCGGCAGGCCGAGGTTGACGCGCGAGCCGTCGAACAGACGCGGCACCTGTGTGCTCTTCAGGAAGGTGATGGTCTGCGGGAAGTTGTAGCCCGCCGGGTCCTTCCAGGGGCCGTAGACGAGGTAGCTCAGCACCATGTCGGCGATGTAGACCATCATCAGGCTGACGAGGATCTCGCTGGCGTTGAAGCGGTCGCGCAGCAGCGCCACGATGCCCGCCCAGACCATGCCGCCGAGCACGCCGGCCAGCAGCACCGGCACAACGATCCAGCGGCCGGTGTCGGGCCCGGCCTGCATGGCCACGCCGCTGGCGAAGATGGCGCCGACGATGAACTGCCCCTCGGCGCCGATGTTCCACACGTTCGAGCGGAAACACACCGACAGGCCGAGCGCGATGAGCAGCAGCGGCGTGGCCTTCATGGCCAGCTCCGACAGCACGTACAGGCTCTTCACCGGCTCGATGAAGAACACTTGCAGGCCACGCATCGGGTCCTTGCCGAGCGCGACGAACAGAATGGTGCCGATAACGACCGTGATCGCCAGCGCCAGGAGCGGCGAGGCGATCGACATGAACTTCGACGCTTCCGGACGGGCTTCAAGCTTCACCATGGAGCGCCTCCTTGTTCCACAGGCCACTCATCCACTCGCCAATCATCTCGATCGTGGTCTTTGACGTGGCGACACTGGGCGAGACGCGGCCCTGCGCAATCACGACGAGCCGGTCGCAGATCTCGAACAGCTCGTCGAGTTCCTCGCTGACCACGAGCAGCGCACAGCCCGCGTCTCGAAGCTTGAGCAGCTCGCCGCGGATTTGCGCCGCGGCGCCGACGTCCACTCCCCAGGTCGGCTGAGAAACGATCAGCAGCTTCGGATCGGCATCGATCTCGCGGCCGACGATGAATTTCTGCAGGTTGCCGCCCGATAGCGACTTCGCTGCCGCGTCAGACCCGCCGGCCTTCACGTTGAAGCGGCGGATCAGGTCCTCGGCCAGACTCTTCACGTCGCCGGTGCGGATCCAGCCCGAGCTCTCCACGGTGTCGGTGCGCGTGAGCAGCGTGTTCTGCGCCAGCGACAGCGTGGGCACCGCCCCGCGGCCCAGCCGCTCCTCGGGCACGAAGTGCAGGCCTTCCTTGCGCCGCTTGCGTGGCGAATCGCGCGAGATGTCCTGGCCGAACAGCGAGATCGACCCTTTGGGCGCACGCAGGTCTTCGCCGGACAGCGCAGCCATCAGCTCCTGCTGGCCGTTGCCCGACACGCCGGCGATGCCGACGATCTCGCCGGCACGCACCTCGAAGGCGATGTCCGACAGCGCGGTCGCGAACGGGTCGTCCTTGGGCACCGACAGGCCCTTCACCGCCAGCACCGTGCCGCCGAGCTTGGCCTGGATGTGCTGCAGCTGCGGCGGCTCGGCGCCGATCATCAGCCGCGACAGGCTGGCGTTGCTCTCCTGCGTCGGGTCGACCTCGCCGGTGACCTTGCCGCCGCGCAGCACCGTGCAGTGGTGGCACAGCGCTCGGATCTCGTCGAGCTTGTGGCTGATGTAGAGGATGGAGCAGCCTTCGTCGGCCAGCTTGCGCAGCGTGACGAAGAGCCGTTCGACGGCCTGCGGCGTGAGCACCGAGGTCGGCTCGTCGAGGATCAGCAACTTGGGGTTGGTGAGCAGCGCGCGCACGATCTCCACGCGCTGGCGCTCGCCCACCGACAGCGTGTGCACCGGACGCAGCGCGTCGACGTCCAGCCCGTAGACGCTGGCGACCTGGTTGATGCGCTCGGTCACTTCGGCCAGCGTCAGGCTCTTGTCCAAGCCCAGCCAGACGTTCTCCGCCGCGGTCAGCGTGTCGAACAGGCTGAAGTGCTGGTAGACCATGCTGATGCCCAGCTGCCGCGCCTGCGCCGGCGAGGCGATCTGCACGGCCTGGCCGTTCCAGC
>Ga0209097_10001424_pt1 | contig 20493 bp, 11 predicted proteins | sample AD_UKC052_MetaG_FD_184419 | JGI IMG/M metagenome (GOLD analysis project Ga0209097, IMG submission 184419) | Active sludge microbial communities of municipal wastewater-treating anaerobic digesters from USA - AD_UKC052_MetaG (SPAdes) (version 2) | ecosystem: Engineered > Bioreactor > Anaerobic >... | reverse complement strand
GGTTACTTTTCGTCCGCTAACGGCCAGAGAGCCGTCGTTCTAATAAAAAAGCTGTAGGCGGGAAAAACAAAAGCCGCCCGAAGGCGGCCTTTGCATTTTGATGGTGGACCCGGCGGGAATTGAACCGCACTCCGCGAACCCTTATGCTACCTGCTGTCCGTTTGAAGCGCTCACGCGGCCGATACGATTTTGTACACGACGACGAATTTCGATCAGCGTGACAATGCGCGACTCTAGTCGACTCGTCGTGCTGATTGATGTAAATTCCATGTATGACACCGTCCATACCCGCACTGGATATGAGCTGGCTGCATCGCGCAGCGCACGATGCTTATTTCGCCGGCAAACACGGTTTTCGCGGCGTGAAATGCGGCCTGCTTCCATTGTTCGTGCTTGTTGTTTTTTGCGGTGCATTGCTGGCCTTCTCACTGCTCGCTGGCGCGGCAAATTCCGGTACTGACAGCATCGCGCTCCCATTCGTTTTTTTTGCGGCGATGATCGGCATTTTTTGTTGCGTCTGGATTGAGATTTCACTCTCTCGTCCTAAGTCACATTTGACAAGCACGGCCTCGCGCAATCTCGTTGCCGCACCGTGTTCAGTCACTGGCGTTTTCGTACCGTTAGATCGTCCGCCGCGCGCGGTCTGAGGCGCGCTCGCTCGAGCCGCCGCGTCCCCCCTCACACTTCAAATTCAATTCAGTCGGCGCACTGCGCCGCGTGAGGTTCCCCTATGCGCACGAATCACGAACACACAACACGACTGCCTTTGCGAAACCAGGTTCCGCCCGCGGTCAACCAACCTCTGCCTATCCCTTCGTTCGCGCAGCCACTGGCCGCGCAACAGCTCATGTCGATTGAGATAGTCTGCCTACGGCTTCAGATAAATCGTCGAACCTTGTATCGATGGTTAGACGCGTACCTAGACTTTCCGCGCCCGGTCCGCATTGGTCGGGTGATCCGATTCAGAGAGCGCGAAGTGATGCAATGGATCGACGGGCGCGAACAACAATGAACGGGCAAAAACTACTCCCAGAGGAGCCATTCGTTGCCATCAATCTCCGGCTCGCGCGCGAGCTCGGTCTCGAAGCTGCGGCGGTTCTCCAGCAACTCCACTTTCGCCTTTCCTTTGGACGTTCGGACACTGCTGGCCGCTGGATCGTTGCCGCAAGCGAAGGTAGGAACTGGTTAGCTTGGTCATCGGAGGGCCGCGCCAGCGACTTGCCTCTTGGTAACACGGAACACCCAAGCGGCGAATCGGCATTTCGAAGAGTCATCGCGTTGCTTGCGCAACACGGACTCATTGATGTCAAGCAGGTTCAAAAAGCGCGATGGAACCGCGCGAATTTTTTCGCAATAAATTACCAAGCATTCGATAAGAAATTCCAACGCGTCGAGCCGTTGATTTCCGCGAATCGATCGGAGAAAACAAACGACACGAATGCACTAGTCAGCGGTTCATCGATACGACCAAAATTACCAACTCTAGTCGCTAAAGAAAAAGAATTAAAGGATGAGAGGGAGCTAGACCAGTTTCGCCCAGAGAGAAGCAATTCCTCTCTCTGGACGGTACTCAGGGCTTTTATTTCCAAGCGCGTTGGTGATGATCCAGTTCGCGACCGCAAGAAATGCGCCCTTGTCGAGCGAATTTGCACGCAAAACGACATTGATCTGCCTGCTCTGAAAGAGATTGCCGACGATCCCCGCATCCAGTTTTCCGGTCAGCTGCTCCGTCGAGTTGAAGAGGTCGTCGCGGAGCGAAGGGCGCAACACCAGCTTGCGCATCAGCAGGTCATCGCGCACCACACCGCAGCCCAACACGAAGCAAACTCAGCGGAGCAGCAGCAGCGCGAGCACGCGGCGCAAGCGACTCTGAGAATGCTCGGGGACGAGGCGCTGGTGGCGCTCGCGAATCGGACGGCGGCCGCTGCCCCGCCATCCATGCAACGTCGTGTGGCGGCGCACATCTTGAATCGCGAAATCGGCGCAATGCCATTCCGCGCGTTCATCGTAAAGACCATTTCGCGGCAGGCTGTCTCGCGGTCACCGCCGGCGGACGTGCTACCCAATTGATCCCGTCGAGTGAATCGAGCTATCCAACAGTCTCTGAGCGGAATTCGTGCTGCGGCCGTTCGCTTCACGTGAAGCATAACGGCCGACGCGAGCAACGGTGGAGATATGACGCACTATGGCAACGCCAGAATCTCTGCGTCCGTTAGTGCTGTCCGGAAGATGCGAATATCCTGCACCGCACCGTTGAGCGGATACCAAGTGTCGCGGTATTTGCCGAGGTAGAGGTCCTGCGCATTCATCCCGGTGAAATTGGGCACCGCGCTGGGGCAGCTGTAGATCAACTGTTTGTTGTGATAGATACGCGTACCGCCCGTTGTCGACGCCACAGCCGTGACTCGAAACCACGTTCCGAGCGCTGCACCGGGGTTGCGATTCATGATTGAGCAGGTGCCAGTCCCCCAACCAGACACACTGCTCGCCCAAGCGGCGAAACCGTAGCCGCTTCCGGGGTAGTTCGCATCATTTGCGAAAGCATTTATCGAAACTGAACCAGCGTCGTGCGATTTCGCGACCAATGCCATCGCCCAACCAGAAGGCGCTGCCTGCCCATTGGCTCCGCTCATGCCTGTCGCGCTGTCAATTCTTGCCCACAGGTCAAAAGTTGCTTCCCCAGAAAACTGCATCCCTGCGCTATTCGGAATGCGGATAGCCCCCGGGTTCGGGAAGCCATTGAATTTGACGGCACTACGACCGTTCACGCCAGTAACGAAACTGTAGGTGGCCGGAAGCGGAAACACTGCCCCCATCGCCGTCAGGGCAGCTTGTGACGTATCAATCGTGACGCTAGGGCTCGGCCCTGTTGACTGCGCGGCGGCAAAACTGGAGCCGCATACACCATTTACATGTGACCGAATAGCGTCGTAGGACACCCGCTTTGCGCCGGCACCTATCGCGTTGTACGTTACGCCGCTACCAGTCATACCCTGCACAAGTCGACGAAGTATCACGCCGTCTGTATGCGCAAGGACGCGCCCATCGCCATCAAGGTCGTGCCCCGACGTCAAGGCCGTTAGACGAGCAGCAACACCGGCAGCGAATACGGTTGCGCTGGTTCCCGTTGGTACTGCCGGGATACCAGAAACAAGCGCGTCGCCGCGGAAGCCAAGCAACCAGCGCTCCAAGAGCACAACATCCGACTCGCTAACGCCAAGATCACCATCAAAGTCCAATGAGCACGCAGGAGCAGCACCTACAGTCACACTTTGTGGTGCCGGTTGGGCTGAGCCGACGATGCTGCTCACGATGACACCTAGCTGGTGTGTAGTTGAGGTTTTCAAATAGTTTGCAGGAAACGTTACGGCGCAGTACGCCGTCGTGCACGGCAATGGCACCCCGTCAAGCGACCACGCATAAGTCGTTGCAGGAGAGCAACTGATCGAAAATGTGCTCGTACCGCCTTCGTACGGCATAGAGCGGACCCAGTTGAGGCCTGCGCAGCTTGGCGAATGGGGATTCTGCGCAATCGTGATCGCTGCGGTTGCAGTGGGCGCGCTCAACGGTGACACCAGTAAATTAAACGTCACGACATTCGTAGTGGTGTTGTCCGGAAAGGCGACAACACATGTCGAGGAAGTGCAACCGGCGATCGGCGCGCCGTTCAATGTCCACACGTAGCTACTGGTTCCTACGCATGTTGCAGAGTAGCTCTGCGTGCCGCCAACAGACGGCGCGGTCGTCGAACCTGATACCACGGAACACGACGGCGGTTGGGTCCCTTGATTTACTGTCAAGCTCGCTTTTGCGGTCGAGTTGAGCGCCGGCGCCACGGAGACGGTATGCGTCAGCGATGTCGCTCCAGCGTTGGCCGCAAACGTTACGCCGCAGGTCGCGGAAGTACACGCCGAAATGATCGAACCATTCAGCGACCATTGATACGAACTCGTATTCGTGCATGAAGCCGAATAACTCTGCGTAGCGCCAGCTGCAGCAACAGTGCTTCCGCCAGAGACCGCGTTGCAACTGGGCACAGCGTCCTGCGTCACGGTGATCGCGCCAACGCTAGCGCCGTTTACCTGAACTGCGCCACTTCGCACCGCGCCGACGTTGGCCACGGATATCAACGTACGCGTCGCCGTTCCAATGCCGGAGACGGGTGCAACAACATTCAGCCAACTACTCGCCGTAGTACTAAGCGACCAAGCGCAACCGGCCTGTGTGGTCACTGTCACGGCGTTGCTCGTGCCCTCGTAAGGTGCCGTGATTGCCCCCGGACTCAGCGTAAAGGTGCACGCCGTGAAGTTTGCGGTAACCGATACATCAATGAGCGGCATCGTGATAACACAGACATCCGGATTGGTTGGCAATGATCCGCAGTTTCCGTACCCACTCCAACCGGAAAAACGGTACCCCAATGACGCCGTAGGGGTTAGTTGCACGACCTCGCCGTAGCTATAGGACGTCTTTGGTGGGTTGAGGGCGACTGTACCGCCTCCTGACGACGTGATCGAGACATTGATCGCCTTTGGCGTCGCCGCCGCAGTGGTCACAGTCAGCGCCTTCGATACGGCACCAGAGGGATTACGCGCTGTAACCAACACTGCACCACTGACTGGGCTGCTCGTGGTGTTCGGCGGGATGGTGATCACACATGTCGCTGTCGAGCAACCCGCGACTGCATTTCCCGCATAGCTCCAAGCGTAACTGGTTGCACCATCGCAGCTGGCGACAAATGTCTGCGCGCCGCCACTGGCGTCCACAGAACTTGGCCCAGCTAATGCCGAACAGACGGGTGGGGGTTCAATTTGCCCGACGGTCAGCGACGCTGATGCTGTTGGTGCCTCAGTCGGCGCGACACGAACGGTGTGAATAACCACCCCGTAAGTAGTATTCGCAGGGAAAGTCACAACACAAGTCGAAGCTGTGCAACCGGCGCGAGTTGTACCGTTCAGGCTCCACAAGTATGTCGTTGTGTTCACGCACGTGGCCGTGTAGGTGAACGACGGCGACTGCCAACCCGCAGACACAGGCCCCGCGATGGCGGTGCACTGCGGGGCACCACGCTGAGTTACCGCCAGGCTAAATGCCGATGACGAGTTGCTACTTGGACTGACCTCAACAATTAATGTGGCCGAACTGATCGACGTTCGCTCTGGAAACGATACGCCGCACGTCGACCCTGTACAGGTCGGGATAATCGCTCCCGCCAATTTCCACACGTAGGATGATGTGTTCGCGCATGTGGCGCTGTAAGTCTGTGTGCTCGCTGCAGCGGATACGCTCGTCGGACCGCTCAACGCTGTACACGCGGATGCCCCCGCTTGCGTGATAGCCAAGCTCGCAGGCGCCGCCGTATTCGTCGTCGGTGCAACCTGCACCGTGTGATTGACGGTCGTCGTCGTACTGTTTGTGGCGAAATTCACAACGCAACTGGCGGTTGTGCAACTCGGCACTGCAACACCGTCCACCGTCCAAGTGTACGTAGCGGTGTTGGCGCAGCTCGCCACATACGTTTGACTACTTGCGGCGGAGACAATTGTCGTCGGGCCGGTGACACCATTGCATGCAGCCACACCCGCCTGCGTCATCACCAACGTAGCGGTCATGGCCGGGGCATTCGTCGGCGCAACTATGACGGTGTGGGTTATGGGCGTCTGAGTCGTGTTAGCAGCAAATGTCAGCGGGCAAGTCACACCTGTACAGCTAGTGGGCTGGTTGTTCACCGCCCACACGTAGGTCGACGTATTGGCACACGTGGCCGTTAACGACACGTTTGCCCCACCCGCAACGAACGAAGTTGGCCCGGCGATAGACGTACAGACCGACGCGCCCGCCTGCGTACCGGCAAGCGAAGCGACCGCCGTCGGCGTGTTAGAGGGTGCTACGCCCACAGTGAACGCCAACGTCGTGGTTGCCGTGTTCGCAGCGAACGCTATCGTGCATGTTGCACCGGTACAGCCCGGAACAGGTGAACCATTGAGCGTCCAAACGAAAGTCGACGTGTTTGCACAGGTCGCCGTATAAGTCTGGCTATTTGCACTCGCTGACACGTTTGTGGGGCCGCTGAGCGCGGTACAAACCGAGGCCCCTGCTTGCGCAACTGCAACGCTCGCAGTCGCGGCCGCATTGTTAGCAGGTGCGACCTGCACGGTGTGATTTACTGCTGTTGTCACTGCATTGGCCGCAAAACTCACAGCACAGCTGATCGTCGTGCATGCAGGTAGCGCCACACCATCCAACGTCCAGACGTAGCTGGAGGTATTTGCGCAACTAGCGGTGTAAGTTTGACTGCTAGCAGGAGAACCAATCGTCGTTGGACCGCTGACGCTGTTACATGCCGACACACCCGTTTGGCTGAAAACCAAACTCGCGACCGATGTCGCCGCATTTGCTGGCGACACTTTAACCGTGTGATTCGCGGCTGTCTGACTGGTATTGGCTGGAATCGCTAGCTGGCACGTGGCAGTAGTACAAGACGTCGGTTGGTTGTCCAAGGTCCAAACGTACGCTGAGGTGTTGGCACAGGTAGCCGTCCACGTGAAATTGCCACCGGCGGCAACGACTGTGGTCGGCCCGGAAATCGCAGTACACGCGGACGCGCCGGCTTGAGTGACAGCAAGGCTTGCGATTGCGGTGGGCGCATTTGACGGAGCTACCTGCACGGTAAACGATACGGATGTCGTTGCCGCGTTCGCCGGGAACGAAACGGCACAGGTTGCCGAAGTGCATCCGGGAATTGCCGTGCCATTAAGCGACCAGACATAAGCTGTCGTGTTCGCACAGGTTGCCGTGTAGGACTGGCTGCCCGCGCTCGCCGACACAGACGTCGGTCCACTTACGGAAGAACATGCCGACGCACCGGCCTGGGCGACCGCAAGGCTCGCGGCAGCAGTCAGATTGTTCGACGGTGCGACTTGGACCGTGTGGTTGACGGTAGTAGTTGCACCGTTAGCGGTGAACGCAACGTTGCAAGTCCCTCCGGTGCACGCGGGAATTGCAGCGCCGTCTAATGTCCATGTGTACGTCGACGTGTTCGCGCAGGTCGCCGTGTATGACTGACTATTTGCACTGGCCACGACGCTAACGGGGCCAGCGAGTGATGAGCAAACGGACGCACCCGCTTGCGTGATCGCGAATGTCGCGAAACTCGCCGCGTTGTTGGAGGGCGCAACTTTGAGACTCCGCGCAACCGATGTTGTCGACGTGTTCGCCGCAAACGGAACGCTGCACGTGGTACCTGTGCAAGCGGCAATAGTCACGCCATCCAACGTCCACAAATAGGTTGACGTGTTCGCGCATGTTGCCGAATAGGATTGGCTTCCTGCCGACGCCGCAACGGAACTCGGGCCGCTGATCGCGGTACAGGTCGCCACGCCCGTCTGTGCGACGGCTAAGCTCGCCGTTGCAGACACATTGTTTGCTGGCGCGACTTGAACCGTGTGGTTAGCGATCGTAGTTCCCGCATTGGCGCCAAAACTGACCACGCAACTAGCCGTAGTACAACCTGCCAAAGTGGCACCATCCAACGTCCAAACGTAACTTGCGGTGTTCGCACAGCTAGCGCTGTATGTCTGACTGCCTGCCGCAGGTCCAATTGTCGTTGGACCCGTCACACTGTTACACGCAGACACACCCGTTTGCGAAACGACAATACTCGCGATCGCCGTAGGCGCATTCGCAGGTGCAACTTTGATCGTGTAAACCGAAGCATTTGGGCTGCCGTTCCCAGCGAACGAAAACTGGCACGTCACCGTTGTGCAACTGTTCGGTTGATCGTTGATAGTCCACACATACGCCGAAGCGTTCAGACAAGTGGCGGTCCACGAAAAACTGCCGCCTTGGTTCGGCACTGTTGTGATGCCGGCAATTGATGTGCATACCGATGCGCCTGCTTGCGTCACTGCCAAACTTGCAGATGCAGCGGCAGTCGATGACGGTGCGACTTGAACCGTGAACGGCACCGTTGAGGTTGACGCATTAGTCGGAAAGGTGATGGCGCAGTTGGACGTCGTACACGCTGGCAGGATCGTGCCGTTGAGCGTCCATACATACGCGGTGGTGTTGTTACACGTCGCGGAATAATTTTGCGTCGCGCTTGAGGCAGGTACGACACTTGAACCAGACACAAGCGAACACGATGCGGGATTGGCCGTGAAGTTTGCGATAGCGGAGACGTTGACCGTGCCAACGGTTACGGCGCAAACAGGATTTGTTGTGCAACCTGCAACGCCAGACCAGCCACTGAAGCTGTACCCTGACGAGGGGGAAACTGTAAGCGTGACGGTCTCACCCGAAAGATAGCGCGGTTTCGTCGGCGACAGCACAACTACGCCTCCCTCCGCAGGCGTGGCCTGCCCGACAACGTAGAACGCTGCCGCGCGGTTAATTCGCTCTTCAACCAAATTTCCGGCGGCATCGTAGATGTATTCGATTCGCAAGTTTGGCGCATACTCAACCGTCGTGAGACGGTTCAATGCATCGTAGGTATGCGTAACTGCCGCCGCATTTGCGCAACATAAGGCCGCTAGGCTTAAGGCGGCAACGTGCTTACCGAAGTAGGCTGACCAATTGCCGACAGGAAGAAGACAATTCTTCAGAAATAGGGCTCTCAGGATGCTAGTAGACACAGGTGTACTCATCGCGTCTCTCCCGTATCCACTTACCGATCTGTTTGGTGTTGGTACTCAGGCTGTTAGGTCCGGTAAGCTCTTGCTCTGAAACGTATCGATCTATGTAGCTCGTCTTCGTAACCAGTTTGCCATCCCGACCATTAACGATCGCGCAGCCACTAGTCGTGAGGTCGGTAAGCTTCTGAGAAATCCAGCCTACAACCTCGCCAGTTACGTAGGCTATGACAGGACACAAAATTACTCCCCCAGCTAGGCTCAAACCTGCTGTTCCGGGGGCGCTCACAACAGCGATGGCTGAGCATTTGCCGAGTACGACACCAGACAATACTTGCGCTGACACGCCACCAACAACAGCTCCCACGTACCGGCCGCCTTTGTGCGCGCTGTCCGAGCTCTTAATTTGGTCAACATTCAACGAAATTGTCACTGGGACAGTAGCCCAACCGCCCCACTTAACAACTGCTGGCGCAACTTCCCCACTAATCTGAAATGCACCTTCGATCAAGTCAAAGTGTCCTGCAACAACTGTGTTCAAGATCGTCTTATCCGGCGTTGTTGTTGATTTCGAACTAGGACAACTCGACCTCGCATCACATAACCCGGAGTAGTCGCCGCCTCCGGTCGGAGCATTTCTTGCAAAAACGTATCGATTAAGGGATGTTCCATCGTCGATACCACCCCCAACCTGATCGCGTGTCAGAAAACGGGCGGAAGCCTCGCTTAAGTAGCGTGCGCGTACGTACCGCAAGCCGTTTCCGTCATCAATTACACCTTGTTCACCAAAATACCGGAAGGGGTTCACTGTGAAATTGCCAGCATCACTGGCAGTGCTACCAAACGGCAAGACTGCGTACTTGTCAGTCAGAACGCCAAAGCTGTCCGTAATCCCGAGCACATGCCCTACCGGACCAAAGTGATAGGCTCTGTATGTCCCGTTTGAGTCAATCTGCGACAGCAACCCGCGCGCACCATAAACATAGTGCCGATGTGGCACATTTGAACTGGCGAGGTCAGCGAGGAGATTCGGCATAACACCATTGGGTTCGACTAAGAACCTTGTGGAAACCCCATTTACCGTCCGCTCCAGTCGATGCCCTTGGCCGTTATATCGATACGACTCTGCTAGCCCTGGCCGATTGAGATTTGTCAACAAATCGAGATCGTTGTACGAAAAATTAGTCGGCACACCGCTAATGACTTGGCGAACCATTCGCCCGGCCGCATCGTGCTCAAAGGTATCCCCTGAAACTGTGTCCGACAGAACGCGGTTCGCACTGTCGACGTTCCACTGCTTGAGGCGAGGAGTAAGAGTGGGTTGCAGCGGTAGTGTTTCATCCGCAACGCGAATGTTCCCGAACTCATCAAGCGTGTGCGTATGCGACGAAATCACCGTCCCACTCGGTTGCTGCTTGTTGACGAGACTCGTCAGGCGACCGGCAGAGTCGTAGCCATACTCCGCCGTCGTACCGTTGCCGTGCGTGAGCTTGGTGATCTGGTCCGCGAAGTTGTAATCGTACGTTGCCTGTCGGCCCGTCCAATCGAGCACCGACAACATACGCTCAGCATTGTCGTAGCCGTAGGTGACAACACGTTGACCGGGAGCACCTGGGTATTCGACTTTCTCGCGATTACCAGCTTTATCGTACGTGTATTTAACCTTGTTGCCGAAGGGATCGGTGAATTGGGTTAAGCGATTTTCTTCGTCGTACGTGTCGTAGGTGGTCGTACCGATCGAGTCGGTCATGCTCGTTAGATTGCTGTTGGCGTCGTACGCATACGTTACCGTCGCTCCGCTACTGTAGGTCGTCTGTTTGCGGCGGTTGGCGGCGTCGTATTGATGCGTGATCGTGCGCTTTGCGCCAGAAATCAGATCAGGGTTGTGAACCTTGATCAGGTTGCTGTTTTCGTCGTACTCGTATTCCCATGCGTTCAACTCTGGATCAGTTTCCTTGGTTAGGTTACCGGCCTTGTCGTACTCGTATAGCGTTTCTTTCTGACGCGGGTCCTTGCGACTGATCATGCGGTTCGCATTGTCGTAAGTCGCGTAGCTAGTGACGCCGTTAGCGTCTTTGACACTGGTTAAGTTTCCGTTTTCGTCGTAGCCGTACTCTGTTAGGTTGTTGCGCTGATCATAGAACTTCCACAAACGGCCGTCGGCGTCGTACTCGTACCTCTGCACGAGGTTCACACTATTTGCAACGGTAGTGACGGACTTCACGCGACCGACGCGGTCATAGTCATATGTCACCGTGCGACCCATGGGGTCGGTAATTTTCGTGAGGCGATTGTCAGCATCGTATTCGTACTGTGTCGTACGGCTGAGCGGTAGATACTCAAAATCCAAACGACCAGCAGAGTCGAAAGTACGAGTAGCCTTGTTGTTGCGTGCGTTGGTGATTGAATTCAACCTATTCGCGCCGTCATAGCCAAAAATGCGCGTCACTGTTTGGCCAGATACGGTTTTGCTGGTACCTGTGAGTCGATTGCCAGCGTCGTAGGTGTACGTCGTGACCGTGAGCCTTGGATCGGTGTGCTGATCCATGTTGCCGTTATCGTCGTAGTGGTAGAGGTTGACGATGTTGGCTGCGCCAGGAACCTCTTGCGTCGTAGAAGTCACATTGCCCGCGTCATCGTACGTGTAACGGGTAACGCCGCCGCGCGCGTCAGTCACGGTCAGGGTACGACCGAGCGGATCAGGGACGCGTGTCGTCTTCCAATTTGGATCACGAGGGTCTGTAGATACCGTTAGATTGCCGTGTCCGTCGCGCGTGAGGTTGATCTGATTGCTGTTCGGATCGGTAATACTGCTGACTGTCCCGTTGGTCCAATCGATCCGCGTAGATGGCGCGGTTGCGCCGTTCGATGCGTATTGTTTTGGCGCGATGATGTTGTTGGGTCGTCCGCTTGGTGTGTAGTCAAGGCGACTTGTGTAGCCCAAGGTTGAGGTCACCGTGGATGGGGTGAACAAATTGCTGACCGCATCAATATTCCACGCGGTCGTGCTCGTTGAGTTTTCCGCGTCCTTCGCAACTTCGATCAGGCCATGCGTCAGATTATTCGTGAGCGTGTTCTGGTACCCGTTGGCAATGCCCAATGCCGATTTTCTGACCTTTGCGAGCGAGCCTGTTGCGTAGGCATCTGTTGTTGTAACGACTTCAAAATCGGTGGTGCTCTGGTGGCCCTTCGCGTCCGTGGACGAGATTGCACGACCCGCGTTGTCGAAATCAACGGTCAAAGCGCTTGCGTTTTCTGGCCCATCCACAACTGTCCGGAAGCCGGCGTTGTTTGCCAGCTGCGTGAAGCCGAAGCAGTAGGTGAATTCAGTCACCCCTGGGCACGTTCGAGTCGGCCCCGCACGCCCCATTGCAGTAGTCAAAGACTGTACTCCGCGATTTCCGTAAACATTGGTGTATGTCACTTTCAACGCCGGAATCGGCGTCGCAGCAGAATATTGATTCGGTTCAATGATCGTCTCAAGATCATTTGCGGTGTTGTACGTGTAGCGCGTCATCTTCCCGCGTACATCACGGAACGTGGCGATACGGCCGGACGCATCAGAGTACGTGTACTCAACGTAGCGGTTTGTAAAATCTTTGATCCGTGTAACACGCCCGTTGCCATCCGTAGTGATGGTGTAGATTCGCCCCGTCGCGTCCGTAACTTGATCGACCTTGCCATTCGAGCCATACCGGAATGACAACGTGTTTCCGTCTCGGTCGCTCATGCTGAGGAGTTTTCCGGTACTAGGTGCTTCGTAGGTGTAGCTGATCTGTCCGCGAGTCTGCAACGTGTAAGTTCCGTTCGTGTTCACCTTGACGGTCGTGAAATTGCCTAGGTCGATCGGCACCCAGCTGCCGTTGGAAAGGAAATACGATTCGCCCGAGCCATCGGCCTTGGCGACGTACAGGCGCTGATTTCCAGGGACGGTTGATGAGTACCCAATACGTGTTTCAAAGTTGAACCGCCACGGCGAGTTTGGCCGCACGCTGCCGTAATCAGCTTCATACTGCCAGTCGTAGCTGTTGTAGGTGCGTTCAAACACGGCAGACAGGCCACGCCCCGGAACAAACAGATCAATGAAGCGCAGGAACAGATTGCCGTTGAACAAGTGCACTCCGCCTACAGAAGGACTGCCGCGCGCGGCAGAATCGCCCATCCGCTGTGGGTGTTCAACGCGGATTTGCGCGGTGCCGCCGGCGACCTGCGTTCCGCCAGGCGCCGTTTTCAGAGTCGCCTGCTTGACGCCCGGCGCTCTCGGATAACACGTCCACGTGCGCTGAACACTCGTGCCACCTGGTTGCTCTGTGACTTGGTCGCAATCCTGCACAGTGAAGCCCATATTGGACGTCAATGCCGTTCCGGTTACGAAGAAATATGTCAGCGCATCAAGACGGGCCGAGCCCGGAGTGATGGAAGTTACCGTGGGTGTTGCGACGGCGGTAACCGTGAACGCGACCGAGTATTTGACTGCTGTCGATTGCTCAGCACGAACATCGGCAGACCAAGTGGTACCCGCTGAAGAGAGCGCACAATTGAAGGTTGCGGAAGTCGTCGTCCAAGTCACCAGAGTGCACGGCGACGGGTTCTGATTGGTGATTTGCAGGTTTATGTTGCCAGTGAACCCAGTTCCGGTCACTGTGACGGGCACCACGGTGTTCACGACACCCGTGCGGGGCTGCAACGTGGAAACGGAGAACGGTATTGGAATGGAGATGAGCACAGTATCCATGACGGAGTAGATTGGCGTCGTGGTGCTCTGGTAGTCCGCGACCTCGAACCGAACGCGGTAAGAGCTTCCGGGCGTCGTGAGCGAAGCCATTTGGGCGGCCGACCATGTGACTGAGCTCGTCGTATTGCCCAACCCATATGTTGAGCAGTCCGGCAGGCAAATGGTGCTTCCGGCGACTACGTTGCCGTTCACGTCGACGAGCGACGCACGCAGCCGCATGCCGTCATTCTCCGGATCGACGTGAGTTATCGACGCCGTGAGGGAGCCGTTGGAATTAAGCGTAGCTGCGGCGCTTGAAAGCGTGGGGCGTTGGTTGCCGGGGTCAAGGAGATAGTACTGTGTGTTATCGAACAATGGCCTTTGATACGTGAAGTTGCCCGCACTGTCCTGTGCATATACGCGATAGTAGATCGGCCCTGCGGCCCCCATGAGCCCCGGGCACGCGCTGTTGGTCACGCTAACAGAATAAGTACTTCCGACCACGGACGTGGGCGCGACACTGCAATAAGCAAAAGTAAACAACCCGTCCCGAGCAAATTGAAAGCGTACGAGACTTATCGGACTAGCATCAGTTATGGAAGCACTGACTGCGATCACACCTCCGGATGGACCGCTTGCCGAAATCGCCGACATGGTGGGAGGCGTTGTATCTGCGGGAACGTTGGCAGTGACAGTAAATTCTCCGCTTATCAGACTAGAGTCCAGCGCACCGTTTAGCACCCGCTGAAAATAGAAAGTCTTGGTCCCTGTCGTAAACAGAAACGTATCGTCAATCTGTATGGACGTGAGCCCAGCCGATAGAGGGTAGTCTGCGATCCGCTGGCATGACGCTCCAACCTTTTCGCAATATCGAATAGCTCCGGAGATTGGCAGGTTGCTGCCATTCGTTTTGAAGACGTAGTATGAAACGGTTCCGCCGGGAAGCTGATTGCTATTGCTGCCCAACATCCTTGCACTCAAACCAACGCCCGTGGCGAGTAAGCCGCGATTGGGTGAAACCGTGTAATCCGTCGCGCAGACTACCGTCGCTGCGAGGGCAAAGCATATCGCGATTCCGGGGACGGCGACGCGACGATACAGGCGCTCCCGAAACGCTACGCTCGCCGAGACAAATTCAGAGTACCCCATATCCCCTCGCAAAATGGCAAACTTTGAATGAATGAGCCCTTTCAACCAACATCGGCATATTCAAATCTAGCTTGTTGACGACCGTCCGCCGCTTGTCGCAACACATTAACGAATTGCTTTAGCTGCCTTAGACTACCACTTCCAGTGTCACACGAGTAAGACACAGAAGATTCTGATCGAAAGCGTGCAACAAGATGAAATCCCATCCGATCAAGCGGTTGATTGATACCGCATGTAAGCGTAGTGCGATAACGCACGCCGAAGTTGCAAGCAGAGCCGGCGTGTCACGCGAAACTTTGTATCGAATCATGCGCGGCAACGGCAATCGTGCGAGCGTTGAGACCGTGTGCGGAATCGCGCGTGCGGCTGGGATAGCGCCGGTAGTATTGCTGCGGATGATGTACAACGATTTGGACAGCGGTGCGCTAACGCTATTGCCTGTGCGCAAAGATGGCGACCACATTTCTTTCCTCTCGGACGTGACGATCCCCGACGGTTCGATGGTGATGGCAGGTCAGCGTTTCGTGAAAACGTGGGCGCTGCAGAACACGGGCGTTGTCGAATGGCGCGATCGCAAGTTGCAATGCGTTGACGGCGAATATGTGATGGCGCGCTGGGTGCCCCGTAAAGGCGAGCGTGTACTCGTGCCCGACATCACGCCTGGCTTGATCCCCGGGAAACGCGAGGTGACGATCCCGCGCACGCCAAGTGGCGACTCCGTGGAGGTAAGCGTGACGTTTCGCGCGCCGCCGTTACCCTGCGACGTTTTGTCACGTTGGGTGATGGTTGACGCAGACGGCGAGAGGTGCTTCCCTGAGCACTCCGGACTTTGGTGTGCGGTGTCGGTGATCGGGATTTGAGTTGTTGTTCGCCGTTTACTCGTTGCCGTTTACCTGTTGCCTGTTGCCGTTTGCCGTTTGCACATTGCACATTGCACATTGCAGTTTGCACGTGGCGAATCAGATAGATAACTCCCTAGCATCAGCCGCAGGCACAAGGACGCAAACGTCGCCGATGCTCAGCTCACCGGGCTGCTTACGGTAAGAATAAGCATGCTCCCCGAAAACGACGTTTGCTCAAACTTTAAGCAGGCAAAGGATAGCGATTTTGTCGTTACAAAGGGCAAACTGAACGTTAGAAACGCGCATGTTCCACGTTTCCGTTTGCACGTGGAATATTGCAGTTTGCAGTTTGCAGTTTGCAGTTTGCCATTTGCAGTTTGCTTTTTGCTGTTTCACATTTGCCGTTTTCCGTATTCAAACGAGAATCGCGCGGTACCAACGGACGCTCACTGAAGGACTATTGTGGAAGCTTGTCTTGCTGCGTTGGCAGTTTGGCAAAAACGTAAGAATAAGCATGCTCCCCAAAAATGGCGTTTGCTCAACTTTTAGGCAGCCTATTTTCCAGGAAACTTGCTCGCTTTGTGCTGATAAAGGTGCCTATAACAAGTTGCCGTTTGCACTTTCAATATGTACATGTGCACATTCCCCATTGCACGTTCTCGGTTGTTCTTTTCACATTGCACCTGAACGCTAGAGTGTTCCGACTCCTCTGCTCACATTTCCGCTGGCGCGTTTGCGTATTCCGCCGACTCGCAGAGTGCACGTGGACTGACGCCAATTTCACGGACGCTTCCTGTATGTAGATATAGAAGGAGTCAGCAGCTGGGTGGAAGAACGAAGCCGACGTATGCGCCGGAGTTTCGACAGCAGATGGTTGAGTTGTACGCAGCTGGCCGGCCGCGAGGGGATTTGTCGCGGGAAATTGGTTGTTCGAAGACCTAGATCCGCGATTGGGTTAAGGAGGCTGGATTGTTGAGAGATTTGCCTGACGCAGGGCGCGCGGTGAAACAAGTGCATCGGGAAGCGCAACGAGTTCACGTGTACGCGGCGTTGTCGCAACAAGAGCGTGATGAGTTGCAGCGTCTGCGGCGCGAGAAACGGCAGCTCAAACTCGAACCTGATATCTTGTCAAAAGCTACAGCCTAGTCTGCACACAATAACGGGAAGACATCGGTGGGATCTATCGGCTAATGGATCAGATCGTGACAAACCAGGTCGACGCCGAACCACCAGAACGAATCAGCGCTTGCCTGTCCCCGAAGCGCACCACCAACGTCGCGCGCGTACGCTGGGAATATCTCGAAGCGGCTATTAGGACTGGAAACGGTGGATGCCATCGCCGCGTGCCGTCGAGAACGCGGCGTTGCCAGAGGCGATCACGCGCGTGCACGCGCAGAGCGATGAAATCTACGGAGCGAAGAAGGTTCAAGCCGAGCTTCGCGACGCCGAAGTTGAGAGCCATGACGTGCGCTGGGCGACGGTGGGCAAGAACCGCGTGGCAAACCTGGTGCGAGGGCAGCGACTGCACGGCCTCAGTCGCCGTCGAGCGTTCACCGTAACCACCGAGCGCGCCAAAGGTACCCGGGAGCGACCGGCCCCCGATTTGGTGGATCGGCGATTCATCGCCGATCCACCAAATCAACTGTAGGCGGCCGACTTCACCTGCGTGCCGACATGGGCCGGGTTTGTGTATCTAGCCATCATGTTCGATGCGCGGAGTCGACGAGTCGTCGGTTGGCAGATCGGCGAGACGTTGCACGAGCAACTCGTGCTCGACGCGCTCAACATGGCGCTATTGACGCGAAAGCCCGACGCGGTGATTCATCACAGTATCAGGGCTGTGAGTGCACGACTCTGACCTTCGGGCAGCGCTGCGGTGAATTCGGCGTACGCCCCTCGATGGGAACCGTGGGCGACGCCTACGACAACGCGAGGACTGAGAGCTTCGTCGCCAGCCTTGAGCACGAGCTCCTTGCGCGGCGCAGCTTCAAGAGCAAAGCGGAAGCGAAGACTACGCTCTTTACCTACATCGCATCGAAACTTGGTACAACTAGCGGCGGCGCCACTCGAGGATCGACTATACGTCACCGATGAAATTTGAAGTGAAAAACGCATAGTGCTTCGAGTAGCAGGTTATCCACAGCCCCGCGCCCTGTAGTTTGAAGGGCCAACACGAGCCGGGGCCATGCATAACCCAGTGCGGATAGAAACCGAGGTCTCCGATAGCAGCAACGATGATCTCGCGATCACTGGAGAAACTTAAGCCTTAAACTGTCCGGTGAAACGGGTTAGTCCATGTCCAATCAGACCGTAGAGGTGGGGGGTTTGAAGTCGCCCAATCCATGGGAGCTGCACGACATGCATGGCAACGTAGATGAATGGCGCGAGGACCCCTGGATTTTTTTGCCCGACAGGCCGCCTGCCGACGGACAAGCAAGACCAGGTGATGGTCGCGGAGGCAATCGCAGGTCGCACTGTGGGGGTTCGTGGGTACAGCCTGCCGTGGCGCTAACTTCCGCCTCGCGTGGCCGCGGCGAAGTCAATGATCGCGTCACTACCCAGGGCTTCCGCGTCGCGAGAAAGGTCGATGCTTAACCCCGAGTTTCCTCAGTCGCCCTTTCGAAGTCCGAGCGAACAGCTAGGAGCTAAAAAGTCGCGATAGCATCGTGCGCGCGTCAGGCACACTGACCACACCGCGTTCCATCACCGTCTCATCGCGAGCGGATCACCCAAGAGTTTGCGCAAGTTCAATTCGCGCCACAGCATCGCAAAGAGCAAAACCGCGTAGCCGAGTTCGTCGGCAACTTCATCCATCGCAGCTCGCGCCGATGCCTGTTCGGCGCGGTTGAGGTATGAAATGAGCGCGCTGCACGACTCGTGCACGCACGGAGCGCACTCCGCGCCTTCCGCGCCTTCGACTTGGTCAAGTTCTGCGACTATTTCAGATGCAATATCGCCGGATGCGGGTGGCACCTTGTCGACTAACACGGACACGAGCGCATGGTGCACCGCGCCAGAATCGTCTCGAACATCCAGAACATAGAACCAGCGCGATCGAAACGTCCGTTCAGGCAGTAACAGTGGTTGCCGCAAACAGTTTTGGAAGTCAATCGCATGAATTTGCAGCTCCGCGAGCGTGCGAACTGGCACCAGCGAAGCACCACTAAGGCTCAAGTCGGCCGGAGGCGGCGCCTTTGCCCACATCCAATTTATCCACGAACCGTACGGTGAGACGGCGTCCGATAGATCGGGATCAGCGGCTTCCTCAAGGACGCGTTGAAGGTGGTGCGTCGGGAGCTCGACGCGGCCAATGAGCACCTGATTGGCCATTGCCCTGAGGTCACGAAAGGGAAGGCCAAGGAGGCGAGCGCGCGTAGTCGCCGCGTCCGGCGCGTCGAGGCCCTCTTTTGCGACGAGCGAATCGCAAAACGCGTGCAAGGCGTCCACGATCTTAATCATCGATTTGACTGCGATGACGACGCGTTGATCGCCCAGCGAATATCGACGCAGCGCGGCCACAGCGATCCACTCGTGTCTAGAAAACCTCACACCGGCCAATGTGCCCGGAGCGTCGCGATCAACCAGCCCGCGTACTCGATCAAGCCTCGACCATTCCGCTCGCGACGTCGGCATGTGCTTAGGCAGCAGCGCGCCGTCGTGAACCGCATCTAGCAGGCTAAGAGCTCGTTGCATGCGTGGCGCAGAAATTTTGTCGGGCAGAACTTGACGTCGACGCAAAATCGACTTGGCCACACTCGGGTTGCATCGCAGCCATTGCGACAGCGCCTCGCTGATATCAACCCCAGCATCAACCGCCGCCGTGAAGCGTTTTACATCAGCCGCCGCGTTTCGATTGTTAGCCATCAAGCCTTTGGCGATCCCATTCGGCAGCGCAGCGAGGGCTTGGTATCGATTGCGTTTCGGCGCGCCAATGGCTGCGCTGGAGCACCACTCGGCGAGGCCAACCGGAAGCGATCCAAACTTGTCGGTTTGCCACTCCGCATTCGCAAGCACCGCGTCAATCGCCGCGAAAAGTTGTGCCCGGATCGCAACACCCAATTGCTCGTCAAACTTCGGCCCGTTGAACGCCGATAGCGACGTAGTGTTTGCGCGCGCCACCGCAGCGCAATAGTGCCCAAAGGCACGTGAGGTTAGGTAGCTTTGGGTGGCCGCCGCGAAGGCGTGGCGAACGGCGGCAACCGTCACGTCGGCACCACGACGCCAGTTCACTGTCCCACGCGAGTCGAACCCCATCTCAAGTGATCCGCCATCGGCGATAGTGCAATCGATGCTTCCGATATTGAGCCCACCCTCGCAACCCACGAGAACGAAGATGCGTTTGACGCCCGTGGCCGCGCTGTAATGCAACGCCTCGGCCAGAGAGCTGCACGCCGGTGCCAGTAGGGGAAACGCCATCCAAAGCGCGTTGTCCGACACCAACGCATCCGCTCCGTTGCGTGCCAGCCGCAGGGTTTCACCAAGCGGGCCCCGCCACACCGCGACTGGGCTATTGCCAGCCCACGGCCCAAGCAGCGAACCCTGCCGACGCGAGTCTTCCTGAAGTGGCGGAGGCATCTGCCTCGAATCATCTTCCATCACAAAGCCTGTTCATTTTTGTTCGCGAAATTAGTACGCCACCAGTACGTGGGTTACCCGCGGCGATTCGTGAGCGACGCCCCCACGGGGCGCGTCCGGTGAATTGACTACTCGGTCGAGGCCATGCTGACTAAATGATGAGGCGCAGCGCACTTCTGACGCTTGATCGAATGGCCGCCGCTGCGGGTTGCTGCGTGTCGAGCAAACACCCGCACACCCAAAGCAGGGTCAATACGTGGGACGACACAATGAAGATGCCACTCGCGACGAAGCCGACTTGTCTTAGATCGGACTGCTCCCGGTGCGTTTCCAGCCAACTTGAGTGCACATGAAATGCGAAGGCCATGCCGAAGAAAATCAAGACCATTGAGTGGCTGCGACCGCCAACTGCGAGCAGCAAAGCCGGAATGATCATCGCAAGCGGAAGCACATAGGGCGCAATAAAAACCACCCAATGGCGCGAGGTTGAGAGCACATGTCCGGTGCTATTAGACGCCGCATTGAGTTGGTCAACACGACCACCGACAAGCAACACCACAAACGCATGTGCTAACTCGTGCTC
>Ga0209097_10001416_pt1 | contig 20536 bp, 17 predicted proteins | sample AD_UKC052_MetaG_FD_184419 | JGI IMG/M metagenome (GOLD analysis project Ga0209097, IMG submission 184419) | Active sludge microbial communities of municipal wastewater-treating anaerobic digesters from USA - AD_UKC052_MetaG (SPAdes) (version 2) | ecosystem: Engineered > Bioreactor > Anaerobic >... | reverse complement strand
CATGGGTATTTCAGGATGTATTTATGAGAGGCAAAAATACAAAAACAAACGGATTTTATAGCGAAAAACCGCCGCCCATTGGTGTAATCCTTAGTATAATAAGGTTTTTTTGCCTCTGGTTTACGGTTTTTTTATCGTAATTCTTCGATTTAAATTAAAAATATTTAAATGTGTGCAAACTGTAGCAAAAAATTGTTGAAAACTTTAAGATGGGTAGTCAAAAAATTATAAATTTTTTTTGTTAAAAAATTAGTGCACTATATAAAACACACTAAATCAATATTTTAACTTAATAAAAATTGTTGAAAACTTTTTTTGGTGCAATATAGTGCAGTATCGTGCAAATGTTTATATCTTTACGCAGAAATTCTTCGTGACTGAAATCATGGAAAAATTATTAGGGGAATACGATTGTAAAATTGACGGTAAGGGCCGGCTGATGTTTCCTGCTGCCCTGAAAAGGAAGCTTCCCGAAAGTTCAGGATATCGTTTTGTGTTGAACAGGGGTTTTGAACCCTGCCTGACACTATATCCGATAGATACCTGGGAAAAAATTGTTCAGGATATCAGCCAGCTGAATTTATATATAAAGAAAAACAGGGACTTTTTAAGATATTTTTATCGCGGGGCCACCGAAGTGGAAATGGATGCAACCAACAGAATACTCATCCCGAAAAGATTATTTGAATATGCCAAAATCGACAAGGATGTTATCGTATTTGCCTATGTTGACCGCATCGAAGTATGGAACAGGGAAATTTATGAAAAACTGCTGACCGATGCACCCGGGGATTTTTCCGACCTCGCTGAATTGACCATGGGAAACCATCCATCAAAACCTCAGGAAGATGTACCATGATCCGGTGTTGCTGCAGGCAGCGGTTGACGGATTGCTCATCAGACCGGGGGGGACTTACGTAGATGTTACTTATGGCGGCGGGGGACACTCGAAAGAAATACTAAAAAGATTACAAGGCGGACGGCTCATTGCTTTTGATCAGGATGCTGATGTGGAAGCCAACAGGATAGACGATGACCGGCTTACCCTGCTCAATCACAATTTTCGTTATTTGAAGAATTTATTACAGTATCACCGGCTTATTCCGGTAGATGGCATCATTGCCGACCTGGGCGTATCTTCACATCAGTTTGATGTGGCCGCCAGGGGATTTTCGTTCCGGTTTGGGGCGCCTTTGGATATGCGTATGAACCAAAATCAGAAACTATCGGCGGCCGATATACTCAATGAGTATTCTACGGGACAGCTTATGGAGATTTTCAGGCAATACGGCGAATTGTCCAACAGCAGCCAGCTGGCTAATAAAATTGCAGCTTTTCGCAAGCAACAAAAGATAATTACCTGCGATGACCTGAGATCGGCGATTTCCGGACTCATTGAAAAAAGACACGAAGACAAATACCTGGCAAAAGTCTTTCAGGCACTGCGAATTGAAACCAACAGCGAACTCGACGCCCTGAAAGAATTTTTGATGCAAAGCCTGGTGGTACTGAAAAAATCAGGAAGGCTGGTAGTTATCTCCTACCATTCGCTGGAGGACCGGTTGGTAAAAAACTTTATGAAAGCCGGAAACTTCGACGGGATAATCGAGAGTGACTTGTTTGGCAATACCGACACCCCCTTTGAACTTATCAGCCGCAAAGCGATAACTCCTGATGAAAAAGAAATTTCGCAAAACAAAAGAGCACGCAGTGCAAAACTTAGAATCGCTGAAAAAAAATAGTAATGGAAAAAAATGAATTTAGTCCGGCTCCTGCTGAAGAGCAAAAACCGACTCAAGGAAAGAAGAAAGACCACAAGGACAAAAGACAAAACCTTGGGTCTGTTTTCCGGAGTATTCTCAACGGAGAGATACTCACCCGCGAAGCCATGCTGAAACTCATGCCTTTCGGGCTTTTCCTGTGTCTGCTGGCCGTGCTGTACATCGCCAATTCATATAATTATGAAAAAAATATCCGTAAGACAACACAGCTGCGCGACGAACTTATAGAACTCAAAGACGAATATATTACCACGCAGTCGGACCTGACACATGCCAGCCAACAGTCTGAAATTGCCTTCCGGCTCGATAGCCTGGGAACCGGAATCAAGGAATCAGTGGTGCCCCCTATGAAAATCCAGGAAGACAACAGCATAAAATAAGAACCAATGGACCAGAAAAACGAAAAGAAAAAATCCATTTTGATGCGGGCCTATGGAATTTATTTCCTGGTGTGGATAGTGGCTATAGCCATTATGGTAAAAACATTTTCGCTGCAATTTATCAACGACGATTACTGGAAATCTCAGGCCACTACCGAATCGACCCGAAAAGAAATTATTGAGCCCACCCGCGGAAACATCTATGCCGAAAACGGCGAACTGATGGCCACTTCCATACCGTTGTTCCAGGTTAATCTCGACCTTGATTCCACCGCTATCCACGATACCGTGTTTAATAAACATGTAGATTCTCTGGGTATCTGCCTGAGTATGTTTTTCGACAAAACTCCCAATAATAAATATAAGTATGTCAACGAGCTGAAAAAAGCCCGCAAGAAATATAACCGCAATTTTTTGCTGGTGAGAAAAGCTACCTATGCCGAACTTCAGCAGATAAAAAAATTCCCGTTGTTACGACGCGGAAAATATGGCGGCCTGGTGATTACAAAAAAAGAAAAGAGAATCAGACCCATAAAAAATTGTGCCGCCATGACCATAGGTTATGAACGTTTGGCCGAATACAATGTGGATATCAACCTGAAAGCCGGCAAGGTCAACAAGCAGCGTTTCGACCAGTATGTGGATACCCTGGCAGATTGCTTTTACAGCACATTTAATGATTACAATAAATCTTATTATGAAAAGATACTGAAAGAGACTTATGAAAAATCTGTTTCGTCGGCATCAATCCGAAAAAGGATGAATGTGCTGCAGCTGGCCGAAATCAAACGTTTCCCTCTAATAGCTGAAGACACCAACCGCATCCTCAACATCCAGAAATTAACCCAATCTTATTTTGTGGGGCTCGAAGGTCACTATAAAGAGCAGTTGCGGGGCACCAGAGGAGTCGTTTACCTGAAAAGGGTGGGAAGCAATAGCTGGAAACAAATCAGTGAGGAGGCTATGGTGGAACCCCAGAGCGGCTGTGACCTTTATACCGCCATCGATGTTAATTTGCAGGATGTAGCCCAGAGTGCTTTACGAAAAAGTCTGGATACTACGCATGCCGACTGGGGTTGTGTAGTACTAATGGAAGTAAAAACCGGATACATTAAGGCAATAGCAAATCTTACCAAAGACAAAGAAGGTAATTATAAAGAAATGAGAAATTATGCTGTAGAAGAACTTTATGAGCCGGGATCTACGATGAAACTCGCTTCTGTCATTGCTGTGCTGGAAGATGGGAAATATGATACCAATCAAATAGTACATACGGGCAAAATACGTTATCCTGACTACAAGAAAGAAGTGGTGGACAGCCACGAAGATGGTTATGGTGATGTTTCGATGGCCAAGGCTTTTGAAAAATCTTCCAATGTGGGCATAACACAAATAACCAGGATGGCGTTCCTGAGCAAAGAAAAAATCAAAAAATTTGAAGAATACCTCAGAAAAATGGGCTTGAAAGACCGCTCAGGAATTGATCTGGATAATGAACCATCACCCTATTTGCCGATAAAGTATGAAGACCTCACGGCTGCTGCGTTCGGATATTCCATAAAACTCACACCCCTCCAGGTACTCGGGCTGTACAATGCCGTGGCCAACAACGGAAAATATATGAAGCCCCAGCTGGTTAAGGAAATACGAAGAAAAGGCGTGGTGGTAAAAAAGAATGAGCCGGAGGTATTAATCAATCAGATTTGTTCCGATGCTACCTTACAAAAAGTCAGGTCACTGCTCGAAGGCGTGGTAACCAGAGGCACCGCCCGCAATATCAGAAAAGCACCTTACAAAGTAGCCGGAAAAACAGGTACCGCCAGGATCTGGGATGAAGTTACCAGAGGGTATATTGACCGGTATATTGCCTCATTTTGCGGCTACTTCCCTGCCGATGACCCGAAATATTCTTGCATCGTTGTGGAATACAAAATGCAGGGCGGCGAAGTGTACGGAAGCCAGGTTGCCGCGCCGGTTTTCAAGGAAATAGCCGATAAAGTGTTTGCTACCAGAGTGGATATAAAATCAAGAGAATTGAAAATGCCTGATACCTTGTCGGCTCCATTGCTGGATTTCGCCTACCGTCAGGATGTGGAGGACGTGTACACCGGCCTGAATGTCAATCTGATATTCAAAGGCGGCGCTTCCGACTGGGTAAGCACTACCCGTTCGGATGATTACAAAAGAATTTATGTGAACGACATGTCGGTGAAAAACAGTAAAATTCCCGATGTGAAAGGCATGACAGCTAAAGATGCCGTTTACCTGCTGGAAAAAGCCGGGTTGGACGTCGTGGTCAAAGGCGCCGGCTGGGTGAAAGAACAGCGGAATAATTTGGAAAACAAAACAGTGGAATTAATCTTATCTATCTGAAGAAACAATGTTACAGTCACTGGAAAAAATATTAACGGACACCCGGTTTACCGAAATATGCGGAAAAGCCGGCATTGGTATTTCGCATATCAGCTATAGTTCAAGGGCATGTGCCGCCAACAGTGTTTTTGTTGCAGTAAAAGGCGTAAATGCCGATGGCCATAAATTTATTGCCGATGCTGTAAAACACGGAGCAACCGCCATAGTGTGCGAAGTGTTGCCCGCCGAAAGGGACCCTGAAGTTACCTATGTGAAAGTACCCGACAGCAGTTATGCCTTGGGCATTATCTGCGATAATTTTTTCGGTCATCCCTCAGCCAAACTCAAACTGGTGGGAGTTACCGGAACCAATGGCAAAACCACCATAGCTACCCTGCTGTATAATGCGTTTCGCCAGCTGGGCTATAAATCGGGATTGTTGTCAACCATTTGTTATAAAGTGAATGATACTGTATATCCGGCCACGCATACCACGCCCGATCCGTTTGTGATAAACAAACTGCTGTCCGAAATGGTGGAAACGGGCTGTGAATTTGCGTTTATGGAGGTAAGTTCGCACGCGGTGGTTCAGCATCGCATAGCAGGATTAACGTTTGCCGGGGGCATTTTTACCAATATCACCCACGATCACCTGGATTATCACAAGACATTTGAAAGTTACATCGAAGCCAAAAAAGGCTTTTTCGACAATCTGCCCGCCGCGGCCTTTGCAATTACCAATACCGATGACCGCAACGGCGGGGTGATGATTCAAAGCACCAGGGCCAGGCGTTTTACCTATGGGTTGCGCCAGATGGCCGATTTTAAATGCCGCATGATAGAAAGTTGTATCGACGGGATGCAACTAAATATTGACGGGACCGATCTCTGGTGCAAACTGTCGGGCACTTTCAACGCCTATAATATTACGGCTATATATGCTGCGGCTATTCTGCTCGGACAGCAAAAGGACCAGGTGCTCACTGTGCTCAGCGGACTTGATCCGGCTGAAGGACGCTTCGAAAGCATAAAAGATAACCATAATGTGGTGGCCATTATTGATTATGCCCATACGCCCGATGCCCTCAAAAATGTGCTGAGCACTATCAACCAGGCACACCAGGGTGAAGGAAGAATAATTACCGTGGTGGGCGCCGGCGGTGACCGCGACAAAACCAAACGTCCCGAAATGGGAAAAATTGCTGCCGAAATGAGCCAACAGGTGATACTGACCTCCGACAACCCGCGCACGGAAGACCCCGAAAAAATTCTCGATGATATAATGTCCGGCATCGGGATCACCGAAAAGAAAAAAGTATTGGTTATCACAAATCGCAAAGAAGCCATAAAAACCGCTTATGTCATGGCGCAGCCGGGCGATATCATCCTTATTGCCGGCAAAGGCCACGAAAAATACCAGGAAATAATGGGCGTGAAGCACCCTTTTGATGATAAACAAATTATTAAAGATTTAATGGATAAATAATATGCTGTACTATCTTTTTGACTATCTGGATAAACAATTTAATTTCCCCGGCGCCGGAGTTTTTCAATATATTTCTTTCCGTGCCGCCATGTCAATTATCACTTCCCTTTTTATTTCTCTTATTATAGGTAAAAGGCTGATAAGGTATTTGCAAAAAAAGCAGGTAGGCGAGGTGGTCAGAGACTTGGGCCTGCAGGGGCAGATTGAAAAACAGGGGACACCCACCATGGGTGGCATCATTATACTCAGCGCCATTCTTGTCCCGACACTCTTGTTTGCCAAACTCCACAACGTGTACATCATACTGATGATCATCACCACCATATGGCTGGGAACCATCGGTTTTATTGACGATTATATCAAAGTTTTCAAGAAAAATAAAAAAGGCCTGGCCGGGAAATTTAAAATCCTGGGACAAATCGGCCTGGGTCTTATTGTTGGCCTGACCATGTATTACAACGACTCGGTGGTTATCAGGGAAAAAGCCAACAGGCCCGCGGCCAAAGAGGTGAGCACGGAAAATATTTTTAAAATGGAAAATTTCAGCCCCTCCACCAAGGTATATTCGGAAAAACCTGTGAAATCGACAAAAACCACTATCCCGTTTTTTAAAAATAATGAATTTGACTATGGCTCATTACTTTCCTGGCTGGGCGATGGCTATCAAAAATGGGCCTTTTTGATCTTTATTCCCATTATCATATTTATTATCGTGGCTGTATCCAACGGGGCCAACCTCACCGATGGCTTGGACGGGCTGGCCACGGGCACTTCGGCCATCATCGGGGTTACGCTCGCCGTGCTGGCCTACGTATCGGGCAGCGTGGTGTTTGCCAATTATCTCAACATCATGTATATCCCCAATACCGGCGAACTGGTAATCTATATCAGCGCCTTTGTGGGAGCCTGTATCGCGTTCCTGTGGTACAACTCCTATCCGGCGCAGATCTTTATGGGCGATACCGGAAGCCTTGCCATTGGCGGTATTATAGCTGTTTTTGCCATCATCATCCGCAAAGAACTGCTGATACCCTTGCTATGCGGTATTTTCCTGGCACAAAGCCTTTCGGTAATTATGCAGGTAAGCTATTTTAAATATACCAAAAAACGATTTGGCGAAGGCAGAAGGATTTTCAAGATGTCGCCCCTCCACCATCACTACCAGAAAGTGGGATATCACGAAGCGAAGATAGTGATGCGCTTTTTTATTGTGGGAATTATGCTGGCCATATTGACGATAGTAACATTGAAAATCAGATAGAAATGCCATAAAAAATGCAAACCCGCATTGTCATACTTGGAGGGGCCGAAAGCGGAATAGGAGCCGCAATACTGGCAAAGAAAAAAGGCTTCGAAGTGTTTGTATCCGATGCAGGTGAGATTAAAAAAAATTATAAAGACGTTCTTTTACATCATGCAATAAGTTTTGAAGAAGGGAAACATACTGAAAACCTTTGTTTACGGGCACAGGAAGTGATTAAAAGTCCGGGAATACCCGACAACGCCCCGGTAATCAGGAAAATGAAAGAGCACGGTGTCCCTGTTATTTCCGAGATAGAATTTGCCGCCAGATATACGGAGGCCAAAAAGATTTGCATCACAGGCAGCAATGGAAAAACAACCACCAGTATGCTCACGTTTCACATCCTGAAAAAAGCGGGACTTCATGTCGGCCTTGCCGGAAACATCGGTAAAAGCTTTGCCTGGCAGGTGGCTGAAAACGATTTTGATTACTATGTACTTGAAATCAGCAGCTTTCAACTGGACTATATGTTTCGTTTTAAAGCCGATGTAGCCGTGATTACCAACATCACCCCCGATCATCTCGACCGGTATCAGAACAGGTTTCAGGATTACATCGATGCGAAATTCAGGATACTGCGAAATCAGGGTGCCGGCGATTTTTTTATCTACTGTGCCGACGACCCGGTTGTAGGGCAGGAATTAGGCAGGCGCAGCATCACTTCTTCAAAAATACCTTTTTCGTTGGCAGAACCGCCTGACGGAAAAGGTGCTTATATGAAAGACAACAAATTGAATATTAATATATTATCAAATAAAATAACCATGGGAGTAGAAAATTTTGCATTACCGGGGAAACACAATCTTTACAATTCAATGGCTGCCGGGATTATTTCCCGCATCTTTGATATCCGTAAGGACGTAATTAAGGAAAGTATGTCCGAATTTCAGGGGGTGGAACATCGCCTGGAGTTTGTGACCAAGGTGCACGGAATAGAGTTTATCAACGATTCAAAAGCCACCAATGTAAACTCTACATGGTATGCCCTCGAAAGTATGACACATCCTGTAATCTGGATTGTGGGCGGTGTGGATAAGGGCAACGATTATTCCTGCCTGAAACCCCTGGTTAAGGACAAGGTTAAGGCTATCATTTGCCTGGGCACCGATAATGACAAACTGATAAAAGAGTTTGGAGACCTGGTGTCTGAGGTAAAAGAAGCCAGATCGGCGGAAGAAGCCGTACAGATTTCTTATGCCCTCGGAAATCCGGGAGATGTTGTGCTGTTGTCGCCGGCCTGTGCCAGTTTCGACCTGTTTAATAACTACGAAGACAGGGGCATGAAATTCAAAAGAGCTGTTTACGACCTATAAAAAATAGTAAAAATGAAGAAATTTTTTCAAAATTTCAAAGGCGATAAAGTTATCTGGGCTGTAGTGGTCATAATTGCCCTGTTTTCTATTCTGGCGGTGTACAGTTCAACCGGTACGTTGGCATACCGCAGTAAGAAAGCTGCCGGTAATACGGAGTTTTTTATTATGAAACACTTTTTTACCTTAATCATGGGTATAGCCCTGATGTATGTTTCTCACCTGATAAAATACACGCATTACTCAAAGATCTCGCAGATATTGGTTTTTATTGCCATCGTGCTGCTGCCAATCACCCTGTTTACGGGAAGTTCCGTGAATGAGGCTTCGCGTTGGCTGACACTGCCAATCATCGACCTGAAGTTTCAGACTTCCGACCTTGCCAAGCTGGCCCTGATCATGTATCTCGCCAGAGAAATCTCGCGAAGGCAGGAAAAAATGGACGACATCAAAACAGGTTTTCTTCCAATAGTAATACCTATAGTCCTTATTTGCGTGTTTATTTTGCCTGCCAACTTATCCACCGCTGCCATTTTATTCATGACCTGTGTCATTCTGATGATCGTCGGCAGAGTGAAAATAAAATACATCGTTTATCTTTTTGGTATCATGCTTGTTGCCGGTGGACTTTTGGTGCTCATACTAAAAAATACGCCTTACGAAAGCCGTGTTTCTACCTGGACCAACCGTCTGGCTACCTACTTTGGCGAAGAAAAAGAACAAAACCCCGACGACGTCTATCAGATCACTCAATCGAAGATAGCCGTGGCTCAGGGCGGTTTCTTCGGGAAATTTCCCGGCAACAGCACGCAACGCAACGTGCTTCCGCAGGCGTATTCTGACTTTATTTATGCCATCATTCTTGAAGAATACGGCTTTTTGGGCGGGCTGGTGGTGATGCTGTTATATATGATTTTGTTGTACCGCGGGATACGCCTGGCCACCAAATGCGACAAAATTTTTGGCGCCTTGCTTGGGCTGGGGGTGAGTTTTGCCATAGTGTTTCAGGCGGTAATCAATATGGGCATAGTGGTGGGACTGTTTCCCAATACAGGGCAGCCGCTGCCGCTGATAAGCATGGGAGGTACTTCTATCTGGTTTACCAGTATCGGCATCGGCATCTTACTCAGCATCAGCAGGGCCAACGATGAGTCCGAAAAACAACGCCAGGAGGCAGCACAAAATAATGACTTAAAAACTGTAACAGCAGATGCAAACTAAAAACTACAAATTTATCATCAGCGGAGGCGGTACCGGAGGCCATGTTTTTCCGGCGATTGCTATTGCCAATGCCTTGAAGAAAAGTTGTCCGGATGCCGAAATTCTGTTTGTCGGTGCAAACGGCCGAATGGAGATGGACAAAGTGCCCGAAGCCGGATACAAAATCATAGGATTGAACATCAGCGGGCTGCGCCGAAGCCTCTCGCCGCAAAATATCGCCACCCTGTTTAAGCTCCTCTCCAGCCTGCAGAAAGCCAAGAAAATTATCAGGCAATTCAAGCCTGATGCCGTTATCGGTGTCGGCGGCTATGCCAGCGGGCCGGTATTAAAAATTGCCGCATCCAAAAAAATACCCACCCTCATACAGGAACAAAATTCGTATCCGGGCATTACCAATAAAATATTATCCAAAAAAGTTAACAAAATTTGTGTGGCTTATGAAGGCATGGAAAAGTTTTTCCCCAAAGAAAAAATTATCCTTACGGGCAACCCCGTGCGGCAGGATATGACTGAGCTGCAGGGCAAGCGGGAACCAGGCCAGGAATTCTTCGGGATGGATACTGTGCGCAAAACCATTCTTGTGGTGGGCGGCAGCCTGGGTGCGCGCACCATTAACAACGCGATTCTGGAGAAACTCGAACTATTTAAACAAAACAATATTCAGCTGATCTGGCAAACCGGGAAAACTTTTTTTGAAACGGCCCAAAAAGCATGCGAAAAATACAAGGATAACGGGATAAACTGCCACGCGTTTATTTCGAAGATGGATTATGCCTATGCCGCCGCCGATGTGATAGTGTCGCGTGCCGGAGCCATCGCCATTTCAGAGATGTGTCTTGTGGGTAAACCCGCCATCCTGGTGCCTTCGCCCAATGTAACGGAAGACCATCAGACAAAAAATGCCCTGGCCCTGTCGGAAAACGATGCTGCAATCCTGGTAAAAGATGCCGAAGCGGCCGAAAAACTGGCAGCCGAAGCCATAGCCCTCGTGCAGGACGAGGCGCGTGCTGTCCGTCTTAGCAGCAATATAGCGCGGTTTGCCCATAAAGATGTGGCCGACCGTATTGCCGGAATAATTTTAGACATGATTAAGTGAGCGGTATGACAAGCGGAACAAGTAAGACATATTATTTTTTAGGTATCGGTGGCATCGGTATGAGCGCCCTGGCACGCTTTTTTAAAAGACAGGGTCATCGGGTGGCTGGTTACGACAAAACCCCGACCAAACTAACCCAACAGCTTATCGATGAAGGCATCGATGTGCATTTTCATGAAAATATCAATTCCCTGCCTTCCGGCATTGACCTGGTGGTATATACGCCGGCCGTACCCGTGGAACATGCTGAATACCGGTACTTTATCGAAAACAAGGTGCCTTTAAAGAAAAGAGCCGTGGTGCTGGGCGAGGTGGTAAAAAATAATTTTCTGATTGCTGTAGCAGGAACCCATGGCAAAACCACCATTACCGGCATGATAGCACATATTATGCAATCGTCCGGCATACCAGTCAATGCATTTATAGGCGGCATCGTGAAAAATTTTCAATCCAACCTGGTTTATACCGAAAATGCCGTGGTAGCCGTAACCGAAGCCGACGAATACGACCGTTCATTTTTATCTCTCGACCCTGATATCGCCATCATTTCTGCCATCGATGCCGACCACCTGGATATTTATGCCGACAAAAAAAATCTGGTGGATTCCTACCATGCCTTTGCCGGCAAAGTAAACCCTATCGGCACCCTGATCATAAAAAATGGCTTGCCCGAACCGGCATCGCACGAGTATAACCTGTTTCATTATGATAAAAACGCCGCCGCAGATTTTTATGCAAAAGACGTGTATATCGAAAATGCCAGGTATCACGCCACGATTTGTCTGCAACAGGAGGAGGTACAAGTTGTCTTGAACGTCCCCGGATGGCACAATGTGGAGAATGCGGTAGCTGCCGCTGCCGCCTGCTATGTCTTCGGAGCAGGCGCTGCTGAGATCAAACAGGGATTGGAAACTTTCGAAGGCGTGAGCCGTCGCTTTGATGTCAGATTTCAACACGGAAATACCACCTATATCGATGATTACGCGCATCATCCGGAAGAGCTCCGCGCCTTTATCGGGACGGTAAGGGAACTTTATCCCGACCGGAAGATTACCGGCATATTTCAGCCGCATTTGTACTCCAGGACAAGAGATTTTGCCGCTGAGTTCGCTGCTGTACTGGATAATCTTGACGAAGCGATCCTGCTCGATATTTATCCTGCACGAGAACTGCCTATCGAAGGCGTTACCTCCGGTATTATTCTTGAAAAAATGAAGATAGCCGATAAGAAAATACTTTCGAAAGAAGCCCTGCTGGCGACTTTGCGCAACCACCAAACCGAAGTGTTGCTCACCATGGGCGCCGGCGATATCGATCAGTTAATAGAACCATTGATGAACTTGCTGAAAGAAAAAATGTGATATGAAAAAAAAATCTTTCAAAATCCTTTTGTGGATAGTTTCCATTGTATTGTTTTTCGGGCTGGTGGGTTTTGTGGTAAAAAAACACAACAACACCACCTGCAAAAGTGTCGAGATTAGCATCCAGGCCCCTGCGGAATATTCTTTTCTCACCGAAGATGATGTAATGTCGTATCTGCGTGAGGCAGGAGGGGCACTCGTGGGAAGCCGCCTGGCCGATATCGATATCGAAAAACTGGAAGCCGCCGTCAACAGCAAACCTTACGTGCTGGAATCCAAGGTGTATATGTCGCTCAGGGGCGTGTTGAAAATAGACATTACCCAACGTACCCCCATAGCGCGTGTGCAGCCCGATGTACGGCTCCAGAATATTAACGACATCGACGGCAGCCCTTATTATATTACTGCAGATGGCGGGATGATGCCTCTTGTGCCCGGCAAAACAGCCAGGGTGGTCTTTGTTAACGGGAATATCCGCAATTTATATAATGAAAACATAAAACTCGATGTGGACTCAGCTTATGTGGCACAGGATACTCTGGGTTTTTTCTCCACCATGTATTCTTTGTATGATGTGGCGGCTTATATCGAACAGGATAAGTTTTTAAAAGCTCAGATACAGCAAATTTTCGTCGATGAAAAAGGAGAACTGATTTTGATACCCGAAGTGGGAAAACATATTGTTATCTTTGGAGACGGAAAACAGATCCCGCAAAAATTCAAAAGGTTGAAAATTTTCTACGAAAAAGCAGCCTTTGTCAAAGGGTGGAGTTATGATACCGTAAATGTAAAATATAATAACCAAATAATTTGCTCATAACATAATAAATTTATACACATGGAACCATCAGAAATCATTGTAGGTCTTGATATTGGCACCAAAAAAATCGCCGCCATAGTCGGGCGCCGGAGCCAGTTCGGAAAAATAGAAATTCTTGGCCACGGCCTTGCCGAGTCCATCGGTGTTAAACGGGGAGTGGTAATAAACATAGATAATACAGTAGAGTCTATCAGGGCGGCCATCAAAGAAGCCGAGGCTACTTCAGGAGTCATTATCAAAAGTGTAAATGTCGGGATTGCCGGACAACACATAAAAAGTCTTCAGCACCGCGGCAGCATTATCCGCGACTCCTCCGATTCGGTGATCACACAGGCGGACATCAACCGGCTGATCGATGACATGTACCGTTTGGTAATGCAGCCAGGCGAAGAAATCATTCACGTGATACCTCAGGAGTATATCGTGGACAAAGAAACAGGCATCAAAAAACCTATCGGCATCGCCGGGGTAAACCTCGAAGCCAACTTTCATATCATCACTGGGCTGGTTACTGCTGTTCGTAATATCTACCGTTGTGTGGACAAGGCAGGCCTCGAAATAGTGGACCAGGTTCTGGAACCCCTGGCATCGGCCGACGCCGTGCTGATTGATGATGAAAAGGAAGCCGGCGTGGTGCTGGTGGATATCGGAGGAGGAACTACCGATATTGCCATCTTCCACGATGACATTATCCGGCATACCGCCGTAGTGCCGCTGGGTGGTGATATTGTTACCGAAGACATCAGGGAAGGCTGCACCATCATTAAAAAACATGCCGAAAAACTCAAGGTTAACTATGGCTCGGCGCTTGCCAGCGAAAGCAGATCCGATGAGTTTGTATCTATTCCCGGACTGCATGGCAGACCCCCCAAAGAAATCAGCCTGCGCAACCTGGCCGGAATAATACAAGCCCGCATGGAAGAAATCATGGAATATGTCTATAACGAAATCAAAGCTTCGGGTTACGAAAGAAAACTGATAGCCGGCATAGTGCTCACCGGAGGAGGCGCTCAACTGAAAAACATCGTGCAGCTCACAGAATTTATCACCGGCATGGATGCCCGCATTGGATACCCCAACCAGTACCTTGCCGATAATGTCCCCGAAGAAATTGCACTGCCTATGTATGCCACCGGTGTAGGCCTGGTGATCAAAGGACTTGAAAAACAACAGAAATATACCGAGGAAGTTCCGAAAGAAAAAAAGGAAGAACCCGTACAGACACATTCTGTGAAAAACAAAGGCAAATTTTTTGACTCTTTGTTTAACAAGGGAAAACACTTTTTTGACGACGATGTAAACTAATATTAACAAGCTTTTGAACCGGCAGGTGTTTTTGTATTGATGATAATACCGTGCCGGTGTCGTTGCCAGAGGTGTGAAACCGCCTGTTTTAAAGAAAAAGAAGAGTTTCGAAAATTAACAAAGTATAGTTAATAATTATTTTATTTTGTGTTAACGTGCAAAGGATAATAGAATTATTTTAGTAAATTCAATAATAACAACAATATGACAATAAAATTTGACAGCCGAAAAGACTCATCCTCAAAGATTAAAGTTATCGGAGTAGGCGGAGGTGGCAGCAATGCTGTGAATCATATGTACAAACAGGGAATCATCGGGGTGGATTTTGTTGTGTCAAACACTGATTGCCAGGCCCTCGACGCCAGTCCTGTGCCCAATAAAATTCAACTGGGATCTTCGCTTACCGAAGGTCTGGGCGCAGGAGCCATTCCCGATACCGGACGCAAAGCCGCACTGGAAACTATAGACGAAATAAAAGAATTTTTACAGCCCAACACCAAAATGGTTTTTATTACGGCCGGCATGGGCGGCGGCACAGGCACCGGCGCAGCCCCCGTAATAGCTCAGGCAGCCCGCGAAATGGGCATACTCACCGTAGGCATCGTTACCCTGCCATTTTCTTTCGAAGGAAAAAAACGTAAGAAACAAGCACAGGAAGGCCTCGATGAATTGAGAAAATATGTGGATACCCTGCTGGTAATCTGCAACGACAAGTTGCGCGAATTGCACCGCGACCTGAAACTTTCTGAAGCATTCAGCAGAGCCGATGATGTGCTTACCATTGCAGCCAAAGGTATCGCCGAAATCATAACCGTGAGCGGATATATCAACGTGGATTTTAATGATGTCAATACCGTGATGCGCAACAGCGGTGTGGCCATTATGGGTACAGGCCTGGCTGAAGGCGAAAACCGCGCGGTGAAAGCCGTGGAAAACGCCTTGTCGTCGCCGTTGCTCAACGAAAACGATATTACCGGCGCACAAAATATCCTGCTGTATATCGCTTCGGGTTCCGAAGAAATCACTATGGACGAAGTTACTGAAATCACTGATTATATCCAGGATTCTGCCGGTTCGTCTGCGGAGATTATCTGGGGCAACGGCACCGATGAATCCCTGGGAAGCAAAATCAGCGTAACCCTCATCGCTACCGGGTTTTCGGGAGGAGAAAAATCCGAAATACTCCAGGTAACAGAAAAGCAACCAGAGAAAATTGTGGTAAGCCTCGAAAAAGAACCCGTAAAAGAAGTGGAGAAAAAGCCTGAGGTGAAAGACGAAATGGTGTTGTTTACCAAAGAACCCGAAAAAGAAGAAATAAAAATAAGTAACCCGGTGATCACTGTTTCCGAACCTCCTGTCAGCGAAAAGCCGAATACTATCGTTACGGACAACAGCGAGAAAGAATTGAAAATCTCTTTCGATGTAAAACAAAGCGATACCGAGTTCTTTGTTTATACAAAAAAGGAAACCGCCGAAGCTTCTTTTGTAAATGAACCCGCCAGCAATGGCAATACCAAAACAGAGGAAACCCAAAAGGAAAACTTCAATACCGAAGAGGTAGAACGGCTAAATAAAAATCATCCTGACAGGGTGGCCAATCTGAGGGCCATGAGTCTCAAAATAAAAAACAAAGACGGCCTGGAAGAAATTGAAAATACGCCGGCATACATCCGCCGCAAGGTGCTGCTGGAGAACAACAAGCCCTCGTCCGACTCCGAAATTTCCGACCTGTCTATTGGATCGGAAGACGGTGATAAACCGGGGATCAAAAAAAATCCATACATACACGATAACCCAGACTGATTTTGTTATGAGCCTCGAACTTAAGATCAACGAAGATATCAAGCAGGCGATGCTGGCCAAGAACAAGGACTTGCTCGAAGCCCTGCGCGCTGTGAAATCGGCCTTGCTGCTGGCAAAAACCGAAAAGGCCGACGCCGTGGTCAACGAAGAAGCCGAAATAAAAATTTTGCAGAAACTGGTTAAACAGCGCCGCGAAACGGCAGAGATCTATGCCTCGCAAAACCGTAAAGACCTTGCCGATATAGAGAATTTTCAGGCTGACGTGATTCAGAAATATCTGCCTGAACAAATGGGCGAAGAAGAATTGACGGCCATTATTAAAGCAATCATCGCCGAAACAGGTGCCTCCTCTATTAAAGAGATGGGCAGGGTGATGGGTGCAGCGGCCAAAAAATTGGCCGGCAAAGCCGACAATAAAACGATTTCAGAAAAAGTAAAACTTCTGTTAGGCCTCTGATAAACGCCGCCCTGCGGGTGTGTTTGTTTTCCCGTACTTACCACTACCACATAAACTCCAATTATTGGGGTCAATAATGAAAATAATGCCCTGTAGGTGGCGACATAATGTTTTGCTCTGAAAACTGAGCTATTCGTAACATATCCTATTATTCAAAGAAAGCAAAGCCATTCCTTGTCCGACGCCTGTATCATACATTCTTTCAAAAATACCTCATTAAATATTTTTTAAAATAGTCATTATTGTATAAATTTGTACAAGACACCGGATGTGTTTTATATAAGTTCATTAATGTTCAATTAATACCATGTTTTATGAAAAAATCAGCTATTATCGCGATTATCCTGCTTATGATTGTTTCGGGTAAATCATTTTCACAGGAAACAAAAACACAGACAATAGGTCAAATTAAACCAGCCTTGCTGGTCATTGACATACAGAACGTTTACTTAAGCATGGTACCGGAAATGGAAAAGGGAATAGCTTTATACTATATCAATAGCCTGATTGAACTTTTCCGCAGTAATGGCTACCCGGTGATACGAATTTACCATTTTGATAAGGAATCCGGGCCCAAACCAGGCTCCGAGCAGTTTGAATACCCCGGCACCGTATTGATAAAGGATGAGGATCCGAAAGTTATTAAGACTTACGGAAATGGATTTACTAAAACAGATTTGGACAAAATCCTCAGGGAGAATGGAAGCAATACTTTGTTCCTTTGTGGATTGAGTGCTGTGGGATGTGTGCTGGCAACCTGGATCGGGGCGCAGGACCACGATTATAAAGCCTTTATGGTTAAGGATGCTATCATGAGTCATAATTCCGACTATACAAACAATATCGAAGATATGTTTAATGCAGTTGGCTATGACATAGTGAAAATGATACTCGAAAACTCAGCCCACTAAACAGGAAGAGATGATTGCTGTGCCAAACAGCATCAGTGGCCCATTCAATAAAAGACCGGGAGGTTAATCTACCCTTTTGTGTGTTGGATTTTCGCACCAGATGTCTTATCTGCCCCAATCCCGTATCGTCCCAAATGCTTATCTTTGTGTATAAATTCATGGCAATGATGCAGAAACCAGGGCTTTTTCTTTTTTTACTTTTATCTGTCAGCGGTATTTTTGCTCAAAACAACAGCACTTGCACCCATATCGGCGTGCTATCTTCCGATTCGCTGCAAGGCCGCAAGCCGGGCACTCCGGGAGGCGATGCTGCCGCCATTTATATTCAGCGGCAGATGGTCGAAAACCACCTGAAATTGTTGTTTGACAATGGTTTTCAATATTTTGATGTAGTTACCGATGTACAAGCCGGCAGCGAAAATTCTCTGATTTTTCAAGGCCAAAAATTTATTCTTAAAAAAGATTTTGTTCCTTATTCGTACAGCCGTGATACCGCCATAGAGGCCTCCTGTGTCTTTGCCGGGTACGGACTCAGCATTACGGCCGACAGTCTGCAATGGGACGATTACCATGGCCTCGACGTGAAAAATAAATGGGTGATAGTGCTCAGGGGGCACCCCGGCACTCACAAAAAGCAAAGCCCTTTCGAAAGCTACAGCTCCGACAGGAATAAGATGCTGACGGCTCACGACCGTGGCGCCGCCGGTATCCTGCTGGTGTCGGGACCCTCTCTCGAAAAAGACGATGGGCTGCTGCCCATGACTTATGAAAAAAGCCCCGCCCGCTCTGCTATACCTATGATTAACATAAGCCGCAAAACGGCCGACCTCTTGCTTGCCGAGTCAGGAAAAACGGTAAGCCGGCTGCTGCAGCTTGCCGACAGTGCCGGCCAAGGCGGAGGCTTCCAACTCAACGCAAAGGTGGATGCCAGGGTGGAGGTGATATTTACCAGGGTGAAAACAGCCAACGTGTCAGCTATGTATATGACACGCCCGGCAGCAAAGGAATATCTTGTCATCGGCGCTCACTACGATCATCTGGGCATGGGAGGCAAAGGCTCCGGTTCGCGTAATCCCGACACGGTGGCCGTGCACAACGGCGCAGACGACAACGCTTCGGGAACAGCCCTTGTGCTGGAAGTAGCCAAACGCCTGGCGGAATCAAAACTAAACGGAAAATATAATATCATCTTTGTCGCGTTCAGCGCCGAAGAGTCAGGCTTGCTGGGCTCTTCGTGGTTTGTGCAGCACCTTCCCGTGGATAAACGAAAAATAAAGCTGATGATAAATTTTGATATGGTGGGACGCCTCAACGAATACAGGACACTGTCTGTCGGTGGTAGCGGCACTTTCGCAGATGCGGAAAAAATATTATCGGCCATCAACGATACCAATAAACTGAAATTGGCATTTGCCAAAGAGGGCTATGGCCCTTCCGACCATGCTTCATTTTATGCCGACAGCATTCCCGTGTTGTATTTCAATACCGGTGTCCATCCCGATTATCATCTGCCCGCCGACGATGTGGAAAAAATAAATTGCGATGGCTTGTCGGTTATTTCTGATTTTATGGTGAAGCTGATTGATGAACTAAGCATGAATACTTATGATCTTGCTTTTCGCGAAGCAGGGCCCCGTACTAAAGGTAGTCAGCGTATGGGCCTCAAAGTTACGCTGGGTATCATGCCCGACTTTGCACGGCAGGAGGTCAAAGGGGTGGCCGTGGGAGCCGTCAACGCTGATGGGCCGGCACAGCGCGGAGGTATGAAAAAAGGCGACGTGATAACCGCCATAGGCGAAAAAACAGTAAACGACATTTATGAATATATGGAGCGGCTGAAAACATTGAGTGCCGGAAGTCTTATAACTGTTGATGTGATGAGAAACGGCAAAAAAGAAGTGCTCCTGATACAACTTTAACATTTTGATTATTATGGAACAAATAGTAAACTCCCGGAAAAAAATGGTTATGGCCTGGGCGCTGGCTATCATCATCACACTGGCAGCAGGCTGGTATCAGCGTGTTACAGGTCCTTCACACCCGCTAAAAGTGAATGCTGGCATCAATGGCAAGTCTTATGTTTTTTCGCTGGCCCGAAGTGGCAGCTCGTCGGATAACGAAATACAGGTGCCGGTTACCGACAAAGATGTTAAGGGATATGTAATTTACAGGAGATACCCAACCAACGAAAACTGGGACACCCTGGCGATGCAGCCGGTTAAAGAGGGTTTGTCGGCCTTTTTGCCTGTACAGCCACCCGCAGGGAAGCTGGAATATTTTTTGATGTTTCGCACCACCGGGCAACCCGATATGCTCCTGCAACAGCAACCCACAATCATCAGGTTTAAAGGGGATGTACCCTTATGGATACTGCTGCCACACATATTGTTTATTTTTTTCGGGATGTTGTTTTCCAACCTGGCCGGATTGTTGGCGGCTTTTAAATTCAACAGGGCACGCATATATTCTCTGATTACCTTTATCTTGATTATGCTGGGCGGCATGATACTGGGCCCGGTGGTACAAAAATATGCCTTCGGCGAATTCTGGACCGGCGTGCCCTGGGGCTGGGACCTCACCGACAACAAAACCCTGCTGGCTTTTTTGGCCTGGCTGGCAGCCTTGTTTTTTAACCGTAACAAATTAAGGCCGGGATATATCATTGCGGCGGCTCTCGTAACTTTGATTATCTTTTCGATTCCCCACAGCATGTTTGGCTCAGAGTTAAACCCCGCCACAGGAACTATTACGCAAGGATAAGATGTTTTACGGATAGAAAAATTTGACTAAAGTTGCCGCACCCCGTTATCTCGATGCCAGTCTTTTAATGAATTCATAGAGAAGTCTCACGCCTACTCCGCTTCCACCTGTTCCGCGATAAGAATCTTTTTTGTCGTTGAATGCCGGCCCGGCAATGTCAAGATGTATAAAAGGGTACTTTGCAAAATGT
>Ga0209097_10001415_pt1 | contig 20537 bp, 13 predicted proteins | sample AD_UKC052_MetaG_FD_184419 | JGI IMG/M metagenome (GOLD analysis project Ga0209097, IMG submission 184419) | Active sludge microbial communities of municipal wastewater-treating anaerobic digesters from USA - AD_UKC052_MetaG (SPAdes) (version 2) | ecosystem: Engineered > Bioreactor > Anaerobic >... | reverse complement strand
GTTTAAAGGTAGACGCTACAAAGCCACCCAAATCGGTCACTACGCCGCCGCCCAGATTCACCAGTAGGCTTTTGCGGTCGGCGCCGAGATCGGTGAGAATGTTCCAAATCTCTACGCAAGTATTGATGTTTTTGGCACTCTCGCCCGATTCAAACTCGATAATTTCTATAGGAATATCCACAGCGAGTTGCGGCAGGAATTTGGGCAGGCAGCAATCATTAGAATGGCTGTCGGTCACAATGAAAACCGAGGAGTATTTTTGGTGGGCGATAAGCTGGTTCAAGGCTTCGTAACCACTTGGCCCGAAATGGATCGGATAGCCGTTGGCGTTGATGGATTGCATGGGCTGTGTGTAAAATTGCCCCGCAAAATAAGCGATTTTTTTTGGGAATCTTGCCATAAAACCTTGAGAATGCCAAACTGTTTAATTTTAAAATATTTGGCGGAAATCACACAACAGGATTGCCTACCGAATTGTGCAATTTTGACCTGTAACCAAAAATAATCAAGATGAGAACCATTCCCCTCAAATTCGCAATGATGTTCCTGTTGCTCGCCGGAACCACACTGCTCGCACAGCAAAAAAACAAAGCGCCCGTAGGCGACGCCCAATTTCTTTTACAGGCGTTCAACGGCCGGATGATTGCCACCGACAACGCCAAGCTCGCTGTAAGAAAAGGAACCACGCCGCAACTCAGACAGTTTGGAAAACGCATGGTCAAAGACCAGAATGAAATGTACAAGGCCATCAAACCGCTGGGTGCATCGAGAAATGCAGTGTTTCCTAAATCGGTGAATTACATCGACCCGAAGGTCGGCAACAAATTGTCAAAGTTGAGCGGCCCTGATTTCAATCGGGCTTACATCAACCGCACAGTGGCCGACCTTGAAAAGGACATAGCACTTTTCAAACAAGCCGCAACCAGCAAAAATAAGGAAACTGCCAGCCTTGCAAAAGAGTTTCTACCCCTGCTCGAAGCACAACTCACAGACGTCCGGCAATTATACTAAGCCACGCAAATCCCGATGCAAATCCCGTCAATCCGCTTGACGGGATTTTTTATTTTCAGGCCATCTGAGCGTTCAAAAAGTGTATGGCGATTGGTCATTTATTTGGTGACTTTGTTTATCTTTGCACCATTATTATAGCCACCATCAAGCCACCATGGAAAAAATCTTCAACAACACCCAAGTAGCGTTTTCACTTAAGACCGATACCGAACTCGATCGTGCTTATTTCCTCTTTAAAATGATTGACAATGAACCATTGGTTCGTATCGGGACAGCCGTCACCAATTTTGCCATCAAGGCGCATCTGCCGGTAGAAGGCCTGATTCGCGCTACGGTTTTCGACCATTTTTGCGGAGGCGTGAATGAAAATGACTGCCTGACGGTGGTGGATAAGATGTACACCAAAGGCGTTTCATCGGTACTTGATTATTCGGTAGAAGGCAAGGAAGAAGAAGATCAATTCGATGCTGCGCTGCAAATGACGCTCAAGACCATCGATTTTGCGGCCGAGCGCGCTGCGATTCCGTTTGCAGTATTCAAACCTACCGGATTTGGCCGATTTGAACTCTACGAAAAACTCGGAGAAAACCAAAAACTAAATGAAACCGAACAGGCCGAATGGAACCGCGTGATTGAACGCTTCGACACAGTCTGTAAAGCAGCACACCAAAAAAATGTTGCCTTGCTCATCGATGGTGAGGAAAGCTGGATGCAAGATGCCGCTGATGCGTTGGTTACCGATATGATGCGCAAATACAACAAAGAAAAGGCCATCGTTTTCAACACCTTGCAAATGTACCGTTGGGACCGACTGGATTACCTTGGCAAATTGCATGACCTGGCCAAAACTGAAGGCTTCTACATCGGGATGAAACTGGTGCGTGGCGCCTACATGGAGAAGGAGAACAAACGCGCCGAAGAAAAAGGCTACCAGTCGCCCATCTGCGTTTCTAAGGAAGCCACCGATATCAACTATGACGCGGCCGTACATTATATGGTAGAACACCTCGACACCATGGCCATCTTTGCCGGGACGCACAACGAGGAGAGTTCCTACAAACTTATCGAACTCATGCAGCAGAAAAACATTGCCAAAAACGATGACCGCATTTGGTTTGGCCAATTGTACGGCATGAGCGACAATATCAGCTACAACCTGGCAGCCCACGGATACAATGTTGCGAAATACCTGCCGTTTGGCCCAGTGCGCGATGTGATGCCGTACCTGATCCGCCGTGCCGAGGAAAACACTTCGGTCGCGGGGCAAACCAGCCGCGAATTGACTTTGATTAAAACCGAGCGTGATCGTAGGAAAGGGAAGTAGCGACACCAAAACAAACACGAATGGCACGAATTTTCACGAATCAACCTCAATTGAAATTCGTGAAAATTCGTGCCATTCGTGTTAAACTTAGAAACGCTTCGTTCGTCTTCGCGTTTCTGCTAAAATCTAGGAATTACTAAACTGTAAATTACTCAAATTCTTATACAAGCCATTTTCTAATTCAAGTAATTCCTTATGCGTACCGCGCTCTGTGATGCGCCCGGCGTCAAGTACCAAAATCTGGTCGGCGTTTCGGATGGTAGACAAACGGTGTGCGATGATGATGCTCGTGCGTCCTTCCATCAATACTTCTAAGGCTTCCTGTACGAGTTTTTCGCTTTCACTGTCTAGCGATGAAGTGGCTTCGTCCAAAATCAGGATGCTTGGGTTTTTGAGTAGGGCGCGTGCAATGGCGATGCGTTGGCGTTGTCCGCCCGAAAGCTTGATGCCGCGTTCGCCTACGATGGTCTCGAACTTTTCTGGAAAGCCTTCGATGAAGTTGAGTGCGTTGGCTTGTTGTGCGGCCAAAAGAATTTCTTTATCGGTGGCGTCGGGTTTGCCATAGGCGATGTTCTCGCGGATGGTACCGCCAAACAAAATGACATCCTGTGGTACGATACTCATGTTGCCGCGCAATTGCTCAAGGTCGTAATCGTAAATGTTCTTGCCATCGATTAGGATTTCGCCACCTTCAATATCGTAAAAACGCAACAGCAATGATGCAATAGTCGATTTTCCTACACCACTTGGCCCCACAATGGCAATCTTCTGGCCCGAACCTGCCGCAAAGCTCACATCCTGCAACACCTGGATTTCCTTGCGCGAAGGATAGCTAAAGGCGACATTGTTAAAGGCGACATCACCTTTGATTTTCTCAAGCGCGTCGCTGCGTAGGGCATTGGTTTTTTCTGGCGTCTCCTCGAGCAACTCAAACACCCTTTCGGTAGCGCCCACTGCCTTTTGGATCTGGGCGTACAATTCGGCGATACCGCCAAACGAAGCGCCTACGAAAATAGAATACAATACGAACGAAATCAATTCGCCCACATCTTTCATTTCTCCACTGATAATGAGCGTCACGCCAAACCACACGACAGCCACAATGGCGCCAAAAAGACACATGATGATGAACGAGGCAAAGTAGCCGCGGTATTGTCCGCCTTTGATGGCAATCTTAACGATGTCATTGATTTTGGCCCGGTACCGTCCGATTTCGTACCATTCATTAGCGAAGGCCTTGACGTTGCTGATCCCTTGCAGCGTTTCTTCTACAATCACCTGGCTTTCGGCGATAGTGTCCTGGGTTTTCTTAGAATACTTGCGGATAAACCGACCGAATATCACCGCAGCAATGGCCACCAGTGGTACAATAGAAAGCATCATCAAAGTCAGTTTTGGGCTGATGACCGCCAGGAAAACGACTCCGCCCACGATCAGGATGAACTGTCGCAAGAATTCAGCAATAGTGGTTGTTAAAGTATCCTGAATCTGGGCGATATCAGAACTGAGCCGGCTGTTGAGCTCGCCCACACGTTTTTGAGCAAAAAAAGTCATGGGCAATCGCACCAGGTTGCTGTATAAGGCCAGACGGATGTTGGCGAGCGTATTCTCGGTAAAATTCACAAACAAAGACAACCTGAAAAAAGAAAAAAACGATTGCAGGAACAATATGCCCACGAGTCCCAGTGCGATTTGGTTGGCCTGCGCCATGTCTTTGTTCTTGGCACAATCTACGAGCATGCCGATGAGTTTAGGGAAGGCGAGGGCCGTCGCGCCGGTGAGAAGCAAAAACACCAAACCCACATAAAATTTCCAACGGTGGCTGCCACCGTATGAAAAGATGAGTGCGGCTTTGTTTAGGGAAGACGCGGTCAGTTTTGACTTGGGAAGGTCGTTTTCTATTTTGTGGCGTGCCATATTCTGGAGTTTGGGCAAATGTAATAAGAAGTTAAGCGCAAATCGAGCAACAATAAATCCTGCCGCAAACATTTAAGCAAAATTTAGCATTCTTTGGCCGCAAAATATCCAGGTAAAAAAAAGGACAAACCGTAGATTTGTCCTTTCGTGGGTAATACTGGGTTCGAACCAGTGACCCCTACCTTGTCGAGGTAGTGCTCTGAACCAGCTGAGCTAATCACCCTTCGCTGCAAAAGTAAGACGAAAAATGTAACACGCAAACAAAAGCGCGTAAAAAAGAGAGAAATAATTTTAGCATAGCGCTTGCACAACCGAATTTTGAACGTATATTTGCGCACCTTACAAGGGCGATTAGCTCAGTTGGTTCAGAGCATCTGGTTTACACCCAGAGGGTCGGGGGTTCGAATCCCTCATCGCCCACAAAGCCGAAAACGAGAGTTTTCGGCTTTTTTTATACCAGAAAGTGTCGAAAGCTCGCTTTCGTAAACTTTCAGGTATAAAAAGGCAAAACGAAGCATGAGTTTTGGCTTTGTGCTGGGCTACCCGAAAAGGATCAACGCAGTTAATCCCAGAGGACTTTACGATATTAATTTTGTAAAGCAGGCCAAGCGATTTCGGCTTTGCGTAAGGCTACCCAAAAAGGATCAACGCAGTTAATCCCAGAGGACTTTACGATATTAATTTTGTAAAGCAGGCCAAGCGATTTTGGCTTTGCGTAAGGTTACCCAAAAAGAATCAACGCAGTTAAATCCAGAGGACTAAAGTATTTTTTTGCTGTTTTAGATAATTTGTTACATTTGCTCAACTTACGGCAATGATGTCTGCCTTGAACCGCCCACCAAGCAATTGGAGCTGATGACGTCTATTAATGGCTTAGGCCACTTTAGATGTATTAACCCAAGGTATTATGACAAAAGAAAACTTCAACATTGCAAAAATCCCACAGATTACGTATTTATCCTATTTGATAAAGTGGCTATTGATGTCGGCTGTTATTGGCGTGATCATTGGTTCTGTCACTGCTTTTTTTCTCACCTCGTTAAACTGGGTCACTGATTGGCGCGAAAACCATATCTGGATCATCGCCCTATTGCCACTTGGCGGACTAATAATCGGACTTACTTACTATTATTTAGGCAACTCTGTATTGAAAGGCAATAACCTTTTGCTTGAAGAATTCCACAGCCCAAAGCAAACTATTCCATTTAAAATGGCTCCCTTGGTGCTGTTTGGTACGTTGGCAACCCATTTTGTTGGAGGTTCGGCAGGACGAGAAGGAACCGCGGTACAGATGGGCGGTGCCATAGCCGATCAGTTCACCCAATGGTTGAAGCTAAAAGACCGCGACAGGAAGATTATCCTTATCATGGGAATCAGTGCAGGATTTGCTGCCGTGTTCGGGACACCATTGGCCGGAGCGATATTTGCGCTCGAGGTGTTGATTTTGGGTCGAATCCGCTACGAAGCTATTATGCCTAGCATTTTGGTGGCCGTCATTGCCAACTACACCTGTGAAGCTTGGGGCGCAATCCATACGAAATATGCAATTTTGTACGTGCCAAAACTCGACGCACAAAATTTGATTTGGACATTGCTTGCCGGGATCGTCTTTGGGCTGACGTCGCTTTTCTTTTCCAAGTCAACCCATTTTTTTACCAAACTGTTTAATTCTAAAATAGCCTACGCGCCATTGCGGCCTTTCATTGGCGGTATTTTCATAGCACTCGCGGTGTGGATTTTGGGAACCACGAAATATATTGGCTTAGGCATTCCAACTATCGTGGACGCTTTCAATCAAAATTTGCCCGCTTACGACTTTCTCATTAAAATAGCCCTAACGGCACTTACTTTGGGAGCAGGGTTTAAAGGTGGCGAGGTAACTCCTTTGTTTTTTATAGGCGCAACATTAGGGAATGCACTGTTCTTTTTTGTCCCACTGCCCATTGCGCTGCTGGCAGGGATGGGGTTTGTAGCTGTTTTTTCAGGGGCTACCAATACGCCAATCGCATGCACGTTGATGGGCATCGAGCTCTTTGGTGCCGAATGCGGTTTGTACATTGGGATTGCCTGTGTCGTCGCCTATTTATTTTCGGGACATACAGGAATATATACCTCACAAATTGTCGGAAGTCCCAAGCACCAGATTTATGGTAGCATGAAAGGAAAAAAATTACATGAAATTGATAGATAACGGCTCTGTGTAGGGAAATGCAATTTCAGGAGTCGCCATTTTACTTGAAATTAGAACACCGATTTACATCCGTAGAATCTTGCCATCTTCCATCTCAATAATGCGCTGCGTTCGACGTGCAAACTCATTGTCGTGGGTAACAACCAACAACGATTGCAGATAGGTGGTACTCAACTCCTTAAAAATCTCAAACACCATTTCACTGTTCTTTTTGTCAAGATTACCCGTAGGTTCATCGGCCATAATGATGATGGGGTCATTGATGAGCGCACGCGCAATGGCCACACGCTGTTTCTGGCCGCCAGAAAGTTGGTTGGGTTTTTTGAGCGCTTCTTTCTCAATGCCTAAAATCTTTAGTTTCTCGTAGGCGCGGTGCTCGATTTCCTTCTCACTTATCGCGTCCAGTTTAAGCCCAGGCAGCATCACGTTTCTAAGTACCGAGAATTCATTGAGCAGGTAATGAAACTGAAAAACAAACCCGATTTTTTCATTGCGGACCCGTGCCAGTTCGGCTTCCTTCTTATTTCGCATCAGCGCGCCATCTATCCATAAATCGCCTTCATAGTCGGTGTCCATGGTAGAAAGGATATACAAAAGGGTCGATTTGCCGCAGCCCGATTTTCCGATGACCGAAATGAATTCGCCTCTGCCAATCTCGAACGAAATACCGTCGAGTACCTTTACCGACACGGGATCGTGAAAGTACTTGATAATCTGTGCTGCTTTGAGAACTGGCGTTTGCATTATTTTCCGCGGATGATGATTACAGGGTCGACCTTGCTGGCTTTACGCGAAGGGAAATAGCCCGCGAGGTAAGTGGTGACGATGGAGAAAGTCAAACCAATCAGGTAAATCTTTGGGTTGTAGTTGATGGGATAGGTGGTGATGGCTGGCAAAGACGCCGTATTGAATGGGATTTGGTCTATGATGGCCGACACACCCAATCCCAAAGCAAGCCCCACAACACCGCCCACCACTCCGATAGTCGAGGCGATCATGATGAAAATGGCGTTGACATCTTTGCCAGAAAACCCCGTGGCCTTTAGTATGGCAATCGAATCCATTTTCTCATAAATCATCATGTTCAGGATATTGTAGATGCCAAACCCGGCCACAATGAGCAAGGTGATACCTACCGAGTAAGAAATCAACGTCCTGATGAAACTACCGGTCTCGAATTGTGCATTGGCCGTTTGGATGTCGATCGCATCCACCTCAAAGCGCTTGGCGTATTCCCCGGCAAGATTTGGTGCCAAAGTCACATCGCGCAGTTTGACCTGGATATCTGTAATGTACGCCGCCGATTCGCCCAGCAAGCGTTGCGTGGTTCCCAATGAACAATAGCTTTGTACATTGTCAACGTCACGCAGCCCAGACTGGAAAAACCCCACCACCTTTAAAGGCACCTGTTCGCCTTTGGAAGAGGTGACCTGGATGACATCGCCCAATTGTACGAGCATCTTTTCGCCAACCCCAATACCCAGTATAATACTGTTGGGTGTGTTTTGCAGGTCGAGGTAATTGCCCGCCGTTACGTAATCCTTGAATTGAAATAAGCGGTTTTCCTGTGCCACATCGACCCCATCGATGACGCCGTTGATGTCGAGCATTCCCACGTTGTAGAATACCCGTGCAGTTATTTTAGCGGCGACGCCAAGTACTTGCGGGTCCTGCCTTAAGGCATGCATGATTCCTGCGGCATTGTGCAATTCTAACTTTTCATCCTTTGGCTTTACAGAATAAACAAAATTATGGTAATCGCCATATTCGTCCGAGCCATCTATAGGTTGCTTTAACGAGGGTTTAATTTCTTTATACAACCGGATGTGCGCCGTGCGGTTCAGGATGAGCCCGTCGAGCAAGTCATTTAGGCCAGACATGAAACCCAACAGCGCCACGAACATGGTGATGCTAAAAGTCACACCCACGGCTGCTACGAGGGTTTGCCTCCAACGCGCCATAAGCAGGGCAAATGAAATGCGGGCTATGAGTTTTAGGTTCATGGTGTAGGCGGAATCAGTTCGTCGGATTGGGTAATGCCAGATAGAATTTCTATTTTCTGGTAATCCCTTAGCCCGGTTTTAACGATGACTTTCTCTCCGTTGCTTTTGGTTACCATAGAATCGCCCAAGACGTAATTTCTGGGTACGAGCAACGCCTTGGGTTTGGCCGACAATACTATGTTGGCCTCCAGCGAGATATTGGGGTAAAGCCGTGCAGGCGGATCGGCGAATTCGGCTTCGACCAAAAAAGTACGACTGCGCCCATTCATGAATGGATTGATTTTGGTCACCGTGGCCCGAAATACTTTTTCTTTGTAACCATCCAAAGTAACCAAAACCGCCAAGCCCTTGTGCACTTTGAAAATATCGTACTCGTCTACCTGCAGTTCGAGTATAAATCCACTCGCGTGGCCAATGGTGGCCAACGCCATCTGTGGGCTCATGATTTCACCCTTCTTTTTATCGATTCGGTAAACCATACCGTCTGTTTCACTCCTGAGCATGTAGTCATCTGTAAGTTTGCCCGAGATCTGCAGGTTTTTTTTGGATTGTGCGGCGTTAAAAGCCAACTGGCGCTTGAGATCGTTGTAAGCGACCACGGCCGAAACATAAGCTGTCTTAGCGTTTTGGTAGGCAAGCGCCTGTTGTTCCAGTGCCACCTTAGAACCGATTTGTTGCTGCCACAGGTTTTTCTGTCTGAAGTACATGAGTGAATCTTGTAGCATCTTGTTGCGTGACAAATCGGTAAGCAGCTTTGCTTCCTTTAGCTTGCCCCGATTGGCAGCAATATCTGCTAAGTCTGCCGCAAGCGCTGCGTTTTCCTGATTAAGGAGCTGCACTTGATTACTTATGGACAGAATAGCTTCTCCTTTTTTTACCATATCGCCTTCGGATACATAGACAGAGTCAACAATACCGCTTACGGGCGCGAATGCCTCGTACTGGTTTTTACTCTTGAGGTTTCCCGACGCGTAAATCGATTCAGAAATAGGGGCTACAATGGGTTTAATACTTGTGAGTTTGTCTTTACAAGCTAAAAGGGAAAGGAGCAGGCACAGCAGAATTATTCGCTTCATGATGTAAAGGTATTTTTGTAAAGGTTGTTAAAGAATGACATTTGTCATAAGTTTTTGGAGGGCTATCTGCAGGAATAGTTGATTTGTTTGCTAATCTTACCAAAGAAGACATAGAACTCAAAACCGTTGTGAAGTTTTATTACACCGAGTTCGAGAAAACGGGTTTGCAGGCCAAACTAGCTTAAAACCTTCCCGAGCGAGTTACGTCTCTTATGTCACTTCAAAAGTAACCGTTTCTAAGAACAAAATTTATTCTTAGAATCAGGGTTTTGTTATAGACGGGAAGCAAGTATGGGGAGTGGTTAAAGCGGCTTATATTCGACATTTGTTAATTCGATACCTCAGCTGCTGTTTATGTTTTAAGCATATAAACTTGTGAAATTCCCACAATCGACCAAATTTACCGCGACGGTCAGTTTTTTTCGAGTAGCTTTGGGATTGCACTTTCTCAAAAATAACCAAATAACACCATCGGCAGTGTCTGCAAGAAAAAAGCCTAATTCTCAACATGATATTAATTGTAGATGATAAAAAGGAAAATATCCTGCCTTTAAAAAAGATACTCGAACTGCATAAATTAGAGGCAGAGGAAGCATGTTCGGGCGAGGAAGCGCTTAGAAAAACGCTCCAAAAAAATTATTCCCTGATCATACTCGATGTGCAGATGCCGGGTATGGACGGATTTGAGGTAGCCGAAGCACTCGCAGGCAGCAGCCGAACGCGCGACATCCCAATCATCTTCCTTTCGGCGATCAACAAAGAGAAACGATACATTACCAAAGGCTATGAATCGGGTGGAGTAGATTACATTACCAAACCCGCCGACCCAGACCTTTTTATTCTTAAGGTCAAAACCTTCCTCAAACTATACCAGCAGCAAAATGAGTTACGCGATATACGCGATTTATTGGCCAAGGAGATAGAAATCCGTAAGGACGCCCAGGAAAATCTTGAGGAAAAGGTTGCCTTGCGCACCAGCGAGCTCCAGCAGAAAAACGACGAACTCGAACTCAGCAACCATGAACTGCAACAGTTTGCGTGGGTGGTCTCGCATGACCTCAAGGAACCCATCCGAAAAATAGAGATCTTTGTGAAACTCCTCGGCGAACGCTGCCTCAACGAAGAGCCCAATGGCCCGTATTATGTACGTCGGACGATTTTGGCCGCAGAACGCATGAATAGCCTGATTAACGACCTGCTGGCCTATTCGCGGCTGTCTTCGCCGGTAGAATCAGAAACCTGCGACCTCAATGAAATTGTTGAAGAAGTCAATACCGACCTTGAACATTTGTTTGAAGAGAAAGGAGGCATCATCCGAATACACGGCGAGTTGCCAAAGGTTGCCGGTGTACCGAGCCAACTGCGCCAGGTATTCCAGAACCTGATCGGCAACGCGCTTAAATTCGCCAAGTCCGAAACTAAGCCCGAAATAGACATCACAGCCGAATACACCGAACGCCTGGAATTCGACGCACCCGTCGCCAGTAAAGGCGCGTACCACCGCATCACGGTTAAAGACAACGGGATTGGTTTTGACCAGGATTATAAAGAAAAGATATTTACGCTTTTCCAGCGATTGCACCACAAAGATGTGTATGAAGGTACCGGCATTGGACTTTCTATCGCGCGCAAGATTATTGAAAAACACCAAGGCCTGATTACGGGCGAAAGTGAAACAGGTCAGGGTGCCCGCTTTATCATCCTGCTTCCCGTAACAGAAAAACAAATTGTATGAACGCAAACGCGACCTTTAAGAGAAACCTCATTGTTAGTACGAGCGTTTCTGTCCTGATTTTAATCGTGAGCTCTACCGCTTCATTTTTGAGTATTAAAAGCCTGCTCGACAGCAACAGTTTGGTGAGCCACACTCACGAGGTGATTTACAACCTCAATGCGGCAAAGCTTACCATGGCTGATGCGCAGACCTCGGTACGTGGTTATTTGATCACTGGCCGTGAGAATTTCCTGGAGCGATACATTGGAGGCGAAGCCAACACTGATGCCTTTATAGAAAAGCTTGAAGTGATGACTGCCGACAACGCGCCGCAACAACTCACCCTAAGGAAGTTAAAGCCGGTTATTTATTCTTATTTCAGGTACCTCGACCGTCGCGTAAAAGACAAACGCGAGAACCGCCAGACTATGGCAACCGACCTCGAAAAGGGAAAGCAATTCACCGATGAGATTCGTGTACTCTTAAAACGCATGGAAACCCGCGAACTGGCGCTGCTCAAAGAACGCACCGACAATTCTGCACGCTACGGAAGTTATACCTCCATCCTAATCGTATCGGCCGCCATTATTGCGATGCTGATCAGCTTGGTGTTTTTCTTGCGGATCCTCAATGACTATCGGACTCGTTTAAAATTACAGCTCGAATTACAGGAAAAAGACCGTGATATCGCCCAGCGTATCCGCGTCATCAGTAACATTGCGGTGCAGATTTCTTCGGGAAATTACGGAGTAAGGGTCGAAGACGAAGAATCGGATGCATTAGGCAGTGTTGGTGTATCATTAAATAATATGGCCCAATCGCTAAGTGAGACGTTCACCAAATTGTCTGACAACGAATGGTTGCAATCTGGTGTGGCCCAGCTCAACAATGCCATGCTCGGCGAGAAAAGCGTCGAGGAACTGGCCCAGGTTACTATGGAATTCTTGGCGCAATATACCAACAGCCAATCGGGCGTACTTTATCTATTGCAGGACAAAGGTTTGCTACTCACGGCGGGTTACAGTTACGACAGCCGCAACCTGCGCGAACAACTCATCGTAGGTGAAGGGCTGTCGGGTCAGGCTTTTGCTTCGGGCAAAATGCTCGAGCTTGAAATGCCAGAGAATGACAGTATTAAGATATCCTACGCGCTCGGAGAAGCCAAGCCCGCACACGTGATTGCGTTGCCTTTGAACGACAATGGCGTAGTAGGCGTAATTGAGCTGGCTACAGTTGCCAAATTTGGTGCGCGTGAACGTGCATTTTTCGAGGCGGTTTCTAACAACATCGGGATTTCATTCCGCGCAGCGCAAAGCCGTGCCCGCATCCAGGAATTGCTTGAGGAAACCCAATCGCAGTCGGAGGAATTGCGCGCCCAGCACACCGAACTCGAAAGCATGAACGCCGAACTCGAAGCGCAGACCGAAAAACTGCAAGCCTCAGAAGAAGAGCTCCGCGTACAGCAAGAAGAATTGCAGCAAACCAACGAAGAACTCAACGAGCGCAGCGTGCTGCTAGAGGAACAAAACCTCGAAATCCAAAAGAAATCAGAAGCACTCGAACTTTCTACACGTTATAAGTCTGAATTCCTGGCCAATATGTCGCATGAATTACGTACGCCATTGAACTCGATTTTGCTGTTGAGCCGATTGCTCGGTGAGAATAATGACGCAAACCTTTCTGATGAGCAGGTAGAGTTTGCGCGCGTCATTCAAAGTTCGGGCAATGGATTACTCGGACTGATTGATGAAATCCTGGATTTGTCTAAAATAGAAGCCGGTAAAATGGAACTCGAGATCCTCGAAGTGCCGTTGCAGGATATCGCGAGCGGCATCAATGGCCTGTTTGCACAATTGGCCAAGGAAAAGGGCATCACGTTTGCCATCGATGCCAAAGAAGCGCCTCTTGTAATCAAGACAGACCGCATGCGCCTCGAGCAAATCCTCAAGAACCTCATCTCTAATGCTGTTAAATTCACGAGTAAAGGATCGGTGACACTTACCATTGCCAAATCTGGAGTCGATGGTAAATTATTGGATTTTATCGTAACAGACACCGGAATCGGCATCGCAAAAGAACAACAGCCGCTGGTTTTTGAAGCCTTCCAGCAAGCCGACGGTTCTACCAAACGCAAATACGGCGGCACCGGCCTCGGGCTCTCGATCAGCCGTGAACTTGCACGTTTGCTCAAAGGCGAGATTACTTTAGAAAGCGAGCCGGGAAAAGGCAGCACGTTCACGCTGACCATTCCGGTATCTGCCTCGGCGATTGGAACCGTCAATAAGGAACAACCCAAAGCGAAGTCGGCGCCAGCTTTGGCCGATACGCAATACATCAGCGAGACTATCCCAGAATCTATCCCAGACGACCGCGACGAAATATTGGCCGGTGACAAGACGATGCTGATTGTAGAGGATGATACCAATTTTGCCAAGGCGTTGCTCGAGTTTACGCGCGAGCGTGGCTACAAAGGTGTGGTGACGGTCCGTGGCGACGAGGCTTTTAACCTTGCGGTGAACTACAAACCCATGGGCGTCTTGCTCGACATCCAATTGCCTGTTAAATCGGGTTGGGAAGTCATGGAAGAACTTAAATCAAATGCCATGACGCGGCATATCCCGGTACACATCATGTCGTCGCACAAGCTGCTGCGTCAGGAAAGCATGCTCAAGGGCGCAGTGAATTTCCTTGACAAGCCCGTGGCTTACGAGCAAATCCCCGAAGTGTTCAGACGCATCGAGCACATCGTGAACCAGGAATCGCAGAAAGTACTCATCATAGAAGACAACTCCAAGCACGCCGAGGCGCTGTCGTTCTTTTTGGAGAACAATAACATCCGCTCGCAAATCTCGAGTGATATTTCTAAAGGCGTCGAAACCCTTCAAAAGGACGGGGTCAATTGTGTGATCCTCGACATGGGCATCCCGGACAAGCAGGCTTATGATTTGTTAGAGGGCATGAAGAAATCGGCCGAACTCGAAAATATTCCGGTGATTGTATTTACGGGGAAAAGCCTGTCGCTCACAGAAGAGATGAAAATCAAGAAATACGCCGACTCGATTATTGTCAAAACGGCACACTCTTACCAACGCATGCTCGACGAAGTGTCGTTGTTCCTGCACATCGTGGAGGAAAAGAAAGCCAATGGCAAACGTGACGGCTCTAAAAGACAGCTCGACAATGTACTCCGGAACAAAACCGTTTTGGTGGTCGACGACGACGTGCGCAACATTTATTCGCTGACCAAATCGCTTGAATTGTTACAGATGAAAGTCGTTACTGCCATCGACGGTGCCGAAGCCCTGAAGGCGCTTGAACAACATCCGCAAACCGACGTGGTATTGCTCGACATGATGATGCCCAACCTCGACGGATACGAAACTGCCAAGCGCATCCGCGAAAACAAAAAATTCAAGAAACTGCCTGTAATTGCGGTGACGGCCAAGGCCATGACCGGCGATCGCGAAAAATGCATCAATGCAGGCGCCTCCGATTACATCACCAAACCTGTAGATATCGATCAGCTTTTGTCGCTACTGCGCGTTTGGCTTTACAATGCTTAACCTATGAAAAAAAGAGTCCTGATTATAGACGATGATGCGCGCAACATCTTTGCACTCGCAGCCACGCTCAAGGCGAAGGCTTACCAGACAGAAGCTTGCGACAGTGCTGCCCAGGCGCTCGACCTTTTGCGTACCGACCCCAATTTTGACACCATCCTCATTGACATGATGATGCCCGAAATGGACGGTTATGAAGCCATTCCGCTGATTCGGCAAATTCCCGCGTACCTGCACACGCCCATTATAGCCGTGACTGCCCAGGCGATGGTGGGTGACCGCGAAAAATGCCTCGCTGCGGGTGCCGACGCATACCTTGCCAAACCAGTAGATGTAGACCAATTATTTGCGATGCTCCAAACTGCCTGACCATGACCGATGACCACGAGTTAGACATTCTTATCACCGAAATCTTTGACTACCACGGTTATGATTTCTCGGGTTATTCGCGCGCATCGTTCAAGCGGCGCATCGACCGTATTTACCAGTTGGACGGCTTTGGGAGTTTTGAGGAATTCTTGTCGAGGGTAAGGTTTGATCGTGGCTATTTTGAGCGACTTGTTGAGGAAATCACAGTCAATGTAACCGAGATGTTTCGCGATCCCTCGTTCTACAAAGTACTGCGCGAAGAAATCCTGCCAGCCTTGCGTAGCAAGCCGTTTATCAGGATCTGGCACGCAGGCTGCTCGACAGGGCAGGAGGTGTATTCTATGGCCATCCTGCTCGAGGAAGCGGGGTTGTTATCCAAGGCTTTGTTATATGCCACCGACATCAACCAAAGCGTACTCGAGACCGCGAAACAAGGTGTATTCCCACTTTCGCTGATGAAAGATTATGCCGAGAATTACCGGGATTCGGGTGGTAAAAAGGATTTTACGACCTATTATTTTGCCAATTACGGACTTGCCAAGTTTGACGAACGCCTTTCGCAGAAAATGGTTTTTTCGCAGCACAGCCTGGTTTCTGATGGTTCGTTCAATGAATTCGACTTGATTGTCTGCCGCAATGTGATGATTTATTTCGATAAGGAATTGCAGGATCGCGCGCTGCAACTCTTTGACGACAGTTTGTCCAGGCTGGGATATTTGGCGTTGGGAACTAAAGAAACCATCAAATACACCTCGGTGCAAAAAAAATACGAGCAGCTTAGAAACGAAAAAATATGGAAGAAAATCAACTGAGTGCACCCCGATATGTGGTTGTAATTGGCGGTTCGGCCGGAAGCCTTGACGTTTTGCTGCAAGTGTTGCCGCTGCTTGAAAACATTGAAAAGATCGCTATTGTAATTGTGGTGCACCGAAAAAATTCGGATGACAATATCCTCGAGGAACTGCTCCGGATGAAAAGTGGCCTGCACGTGAAGGAAATAGAAGACAAGACATTGCTTAAAGCGGGTCGCATCCATGTTGCCCCAGCCGATTACCATTTGCTCTTTGAAAAAGACCAATCGCTGGCGCTCGATGTTTCAGAAAAAGTACAATACTCCCGACCCAGTATAGACATTGCCTTTGAATCGGCTGCCGAAGCCTTTGGCCAAAAGGTGATTGCGGTTTTGCTATCGGGCGCCAATTCTGATGGTACCGATGGCTTATTGGCGGTTAAAAAACTGGGTGGAATTGTTGTGATCCAGTCGCCCGTAACGGCCGATGTACCGTATATGCCGGCATTTGCCTTGACGCACCTGGTTCCTGACCACGTACTGGCGCCGATCGCCATTGCCGATTTTATCAATGGGCTGAACGGAGGATTTTAGGTACGCCATTTCATTGTGACTTTACCCTGTGTTCATTTTTGATCCCTGCAAAAAATCGGTACAGGCTGATAGTCTAACACAGACTACACGAATTCTGCGGATTCAAGAACCATTAATCTGTGTAATCTGTGTTGAATTTTATTCGTGAAACTTCAAAAAAAGCTATCCGCCGATACGTTTTTTCTCATCTTCTAAGCCAGTCTTACGCTCGCGCGATTTCTTGACGGCGTCGTTCCCAAAATTATAACTCAGGTTGAAACGCACTTGACGGCTGTCGTTCCCGCCATTGGCTTGGTTGCGGAAACCGCTTACATTGGTAATGCCATACCACGTAGAAGTGTAGAAAATGTCTGATACGGCCAAACGCGCCGTGAGTTTTTTCTTCAAGAACTGTTTCTGGATCGCCGCATCCAATGACCCGATGCTCTTGGTACGGAAAGTGCCTCCCCAAACCGACGGCGAGTTGTACCAACCCGAAATCTCGAGGTTGAACCCTGCGGGAAGCTTAAAGTTGTTCTGTCCGTAAAGGTTCAATGTTTCCTGGGTTACCGAGGTAAACGACGGGTCTGTAGAAATGTATTTGCTCTGGAATGCGTTGACACTGGCATAAACACTCCACCAGGAATTAACATCAAACGGGTACGAGATCCCAATATTGAGGACTTGCTGGTTGGCCACGTTCTTGGTATTCAAAAAGCTCCTGCTTGTGCCGGTGTATTCAATGACCTGCGCGAAGAAATCGTTGATGTAGGTGTAGGTAAAGCTCGTGTTGAGTTTGTAATTAAAGGTGTGCGAGAGCTTGATGTTGTCTGTGTATTGCGGCTTGAGGAACGGGTTTCCTTTAAAAAATGACAATTCATCGAGTTGGTATTCAAACGGGTTCAACGATTGGTAGTTGGGCCTTTCGATGCGTTTGCTGTAGGTTAGCGCCAGCGAATTTTTAGGATTCATCTGGTAGGTTACGCCGCCACTCGGGAAAAAATCGGTGTAATTGCGTTTGACTTGTTGGTTGTTCGAAGGGACGAGTGCATACAACTGTCCGTCAGAAACCGTGTTCTCTACACGCAATCCGGCCTGGAAATTGAACTTTTTGAGCGTTAGGTTGTAATTGATGTAACCCGCGTTGACGTTTTCTTCGTACACGAACTGGTTGGTTCGGTTGGGGTCGAGCACATTTATGCCGGTGATTACCTTATAAAAGTCGAGGGTGTTGTCTGTCTTGACATACGAGGTTTTGAAGCCGATGCCGAGTTTGCCTTTTTCTTCCATAAATTTTGTTCATAATCGGCTTTAAAAGTGGCAATGTCTACGGCAACTTTGGTGTCTTGCAGCGTGTTGGCTTCGGAGAGGAACGTCACTTCATCGCCCAGGAAATAGGCGTTGGGCTGGTACTTGTTTTCCTTGTTGTCGTATTTGCCGTAATCCAAATCGATGTTGAGCGAAACGCCCGTGGTATCAGCATATTTGTAGTTGAGGTTCGAGTAGAGGTTGTACGATTTGGTTTGGCCTTTGCTTTCGGCGCGCAGGATGCTGTCGTTGACGGTCGAGCCGAAGGGCCTGATGTCGGTTCGGGTGCGAATATCGGTGTAAGAGTTGTTGAAATTCCCAGTCATGATTACCCCAAAGGTGTTTTTAGCGTTGGCATAATAGTCATAACCGAGTTTGATGTTGTTGGCGTTTGGGTTGTCTGTCGTTTTCGATTTCGATTCAAAAGTATTGGTTCCTTGTTGGCGGTTGATGTCAATGAAATCGTAATTCTGCCCAAAACGGTTTGAGTAATTCCCGTAGAGATTGGATTTTTTGTTGCGGTTGTTGAGCGATAGCGAATTGATCGAAGTAGCCCATTTGCCTACATTAACTCCAGCCGAAACCGATCCGTTGGTTCCAAAATTTTTGTTGCGCTTAAGTTTGATATTGACGATTCCGGCATTTCCGGCAGCATCGAATTTAGACGAAGGCTGGGTGATGATTTCTACAGCGTCGATGTCGTTGGCCTGTATGGTTTTGAGGTAGTTGGTAAGGTCGGTGCCTACCAGGTAGGATTGCTTGCCGTCGATGTAAATCAATACGCCGGTTTTACCTTCAACAATCAGGTTGTCATTGTTATCGATGACAATTCCGGGCGCCTTGCGCAGCAGGTCAAAACCCGAGCTTCCGGTAGCGTTGATGGTGTTCTGTACATTGAAAACGGTCTTGTCGGCGAGCACCTGGATCATGGGTTTTTTGGTGTTCACGGTCACCTCAGACAGTTCATTGGTCTTCTCGTTGAGCGTGATGGCGGGTAAAGCGATCGAGGCATCGGCCATGACAATATCCTGCGATTGGTAACGCTCAAAACCAACCTGTTCTACTTTCAGGAAATAGGTTCCCGCCGTTACATTAGAGAAAGTGAAATCACCGTTTTTCTGCGTAACTGCCGCCTTGTAAAACTGTTCCTTTTCTTTCTGGAATAAAAGTACCGAAACGCCCGACGCATTGTTGTCGCCTTTTGCTTTGAGGTTTCCCGTAATTTGGTTGGCTTGCTGGGCTTGCATCGCAGCCATCGATAGTAAAAAAAAGTAAAGTAAAATTTTCTTCATGATTGTGATTGACTGTTGTTGATGATGGTTTTGCCGTTTAGAGTGGCGATTGTGTCTTTTGTTACAAAATTGGCTGCAAAGATAAAAGTTGTCGGGTAACCGCATAGCAAATAGTTAGCAGAAAACCGAGCTGCAGAAATGCGTACGTACCGATAAGCCTGAAAAATTAATCCAATAAATTAGAGTTAGCAGACTACAGACAATTTATTAACAATTATTTTTCATTAAAATATTTGTTATGTTAAAATTTAGCATAAGTTTACCTCATCTGTTGGACTAAAAAATACCACTACATTTTATCCAAAAGTTCAATCTTAGCTAAAAGCTAAGAAGCTATATCATTATAAGCCACCGCTAAAGTATGCCTGTGTAAATATAAACGGTTTAAAAAACGTCGTAAAATGACCTAGCCAACCAAAAAAGAGAAAGCCGCTACGGGATGCAGCGACTTCTCACAGTTAAATAAACAGTCTGGACAATTGTTTGTTTTAACGCTGTAAAATTACAAAACAATGTTGTGAAACCGCCAATAAAATTATTATGAATCTCTTTAAATTATCTTTATTACTTGTAGTCGTTACCTGTAACACCTATGCGCAATGCTGGTCGGATATTGCAGCCGGGTATAATCATACGTTGGGCATACAAACAGACGGCACACTCTGGGCATGGGGGCGCAACGACTATGGGCAATTGGGCGACGGCACCAACACCAACAAAAACACGCCTACCCAGATTGGCACTGATAACGACTGGCACGTAATAGCCGCAGGCGACACCCATAGTATGGCCATTAAAAACGATGGCACCTTATGGGCTTGGGGCAGGAACAATTTTGGGCAGTTGGGCGACGGTACTACGGTAAACAAGAACACGCCGTTTCAGGTTAATGGCGATACGGATTGGAAAACTATATCCCTAGACAACGAGTTTACCATCGCCCTTAAAACCAATGGAACTATTTGGGGTTGGGGGAAAAACAATTTAAAACAACTAGGAAACCCTGACCCATCGCCAATTTACGTACCTACTCAAATTGGCTCTGATAGCAACTGGAAAACAATTGATACCGGATTTCAAAGATCGGTAGCACTCAAAACCGACAATACATTTTGGGGTTGGGGTTCTGGTGCCAATGGGGTATTTGGTAATGGAGGGGGAAATTTTAGTTCTGCCATTCCTGTTCAAACATTACCGGATACTGATTGGCGACAAACAAGTACTGCGGGCACAACTTTAGCCATAAGATCCGATGGCAGCTTATGGGCATGGGGCGAGAATTCTTTTGGTTCGGTGGGCAATGGTTCTTTTGTGAACAATGGCCCTAACTACATTCCCAATCACATTGGTATTGCTAACAATTGGGTATCAATTTCTATGGGAACCTATGCTTCACGGGCAATCAACAG
>Ga0209097_10001397_pt1 | contig 20654 bp, 9 predicted proteins | sample AD_UKC052_MetaG_FD_184419 | JGI IMG/M metagenome (GOLD analysis project Ga0209097, IMG submission 184419) | Active sludge microbial communities of municipal wastewater-treating anaerobic digesters from USA - AD_UKC052_MetaG (SPAdes) (version 2) | ecosystem: Engineered > Bioreactor > Anaerobic >... | reverse complement strand
TGTGGCGCAAGGAGACTTGGTCGGGGCCCGCGCCCGCTTCCAGGAAAGCCTGGAGCTGATCAAACGCCTGGCCGCCGCCGACCCCAGCTCCGCCAGCCTTCAGCGCGACCTCTCGGTCAGCTTCAACAAGGTCGGCGAGGTGCTTGTGGCGCAAGGAGACTTGGTCGGGGCCCGCGCCCGCTTCCAGGAAAGCCTGGAGCTGATCAAACGCCTGGCCGCCGCCGACCCCAGCTCCGCCCGCCTTCAGCGCGACGTCTGGGCTTCGATGTGGAGACTGGTGAAATTCTCCGACAGTGGCATCAGCTGGGCAGCTATCGCTGCCGCCATGGAGGACATGCACAGGCGCGGCGTGCTGCCCTCTGCGGACGTGCGCTTTCTGGAAGAAGCACGCCAGAAAGCCGCGACCGAGAAGAAGAAGTAGAGCCTGCTGACTGGGTGGGTCCTTGTTCGCAACCAGCGTCGTCGTTTTGCAGGAGGCTCCGTCGCTTCGCGCTCTGCTGGCAGGCCGATTAGTAGGATGGTGGTCACGGCACTGTCCGACAACGACATTCTTCGCGTGATGAATCAGTTCGTCGCTCTACATGAAACCGTGCTTCGTTCCATCAGCGCGCGTCGCACGCTTAGGTAAATGAAGCCATGAAATCTCGCCCGCTGGGGAACAACCAAGCCCATGGCCGGTTGCGGTTCTCGACGACGGTTGAAGTTGTCCCCCCACAAAGCTATCGCCGTAAACTCTGCAAGCATCCGCCAACGCCAAAATATCGGCTACTTACGCACGGCTTGGTCCGCGGCGTGGTCCATAGGTGCCGTTATTCTCGCCGCTCAGTAGTCAGTACCGGGAGCCTATGCCGGTCAGTATGCTTGCAGGTGACAGGGGCCTGCGTTCGCTGTTCTTAGTCGGCATTTACCGCTGCCAAGCTGACGACGCTAAGCGCCGTATGTAGGCCGCGCGGAATGCTGGGGACTTGACGGGGCTATACGTTCGCCCTCCTGCCTTCCGCGCCGCATAGGCTGCCGTAACCGTCACTCATAAACGGCACGGAACAACAGATGCTGCATCAGCCTCAGAGCGTACCCCAACAAGCAAAAGGGACAAGCTAGTCACGCGCCGTCACGCGCTTCTAAAGACATTCTCTCGATGCCACGGCAGATAAGCGCGATGTCCGTCCGCAAGGCTCCGCATGCGGAGCGGGACGTCCAGACCAAGGATCGCACGATCGGCGGCGAGCAGATGAGGCGACACCAGCATGCTGCCATCATCGGTGATGGTGACAAAGCCGTGATCGAAGACGCAGTCCAGGTGTGGGGCGAGCAGGAACCCGTTATAGACATCGAGGCGCTCGGCGTCGGCTTCACAATCGGCCCAGGGCTTGATGTGGCTGGCTCGCAGGATGTCTTTGGTGGCAAGGCCGGTGACGGCGCAGCGACCCTCCCAGTAGTCGAGGAGTCCCTGCCGGAACACGTTCTGGCCGACCCGCTGGACCACCAGGCGCTCCGCTTCGGTGGCGCGGGGCATGGCGGCAGCCTGCCGCTCGAAGGTGCGGAGCAGCTCGTCGGGCAAGGTCCGCGAGAGCAGGAAGGCACGTCGAAGCAGGCGGTGCAGCGAAGTGAAATCGGCGACGCCGCGCGCGCCGCAGGACCCTGGAGGGAGCGGGCTCTGGAACGCGGTCCCATGACTCGCCAGGCCGCGCAGTACGTTTGGCTGCGATACGGCGGCAAGGAAGAGCCCCTCGCCGCGCGCCGTCAGCCAGATGCGCAGCGGGGCATGGCTGCTCGCAAAGCCGATCCAGTCCTTGTCGGGCGTCGGGCCCAGGTCGAAGCCGTTGTCGGCGGCGGCCTTCTCCAGTCGCGTGCGGACGGCCGCGGTCATCGCATTGCCGGCGGGGGGCGTCATCGGGCAGCCTGCCGCGGCGGGTGGGCCACGCGCAGGTCCGCCGGCGGCGGGTCGAGGCGGGTCTGGTACGGCCGGCCGGTGCGACCGGCCTCGGCCATCTCATCGTAAATCTCGAGGATGACGCGCTTGGTTCGGTACTCGCCGTGCTCCTTTTTGTCGCTCTTGCGAACGATCGGGAATGTCTCCATCACGTAGTCGGTATCGTCGCGCGAGAGGCCGTAGAGGTGGAAGAAAGCAGCGTCGAGCTCACAGCGGAGAAGAAAGCGACGATCAGGATCCCAGCGGAAAGGCGGACCGCCGTACTCGACGTCGCAGGCGAAGGGCTCGAGGTCCCATGCTGTATACGTGAGCTCGAGTACGCGTGGCAGAATAAAGTCCCGTAGGACGGTACCATGTTTCCACAAGGTGTCGGCGTAATACGTATTCGGCGCGAGAACCGGAAACTGCTTCATCGTGAAGTACTTGAGGCTCGTACCGCCAACCTTCTGGCGCGCTGCATAGTCGAGCGCGAAGCTGCACAGCGAGCCGTACAGGCAAGCAATCATCTGCGGCTCAGCAGCCGACAACATGATCAAGAATTTGTCGCCAACAGCGGTGCACGGGATTACCGAAGCAATGATCGTGCGCTCATCGGTACTGCGACAGATATCGCGCCAGCCGAGGAGCCAACCTCGATTCCACTTGCTGGCAAGCCGGGTTCCGACCTCAGTAGCTGGCACCCAGTACTGCGGGGTGAGACTGTACATCGGATCTGCAAGCCGTCGCAGCGGAACATCGGGAAGTTGCGTGTCCAGCGAGCCAGCGCGCTTATCCGCATAGTCTCCATAGCGATGGTCGAAGTGATGCACCATCTTGGCCTCGAACAGCGGCAGGTATTCGTCCTTGGGATCGAGTGCAGCTCGCATCCTGAACAAATCTGAGTCGTTGGCCATATCGAACATGCGCATGAACCGAAGCTGCCAGGGGTTGCTGTCTGCTGCATCGGACTCACGCCATAGGATTCCAGCGTGGCGGTACATCGCGAGATTCATAACGGCGTCTCGCCGTGAACGGAACGTCGAGCAGGTCCCCGTATTCGGGTTCAGCAGTGAAATGTCTGCAGGGCTCAGGCTGAATTGTCGTTCTGGATCACGAAGCTCTGCAGCCGACTCTGCAAAGAAGACGAAGCGGGCACTGCGCCCCTGTGCGTAACTACCCAAGACAGTTAGGAGGCAGAATTTGAAGCGCCTATGGCCGACGTCGTAAAATAGCCCATCGTGGTTCCTGAAATCGAAGAGGCTTGATAGTCGTCCTGCCTGTGCTAGCGAGCCGAAGTACTCCTTTGTTGTGTCGTCTGTTGCGATACCGCTAGGCACAATAAAGCCCGCCCGTCCCATAGGACCGATCGTGTTCAGGTTGTGCTCAGCAAAGATCGAATACGTGTTGACGTCGCCCTTGCCGCAGAGCGGGTAGCGCCCAGAATCACGGATGAGGTGACTCTGCCCCTCGGCCTCACGGCTCGCCGCACACCAGGCGTCCCAAAGAAGTGGATCTGTCTTTGGCAGCGCGGCAATGAGCTTTTTTCGCGCCGCCGCGTTCACGGCCTTGGCAATCTCTCCGCTACGCGAGGCAAAGAACTCCTGCTCTTGGATTTTCACCCGCTCCCACGGCGGATTCCCCAGTACCACGTCGAACCCGCCCCGCTCGAACACCGTAGGAAACGCCACGTGCCAGTGGAAGAAGTGGTACTGCGCGGCCAGCGCCTCCACGGTCTTCACCGTTAGCAGCGGCGGCTGCCCCTTGCCGTCACGGATGTCCTGCCACAGCCCCATGGTCGGCGCCGCCTCGACGACCGGGTCCTTGCTATCGGGCTTGGGCCACACGAAGGCGGCGCACCAGGCATCGGCTACGAAGCGTTGGTGCTGGAACGGACCCGAGGCGAGGATCGCGGCCCAGCGCGACTCCTTGGCGGCCAGTGCTGCCGGGTCCCCGTCCGGGGCCGCTTCCAGCTCGGCGACCGCGCGCGCGACCGCTTGCGGCTCCGGTGTCGGCTCTGACCAGAGCGACAGCGTCTTCTGCCCGAGTGCCTCTTTGCCGTTCCGCTTCTTCAAGCTGCTGGCGATTTTGCGGTCGTCGCCCTCGATGGGCTCCCAGGCCGCGTCGGGGATGCCCCCCTTCATCAGCTCCGGCGTGGTGCCAAGGAGCGCGTTGCCGCATTGCAGGTGCGCATCAAGGAACGAAAGGGGCAGCCCCGGCTCGACGGCTTCCATCCATAGCGCCACCTTACACAGCTCGATCGCCATGGGGTTCAGGTCGACGCCATAGATGCAGCGCCCCACTACCTGCCGCAGCGCGCTGCGATACTCCGCTGCGGACGGCGTTCCGCTGCTCTTGAGCCGCGCGACGTGTCCGGCAAGGCGCCGCGCGGCGGCCAGCAGAAAGTGCCCGGAGCCACACGCTGGGTCGACGATGCTTAGCGATAGCAGCGCCTCGATGGGGCGGTCAGGCTGCGCCGTGAGCCGCGCTTTGATCACGGGCTCCAGCGCGCTGTCGAGCAGCACCTGCACCAGGCTGTCCGGGGTGTAGTAGCTGCCCGTAGTCTTGCGCGCGTTGCCCTTGGTCTCGTCTCCGGTGGCGAAGGCGAAGGAGCGGGTCGGGATGGACAGGACGGGCACCAGCTCCAGCAAGCTCTCGTAGACGCTGCCCAGCTCCTCGGGCCCCATGTCGCGCCAGTTCACGCGGGACAGGCCCCCCTGGTCGGGCAGCCATGACAGCTTGAACACCGCAGCAAGGAGAGACCGATTCTCTAGCTTTGCCGTGTCGAGCGCGGGGCACTGGCCGCTGCCGAAGATGCCCGCCAGCGCGGGCAGACCCAGGCGCGGCTCGCCACTTGCGACGCCGCGCAGCACGATGAGCGTTGCGGCCCACAGGTCCTCGTGGCGATCGTAGGCGCTGCGCTTGGCCGCGCGCTCGCGCAGCCGGCGCAGGCCGTAGCCCTCGGCGTAGAGCGCGCGCACCGCATCGGGCGTGTTATCTGGATGCAGGAGCCCGCGCTCCTCGACGGTGAGCAGGAAGATGAGGCGGTAGACGAGGCGCAGGAGCTGGTTGAAGTAATCCTTCTCCTTCAGCGACCCGTCTTCCAGCGCCGCCCGCAGCGCGCCGTTGTCTGTGTGAGATAGGAAGCCGTGCCCTAACGCGAGGAGTGAGTCCTCGACTCCGCGGCGCAGGTGCTCGCGGGCGCGTGTGCCCTCAGCGCGGCCGGCGTCGCGCCAGGACTCCAGCACACAGCCGGTGACGGGTTGGTCGGTGGTGCCGAAGCGCGTCTCGTGCAAGAGCAGCCACAGCGCGGCGAAATCGGCGTAGCGCTCTTCGCTAAAGATGCGGTGAAGGTCGGCCTCGATCCAGGCGGGCCGCGTCAGACTCGCGTTGTCGCGCAGGATGCGCAGCGTCTGGCCATCGCAGGCAACGCCCCACAGCGCACCTTCGGCAGCGTTCAGGTATTCCTGCACCAGGCCAAAGGCGCTGCGTCGCCGCGCGCCGTCCGGAAATAGCGGCGAGGCCGCTTCGAGCCCCAGACCCGCTGGGGCAACCACGATGGGGACGCGGCCAGAGAGGGCCGAGTGACCAATGGGATAGGTCCGCTCCGACAAGACGACGGGAGCGACGGCAACAAGCGACTGGAAGCAGAAGGCCTCGCGCAGGAGAGAGACGACGAAGCGCTCGGCCAGCGCCCGCGGCTCGGCACGGGCCACGCGCCCGGCGGTAAAGTCGCTGAAGTGCGCCTGCGCGACACGCCAGTAGCGGCCGATCTCGTCGCGCAAGCTCAGTCCGCGGGGAACACGGTAGTCGGCCTCCGACTGCCCGGGGGCGTCCAGGCCGGCCACCTTGTCCAGCCACTCGGGTGCGAGCAGGCCCCCTTCGATAGAGAGGGTTTCGTAGCTGCGCTGGGCTTCGCTGCGCCGCGGACTGCGTCGGGCGCGACGTCGGGTTGGGACCATGGCTCAGCCTACCTTCGGCAAGAGGACAAAAAGCCCGATGACATCGGGTGGCAGCAGCGCATGGACCTCGCTCTTGCCGCGCTCTCGCGAGGACTCGCGGAGGCGGTCGTGGTCGGCGAGCAGCGTCTGAGCCCGGCGGCCGGCGAACGCGTCCAGGTCGGCCAAGCGCTCGTCGATGAGCGCGCGCGCCTGCTCGGCGAAGCGGTCGCGGGTGTGGAGCGGCGGCTCGGCGACCGGTGGCGGCAGGAGCAGGGCAAGGGCGGCGTCGCCCTCGGCATAGAGGGCAGCGCCTTGCCCGGACCAGGCCAGCGCACTCGCCTCCTCGACCAGGATCACTGAGGACCGGTGTCCCCGCTGGGTGACGAGCTGGTGCCGTAGCCGGAGCAGCGCCACCGTGGTCCGCGCCTGCACCGCGGCCGAAGTCCAGCAGCCGACCCGGCCCAGGACCCCCGGGTCGCTCCCCGCGGCAGCGCCCGGGTCGGCGGCCAGAGTCCGCGACAGCAGGGTCTCGGCCAGCACGGCAATCAGCGGGTGGCTCCGCTGTACGGAGAGACAGTGGGGCTTGGGCGGGTATTCGAAGTCGAGGAGCAGTGTCCCGCTCAGCCCCTCCGCCGCAAGCCGCTCGCGGATGTCCTCGGCCAGCGGCGCGAGCGGCGCCTTCCATCCTTTCTTCAGCGGCTCCAGGCCGGAGCCCAAGCGGGCGAGCGCGCGGTCGGCGAAGCGCTGGACGTCCTCCTTGCCGCCCAGGACCGCGAGCGTTCGGTGCCACTCGGGCAGGACGTCCGCGGGCCGCAGCAGGCGCTGGGCGAAGATGGTCCGGTTCAGCTTCGCCTTGTCCTGGGCATCGGACCAGGTGGCCTCGATCTGCTTGGCAGCGGGCAGCTCGTGGAACGGGAAGGCGGTCTGCGGGGTGGTCTTCTCGGTGGCCAGCTTCCGCTTGAGCAGGATCGACTTGAGCAGTGCCTGCGTCAGCGAGTGCCCGGCATCGGGCATCGGCACCGGTACGCCGAGCTCGCGCCGGATCGCCTCGCCCTTGCGGAGGATGACCTCGAGTACTGCGCCGTCGATGGGGTTATTCGACCCATACATGAGCGTAGCGCGGACGGTCTCGCTCTTCTGGCCGAAGCGGTCGACGCGGCCCTCGCGTTGCTCGTGCCGGGTCGGATTCCAGGACAGGTCGTAGTGAACGACCGCGCTGAACGCGTCCTGCAGGTTGACACCCTCGGACAGGCAGTCCGTCGCCACCAGCAGGCGGCGCTCGGCATCGCCCAGGGCCTCGACCTTCTCGCGCCGCTCATCGGCCGTGAAGTCGCCGGTGACGACGCCCACGGTGACGTTCGGCAAGCGCGCTTTGAGGTGCCTGCCCAGGTAGTGCGCCGTGGCAATGTAGCGGCAGAAGACGACGGGGCTATAGCCCTTGGCGAGCAGTGCCTCCAAGTGCTCACTCAGCAGCTTGAGCTTGGGATCTCCGGCTTGGCCGGCGAGGCGCTCGGCCTGCGCGATCAGCGCGGCAAGCGCGGGGTCATCGCTGCCCACCGGGGGCTCCACGTCGTCTTCGGGCAGCGCATCGCTGGCACCGTCGAACAGGCGGTCCAGCAGCTCCTCGCGATCCTCATCCGTGGTGGCGAGCCCTGCGCGGCTGCGCAGGGCCAGGACCGCTGCGACGGGGCTTGAGGCCGCGCAGCGCAGAAGGGCGAGCGTCCCCCAGAAGTTAAGCCGCTCGCGCTGGGTGTCCTCACCAGCTTTCGCGACCACTGCGGCGCAGTAGTCGAGGACCCCCTGGAAGAAGCGGTCCCAGTCCCCGGTTAACAGGTAGGTCAGCTCCGTGGTCTCGCGTTTGGGGAACAGCCGACCCTCCTGCCACTCCTCTATATCTGGCCGACGCCGCTGGACGAAATGGCGGCCGAGGCGCCGGCGGAGCTGGTCGCGCTCTGGTCCCTGGAGCTCGCCGAGGCGGCCAAATTCGCGATCGAGGAGGCCGAGCAGTCGGAAGAATGCCTCCTCGTCCCCGCTGTGCGGCGTCGCCGTCAGCATCACGAGGTGCCGCGTGCTGGACTCGGTGAGGCCCCGCAGCAAATCGTAGCGCTGGTGACGGCCGGCACCGGTGGCGGCGCAGGTGTGGGCCTCATCGACGATGACCAGCTCGGGGCAGTGTTGCAGGAAGGTATCGCGGCGGCGCTGGCTCTTGATGTAGTCGAGGCTGACGACCGTGTAGGGGTAGGCATCGAAGATGCTGCTTCCTGCGTGGTCGTCCTCCAGGCGTCCTGCACTCGCCGCGGTGACGGCGACCGCGGGGAGGTGGAAGCGATCGTCCAGCTCTGTGACCCACTGCTCAACCAGGTGCGGTGGGCAGAGTACTGCCAGGCGGCTGATGAGGCCGCGGTCGAGGAACTCGCGGGCGATGAGGCCCGCCTCGATGGTCTTGCCTACGCCAACATCGTCGGCAACCAGCAGCCGCACCGGATCGAGCTTCAGCGCCATCAGCAGCGGCACGAGCTGGTAGGCGCGTGGCTCGACGGAGATCTGGCCGAAGCTGCGGAAGGGGCCGGCCCCCCGGCGTAGAGACAGAAGGAGTGCATCACGTAGCAGCAGCGCCGCGTCGTGGCTGGCGCGCTGGCTGGCGACCGGCAGCGGGAAACGAGCCTCGCGCACGGGCTCGGCTTCCAGGCCGAGGTGGATACGCGTCTGATCTTCTTCGGAACCGGTTACCGGCCGGACGTGTAGAATCTGCGCGTCGCTGCCGGACAGGACGATCCACTCGCGTCCGCGCGCGCTGATGAGACTGCCGGGGCTGAAGGTGACTTCGCTCATGCGTTACGTCCCAGTGCGCGCGCAAGGCGCGTGAAGGCAAGAGGCCAGGTCGCCGCGTCGCCGAAGTCGATCACCTCTAAGCCCTGGTCCGAAAGGGCCTGGCGGACGGCTGCCGGCATGTCGCCAAGCGCTGCGACCACGTAGTGCGCGCGCCAACAAATAGGCACGGTCACGCCACCGAGTACAAGCGGTTCGGAATCCGGGGCAGGTAGCGCACGCGCGCGCGCCTGGGCAAGCCAGGTGGAGGCGACTTCGCGGACCGGTGGGGAGTCGGGAGTACCTGGCACCGGCGGTTCCGCCGGATGCGCCAGAGCGGCATCCGTCGCTGGGTGAAGGCCGCGGGTGGTCGAGGTCGCAAGACGTAGCAGCAGCGCTTTGGCGCCCTCGTCGCGTCGGTCGACGAGCGCGTGGTCGGGCTGGTTGTAGTAAGATAAGAGGCATCGATAGCAGCCGGCGACGCAGCTCGTGTCGGGGACATTCGCAAGCGCGGCAGCGTCCCCAGGCAGCGGGCCGGACTCGGGAATGTCATAGTGCATCATGCGCAGCGCCTGACGAGCCACCCGCCCGAGCGAGTCGGTCTCCGAGACGATGCGGGTCAGCACGCCGGCACCGCCCTCGGTAGCCTCGTACAGTAGGAAGCCGCTGCGCGTGTCGCGCGAGGGCATAGGCTCGGCCAGGATCTCTCCCTCCTCGAGCTGATACTCCGCCTCGACGCCACGCAGGAGCGCGTACTGCACCGTGGCCAGGGTCCGCGGGGACAGGTCGTCACCGCGGGGGCGGACAAGCAGCGCGTTCTTGTGGTCGCGGACGCAGGGCACGATGAGCTGCGGTACAGCGGTGGTCGGGGTCGCGGGACCGCTGTCTTCGTCCATGGTTGTCCAGCGGCCCGAGATGGGGTCGATCCAGAAGCCCAGCTCGGACTTGTTTGCCCGGCGCCGCAAACCCTTGTTGAGTCGGGTAATGCGGGCGCCGGGGCCGTAGGCCAGATCGACTACCGTGCCCTGCGCATCCTCCGCAGCACCCTCCCGCGCGTCGACGACTCCCTCGCGCACGGCCCACTGGAAGGTGGTCTGCAGGTCGAAGCCCTGGCGCTGCCGCTCCTCATCGTTGGCGGTGATGCGCTCGGCCGGGTAGGTGTCGACGTTCTCGATGCGGTAGACGTTGTTGACGACGGTCGCGTTGCCGAGCGGCGCGCGGCAGGCCTGGCACAGGGACACCTCATCGAAGTGCCCGGCGCCGCAGACGCTGCAGAGGCGGGCGACCTCCGTGGGCAGGCGCGTGTCGATGTCGGCCGCCCCGCGATGGCCAACGGAGAGCATGGCACGCACGACGCGGAACGCCCGACCCTCGTGGTACACGAGGCTGCGCGGGCCAAACTCCGACAGCGCCAAGAAGCGCGGGCGCTGCAGGTAGGTCTGCCGCCCGCCGCCATCCACGCGGGGGATGTAGGCCAGAAGCGGCAGCCGCGGGAAGTTATAGCCCGGGAGGAAGCCCTCCGTCGCCAGGTAGCGGTACGTATAGAAGTCGCCGGCGCTCTGGCTCTCGTCCCCCTGTTGAAGCAGTTCGAGCTGCTCGATGGCCTGAAGCCAGCGGCCCTTCGCCGCCCGCTTCTCCACTGCGGGCGCGGCGTGATCTCGCACCAACCGGTCGGCAGCGTCGCGCTGGTTCTCCGCGGCGCGGAACAGGTGGCGCCAGCGGTCGAAGGCGGACTCGAAGCGGGCGAGCGCCTCCTCGGCAACCGAGCGAGCGTAGGCATCACGACCGGTGTACCAGCGCGCGGTCTCGCGGGTTAGCTCGCCCTCGACCATCTCGAGCACGCGCGCCATGCGGGTGACGGCTTCGTCGGTCACCGTGCGCTTGCCCAGGGCTGCTCGCAGGTTCGCTCGCAGGGGGCGCGCCGGGTCGGCCAGCACCAGCAGCGCGGAGATCGAGGAGTCGATCGGCTGCTCCGTGCAGGCTAGCCACACTGCCTGGAGGTGGCTGTCGATGAGCTCCCGGTTGGCCAGGTCGAGCATGGGCGCGCGCACCTGCCCGTGGACCATGGCTTTGGGGTCGCGGAAGAAGTACTGGTCGTGCGGTCCCTGGGAAGACGCGTAGGTAAGCACGAGTGCGGCTTGGCCGCTGCGCCCGGCGCGACCGCTGCGCTGCGCATAGTTCGCCGGAGTCGGCGGCACGTTGCGCAGGTAAACGACGTTCATGTCGGAGATGTCGACGCCCAGCTCCATCGTCGGGGAGCAGAACAGCACCGGGAGGAAGCGGTCCGTCTCGCTCAGGGTCTGGAGCTTCTTTTCCCGCTCCATCTCCTTGAGCTCCGCCTGTTCTTTGACGCCGAAGCGGAAACGCTTCTCGCGGACCTCACGGCGCTTCTGCTCCACCTGCGCCGTGTGCTCGCGGGCCTCGAAGCCAAACAGCGGGTTGTCGCGGCTGGCCAGCATGGCGGCGAGGTTCTGGTAAAAGGCGGAGAAGAAATCGTTGTCGTGCTTGCGCTCTGTGCGTAGGGATGGGTCCCCGCGCCGGAACCGGATCGCGGCATCGCTCAGCTTCCACCCCGGCACGTCGAACGGGGTTGCTTCCTCGACGACTTGGCCGTAGAGCGTGGCGACCTCCAAGAGTGTGACAATGATCTGGTCGAGCTCAGCGGTCTTTACTTCGCGGATGGCGTCGGTCTGCCACAGCCGCGACGACTTGAGCTTCTTGCCAAGGCCACTGCGCGAGCTGCCGCGGACGATCAGGTCCTCGTCCCGGGCGTGCAGGTCACGGCGAGTGGGGGCCCGCACGATGAGCCAGCGCCCCTGTCGCGGCTTTTCATCCTTGGCGAAACCCCATGGCGCGCGCAGGAAGCTGCCAGAGCGCGTCGCCAGCTGCTCGACCAGGATCTGATCGAGGACTTGGCTGCGAATCGCCATCCAGGTCCGCAGGTGGTCGAACAGGACCTGGTACACCCGCTCACGCACCGCCGGTGTCGCCCGTGCAAGCAGCGGGGGGGCATCGGCAAAGCGGGCGTCGTCCTTCGCCAGCTCGTCGATACCCTCGTAGGTTACGGCCAAAAGGCCAAGCTGCTCCAGGTTGGGGTTCGTATAACGCCAGCCTCGCCGTTGGTCGAACCAGGCTCGGTAGGCCAGCACCTCGCGCAAGGTCTTCTCGGCCTCGAGGCGATGGACGCCGATGAGGTCTGGCTGGGCCAGCCACTCGGCACGAAGTTGGGGATCGGGACGGTGAAATCCCAGGGCGCGCTGCTGCGCGACGCCGAGCTGCTCGGTGCCCAAGCCCTCCTCGCCAGCGGCATCGAGGGCGCCGAGGAAGCCAGCGCGCACCAGGCTGACGAAGAGAAAGTCGTTGAAGTGCCCGGCCTGGAGCGCCGCGTCCTGGCGGTTGTCCGTAAATCCGAGGAGCTTGCGCGTATAGGCACTCAGACCCGAGCCCCCGCCGTGCATCCAGCGCAGCACGCTGCCAACCAGCACGGTGGTCGCGGAGCTTCTGCCCTCGGCGGACAGCGAGGCCAGGCGGGTGCGGTCGCGACCGGGACCGCTGTGGGTGTCGTCGCAGAACAGGCAAAAGCGGAACTTCCCGGGCAGGAACCAGGCCGGCGTGCCGCTGCCGACCCGACCGGTGGGCTCGACGCGCAGGTCCTGGGCCTTCGCCCGCCGGTACTCGCGCTTGAGTCGAGTGTCCCCGGCGGCGTCGTTGTCGCGCCAGGCCTCCGGGTACTCGGCAAGCGCGCCGGTAAAGGCGGCGTCCAGGTCGGGGGTGCGGATGGTTAGAAAGCCAACCTTCTCGCTGTCTGCGTCCTCGTCGCGCTCCCGGGCCTTCTCATTTTCCTTCTCCTCATCCGCAGTCGGCGGCGCGTCGTCGATGTCGCGAAACAGGACCCGGCGTTCGCCGTCCTCCTGGACGAGGCGCACCGGGTGGTACTCTTGGCCGCACTCGCGACAGAAGTGCGTGGCGTAGAGGCGGTGCTCAGGCGCGTCCGGGTGGAACTGCTGTCCTTCGACGGTGACCCGCCGCATACCGGGCAGCTCCAGGGTGGCGAAGGCGTGACCGGCGCCGGAGACGAACTGGTGTAACTTGAAGGCAAAGAAGCTCTGCTCGCGAGTCGAGGCGGGAACGCGATCGCACTCCCGCAGACTCGACACCAGGAGCAGGTCGCGCAGCGCCTTGGCGCAAGCGTCGCGGTCGCGGCCGGAGTCGGCGCTGAGCTTCTGGCAGGCGTCGGCCAGGGCCAGGGGTGGAGCGCGGTGCCAGGCGGGCATGTCATCGGTGGACTGCACCCCGAGACAGGTCTCGACCCAGATGGCGAGCGGGTGGACGCGCAGCTCGGAGTCGGAGAGGGTCTGCGGGACGCCGGCGTCGATGGCCGGGCCGAGAGCGGGCCGCACCGTCTCGCGCGTGCGCGTGGGGTCGGTAACCCGCTCCAGCGTCTCACCGATCACGCAGTCGGGCGAGATGTGGGTGGCGAAAATCTTAGCGGCGACGGCGGCGACCGCAACGGCGCGCTCCTCGGCAGAGCCGTCGCTCTTCATGGTGGCGGAGGTGCCGATGCACTGGACGTGACTGGACAGGCGTTCTCGGATGCGGCGAACGAGCAGCGCGACGTCCGCCCCTTGCCGGCCCCGGTAGGTGTGAAACTCGTCGAGCACGAGGAAGCGAAGGCCGGCGCAGTTGCCGATGACCTTGCGGTCGATCTCGTCCTGCCGCGTCATGAGCAGCTCGAGCATCATGAAGTTGGTGAGCAGGATATCTGGCGGGTCGTCGGCGATGCGCTTGCGCAGCTCGTCGCTCTCCTGCCCGGTGTAGCGCGCAAAAGTCACCGGGCGTCCGCCGGGGCGGTCGGGGAGGTACTTCGCCAGCTCCTCCAACTGGCTGTTGGCCAGGGCGTTCATCGGATAGATGACGATCGCCCGCGTGCGACGGGCGGCGGACAAGCGCTTCTCGGCCAGGACCGAGCTTACGATAGGGATGAAGAAGCAGAGCGACTTGCCGGAGCCGGTGCCGGTGGTGACAACGTAGCTCGTCCCGGTACCGGCCAGCGCGATGGCCTCTTCCTGGTGCTTGTAGAGCGACAGCGGGAAGATTGCCGCGCAGCCGGCGTCGAGTCCCCCAGCTGCGACAAGCTCGGCGACCGTAGTGGTCCGCTTGTAGCTGGGGTTAATCTGAATGAGCGGCTCGGGCCAGTAGCGCTTCTCGGCGTAGAGCGCGTCCACCTGCTGGCGGATATCGGTGGCGCGGATGGTGGTAAAGGAGGTGGCGAACTGCTCGTACTCGGCAATGACGGCGTCGCGGAGCGCGAAGACATCCATGTTGCGGGAGAGGGTCATGGGCGGGGCGTCCTCGTTGTGGCAATCCGAGCGAGCTTGAGCGAGCCGCCTTTTTCAGACTGGGGAGGAACCGGATTTCGGAGCTTCATGTTCGTGAGGGTCCTTGGCACCTGCCACGGGTACAGACGAATGAGAGACCTTGGGGCTAGCGCTTGAGGTCGTTCATAGCAAAACCTGGCCAGTAGGGAAACCCGAGAGTGGCAGAGCCACAGCCCGGCGAGTTCGCTCAGAAGCCGAAGACACTTCCAGCCCGTCAGCGCGCGCGCACTCCCGAGGTAGATATGGTGCTTGGGTAAGTGGTACGCAAGAGCCGGTCGTACCCAAGAGGGTCGCATCGACGCGGCTCCCAGATACAGGCAGGCGTCGAATGCTTGGCTGCAGGTCGACGCAATTGGCAAGTAGGATCAAGTAGGGGCAACAGCTTCGCCCCTACTTGGTTGGCGCTAGCAGCTCACGCAGAGCTGCTAGTATCAGTCTTGGCCGGCAGTGCAGCCTGAACAGCGGCAGCGCTCGCGTGGTAGTGCCAGCGAACGCCGACGTGATCCAGCGCCACCTCAGCAAGAGCGTACCTCTCCGGATACGCTCCTTTACCCGAGCGCAGCCACTCGACAGCGCAGTACAGGACAGGCCCGTCTCGGTGCATGCCGAGAACGCGCCACAGGGGCCAGCGCCCCGTAGAGAAGCGGTGGACCAGCTCGTGCGCTTGACGCTCGCCGGGCTGCTCCAGGTCGAGAACGGCAGCGACTCTGCGCGGCCTGCACGACGAAAAATTGGGACGATGGCGAACAACTGGCGCACTTGTGCTACGGACGGAACACGGCATAGGATCCTCTGCGTACAATCGAACACCTGCCGCGCCCCTGGTGCTGGCGGCCCCCCTTGTCAAATGCCCTTTTGTTCCGACTATGAGTCAACGGCAGCGGCGGACGTGTCGATCGAGCGGTGAGGGGCTCGGGTGGAGGAGTTGGTCCCGGTGGGGGACGTCGCAGCACAGTCGGTGTAAACCCGCAAACCCTTGTAAGTATTTGACTGCGAGCGGATACTCGCGCTTTGCTCCGGCTGACCAAGGGCGAGTACACATGGATCTCGACGTTCTCGAAACGAAGTACCGCACCGCGATCGACGGGCTCCCTCCACCGCAGGGAACCGGGAACCTCCGCGACTACCTCGTCAGGCGTACGCTCGAAAGCCGCCTCGAACGCGTCGTTCGCATTCGAAAAGCTCTCGCCGTCGAGAAGTTCGATCTCGTCTTCATCGGGAAGGTTGGAACGGGGAAGACGACGGCCATCTGCAGCCTCTTCGGTCTGCTCGGAGACTTCGAGCGCGGAAAGGCGCCAAAGACGAAGACCAAGACCGAGCCGCTTCTTTCGACGGGCAGCGGGCGAAGCACGATCTGCGAGGTCGAGATCGTGCGCGACGTCCAGACGGCGGTTGAAGTTGAACCGTTGAACGAGCAGGAGATGCATGCGCTCCTTGAGGACTTCCGGGACTCTGTCTTCGCGCGCCTCAACCCGGAGAAGTTCGAGCGCCCCACCGATGGTCTACCCGCCGAGGTCGAGCGCGCGATCCGAAACGTCGTGTCCTTGAGCGAAGTAGAGCGCGACGGCAAGCGTGTCGATCCCGCTCTTGAGCGAGCAAAGGAGGCCGGAGACGGCGCAGCCTTCCTCGAAGCGCTGGTTGCCGCTGCCAATCTTCCGGCTCGGACGAATACTCGCGTGGTCTTCGAGTCGGGCAGTGAGCACGAGTGGCTCCTTGAAACGTTCAAGGCGCTCAACGTTGGCAAGAAGCCGGGCTTCGCGATCCCGAAGCGCATACGGATTGTGCTCGGACCTACGTTCACGACCGACGATCAGCAGCCGAGCCTCGTCGGTCGCGTGCTCGACACCAAGGGGCTCGACGAGATTCTGATTCGCACCGACATCGACCAGTACATCGAGCGCCAGGACACGCTTTGCCTGTTCACCTCCGGCTTCGCGGGCGCGCCCGACGGCGAAGTGCTCAGCTACATCGACCGGCATATCCAAGACCGTACTTCTGGTTTCGATCGGCGCTGCATTCTCTTGGTTCTCCCCCGTAACGGTGAAGCAGCGCAGGTTCTCGGCGCCGATGGCAGCGCGGTGGACGACGAACAGGCCGGCGAGGCGATCAAGGCGACGCAAGCGCTAGCTGCCTTCCAGAACAAGGGGCTTCCGTTCTGGCGCGACAACGTCGTCTTCTACGACGCGCGACGAGGATTCGCAAGCGACCGCCTTACGGACAAGGAATCCGCGAGAGACGCGCGCGGCGATTTCTTTCAGGGCATCTCTGGTGTCGTTGACGCTCGCAAGAACCATCTTGAGAGCACGGCGAAGTCCCTCGATGAGGAACTCGCCAAGCTGCTTGGTGGAAGCTCGGTCCTTCAGGAAGCGGATGCCAAGATCGTCGCGGAGGCACAGGCCCTCCTGAAGCAGAGCGCGATCAGCGTGAACGCCAACGACTTCATCTTCAGCCTGATGACCTACCTCCGCGCGAAGCGGCGAGCCATCCAGTTCCACGCGCTCAACCGACGGTTCGGCGTGCATAACGAGACGAGCCTCTTCGAGATTGCGCGTGCCCGTGGGCAGGAACTCGTGCGCGGCGCCACCCAACAGGAGTTCAAGCGGGTTTCGGACAACCTGGACCAGCTCTCGGAGCGTGCCTCTGACGACGTGTCACCGTTTCTCGCGGAACTTCAAGAGCAGCTCCAGCTTCACTACGAAGCGTATGTGAAGACTGTGGCCGCGGCCGTGAAGGAGATCGTCGAGGAGCTGCTGGAGCCTCTCGACGAAACCAACGAGTTTTGGCAGGCGGCGATTGGAGAATGGGGCAAAGGGCCTGGCTACTGGGACCGCGTCTCCAACGACTACGAGCAGGGCCTGGATGGCGTCGCCGACAAGATCGGCGACGTCGCTGTCGCGCGGTGGAAGACCGAAGTCACCGATTCTCTTAGCCGCTTCCTGTCGGAAGACTGACTCAGCTTCCCGTGACGATCAGCGACGAGTTTCCCACTTGGAGCGCCCGGGTCGTAGAGGTCCAACGAGGGTATCAAACGCTTCTTCGGTGTCCCGTCCGGGGTCGGGGCTTCAACGACGCCCCCGAAGAACGAATCCGCCAAGGGTTGCTGCACTTCTTCGTCGAGTTGGAGAAGGAGGTTCCGTTCGTCTTGGGCGCGGAACGCCAGCGCCATGACATCGACCTGCGTTGGCCCACGAGCGACGATTTTCGGCCGGCATCGGCGCCGCTTCTGATCGTGGAGACGAAGGTCGATTGGGTCGCGGGGGTTGCCACGAATCAACAGCTGGCACGGTACCTCCGCGAGACCAAGGCTGACTGCGGAATCGTCTTCACGGGTCGGCGCCTGTGGCAGCTCGACATCACTACTGACGGTTTCCAGACCGCAGAGATGACGTCGCTGAGCGAGCTGGCGGACCTTGTGCGGGGAAGAGCAGCTGACGACCCGCTTGCTGCGGAGCGGCTGGACTTTGAGGCTGCCCGTGCGGGCGATCTGAGCGCGTTGGTGAGGCTCGTCTCCCGTTTCCGCTTCGCGACGTTTGTCATCGACATCGGCGGTCGGGAGATCCGCTGCCGTGATCTGCGGTTCAGCGGGGACGCCATCGAGTTCCGCGCCGCTGACTACTACGCGCGGCAACGTACGCGGGTATCGCGAACGGAGGTTTCGCGGCTCGTCAGCGTCGAGGCGTAGCGCCAGCTCAGATCGCGTCCCCTGTAGCGTCCCCGCGACGGCTTTGCCTCCACGGAGGCTTGCTGCCGTGGCCACGCTGCCCGAGTCCGTCGACTACACCGACAAGGATTTCGACGCCCTTCGGGCGCGGCTGATCGCGCTCGTGAAGAGCGTCTTCCCGGACTGGACGGACTTCGACGTCGCGAGCTTCGGGAACCTGCTGGTCGAGCTCTACGCCTTCGTCGGCGACGTGCTCACCTTCTACCAGGACAACCTCGCGCGCGAGTCGCGCCTCGTGACCGCCACGCAGCGCAAGAGCGTGATGGCCCTCGCGAAGATGCTCGGCTACCGGCTGCAGGGCGCGCAGGCCGCGACCGCCGACGTCCTCGTGCAGCTCGTGCGCCCTCCGGCCGCGAGCGTCACCATCCCGGCCGGCACCGTGCTGCGCACGCAGGACAGAAGGGATGGCCTTAAAGTCTTCGTCGATGGGCGGCGGGCGTCGTCGCGAGAATGGTAGAGCTCCTTGAGCAGTTCGACCGCAAGCGGGCTATCTGTACCGATGATGATGCGGTCTGGTTGCATGCAGTCCTTAATTGCGTCGCCCTCCTTTAAGAACTCAGGGCTGGAAACGACGAGGAAAGGAATCTGTACGCTGCGAGCGCTGAGCTCTTCGGCAATAAGACGCTTGATGCGATCAGCGGTGCCAACGGGAACGGTCGACTTGCTCACGATGACAGCATCGCCCTGAAGATGCAGGCCAAGGCTGCGCGCGACCGCCAACACATGCGACAGGTCTGCACTTCCGTCATTGGATGGCGGTGTGCCGACTGCGATGAAGAAGATCCGTCCATGGGCGATAGCGCGCTTCTCATCGGTGATGAATCGAAGCCGGCCAGCAGTGTGGTTTCTTTCGACGAGCTCAAGGAGGCCAGGTTCAAAAAATGGAACTTCGCCGCTGTTCAGCTGAGCAACTCTGTCGGCTGCAATATCGACGCAGACAACATCGTTCCCAACTTCGGCAAGGCAGGCTCCTGTCACGAGGCCGACATAGCCAGTTCCAAACACCGTGATTTGCATTGGTACCGGCTGGCGTGACGGCTGTTGCATCAGCTGGGTCATCATTCCCATGGTGCCAGCCATGAGGACGTGAATCAGTAGGTATTTTTCTGATCAAAAATCCCTAAACACACCACTAACTTAGTTGTCGCGGGAAGCCTGGCCACATGCCCGAGCGGATGTGGGATGGAATGACCTAGCTGGCCTGCAACGGCAAGTGTGGTGCTCAAAACCACGCAAACGGTGAGACTGATCAACTTGAATCCCGGTCAAAAGCAGGCTCGTGCGATCTCCTGCGCACATGCATCCACCGGTCGGCCTACAGATGACAGCGGGTGCAGCACTGGCACCGCGAGGGGCGTACTCGCAGATGTGCGAAGCCGCGGATGATGGTGACAGGAACATCATTTCTGCATACGAGGACCTGCAAAAGTAAATCACCAACCAGTTAGCCTCCTTGCTCCAGTCTCTGCCCAGCTTCGGCACGATTCACTGTTCCGAACCGCCCGGAACTACGGAAAACGCTTTTACTAGCTGCTCGCAGATACCTCCCTTCAGAGCCAGGGACATCGTACAAGAGCGGACTCTTCGCACGCATTCAACACCAGAAGCCAAGGCAGCAACCGACTCCCGCTCCGAAGTGTGAACAGAATGTCGTGCAGCATGTTCGCTGCTCAGAACCTCCTCCTCCCTGCCGTGATCCTCGGCGGATTGAACTTGGTTACCGGGTCGGACATATACTACCGTGGGTCGAGCTCCAGTGACATGGACGGACGCTTGGGGCGCTTGCCGCAAAACTCACACCCACCATCGCCGCACTTTGTATCGAGCCAGCGGTCACAGCGCGGACAGAACTCCGCATCGTAGGAGTACAGAAAGTCCGCCAGCTCTCCGCATGAGCAGCGGCGCTCTCGCGCTGGTGATTCGCTGCGTGGTGGCTTGAGTTTCTGCGAAGGACTGCGGTTATGACCCATCGCGTACCTTCGCAGAGCTTCGCGTCAATGATGCTAGCGGAGGGCGCAGGTCTGCGACCGTGAGCGTGTCGCTGCAATGCGCTGGAACGCCGCCAGGCTGCTGACTGCTCACGTTCGAACAGCTCATCAAGCAGCGCTGCGGGTCGCGCTGGCGCCCACACAAACGACAACAACACGTGCGGTCGCATACCAACGCATGCCCTTACGCGCTGCACCTCCAAGGCTGATGGCTTGCACATTGTCCTCCCAAGAACCAGCACAGCGGCGAGCGAAAGTTTTCCTCGCGCGTTCCTCTGTAGCATCGATTCCCCCTCCCTTTACTGCGGGTAGGCGAGCGATCACACATCAGTAGCCATGCAGCCTACGCCGAAACCCAGTCACATGTACTTCCTCTAGGTCGCGGCTTGAACGTGCGGTCCCCATCGAGTAGTACAGCAGTTTGTCTGTGTGCACGCTTGCGATGGTGAGGCGCGAACCGTCGATTGGTTTGACATGCCGGTCCCTGTAGACCTCTGCGTAAATACCGGCGACCTTCGATCCGGTCCACGCGGAAGCGCCGCATCTGACCCCAGTGACAGCGGCGCAAGGAGCAGATTCTGTGCGTGCTCCGAACGTGCTTGCGTGCGATCCCACCACCGCTGCCAGCGATGAGGATCCCGGCAGTACCTGGCGCGTGGCGCGCCAGCGATCGACCTGTTGCAGACCGGACAGAGTGCTTCCCCCTTGCTTCAGAAATCTAGGGTACAGATCGCTTACCGGCAAATCAAAATCTATGCGACCGCTTCAATTATCTGCCGATATCAACCACACAGGAATACCACCCCTACATTGGACCATAGTCTATGCAATGGCTGTGCCTTCGTTGTGAATCCTTGTCCAAGCGTTTGTGTGCAAACGGTCAGATGCGTTTGCGCACAAACGGACATT
>Ga0209097_10001392_pt1 | contig 20702 bp, 22 predicted proteins | sample AD_UKC052_MetaG_FD_184419 | JGI IMG/M metagenome (GOLD analysis project Ga0209097, IMG submission 184419) | Active sludge microbial communities of municipal wastewater-treating anaerobic digesters from USA - AD_UKC052_MetaG (SPAdes) (version 2) | ecosystem: Engineered > Bioreactor > Anaerobic >... | reverse complement strand
CAGCACCATTTGGCCCTAAAAAGCCCAGCACTTGCCCTTTGCTAAGGGTAAAACTCACGTTGCTAACGGCTTCGCGACCACCGTATAGTCGGGTAAGTTCGGTTGCTTCTACTGTAATATTATTCATTTAAGAACTAAAAACCTAGTTTACAAATGTCAAATTGGTGCATCTATCATTAATAAAAGTCAGTTCGGTTTTTTTAAAAGTATCTTTTGAGTTATACAACACAAGGTTTGGGTAATACCACATTTCAATCACATCTTGCTTTTCACCGCTAGCAGGTACGGCTTTGCCAACATAACTCTCAGAATTACTGGGTTTTGTTGGGCTTTGCTTTTTCATCGGCTGACCTAGCTTTTGCAAAACAAACTGCTTATCTTTACCTTTAAATGCTTGAATGAACTCCATTTCTTTGTAGATTTTTTTGGCCTCAGCTTTCGCTTCAATTGAGCTTGTGAAAGAAAAGATTGTTAACAATGAAGTAAAATAAATAGCCGTTGAGATTCGAAGCAATTGAATGGATTTTTTCATGTTATTTCCTTAAGTGATGAGTGAGCTGAGTTTAATTTTTACTATGTGTAACACCAAACTGAATTGCAAGATGCACTAAGTTGGCTGTTGTAGAGACATCTAATTTTTGTCGAATAGAAGTTTGGATATTAGCCGCTGTTTTATAACTAATGTTAAGACTCTCAGAAATCATAGTTAAAGAATGACCAGCTGCAATTTGCCTAAACACCTCAAATTCACGAGGTGATAATTTCTCTAATGGTTTGTTCTTCTCATTGATTAAGTCCATAGCAAGATGTTGAGCTAGCTTTTGCCCAATAAACTTCCCACCCTTAATTACCTTGTCAACAGCTTCCAAAAGAATGTTGATGTCATCCGTTTTAACCACAAAACCTTTTGCTCCAGCCTGAAGGGCACGCATAGCGTAAATGTTATCTTCATGCATACTATAGACGAGAATTTTGGCATCTTTGTTTCTAACAAGAATTCGCTGCAAAGACTCAAGCCCACCCATCCCAGGCATATCTAAATCCATCAAGGTTAGAGTTGGTCGGTGTTCTTGCCATAATATAATTGCAGATTCACCACTTACGGCTTCTGCTGCGATACGGTAACCCCATTGAGTAAGAAGGCTTTTTAAGCCTTGCCTAACTACTACGTGGTCATCAACCAATAATATGGTTTTTTCCATGTTGATTGCCTAAAAATTTAACTCATTGATTTTTATAAATACGAACTCATATATTTGATGGGTATCTTTGCACATACCACTAGGCCAGTTGGACTATTGTTGCGTAATAAATATTCGCCATTGACTGCGCTAATACGCTCGCGCATACCAATCATACCCATCCCAATGGATGTTGCTACTTGTGTATCAAACCCCTTACCATCATCCTTTATCTCAATGCATAAATGCTTAACATCACTAGATAGATTTTTTTTAACTATATCTAGTGAAATTTCAACTTGATTTGCTTGTGCATGTTTAGCAATATTGGTAAGCGCTTCTTGTAAAAAGCGGTATATAGTTACACTAATTAACTCAATAAAATCCTCATCTTTTTCTAATGTCTGGTCTGAGAAAAATCGAACCGATTCGTTAATAGAAAGAATTACATTTATGTTTGGTTGTCTTTCTAGCCATTCCTGTACCATCAATTGAATTCCGTCAATACAGTTTTTGCTGTTCGTAGGTGCTGGACGCAAGCGACGCATCAGTGACTTAGCCATATTCTGTATATGACCAGCATTTGAAAGTATTCGCCTAGCTGGGTGGCTATCAGCATCACCGTCGTTAGTTAAAGAAGATGCATCCAACCTGATTGCCAATAAATACTGACCAATATCATCATGTAAATCTCGCGCTAGCTCTAAACGTTCAAACTCTTGTACTTTAAGAATATGCTGTGTTAACGATCTGTTTTCTATTAATAGTCGTGTACTTTTTTCCTCGGCAATAAGTCTTAATTCTGCTTCCTTTTTTTGTTCTATTACCCTGCGCCACGCAAACCAAGCTAAAGCCATAGCTATAAACAGTAACAAGAACGGAATTTCATCCAATTGAAATTTTTCATACTTACTTAGCTTTTCGGTCAGTAGTTCAGCCAAATTAATTTGTAAAGTGATAAAAAAAGCTAATAAGACAAATATCAGCGCTTTGACCACATCTTTGTGACTAACTTTAATTTGCTGCCAATAATTGGATATTTTCATAAAGCAAAGATTATTCTTCAAAACCCTATATTAGAGAAGGTGAAAGATTCCCGACATCAAGGAAATAGCCACAATACTTATAACTGAAATGTAACTAGAGGGAATAACTGCATTACACATCGGGAATCTTTCATCTTAAGTTGATTGCTGCAAAAGCGCATAGTTCGTTACGCCAAATTTTTGAGTAGAAATGGCTAATAGTGAAGTTTAACCAATCAACGGGAGACGAATATGAAACGCAATGTATCTAACGTTAAAGTTAGTGCTGCAATCGGCGGTTTGTTCATGCTTGCGGCAGCAGGTGCTGCTTTTGCAGATGCAGACTTAGATAAACGTGTGCAAGATCCAAATCAATGGGCTTTGCAAACTGGTAACTATTATGGTCAACATAATAGTCAATTATCACAAATCAACAAAGGTAATGTTAAAAATGTAAAAGCCGCTTGGTCATTTTCTACCGGCGTATTGCATGGTCATGAAGGTGCACCTTTGGTGATTGGTGACATGATGTACATTCACTCAGCATTTCCTAACAATACTTATGCTGTGAACTTAAATGACCCTAACAAAATTGTTTGGTCACATAAACCAAAACAAGATGCTTCAACAAAAGCAGTGATGTGTTGCGATATTGTTGACCGCGGTGTGGCTTATGGTGCTGGTCAAATTGTTAAAAAACAAGCGGATGGTCATTTGCTTGCTTTAGATGCAAAAACTGGTGCAGTGAACTGGAAAGTAGAATTGTGCGACCCTAAAGTTGGGATGACTTTCACACAAGCACCATACGTAGTAAAGGATACAGTGCTAATCGGCTGTTCAGGTGCTGAATTGGGTGTTCGTGGTGCTGTAAACGCAGTTGACCTTAAAACAGGTGCTTTAAAATGGCGCGCTTATGCAACAGGTCCTGACGAAGAAATACGTTTACAAAAGAACTTTAACTCTGCTAACCCACATTATGGCCAGTTTGGTTTAGGTACTAAAACTTGGGAAGGCGATGCTTGGAAAATCGGCGGCGGTACTAACTGGGGTTGGTATGCTTATGATCCTAAACTAAACTTGTTCTACTACGGTTCTGGTAACCCAGCACCTTGGAACGAAACCATGCGCCCAGGCGACAACAAATGGACAATGACCATTTGGGGTCGTGATGTTGATACGGGCGAAGCTAAATGGGGCTACCAAAAAACGCCACACGATGAGTGGGACTTTGCTGGTGTAAACCAAATGATGCTAACTGACCAACCAGTCAACGGCAAAATGACACCATTGCTTACTCACCTTGACCGTAACGGCATTATGTACACATTAAACCGAGATACTGGCGCATTGGTCTTAGCTGATAAAGTGGACCCAGCAGTGAATGTGTTCAAAAAAGTGGATTTAAAAACTGGCTTACCAGTACGCGATCCAGAATTTAATACGCGCATGGATCACAAAGGTACTAATATTTGTCCATCAGCGATGGGCTTCCACAACCAAGGTGTTGACTCATACGACCCTGAATCACGTACATTGTATGCTGGCTTAAACCACATCTGTATGGATTGGGAACCGTTCATGTTGCCATACAAGGCTGGTCAATTCTTCGTGGGTGCAACACTTGCGATGTATCCCGGCCCAAGTGGTCCAACAAAAACAGAAATGGGTACAATCCGCGCATTTGACACTGTCACAGGTAAAGTGAAATGGTCTAAATGGGAGAAATTTGCTGCTTGGGGTGGTACTTTATACACCAAAGGTGGCTTGGTTTGGTACGCAACTTTAGATGGTCAATTGAAAGCTTTGAATAAAGACAACGGTCAAGAGTTGTGGAAATTCAAAATGCCTTCAGGTGGTATTGGGTCTCCAATGACTTACTCATTTAAAGGCAAACAATACGTTGGAAGTATGTACGGTGTTGGCGGTTGGCCTGGTGTTGGTCTAGTGTTTGATTTGACTGACCCAAGTGCTGGTTTAGGTGCGGTAGGTGCATTTAAAGAGCTACAACACTACACCAACATGGGTGGAGGTTTAATGGTGTTCAGCCTTTAATTAGCAATTCAGTAGTAAAAAAGTAGAACGTGTCAACTAGGTTGCTGGGGGAGTGATTCCCCAGCCATTTAGTGAGGTTTTTGTATATTCAAATGGGTGAATAAGTTGTGTAATCAATAGTTTTCCTATTTGAATGTGCAGTGATAGCACAATAAGGGAAGTAACCGTTTTAGGAGCGTTTTGTAGCATGAAAAAAAGTATATTTTTACAGTCAGCTTTAAAAGCTTTAGTGATTGGCGCGTTCAGTATATCTGCTGTGCAAGTGCAGGCAGCAGATTTAAATATATGTGCAGGTGAAAATGAAATGCCTTATTCCAACCTTAAAAAAGAAGGGTTTGAAAACGAAATTGCAGAAATTATCGGTAAAGCGCTCAATAGAAAAGTGAATTTTGTATTTTGGAAAGACCCTCGTTTGGTGGAGCGTGATTATCTTAATAAGGGGAAGTGTGATGTGATGATGGGCGTAGATAAATTTGATCATCCAGATCCACGCATGAGAATTAGTAGCATGATTAAAACTGATGCATATTACAAGTCGGCTTATGTATTTATTACACGTGAAGACCGTGAGATTGATATTTCATCTTGGAATGATGCATTAATAAAAGAGCGCAACTTTCGTATTGGCATGATGCACGACAGTCCTGGCAAGGTGATGTTACTTCAGTTAGACCGTTTTGAAGATATGTTTGATTATTTTGCAGAAAAACAAAAATATCAATCTACTCGCAATCGCGCTTTACGCGTTGAGCCTCAAGAAATTGTGAACGATGTTGCCACTAAGCATATTCACGCCGCAAATTTGTGGGGTCCAGATGCAGGGCGCTATGTTAAAGCATCAAAGGTGCCGCTAAAAATGCAAGTGATTAAAGATGATGCGATTAAATCTAATGGTGAAAAAGTGCCAATGCATTATGAAATCGCCATGGGTTTACGTAAAGATGATACCGCATTACTGCAAGATTTAAACCGAGCTATTAAAGAAAAGCAATCGGACATTGAAGCAGTGTTAAAGCGCGAAGGTATTCCATTGCTGCCAATTTCAGGTACTTAATACTCTCACTATATCAAGGAGCGAAAGTTGTATAAATTGATTAAACCTAGTCACACATCAGCACTAATGGCTACTATTTTGGCTACATTTTTAACGGCATGTCAGGCGTCGCAACAAGCTGATAAAACAACGGCAATTACAGAACCCGTTAGCAAAAATGTTCAAGTGGCTAATGCAGATGTGCAAACCCCTGCAAAAGCGGCAACTACTGACATTGTAGTGGATGACGGCCCAGACTTAGAGTTTCGCGGCACCATTTCAGGCGATTTGCTAGATTTTAAAGATGGTAAAGGTGACGACACTCCAGCCGTAAAACAATTTAAAAAGACTGGTAAAAATCCCTATAACGGTAATGAATCGGTAATTAAAAATGGCTACACCATTTTCTCAACGGCATGCTCTGGCTGCCATGGTCATTTGGCTGAAGGTAAACTGGGTCCTGCGCTAGCAGATAGTTATTGGACATATCCTGGAAACAAAAAAGATAAAGGTCTCTTTGAAACTATTTATGCTGGTGGACAAGGCATGATGGGACCACAAAAAGGCTTGCTTGCGCAAGATGAAATTTTACAAGTCATGAGTTGGATACGTAGCTTGCAAAATAAGGATGCAAAACCTGCAGCACATTAGTTTTTATGTATTCTGCTTGGTGGCTAACTGGTGGCTATCATGCAGATAAAGCAATATCACCAGCAACCATATCACAAGGAGTTTTTAATGAAACGTATTTTGACATTAGTGGCAATCGCAGGCGCAATGGTTGCATCTAGCACTGCATTTGCCTATGACGGACAAAATTGTAAAGAAGCAGGTAATTGCTGGGAAGCTAAACCTGGCTATCCTGAAAAAATTGCAGGCTCTAAATATGACCCAAAACATGACCCGAAAGAAGTTGGTAAGCAACAAGCTTCTATCGCCGCTATGGACGCTCGCAATGCTAAACGTATAGCAAACGCTAAAGCCACTGGTAAATTTGATTACGATGTAGCAGGTGAGTAATTAAATTTAACTTAAAAGCCGATGTTGTAAAGCATCGGCTTTTCTAGCTTGATTTCACCAGTATTTGCACATGTTTATAGAGTGCGTTTGCTGATGAAATCTAGTTTTACTTGTATGGAATCCTGCATGGCAAATAATATCAATCTAAATGAGTGGCGTGAACGTGCTATTGCTTTTGAAAATGCACTCAATAGTGTGGTTCTTGGCTTAAATGAGCAAGTGCGTTCACTCACAATCGCTATTTTTTCACGTGGCCATGTATTGTTAGAAGGTGATGTGGGAGTTGGTAAAACCACGCTATTACGTGCGGCCGCACGGTTATTAGGTGGAGAGTATCAGCGTATTGAAGGCGCGATTGATTTGATGCCAAGTGATTTTTTATACCATGCGTATCTTGATCAGCAAGGGCAGCCTGCGGTCGCACCTGGTCCATTATTACAGCATGAAGAAACCTTAGCTGTATTCTTTTTTAATGAAATTAACCGCGCCCGCCCGCAAGCGCATAGTTTGCTTTTGCGCTTAATGGCTGAACGCAGCGTGAATGCGTTTAATCGAGAATATCATTTTCCACACCTTACCGTTTTTGCTGATAGAAACCGCCTAGAGCGCGAAGAAACCTTTGAATTACCTGCAGCAGCGCGTGATCGCTTCTTTATGGAAATCTCGATCGATGCGCCAAATGACCGCGATTTACAACGTGATTTAATGTTTAACCAACGTTTTCACAACGTGGATGCGTTGATTGATACCTTACCCGCAGGGCTAGTTCAATATACTGAGCTTAATGCAGTCGCTGAAGCAGTTCAAGCCAGTGTTCGGGCTGAATTGCCGCTACAAGATTACGCTGTCAATTTATGGCGTGCTTTACGTAAACCTGATGACATTGGTGTGCAGTTTGATGATGTAGATACCTCTAAGCTGGTGGCAGGCGGTGCAAGCCCACGTGGCATGGCAATGTTGATGCGTGCCGCACGTTGCCGTGCATGGCTTGAAATGCGCGATTATTTAACGCCTGATGATATTCGCGTCGTGTTTCACGATACGGTATCACACCGCGTATTTTTCACACCTTCGTATGAATTGCGCCGCGAAACTTTAGCACCAAGATTGTTAAACAATGTACTTGAGAAGGTTTCTGCGCCTTGAGAATAAAAACCGAGCGTATTTTAGTTGCTAGGGTGTGCAAGGTAACCCATTTTGCACATCCAACGCTGGCTTATAGGCATTTGCAATGAATTCAACTCCACAAGAGTTTTATTACCATCTAGGTTGGCGTGCGCGTAGTGCGCAACCTGGCCCACACTCAACACGCACTTCTGGCGGCAATGCTGACTTTCAAAGCTACGTGCCGTTTATGGAAAACCCTAACCCAAGGCGCATAGATATAAGAGCGACTGCGCGCACGGTGCCGCGTCAATTGATGTCACGCGCCTACCACGAGCGGGGGTCGATTGCTGTCTATGCGCTAGTTGATTTATCGGCTTCTATGCGCTTTGCGGGCAATGCTAACAAACTTGATTTAGTGGCAGATATTGTGGCATCGGCTGCTTGGTCTGCGGTTCGCAGTGGTGATTTGTTTGGTTTGGTCGCTTGTGACCACAGGGTAAGATTAGATTTATTTGAACCGCCAAGTCGCCGAATTGGCTTAGCTGATGAACTTCGCAAAAAGCTATTGGCAGATCAAACGATCAATCAGCAATCGGATGCCTCCGCACTCCCTCTTGCCGCGCAACAATTACGTCAAAAACGCTCACTCGTTTTTTTGATTTCTGACTTTCACTTGCCTGCTGCGCTTTTGACTAAAACTTTAGCGGCACTTGCTGCGCATGATGTTGTACCGCTGGTGCTTTGGGATACTGCGGAATATCAGAGCATTCCCACATGGGGCTGGGCAAGGGTGCGCGATATGGAAAACGGTGCTTATCGTTCAATGTTCTTACGCCCAAGTTTGGTGAAGCAAATTCAAGCCACTTATCTAAAGCGTCGGCAAAATATGATGACTGAATGTTTACAAGCAGGCACACGAGCTCCTTTTTTTATAGAAGATACGTTTAATGCTGAACGATTAACACGCCATTTATTGGAAATGCGTTGATGAAATTACTCCATTTTTTAAGCGTGTTGTTGGTATGCAGTGTAATGAGTTTGCAAGTGGTTGCGGCGGATAGCCAAGCCATTGCATTAGCAAAAATTGTAAGCGTGCAAATGCAAGAAATAGGCTATCAAGTAGGTGATGTTGCACAGCAAACCATAACCATAAGCACACCTAATGGCTATGTTATAGATGAAGCTTCGCTACCCAACATTGGCAAAAGTGCTCGTAGCATTGAGTTGCGCAATGCGCAGTGGTCGTCACAAAATGTTAGTGATGAAACGGTGCATACGCTTATTTTAGATTGGCAAATTTTTCGTGTCATGCAAGAAACTCGCGCTTATCCATTAAAGCCTTTGATTTTGCAGTTCATCATGAATAATAAAAAGATTGCTGTGTACGTAAAGCCAAATCAAATGTTCGTGGCCTCCATATTACCCACCTCAATGAAAAAAGCCTCAACTGAAATAAATGACGCACAATTTAACCCAAAATCGGACGTGTTACCAAAAGCCCGCGATACGCAAACACTGATTAAAACACTCATCATGGCTGTATTAGGTTTTTTCCTCTCAAGCCTATATTTTGCTTGGCGATTTGACTGGCTACCTGCAAAACTAACCGCCCTATTTTCTGCGCCACTTCCATTTAGAAGTGCCTATCGTAATATCCAAGCTTTACAAAAAACATCTGACACCTCATCGAAATTGAATGAAGCCATGCTTGCATTGCGAAGTGCCTGTGATGCTACAGCAGGCACTGCATTAAGCGCTGAAAGAGTTGCTTTGATGTTTAAGTCTAATGCGCAGTTTGCCACCAAGCGTACTGAGATTGAGAAATTTTACAATGTATCTGAACGTGCCTTCTTTGCTGGAGATATTGGCAATATAAACATTCAACAACTCAAGCAATTATGCCGTGACTTAATGTTAATAGAAGCCAAATAAGGGCTAATGCATGATGGAATTATTAAGCAATTTTTTTCAAAACTTAGGCAACGAAAATTTAGGTTTGGCTACACCCGCTTTTTTGCTATTCCTACCGCTGGCCTTGTTTCCACTACTGTTGCGGGGACATTCTTCTTTTTCTTATCCGTCGATAGCTATCCTGCCATTAGATACTCTCTCTATATGGTTGGAGCGGTGTTGGCGAGTATTGGGCGCGTTAACAATTGGTTTTGTTGCGCTAGGCTTAGCAGGGTTTTACTGGAGCGGCGACTCAATAGAACGTATTGGACGAGGCGCACACATTATGTTGGTACTAGACCGCAGCGCCAGCATGAATGATAACTTTGCAGATAAGACACTTCAAAACTCATCAAAAATTGAAGTGGCAAGGCGCGTTTTACAAACTTTTGTGAGCAAAAGCCGTGAAGATTTAATCGGCATGGTCACTTTTAGCACGTCACCTATCTTAGCCGCCCCTTTAGGTGGGGATAAAGAAGCAGTACTATCTGCCTTAAAAGCCACAGAGGCAGGCGGCATGGGCTTTACAGCGGTAGCGCGTGGCTTAGGGTTGGCACTTGATTTTTATGAAGGCAAACCTGTGACAGGCGCACGAGTGGTGGTGTTGGTGTCCGACGGTGGGGCGCATTTGGAAAGCAAAACACAGGATATGTTACGTAATATGTTCAAGCGGCAAGGGGCATCACTCTATTGGATATTTTTACGTTCAGCCAATAGTCCAGGCTTATCAAAGCCAGAAGAAGAAGGTCACGACGACGCCTATCCAGAATATCATTTGCATCGGTTTTTTGGAAGCATGGGCGTGCCTTATAAAGCTTATGAGGCAGAAAACCCTCTGGCGGTTGAGCAGGCGGTGGCTGATATTGCCCGCTTAAAAAATCAAGCTGTGCGTTATAAAGAGGCTGCACCACGGCGTGATTTATCGGCCATATTTTATTGGCTAGCTTTTATATGCGCATGTGGCCTGCTGGCTTTTCACTTGACGGAGGTTAAGCAATGGCGCACCGCTTAAAATATTTGGCACTAAAATGGTTGCCTTGGATGATTTTGCTATGGATAGCTTCTTTAACTATCCTTGTTTGGAGTGGCTATACGCTCATACAAGCCAATACTTACAATAAAAATCTTAGTCATCAAAAACTACAAAACAATGCTGCGCCTGATGCGGTTTTTGCTGATGCAAGCTATTGGGTGAAGCACAAAGACACTGAAAAAGCATTAAAGCTATACGCGCTGGCTACATCAAGCAAAGATATAAACATTCGTAAAGTAGCGCACTACAATATGGCAAATGTTTACTTACGCCAGGCGAATCAGACTCTTAGCGATAAAGGCTTGGAAGAATGGGATAAAGTGACGCCTTTATTAGCCATCGCTAAAGAAAGTTATCGTGAGGCATTACGGCTTGACCCGCATTGGATGGAAGCTAAATATAACTATGAACTCGTTTTGAGATTAGCCCCGATTATAGAAAGTAGCAAAAGCAGTCGGCAAGAAGAGAATGATGAAGAAATCACCCAAGAAACGCCTCCTGAAGGCTGGCCTGCTATACCTGGGTTTCCACGTGGAATGCCCTAATGCACATTGGACAAAAAATTAAACATCTCGATTGTCGAGGTCGCTTAATGTTGGCAGCTATTGTGTTGCTAGCCATTTGCTTACTTAAGCCACAGGCGAGCTTGCCAAAACGCGTGTTTGATTGGTTTGTCGTACTGGATATTACGCAAAGCATGAATGTGCGAGACATGGTCGAGCATGACAAAGCAATAAGCCGCTTGGCGTATTCCAAAAACGCGATTCGCGCCTCATTAAAGTCATTACCTTGCGGCTCTCGAGTGGCCATCGGTCTATTTACAGAGCGCGACACCACAACTGTGACACATCCAATGGAAGTTTGCGCACATTTTGGCGCACTAGATGAAACCGTAGCTCATCTTGATTGGCGTATGGCTTGGGCAGCAGACTCATTCATTATTAACGGTCTATTTAGTGCTTTAGCACAAACGCCAAAACTCAATACCGAACTTGATAAAACGATGCGCGTTGCATTTATTAGCGATGGTCATCAAGCCCCGCCCATTAACCCCGATTACGCACCAAAATTTGAAGGTCAGGCTGGGGAAATTAAGGGTGTAATTATTGGCGTGGGTGGGAAAACCTCAGCACGTATTCCAAAAGTTGACGCTGATGATAACGTTTCAGCCTATTGGGAGTTAGATGAGGTCATGCGCTACGCCACTTTTGGCGTGAGTAAAAAAACGCAATCCGTGCTTGATATGGAAGACGAACAGCATGGTCGAAATTCTCCACATGGCAAGAACCCTGCCGAGTCAACAAATGCGCACCTTTCGGCGTTAGACGAGGGCAACTTAAAGGCAATAGCTAATGTAACAGGGCTAGATTATTCAAACTTAGCCAGCGACATGCCAATGGCTGAATTACTTAGCAATAAAAAATTGGCAGTATGGCGTTCTAGCAACACGGATTTACGGGCATGGTTTTCAATCCCCGCCATGTTATTCGTGTTGTTATTTTATGTTCCCAGTAACTTTATACAGAAACTTTACGCGCAGTTTGTTCAACTACTTTTAAAAAGGAAAACCAGATGAAATTGATTTATGCACTGATATTATCGGCTATTGCCATTCCCGCATTTGCACATGGACCGACACCACAAAAAACTGACCAAACTGTCACCGTTAAAGCCTCACCAGATGTGATTTGGAAGCAACTTAGCGAGCAGTGCGCTATTAAAAATTGGCATCCTGATGTTGCAGATTGCCAATCTTCAGACCCAAAAAAACGCACCTTAACTTTAAAAAATGGTAGCAAAATTGATGAAGAGGTCGATGAAATAGTACCCGCTGAAATGACCATTTCTTATCGTATAGGTGGTGAGATTGATGTAAAAGCACTTCCTGTAAGCTCACTCACTGGCCGTATTAAAGTAAAAGCTAATGGCGCGGGTTCTGATATTTCATGGCTTGCTAGATATTATCGTGCTGACACTACCAACGAACCACCAAAAGGCATGGATGATGAATCTGCAACCAAAGCGGTCAATGCTTTTGTGAAAGCGGGCTTAACTGGAATTGATAACCCAGCAAAAAAGTAAGTGACACCAAGGATATATCAGAACCATCATCTAGAAAAGATGTAGGTCATAACGATATTTCTTGGTGGAGGAAAATCATGCGCAACTTGGGATTTAAATAAAGCATGTGTCAGTTAGCTTCTTTTTGATTTTTAAAAATCAGAATTGGCCTAATAGGCTAACATTACTCACACATAAAATGTTTATTCGCTAATTTAAAAGATAGTCAAGTTTGTAAGAGTAGTGGGGAGTTACGTGTTACTTCGTTTTTCTTATAGTTTATCAAATTCACATGTTTATTTTCTGTTGTTTGCTTGTTTGTTAATTGGGTGCGATCAAAATATTGTTGATAACATGGCGGAAAATACAAACGTAAACTCAGTAGAGAGTATTAACTTTTCGGAATTAAATCTACTTAGTCAAACAGAATTTCTTGACGCAACTCAAGGGAGCGTTGCAGCAACATGGCTGGCATTAAAGGATAAATCATCTGACTCGCAATATATACCTGAAGTCAGTGAGGTGGCTATTTATGAAACTCAACTAATTTTTATAAAACAAAAACTACTAGAAGACCGACGAATGGTGGCTAATAGAACTGTTCAAATCCGTGATATTTTAGCTAAAGACAACATACAGATACCACTAATTACGTTACTTGAGGGGTTATCTGAGGTGGCAGACCAAAACATTGTTGGCACCTATAGCGATTACTGTGGTTGGTATATCACATTCCGACAAAGTCAGCTTGACCATCAAACAGCCATTCAAAAAATGAAATTGCTAAGAAGAAAGCAAAGTTGAATATACTTAAATTGTCTTTTATCTGACTTAGGCTGACAGCGCAATGTTACCCCAACATTCGCAGCATTAACATTTCAAAAGGTGTAATTCCAGAAGTAAAGCCCTCAATCGACTGTCGCCTATGCGGATGTCTGAGTCTAAGTGGGAGGAATCGGTAACTAGGATTTAATTTCAAATAAGCATAATTTGGTCATAGGTTACCTGAGTATCCACAAAACTGAATTATTGTCATCATCAGAAAATTAAGAGCATTATTGACCCCCTATGGCACCCTATAATGATCCTGACTCATTAGATCAATTCCACATTCAAGATTCTCAACCCAAGTAATAAATTGATTCACCATGGGCTTACCTACAAAGGCACGTCCATGTTGTGGAACAATAGACTCTATATCTAGAGTTCTAGCCATATTTGCCCAAAGACGGCAAACCTTATTTGAAGTCATATAACGTTGATGGAATGGGATCATGGAAGATAAGTGTGCTTTAAAGTTGGTTACAGGCTCAGCAGCTAAGTCATGATGAACTATAGATGCACCAAGGTCACCCGAAAATAGTATTTTGCTGGTTACATCGTAGAATTGAAAGTTGCCTTCAGAGTGCAGAAAGTGCGCTGGTATCGCTTTAATTACTGAGTTTCCGAGTTTAATGTTGGCTCCTTTATCTGGAATTCCCATAATACGATCCTCAGTGTTACCGACGCTACAAAAGTGCGGAAGGAAGCGTTCCCATATGGCGGGAGCAAGTACTTTACATTCGGTGCCTACCAACCATTTATTTATTGAAGCAACAATATCAGGGTCTTGATGTGAAGCTAAAATGTAAGTTAGCTTACGAAAATGAAAATATTTACTCATTCCCATCATTAATGCGTTGTAGGTCATATTGCCACCAGGGTCAATTAGTGCTCCGTGCCCATTATTTACAATCAAAAATTGATTAGATTGGACAGCCGCCTTAGAGCCTGTAGCATCTGACAAATCGCTAAACTTTACTATGATATGATTTCCATCGTTGAACAATTCGCTAGCCATGCTGTATCTCTCCAGTAGTATGAAATTTATGTAAACGGCTGCTAACTTGATGCAGAAATAATCAAGTGCTTAAGATGTAATTCCGCAGCAGATTCCCGATGATTAGGATTTACAACGATGCAGTTTAATGGGCAAACTTCCACACATTGTGGACTATCGGCATACCCTACGCATTCAGTGCATAAATTAGAACTAATCTCATGGTAACTTTCTCCAAAGGAGATAGCCCCATTCAGACACTCTGCCTCACAAACTCCACATAAAATACAATCATCCGTAATCATTAGGGCCATCGTCTAATCTCCTCAAATTTTAGAGTTGCAAAAAGTTGATTTTAAAAACTGACCTTGAAAATAGCTTGTCGATGTAATTTTAAATGCGGCATCCTGTCATAGATGATTAATAATCAAATTGATTTGAATCAAAGGCCGTTAACAATAACCATAATTAAATAGTGGTTTATGGGGTGCAAAAAATAGATTCGTTAGTATAAGAAATTTAATTAAAACTGGTTAGGCAATGAAATTAGAATCCCATTTAAATCATTACTAATGAGTAATCCACTAACTCATCTCGTAGCTCAAATCCGCAAGCTTCCCAAAACTGCTGAGCAATCAAATTTTCGTGTTTCACCAAACAATGTATCTTTTGAATGCCCTCACATTTAATGGCACTTACCGCAGCTCTCACTAATTTTGTGCCTACAGCACGTTCACGGTAGTCTGGTTTAACTGCTAGGTGATAGAGATAGCCTCGCCAGCCATCATGGCCTGCAAGTACTGCTCCAATTAATCTAGAGCCAGAGTAAGCAGCATAATTGCAAGTAGGATTTCTATCTAATAAATTTGCCAATGTCTCAAGTGTGTCGGTTTGTCGTATTTCAATATTTCCAGCGACCTCCCAAAGTTTGATGAGTTTTGGGTAGTCGGTATCTCTGATTGAATTCAATACGATAGGTTGCCTCATGTATTTGGCCTATTTATGCGCAGGCATACGCGCTATTTGTTCGGGCGTGCCGTGTTGTTGTACATATTCACGAATCATCTGACGTATCACTTGTGATGATGTGATGTCACGAAGTGCACATATTTCTTCAAAGATTTGTTTTTTAGTCGGATCAACAAGGAGGGTAAGTCGAGCAGTTCTGTTTTCCATAGATGCTTTATATATTTTATATAATGTTAATCACATGTTAATATAATTAACATTACACTGCAAAGATAATTTTTAAATATGATTGCAATACTAGAAGCCAAACGAACGGGTCTGCTATCTAAAAAACACTGGCTTAATAATTTAATGGCAGGCGTAATAGTTGGCGTTGTTGCATTGCCGCTGGCAATGGCCTTTGCCATTGCCTCAGGGGCAAAACCAGAGCAAGGTCTGTATACGGCAATTATTGCAGGTGGCCTGAGTTCTTTGCTTGGTGGCAGTCATCTGCAAATTTCTGGCCCTACGGGGGCTTTTATTGTTATTTTGGCCGGCATCACGGCCAATTATGGAATTCAAGGGTTACAAGTAGCGACGTTGATGGCAGGGGTTATTTTGTTGTTAATGGGGTTTGCCAAATTAGGTGGAGTTATCAAATTTATTCCTGATCCAGTGATTGTAGGCTTTACCAGCGGCATTGGTGTCATTATATTTGTTGGGCAGTGGAAAGACTTTTTCGGCCTCTCTCTTGTCGCCTCTGAACACTTTCATGAAAAATTCTGGAACTTAATACAAGCGCTCCCCAACTTGAATATTGAAACCACGGCGCTAGCTTTATTAACGCTGGGAGTACTGTTATGGTCACCCAAGATATTTAAACGTACTCCCTCACCTCTGGTAGCAATGGTGTTTGCAACAGTGGTGCAGTGGTATTTTCATTTTGGGAGCATCGCCACAATTGGAAGTGCGTTTGGTGGTATTCCCCAAAGCTTGCCAAATTTTGAGCTGCCTTCAGTGACATTCTCAGAAGTTCTAAAATTAATTGGACCTGCATTCACGATTGCGTTGCTAGGGGCCATAGAATCATTACTATCAGCGGTGGTGGCTGATGGAATGACAGGAACTAAGCATAATTCTAATCAAGAATTGGTTGGTCAGGGGGTTGCCAATATATTTTCGCCATTGTTTGGTGGTTTTGCCTCTACAGGTGCTATAGCTCGCACCGCAACGAATATCCGCAATGGAGGAACAAGTCCATTGGCGGGTTTAGTACATGTGCTTACACTCCTTATCATCGTATTGCTACTTGCTCCTTTGGCAGCCCATATTCCGTTATGTGCGTTATCCGCAATTTTGTTTGTGGTCGCTTATAACATGAGCGAGTTACATCGCTTTTCTCACATGGTGCGTACTGCACCAAGGTCTGATGTTGCCGTACTACTTATCACGTTCTTGCTCACGGTATTTGGTGATTTGGTCATTGCCGTCAATATCGGCGTACTACTGGCTTGCTTACTCTTTATGAAACGCATGTCAGAAGCGGTAGTCATTAAAGAGCAAGCATCTGAAGTTTTAATTTCAGAAACAGGGAATATCGATTTCAAATTACCGCAAAACACAGTGGTTTTTAGTATTGAAGGACCATTTTTCTTTGGGGCGGCTCAACACTTAGAACACGCACTAGAAGGCGCCCATAAGCAAGCGGATATACTAATATTACGGTTAGGCAATGTGCCATTTATCGATGCCACTGGCATGCAATCACTGTGGGACTTGTTAGATGCCTGCAAGCGGCATCACACTCGATTGGTGCTATGTGAAGCAAGACCAAATGTTCTGGAAAAGCTTAATGTGGCAGGGTTGATTGGACAAATTGGTAAAGAGAATATGTTCAATGATATTCATCAAATCAACTTGCAAAATGAAGGTCAATAAATGACAAATAGGGCATTAGTCATACAAGAAAGTCAAATTCAATCATTCAATAATGAAGCATTTTTTGCGGCCAGAAATCTGGTAGCAGAATATTGTAATAGCAGTGCAGCGGCGTTGTCTGCTTTACAGTTGGTACGCTATCGCTGCGTGCTAGTATCCACCGACATGAAATGGGAAAATCCAGTTGCGATTATTTGTGCATTGCGCCATGCTGAAAAGGAGTTTGGTTTGACACCGACTCAAATTGTAGTTATAGGAAAGTCACACCTATTCACGCAGGCTGAAATGTCAAAGCTTAAAATCAGCGCACAAATACATTCTCATTTATTGAAGTAAACAATACGTACTCCTTCAAGAGTAATTGGCATAAGAAATTTTGGATGTGAGCTAAACTTAGCGATGCTAATTAAATTCAAAATCTGCATGATTTCTTAAGGCTAATTGAGAAATAAAGCCATTAACCACTTTTATTTTATGGATTAAATTTCTATAGCCTCTTATATCTTATATAAGATGAACTAAAGTTTCTTATTTTGTAACCGTAAAACAATAACGACTAATTTTTTTAGTTAATAAATTGGTAAACAACGATAGATTTATTTTCCTAGATAAATTGTATTCATTATAACTTAGATTAAGAAAGAGCTATTGAAATGGTTAATACTCAACAATCTGCGACAATTTTTACAAAATTAACGTCGCTAAAGCTTAGAACAAAGTTTTCTATTCTAATGGGGTTTATGCTTACAAGTTTTGTAATAGCTGCCACGATAGGAAATATGTCTTTTAACAAGGTGCTGGTCAACGGGCCAGTATATGAGCATATCGCCAATAATAAAGACCTGGTTGCCGATATATTGCCTCCACCAGCATACTTACTCGAATCTTGGCAAGTTGCGTTAGAGATGGTATCAGTCAAAAACCAACCACTTCAACCTTTGATAGATAAAAGTACCCAACTTGCCAAAGATTTTAAAGATCGAAGTGTGTATTGGGATAAAGCAATTACAGACCCCAAAATGCATGAAATTATTCAAGCACAACTATTACCCAGTGGGAATGAGTTTTTACGCGTTCGAGATAACCTTTTAATTCCTGCTGTTGAATCACATGATCAAAAATCTATCGACTCAGCATTATCAGAGCTAAAAAATGCTTACGATAAACATCGTTTAGCAGTAGACGCGCTGGCAACCCTTGCAATTTCTAACTCTAAGGTGATTGAGTCTAGCACCAATGCTGAAATTGTATCTTCAAAAATTACCATTTTGAGCCTTATATTAGTTGCGCTAGGTTTAACGATTACTGGCATTTATTTTGTTGTTTCTCGTGTGATAAGTCAGCTAGGTGCAGAACCTGATGATATGCACACATTGGCTAGCAGGATTGCTATGGGGAACTTAAGTTCTAGTATAGTGCTGAAAACTGGAGATCAAAACAGTGTGATGTATGCCATGCAAAGCATGCAAGATAAAATTAAATTACTCATTACAGACTCAGAGACTTTATCTCAAGCAGCCCTAGCGGGTCGTTTGACCACCCGAGTAGATGCAAATCAACATCAGGGCGATTTCCGTAAAGTAGTAGAGGGTGTTAATGCAACGTTAGATGCAGTTATCGATCCGCTCAATGTTGCAGCAAAATACGTTGCCGAAATAGCTAAAGGAAACGTACCAGAAAAGATTACTGAAACCTATCACGGCGATTTCAATACCGTAAAAATCAACCTCAATCAGTGTATCGATGCTATTAATGCACTGATAGAAGACTCAGCAATGTTAGCTAATGCGGCTAGAAATGGATTGTTATCAACGCGAGCCAATGCAGATCGTCATCATGGAGACTTCCACAAAATTGTAGATGGCGTAAATGAGACACTTGATGCGCTAATTGGGCCTTTAAATGACGCTGCACATTGCGTTCAACTCATTTCTAAGGGGGAAATCCCGGCGAAGATAACTGAAACCTATCATGGAGATTTCAATGTTATTAAAAACAACCTTAATCAATGTATCGATGCAATTAATGCGTTAATTGAAGATGCCACAATGCTAGCAGAAGCTGCTAGGAAGGGCTTACTCTCTACTCGTGCAGATGCAGAACGTCATCAAGGGGATTTCCATAAAATTGTGGATGGCGTCAACGATACACTTGACGCTGTGATTGGCCCCTTAAATGATGCTGCAAGTTGTGTAGAAAGTATCTCTAAAGGAGATATTCCTGCCAAGATTACAACCCCTTATCATGGCGATTTTAATACAATCAAAGACAACTTGAATACCTGTATTGATGCGGTCAACTTGCTAGTGGCTGATGCCAATATATTATCTCAGGCAGCTGCTGAAGGGCGTATTACTACTCGAGCAGATGCCACTCTACATCAAGGAGATTTCCGTAAGGTGGTAGAAGGTGTTAACGCAACTTTAGAAACTATCGTCGCACCGATAATTGCAGTAAAAGAAGCTATTGAAACGATAAACTCAGCAACACACGAAATATCTTTAGGGAATAATGATTTGTCTGCTCGCACGGAGCAACAAGCTGCTAGCCTAGAGGAAACTGCCGCTAGTATGGAGGAATTGGCATCTACAGTTAAACAAAACTCAGAAAACGCAAAAGAAGCTAACCAATTGGCGCAAACTGCCTCTGAGGCAGCCATCAAAGGTGGTGAGGTTGTTGCCAATGTAGTAAACACAATGAATGGTATTAATGAAAGTGCACATCATATTGAAAATATTATCAGTGTAATTGATGGAATTGCCTTTCAGACTAACATTCTGGCGCTTAATGCAGCGGTAGAGGCAGCACGTGCAGGTGAACAAGGTCGAGGATTTGCAGTAGTTGCTGGAGAGGTGCGAAGTCTCGCGCAGCGTTCTGCTAGTGCAGCCAAAGAAATTAAAGAACTAATCACCAATTCCGTAACAAAAACTGCTGAAGGTGCACAACTCGTTAGCAACGCAGGTAAAACTATGGATGAAGTTGTTATTTCTGTTCAGCATGTTGCCGATATTATTAATCAAATTGCCGCATCCTCATTTGAGCAAAGTAACGGTATTGAGCAAGTCAACGTGGCTGTGGTAAGTATGGATGAGACCACTCAGCGCAACGCTGCGCTGGTTGAAGAAGCAGCAGCGGCATCGGAGTCGTTGGTTGAGCAAGCCGATGCTTTAAGTAATGCTATTAGTGTGTTTAAGTTAGGGAGCAAGGCAGAGATGAACCATAGCTCTTCAAAACTTGCCAACAATGTAACTAAGCTCCCACAATCTGAATCGAATTTTAGACTTAACCTAGCTAAAGCTTCTTCGTTCTACAGTTCCTAAAATGGACTTTATTCAGTTTACATGAGGATGGCAACTGCGGAATAAATCATTAGGATATAGTAAAACCTGTATGTCAGCTTTCACAAAGTGTTAAATTGCATCGAATATTGACCCACCTAGCATAGAAATATGCATCTAAATTTGACCCACGTAGCGATACTAGACTGCTCACAACCTGAGCAGGAGAATAGGAGTGATCGACGTGGCGATATTAA
>Ga0209097_10001387_pt1 | contig 20761 bp, 19 predicted proteins | sample AD_UKC052_MetaG_FD_184419 | JGI IMG/M metagenome (GOLD analysis project Ga0209097, IMG submission 184419) | Active sludge microbial communities of municipal wastewater-treating anaerobic digesters from USA - AD_UKC052_MetaG (SPAdes) (version 2) | ecosystem: Engineered > Bioreactor > Anaerobic >... | reverse complement strand
TACTTTTTTGGCGGATGTGCCGCTGATTTCAATTTTACTGACGGCTTCATCAAACCTGAATTCCACGCCCAGTTCGAGGGCCAGCCGGTACATGCCGTCCACAATCGCATACATGCCGCCTTCCGGATACCAGGTACCTCCTTTGATATCTGCATAATTCATCAGGCTGTAAAGAGCCGGTGTATCCTGTGGAAGGGCTCCCAGGAAAAGCACCGGAAATTCCATCAGCTGACGAAGTCTGGAATGTTTGAAATATTTATAAATATGCTTTTTAATGGACGTAAACACTTCGAGCCGGAATACCCCGCTGATGGTTTGCCAATCCATAAATTCCGTCAGTGACTGGCTGGGTTTATATACCAGCTTATTCACCCCGACTTCATATTTATAAGCCGCTTCCCGGAGATATTTATCCAGCATGACCCCGCTGCCTGGTTCCAGTGATTCAAAAACTTCCCGGAGTGCTTTATAATCAGCGGGCAGATCGGTATAGCCGTCTGACCAGTATACCCGGTATGAAGGATCGAGGCGGGTTAGTTTATAATAGTCGGATACTTTTTTTCCAAACTGATTGAAGTAGCGTTCAAATACATCCGGCATCCAGTAAAAGCTGGGACCCATATCGAAGGTGAAACCCTGCTCCTTTAACTGGCAGGCGCGTCCCCCGGGTGTATTGTTTTTTTCCAGTACAATAACTTTCCAGCCTGCTTTGGCCATAAAAGATGCCGAGGACAGACCGGCAAATCCGCTACCGATAACAATGACTGATTTTTCCGACAAATGAAGTGATTTAATAACGACTGATCTGTTCCTTTAATAATTTACGGGCAAAGTGAATACGGCTTTTGATCGTACCCAGGGGCTCATGCAATACCTCGGCGATTTCATTGTATTTATATCCGTCAAAGTACAACAAAAAAGGAGTCCGGAAGATTTCAGGTAATCCCTGGATGGCCGCGTTGATCTCTTTGATCCGCATGTCGCTTTCGGCCGCATTGCTGACGGTTGCCTGTTTCTGATTGATCAGGTATTCATTCGGCGTGTTGTCGAAAATGGTTTTTTGTTTAGCTTTTCTGCGGTAATTATTAATAAAAATATTCCGCATGATGGTAAACAACCAGGCCTTAATATTGGTGCCAACATTATACTTCTCACGATTAGCCAGTGCCTTGTACAAGGTCTCCTGGTAGAGATCATTGGCGGCTTCTGTATCTCGGGTGAGATTCACAGCAAAGGGCTTCAGAAAGTCTGCGTTCTGAAGCAATAACTGGTTAAATTCTAATCCGGACATATAATTGTGTTTAATTATTATACGGTAAAATTAAACATTTCGGATTGATTTTAAGAATATTTTTGTTTAATTAAAATGTTAAAAAATTAAACACTAGTAATCAGTCAGTTAGCCTGTTATTATACATTTGAAAGGTATTCCATGACCTCAGAAAGTGATTTTTTGAAGGTAATTCCGGCAGGAACCGGCTTGGAATAAGTCTGGGTAAGCTGCCCGGAAACCACGGTGGCCGTGCTTCCAAAATGGGTATTGATCTGGTGCAGGAATTTATCCAGGTGGAAGTTGGAGGAAGTGGCAGTAAGATGGGTAAATACCAGATCCGGTTTTTTCAGGTTCACCACATAGGCCACATCTTTTACCGGTACATTGGCACCGAGATAGATGGTTTTTATCCCCCGGTTCTTCAGCATATAATACATAAATAAAAGACCGAGTTCATGGTGTTCTCCTTCCGGCAAAAACAATAATACCGTCCGCTCTTTGACCAGGTGTGATACACAGGTTTCAATACCCACGATCAGTTTCTGACGGATAATATTGGTAACCAGGTGCTCCTGGGCAGGATTGATATGACCGGTTACCCAGAGAATACCGATCTTCTCGAGAAAGGGAAAGAGAATCTGGATCACCGTCCGTTCAATTCCTTTAGACGCAATATAACCGGTAAGTATTTTTTCAAAACGCTCAATCTCCATATCCACCATTTCCTGCACCAGTTCATTCACAATTCTTTCCTGGATCGCCTGCGCATCTCCCAATGTAAGAATACGGCTACGGATCTCCTCCGGCAGCATTTTATCAATATGGGAAATCTTATACCCGTATTTATTCAGCAGGGCAATATTGAGCACCGTCTTCAGCTCATCATTGCTGTAATACCGGATATTGGTGCCCGTTCGCTGTGGTTTCAGAAAATGATACCGCTGCTCCCAGATACGGATAGTATGGGCCTTGATGCCGGACAGGTTTTCGAGGTCTTTTATTGTAAACGCGTTCATGAATATAGATACAATCCGGGCGGGAAAAGGTTCGAGGTTGGAGGTTGGAGGTTGGAGGTTGGAGGTTCGAGGTTCGAGGTTCGAGGTTGTAAGAGTCCTAAAGGTGGGGAAATCTGTAGTAAGTTGAATAAACGCTTAGGAGGGGCTGTTGACTACCGACTACCGACTCCTGACTACCGACTAGAGTTCAGCGTTCCTTATCTTCCCGCTATCCAGCAGCTTCCTTAATTGTACCGACAAAGCCGGGCTGTGAAGGGCTTCGAGGTGACGGAAGTGATGTAGGTCTGTACCTACCAGGTCGTAGGCGTTTTGCTTCAACAGGTATTGAGCCAGTTCCGTTACGGATTTACCATAGTAACCGGTCAGGGAGAGCAGGTTGAGCTGGAAGAGGCAACCGATATCTTTTAATTCGCCATAGAAGGCTTTGTTTTGCTCCAGGTAAATATACCGTTCGGGGTGGGCGATGATGGGCTGGTAACCCTGCATCTGCATATCAAACAGAATATCTTTCAGGCTATGCGAAGGATAGGCCATGGAAAATTCCACCAGCACCATTTTATCTTTCACCGTCAGCAGGGGTTCGTTATTGGCCACCAGTCCGGCTACATAATCATCCAGGAAATATTCGGCGGCCGCATGGATTTCTATATCCAGACCGGCTTCCTTCACCGTGGTGCGTACCCACTCCAGTCTTTCCAGAATCGTTTCGCGGGTATTCTTATACATATCCCACATGATATGCGGGGTGGTAATGATTTTCCGGTAACCCAGTGCATGCAGACCGCCAATCAGCTGGAGGGAAGTTTCGATATCCGGCGCCCCGTCATCAATACCCGGGATCAGGTGCGAGTGCATATCCGTTTTCAGCATACCAATCGCCTCTTTGTCCCCTTCCTTCTCCGGCTTCGATCTTGAAAAAAATTTAAACATGCTGACCCGCTTTGTCGTCGAAATTACAAATGAATTTGATCATCCTTTCAGAAAGTTCGCTTCGGAAGGGACGGAAATGTTTTATATACGAGATCACTCTTGGGAAAAACCACATACCAGGCGGTCAGGAACAGGATCATACTATCCGTATAAAAATGCTGGTGCTGCTGGTACCAGACCTCCAACGCACCTTTATAGGGCAGGATCACATCCCGGTAACACTCCTGTGGCGGCAGTTGACTGTTGGTGATGATCAGTTCCTCATCCCTGAATACAATGGACCCGATACCGGTTAGCCCCGGCCGGGTATTGTACACTTTGGATTTCATTTCCTCCGAGTAACGGTCAAACCCGACCTTCATCAACGGACGGGGACCAACAAATGACATATCACCCGTCAGGATATTAATGACCTGCGGCAATTCGTTGATCTTACTTTGGCGGAGAAAATGACCCATCGGTGTAATACGCGGGTCCCTGCGTACCGTCATATCCCCATGCCCCATATTGGGACTATTCTTAAGCATGGTGGCAAACTTCCATATTTTGAAAATGGAATTTTTGAATCCTACCCGCTCCTGCTTGAAAAAAACTTCATGTTCTCCGGTCAGCAATAAAAGAATAATGATCGGGACAAATACCGGCAGCAGAATGATCAGCGCCAATAAGGAGAATACAATATCAAAAAAGCGTTTAATCAGTTTGTACATACAAAAAGAGTTAAGGCAGTAACACCGGTTACCCGATCGCGGCTTTTATTTCCCGGGTCACAATGGCCAGTTCCTCATCAGTGATATTGGTGGAACTCGGTATACTGAGACAGGTGTTGTAAATATAATCTGACCGGTCTATGTGCCGGATATACACGCAGTCCTTATACATCGGCAGTTTATTCATCGGCATCCAGAAGCGGCGGCTCAGTATCTTATTGGCATTGAGATGATCCAGCAAGGCCTTTTGTTTATCCGTCTGAATGGTAAAGAGCCAGCCATTGGTATTCACGTCCGGCAGTTCCTGCTGGAACCGGATATCGGCCACGCCGGTGAGTTCTTTTTTATAAAAATCAACGATCTGCTTTTTTCGTTCAATAAAGGAAGGCAGTAATTCCATCTGTGCCACACCGATGGCTGCCAGTACATTCACCAACCGGTAATTATACCCCACTTCGTCATGATAATACTCATCCGCACTGGCTTTGGCCGTGGTGGTCAGGTGCTTGGCGTGTTTAGCCAGGGCCTCATCATCCGTTACGATCACGCCGCCACCGCCGGTGGAGATAATTTTATTTCCATTGAAACTGAAAGCTGCCAACGGACTAAAAGTGCCCGCGCTTTTCCCTTTATACGTGGTGCCTAATGCCTCGGTGGCATCCTCCACAACAGGCAGCGGGTATTGACTGACAATCGACGCAAAACGGTCCATATCGCACATATTACCGAGGATATGCACGGGCATGATGGCTCCTATGCGGCGACCATCTTTTTTATAGAATAATTCTTTCCCTTTTACTTCAGTCTGTGTGGACAGAAACTCCTCCAGCAGATCCAGGTCCATCTGCCATAGCAGCGGATCGGCATCGATCAGCAGCGGGTCGGCACCGAGGTATTTGATGGAATTGGCCGAAGCTACAAATGTCAGGTTGGGCAGGATCACATAATCATGCTGCTTCACTCCCGATAGCAGTAACGAGATATGAAGGGCCGCTGTCCCATTCACCGCGGCAATCCCATATTTAGCCCCGGCAAAATCAGCGACCATCTGTTCAAATTTGGTCACATAGGAACCTACAGAGGAAATCCACCCGGTATCCAGGCAGTCCTTCACATACTTCCATTCATTCCCTGCCATATTGGGCAGGCTCAGGGCTATAAACTTATCATTACTCATAAACCAGTTTTCCGGATTCAAGATATTGGTTGTACCAGTCCACAGTGATCTTCAGTCCTTCCTTCCACATTACTTTAGGTTCAAAGCCCAGTTGCACCCGGGCCTTGGTAATATCGGGACAACGACGGCTGACCGAACCGGGATAGGTTGGCGCGTTTTCAAATTCGCCTTTGAAATTCATCAGTTCCCCGGCATAATGGATCAGATCGCCTATCGAAATTTCGTCCTGGGTACCGATATGATAAATCTGTCCGTTGGTATTGGGACGCTCCATTGCCAAAACGGTTCCTTCCACGGCATCTGAAATATAACAGAAGGCACGGGTCTGATCATGCCCATATACTTTAAACGGATTCTCCCCCTTGCGGTAACGTACCACCAGGTGAGGGATCACGTGTTTGAAGCCCATACGCGGACCGTACACATTATGATAACGGACAATGGTAGTTTCAAATCCGAGGATGCGGGCATAGTTCAGGAAACCGGATTCACCCAGCATCTTGGTCACGGCATAGGTAAAGCGGGGATGACCGATATCCTCGATACACAGCGGCACTTCTTCCGGCGTGGGAGTGGTATACCCAAATGCTTCAATGGTACCCGCATAACATTCGCTGGTGGAAGTAAATAATACTTTGCCCACTTTTGAACGGCGGATCCATTCCAGGGTATTATAAATAAGGGCCGTATTGATCCGGATGATTTCGTGCGGAATGGAATTGGCATTGTCTACCCCCACTACCGAAGCCAGCATGTATACCTGGTCATAGGCTTCATCCAGTTCATTGAAGGTAGCGGGATTAGTGAAATCACCGGCCACTACACGGATCGCATGTTTATTCACCAGTTCAGTAAAATAATCATCCTGTTTACCCCGCGCAAAATTATCCGCAATCGTCAGTTCATAGTCGCGGTTTTCCGCCAGGTATTTGGTGATGTTGAATCCGATGAATCCGGCTCCGCCGAGGAGCAACACTTTTTTTGGCATTTTTCTATTATTAAGTTTATTTTCTTTATTGTTAAATGAGAATTGAGCATTTCGCTTCTTTGGAATTCAATTTTCAATACTCAACGCTCAATTTTCAATTTTCATTTGTTGAACCCACTTCGGGGTTCAGGAAACCATCCTTATTCTTTACCCCGGGTTTCACCCGGGGCTATTAATCGTTCAACCCTTTCAGGGTTGGCAGATTCACCTTACTATGATGAATCTTCGTTCAATTGTTAAATGAGCATTTCACGGCTGCAACCGATTCCCGTACTTCGTACTTCGTACTTCGTACCTCGTACTTCGTACCTCGTACCTCGTACTTTCTACAAATCACCTCTCCCCAACACTTTCACCACATGCCGTTCCTTCAATGATCTGATTTCTTCATTGCTCAGTACACCGATGGTATCGTAAACCCAGGCAGCAGGTTTGTTTTTAATCTTTTCCAGCAAGGCCGCATTGCTGCGGTAATCTTTGTGCCCGGTGGTGATGACGATCACGTCATATTCATCTTCCAGTAAGCCGTCGAGATCCTGGTTGACCCAGATATCTTTTTCCTCCCAGTATTTCACATGGGGATCGTGCAGGTGAATGGCACAGCCTTCCATTTCCAGGTGATCGTAGAACGCTTCCACGGGCGTATAACGGGTATCGCCCACATCGTTAAGATAACTTACACCCAGCAACAGTACTTTTTTCCCTTCCAGTGAATCTTTGTATTGGGCTTGCAGGAAATCAAACGCGTATACCGGCATTTTATCATTGATGTGCACGCCTTTTTCACTCTGTCCCAGTTTCTCCGTGCTGCCAAACAAATTCATCCGGGCCCAGCTGGCCAGCAAGGGATCCTTGGTGAGGCAATAGCCACCTACACCGAGACCGGGTAACATAATATTTTTATGCGTGGGCCGCATGCGGATGGCATTCACAACTTCATAGATGTCCACACCGGCTTCTTCCGCAAAACGGCTCCATTCCACCATGAACGCAATATTCATGGCACGGTAGGAATTCTCCAGCACTTTCGCCATTTCAGTGGCATTGGTATTACCCAGGCGGGTCAGCGGATATTCATCCGTGCGTATCACAGTACGCAGGAAGGTTTCCACGGCTACCGCACTTTTCTCATCGGTACCGGCAAACACCCGGTAAAAATTCTGGATCGAATCAATGTATTTGGGACCGGGCATCACCCGTTCATAGGAGTGGCCCACTTTTATTTTGTCAACGGGAAGTCCGCGTTTGGTCAGCGCTTCTTCCAGCAGGGGACGAACAATTTTCTGGGCGGTGCCGGGAGGAACCGTTGTTTCCACCAACACGAGTACGTCTTCTTTACAATACGCCCCGATGGCTTCAATGGCTTTGCGGAAGGGGGTCAGGTCGACATCATATCCTTCGAGGTCCTTGTTCTTTGCTGATTTCTTCTGCACATCCAGGTTGATATCCACCACAATCACATCGGCCTTGCTATAGGCATAGGCATCGAAGCTGGCATAATAGTTTTTCTTTTGCAGAGCGTTCTGGTAATACAGTTCAATTTTCGGATCGCTGGCAATCACCGGGAATACGCCTTCATTGATGGAACGTATCTTCCAGTAAGAACCCGGGGTAGGAAGATCAATACCGATCACCGCATATTCTTCCGTGAGGGCATTGGCCACCACGAGACCCATCACAGAACCCACAAAGCCAAGGCCCTGCACCACCACTACTTTTTTTCCAGAATGGAGGGCGATGAATGCATCAATCCCTTCTTTATCTTTTTTGTCAGCGGGTATCTCATATACCTTACCCGTTACCGGGCTTTTGGATACCTGCAGCGTGCTGGTTGTCATTGGTTCTGTTCCGCTTGAAGTTTAAAAATATGGTCCCCGATCTTTGTAAAAGCCCAGGGGGTTTTATACGTTGTTGCCCGGATCCGTCTGTCAACTTCGGCCGGGGACATGTCCGGCCGGATATGGCAAAGATCATCGAGTTGTTTTCTCGTGTACGGTTTTCTTTTCCACGCCTCGTTAGTAACCGGAAATGGTTCGCCTTTTAAAACGAGATCCATCATTTCATAGAAACTTTCTTCGATCAGGTGATAACACTGCTGTGTTACTGAGTAAACAGTATCCTCCGCAAGGATGGGAAAGCGTTTTACCTGTATAATATGACCGGAATCCACGCTGGATTTCATGTGATGACAGGTGATTCCGTATTCCTTTTCGTCGTTATAGAAAGCAAAATTGGTACAACCGGTGCCGGGGTATTCGGGACTGCCCGGATGAAAATTAATGGCGGCCACCGAAGCGCTTTCCAGTAAGCTGGCCGGGTAGATCCAGGAAGAAATAAAAGAGATCAGGAGTTCGCCTTTCCAGTTCAGAACTTCCGGGGGCAGTTTGTCTTTGCGGCTGCCGGAAAAAATCGTGGCCTGTGGAAAATTGGAGCGGATAAATTCCTCGGCCCGGCTGGCATATTCGTTATCCTTTTTGCGAAGGAATAAGACACGGTATCCGTTGGTATCCACAGGTTTCAAGAAGCGGGGTTTAAGGCTGTTTTTTAAAGGGCAAATGTACTGAGAAAAGTCGAGAAAGGCGGCCCCCTAAAGGGGACTTTGCCTGCGGCAAAAGAGGGGGCCACGAATTAACACGAAATCACACGAAAGGCCACTAAAGGATTTGCTGCGCAAATGAATGCCTGCGGCATTTGAGCCACGGATCTCACGGATAGCCACGGATTTTTGATTTCCGTACTCCCGATTGATCTTTTTTTTGCCACGAAAACACACAAAATCACACGAAAAATACAATAGTTCTTTGCGGAGATTTTTTAATCCGTGTTTATCAGTGTGATCCGTGGCCTGCCTTTCTGTATTCTTTTGTGTGATTTTGTGATAATTCGTGGCAAAAAAAAAACCCGGCATCGCCGGGTTTAAAATAATATAAGTGGCCGATTACACGGCGATGAGTTTGCGGGAAGGTTTCTTAACGAGATTCTTCGCGGGATTACCGACTACTGTGGCCCCATCGGGTACATCTTTTACCACAACGGTACCGGCACCGATTGTAACATTGTCGCCGATGATGATTCCCTGGCGGATAACCGAGTTGGCCCCGATAAATGTATTGCGGCCTACTTTTACATTACCGCAAAGCACGGCACCGGGCGCAATATGGGTGAAATCACCGATGATACATTCATGATCAATACTGGTGGACGTATTGCAGATCACTCCACGACCGATTTCCACTAAAGGATTGAGGGTGGCATTAGCCGCAATCATCACGCCTTCACCGAGTTTAACGGAAGCAGAGATCACCGCACTTGGATGAATCGCGTTGATCGGGTTGCCCAGGTACTGACTGAGATTGGTATGAATTTTTTCGCGGATACCGTTATGTCCCACACAAGCGAAGAAATCATAATCCTTCAGTTTGTGCATTACATCACCTTCTCTTCCCAGATACTTTAAATGATAGGGATTAAACTCCTTTTCTTCGGAGTCGCAATAGGCAGTCACCAATCGTCCCGCACTGAGCAGGATATCGATGATGACGAATGCGTGGCCGGAATAGCCGACAATGGCCACGGGTTTTTTCAATGTGGTTTTCATTGATTTGGATTTTGGATGAGCTAAAATAAACAGATCGCTCACCCTTGCAAAACAATGAAGCCACTAAACCGGAAAATCAGGTACTAGTACTTTTACTAAAATCGTAGTTTTTCGATACAGGGGGGTAAATCTAACCGGCAGCCAGGAGCTGAAGGTATTTTTCGTGCAGGAAGGATTGCACAACACGCTGATCATAATGCGTTTGTATCTGGAGCAGGAGTTGCCCGGCCATGGCTTTCAGGGTATCGGGTTCATTAATAGCGGATTGCATCTGGTTAAAGAGCGCTTCTTCGTTCTTTACGTCAAACAGGAGTCCGGTTTCACGGTGCCGGACGATATCGGTATTGCCATCGATGGCGGAGCAGATAATGGGACAACGCATGGCGCCGGCTTGCATGAGTACATTGGGAAATCCTTCGCGGTGAGAAGGATGGACCAGCACATTGGAAAACTGCATAAAATATTCCACTGCATCACTCCAGCCCGCTGCTATAATCCCCGGATGTGTTTTAATCAATTCACGGGCTTTATCAGAAACGGGATCCACTTCATCTTCAAAAGCACCCACCAGGATCAGGCGGGTATGCGGATGTACTGCATGCACACGGACGAAGGCCCCTACTAATTCATCCATGCCTTTATCATGCACCAGTCTTCCGACGGATAAAAAATAAAAAAGATCCGGATCATAATTCACCAGGGCCTTTACTTCATTCAGTTTATCTTCTTTCAACACCGAAGGATGATAACGCTGCAGGTTGACCCCGTTACTGGACCCCCACCCGATCACTTCGAGTTTACGGGTTGCCACCAGGTGATTGGCTTCGATAAACGCTTTCATGGATCCGCTATTGGGCCATACATGGGTGGCCGCCATACCAGTCAGTTTCTCCATGGCGATCAGGATGCGGCGACTCAGGCCTTTGGTGGTGACATAACGTAATCCCGCAATTGTATGTAAACGGAATTTCACCCCTGCCATTTTTGCCGCCAGCATGGCCAGTAATCCGGCCTTGGGTGTATGGGAATGCACGATATCCGGTTTCTCTTTAAGAAACAAACGATAGAGTAACCATAAACAACGCAGGTCCGCAAAAGGACTCATCTTCCGCGTCATTGGAATAATATGATGACGGCATCCCTCGCGTTCCAGCACGGTGGCCAGTTCGGGACCGTCACTGCTCACCATGAGCACATCAAATCCCTGCTCCCGCATGTATTTCATTTGTCCGGGCAGGAGGACGTTGAGGGAGATGGGGGCGGTGGTGATTCGGAGGAGCTTTGGCATCTTTTGAGAAGGCCCCCTAATCCCCCCGAAGGGGGACTTTGAAGACTCAAATTATTGGCCCCCTAAATCCCCCGAAGGGGGACTTTGAAGACTCAAATTATTTAATGAAACATTATTTTTTTGACTGGCTTAATACTATCCCGCAAAGATTTTAAGACACTCCGAATTATAGAAAACTCTTTTTGGCTTAGCGGGAAACAAATAAGCAATGCAATGATTAAAAGTATCTGCAATCTTTTGGAGGCTAAAGTCCCCCTTCGGGGGATTAGGGGGCCTTACTCTCGCGTAAAAAGCTCCCGCAAAGATTTTAAGACACTCCGAATTATAGAAAACTCTTTTTGGCTTGGCGGGAAACAATTACGCAATGCAATGATTAAAAGTATCTGCAATCTTTCGGAGGCTAAAGTCCCCCTTCGGGGGATTAGGGGGCCGCCTGCCTCATTTCTTCAAGTAACATTTCCTATACCACACTTCCAGCGCAAACAACGACCAGATCATCTTCGCTCTTTTTTCAGCGCCGGTTTGTAATTTTTTGTTCCAGAGGTTTTCGATAAAGCCGGGTTGGAGGAAGCTGCGGCAATACGCATTGGGCGCCAGGATATAGCTGGCGATCAGGTCCTTCAGTTCGCCATCGATCCATTTTTTGAGCGGGATTTCAAATCCACGCTTGGGTTGATGGATCAGTTCGGGAGGCAGGTATTTTCCGGCCAGGGTCCGAAGCAGGTATTTTGTTTGGGTACCTTTTACTTTATAGGCATCCGGCAGCGTGGGTATGTATTCCAGTATCTCTTTTGCCAGCATCGGGCTGCGGCCTTCGAGTGAATGGGCCATGGTGGCAATATCCATTTTCACCAGCAGACTGGCTTCCAGGATATGATCAAAATCCAGGTTGAGCATTTTCTGCATCCCGCTGAGCTTCGATTGACTGATCTGATCAAAGGATTGCTGTATACTACGTAAAGAATAATCCCGGTTGCCTTTCAACCCGGATTCATGGTCTTCAAAAATATCCAGGGTGGAAGAGAAATAAGTATCGAGCCCTTCTTTGCGGGCCAGGTCGACCAGCCGGTAGATAAAATTGTATTTATTCTTTTTATCGTGCGAGATCGGCATTAAGGGGAAAACAAGACTGGAAAGATTTTTTACCAGTCCGCCTGATTTGAAAAAATCATAGCTGGCAAAGGGAACATACCGGCGGTATCCGCCAAAGATTTCATCGCCCCCGTCTCCATTGAGGATGACCTTGAGATGTTTGCGGGCTTCGCGGCTGACATAATAGCTGGGGATGGCCGAGCTGTCAAAGAAAGGCAATCCGTAATTCCGGAGAATGGTCTCCACATCATCGAGCAGACCATCAAAGCTGATCACGATCTCATTATGTTGGGTGCCATACCGGTCAGCTACCAGTTTAGCCAGGGGAGCTTCATCATATTCACCACCGGCAAAAGAAACCGTAAATGTTTTGAGCCGGTTATTGTATTCACTGGCCATGGCGGTTACCAGTCCGCTGTCGATACCGCCGCTCAGGAAAGAACCCACTTCGAGATCGGAGGATTCAATCCGGCGTTTCACGGCCGCTTTTAACAAGGTATCCGTTTTCTCCAGGGCCTGTTCAAAACTATCCTTACTATGTTGCTGATAAAACGGATGAATATCCCACCAGCGGGTTACGTTTACGGAGAGGTCCCGGGTACTGATCACCGCATAACTGCCGGCGGTTAATTTTTTTACCTGCTGGTAAGGCATGAAGGATTGGAAAAAGTAACCGGCATAGAGGTATTGGTACACTGCGTTATCATCTATCTCCAGTGGCAGCTGACCAGCCAGGGCATTCAGTTCACTGGCAAAAACCAGTCGCTCCCCATCGTTAAAATAGTACAAGGGTTTTTTTCCGGCGCGGTCACGGGCAAGAAAGATTTCTTTTTTGGACTGATCATAAATCGCAAAGGCAAACATGCCTTCAAATTCGTCCAGGCAACGGGGACCTGCCTGGGCATAGGCATGAAGGATCGTTTCGGTATCGGAATGGGTGACGCATTGCAATCCCATTTTTTTCCGCACGTCCAGGTGATTATAGATCTCGCCATTAAAAATAATGGTAAACTCCCGGTATTGCATCGGTTGTTTGCCGCTGGCAATATCCAGGATGGCCAGCCGGTGATGGTGCAATTGTACATTGTCCTCCGCCCAGGAGGCCTGTTCGTCCGGTCCCCGGTGCCAGAGGTCTTTGGTCAGACGTGGAATGTCTAAGTTAAAATTTACAGAGCCTGCGATCCCGCACATGGTGGTAAGATGATGTTCTTGAAAATTGGTTCAGATACGAAACAGACTGCATGGAAATGGGTGGTGCAGTCCGGCTACTACTATTAATCCGCTAAAATAATCGTTTGCTAAAGATAAATGGTTGGTTGAATTTTCCGGATCTATGCATAATCAGGATAAAAGCCATCGCATAAAAGGGAATACAGGGTATCTTATAACGGGACAAGGCCCCGAAATTGGTGGTGGTTAATCCGATAATTCCTCCGAATAGAATGGCAAAAATGAAACAGAAGGCGATCACCGGTTCCGAGAACATGATATTGAAGGTTTGTTTGATGCCCAGTCGCCGGAAACACATCCAGGTAAGGGCCAGGAAGGCAAAGGCTTCAAGGGCAGATAGAATGGCAACCGGGGAACGCACATCCCAGGGAAAGGGCCGGAAAAAAGTGTTGACAATACCAATCGGAAAAGAGGCCGCCAGTTGCAACGGACTTTCGGCCTTAGCCACCGAAAATTTGGAACCTCCACCCCCGCCTTCTTCATCACTGGCATTCCCAAAAATAGCCTGCTGTTTTTGAACCGTTCCCAATAACTTATCGGAAGAGAACTGGGAGGCTTCTGAATCTGCCAGGCTATTGGAAAGAAAAAATCCAACAGCCATCGCGGCGGCTACAAAGAAGGAAGTGGAGACAATCCGCATCGTTTTATCTTCAATCTTATCCCTGACCCGCAAAAACACCCATAGCATAAATACCGCGGACATACAGAGCAGGATATAGGGCTTCAGGTTATTCAGTACCAGTCCGGATAAAATGATGATGATGATGGAGCTGGTAATATTTTTTTTCTTGATCAGGGCGGAGTAACAGGCATAGGTAAAATACCCCAGGGCCGCCACACAGATCGGGTCTTTCAGCAGGGAAGTACCCCAGAATAAGAGCGAGGGCAGGAAGAGGGTGGCCAGGGCGATTTTCTTATGTATCGTGGGATACATTTCATAGAACATTTTAAAGATGCGCCAGGAACCATGAAAGGAAAGAAAACTGATACAAAAAGAAATACAGAGAAAACTCTTATTAAAGAGCAGGGAAAAAGGCAGGGCGAAGCGGGATACATTATAAGTTCTTACCTCCTGCATATAATATTGGCTTACCCCATAGCCATCATAATAAAAATAGGGAAAGATCCGGTCGGTACGCTCGAGCTTAAGTTTGCCGTAAATATCTTTTAAAAAAGAGGCGTCATCCGATACTGCATGATGCAGGTCGAGCACCCCCTGGTAATAGTTATGGCTGTCTCCAAATCCGTAATAATAGTGGATTACCATCGTATAGACGATGGCCCCTACTATCCGCAGGGTAAAGGCCGGCAGGATATAGCGCTGTATGGGGGTATCCCGGTATCGCATATACATCGAGCGGATAAAGAACATCAATACGATCAGGCAGAGGGGTACCAGGTAAAAATCCTGGGTCCTGATCATATTAAAGGTTGAATATTCCCCGTATTCCATCCGTCCTTGCTTTAACTGTTTACAATCTGTTGGTACACTTCTTCGGTTTCAGCGGTCATCCTGGCCAGGGTATAATAACTGTGCAGTTTCTGAAAACCTTCTTCGCCGAACTGTCTGGCCAGCCCGGGCTGTTGGTAAAGATAGATGATTTGCTTTGCCAGCTCAGCGGTATTACCGGCGCGTGCCAGCAACCCGTTTTTGCCATGGTCAATCACTTCATTCATGGCCGGCGCATCAAAGGCCACGATGGCTTTTTTATGGAGCCAGCTTTCGAGCAGGATCAGGCCAAAACCTTCCCAGGCGGAAGTGACCAGCGTAAATACCGACGCCTGCATCAGCGGGTGAGGATTGGGTACATGCCCCAGCAGCAGCACGGTCTGCTCCAGTCCGGCTTCTTTGATCTGCTTATCCAGCACTTCGTATAAGTCGCCATTGCCGGCAATACATAATTTAAGTTCCGGAATTTCCGCATGTACTTTTTTCCAGGCTTCAATCAGCAAATTATGACACTTGAATCCTACCAGGCGGCCCACAATCAGGGCAAAGGGACCTTCCGGCATTTTTTCCACGGTTTTTTGTTCTACGGGCTCGGTGAGAGTCAGCCCGTAATAAATGTTGCGGATCTTTGATTTTTTCACAATGCCCCCATCGGTAAACACTTTATACAGGCCATTGGAAATAGTGATATTGAAATTGGCCACATTGCTGGCAAAACGCTCCACCCAGTAATAAGGATCGCTTTTCAGGTGCGTGAAATCAAATCCATATTTCACCTGGTAGGCCGGGTGGTAACCATGTTTCACACTGAGCATTTTCATCCGGCGGAACAGGAAAAATTTCGTCATTGCTGCCAGGAAATCGGCATGTACCAGGTTGGATTGTACCAGGTCGTACTTATTTTTTTTCAGGAGTTTATAAAACTTATAAAAAAGGAAAGGAGAAAGGGCCCCATGATTATATATTTCATGGGTCGGAATGCCGTGTTCTGCGAGGTAGCCGATATACCGTTTATTTTTATCGCCATAGCTGGGAAAGATGATCAGCATTTCCACCTCATATCCCCTGCGTTTCAACTCCGGCAGGATTTGCAGCATATAAAGTTCGGAACCGGAGATCCCGTTCATTTTCTGGATAAATAAGACTTTCATAGTATTTATATATCTTAAACATCTTACCATTTTACAAACGGCGGATGTTTTCTAAAACGTCATTTTATTTTCTACTGATCACTTTTTTAATCTGATGCAGAAATCCAGCTGGTAAAAAAAGAAGCACCCGGTATATGAGTAATTTGCCTGAACCGAGCAATCGGACTGTATGATTATACGCCAGGTGGTTGAATATCCTTCTGAATTCTTTTTTCTCCTTATGATAATATAAAGTGCTGAGCCGGTGTTGCAGGAAATAAAAAACCATTTTATTCCCATCAAAGGTCCGGCTGGAAGGCTTATACAATTCACTGGGTGCTGTATACAGGTCCAGTTGTTTCATTTCAGCAATGGCCTGTTTTAATCCAAGGCTGGTTATGGTTTTGCTGAAAATAACCGCATTGTCTTTCAGAAAATTTTTATTGAATGCGCTGACCGATTTACTGGCCGAATGAAGGCGGAAACGGGCAAACACTTCATCGCTCTGGTGGATTTTATAATGCAACCCTGCCCGGACAAAAAGATCTGTATCCATGGAAAAATGCAGGGATTCATCGAGCAGCCCTTGTTCCAGGAGGAGTTGGCGCCGGTAGAATGTAGCCGGCTGGGGCATACAGATATGGGAGATGTAGCGGGTATCCAGGTCTTTGGCAGGCAGGTTCACCGAATAATAGGGACGGGTTTCACCAAAATATTCAATCCGTCCATGGACCATCATCAGTTCAGGGTCAACATTAAACAGGGCCGCCAGTTTATGCAGGGTGCCCGGCATCAGCTGATCGTCGCTGTTGATCCAGTTGATGATCTCGCCTTTGGCCCTTTCAAACCCTTTATTGATCGCATGGCTTTGTCCCCGGTCTTTTTCGGATACCCAGTAACTGATCCGGTCACTGTATTTCTTTATGATATCAACAGTCTGGTCGGTACTGCCTCCATCAATGATGATGTATTCCAGGTTGGGATAATCCTGGTTCAATACGGAAAGAATGGTCTCTTCGATAAAATCTCCCTGATTGAAGGAAGGAGTAATTATTGATATGCGGGGAGCGTTCATTAAAAAAGTGATATTAAAAAAAGCGAGAAAATCAGCTGTGTAATTTTAAAAACTCCCTTACCTCATATTCATCCAATATAAGTTGTCTTAATAATTGTTCGAGATTCATACTATAGCTCCAGTTCAGCACTCTTTTCGCTTTTTCCGGATTGCCGAAGTTTTCATCAATTTCTGCCGGTCTGAAAAGACTTTGCTCGGTATGTAAGGCACTGAGGGGTACTTCGAGGAGGACAAATACCATTTCCACTATTTCACGGATGGAGGACGAGAATCCGGAACAGATCAGGAAATCATCCGGTTGATCCTGTTGCATGATACGCCACATCGCTTCCACATAAGCCGGAGCATAACCGAAATCGCGGCGGACATCAATATTTCCCAATACCAGTTTATCGGCCTTGCCCTCCCGGATATCCAGGGCCGTTCTGATAATCTTCTTTATCACAAAATTGGGCTGACGCAGGGCTGATTCATGATTGAATAAAATACCACTGGTGGCAAACAGTTTGTAGGCTTCCCGGTAATTGCGGGTCATCCAGTAGCCGGTGGCTTTGGAAATGGCATAGGGACTTTGCGGATTGATTACCGTATCCTCATCAATCGGTAACCGTTGTACCGCCCCAAACATTTCGCTGCTGGACGCCTGGTAAAAGCGGAGGGATGCATGCGAAAGCCGGATGGTCTCCAGCAAGTTAAGGGTGGAAATCGTATTGTAATTAATCGTGGCAATCGGTTGTGAGAAAGAAACCGACACGGAGCTTTGTGCCGCCAGGTGATAGACTTCATCCGGTTGTATTTCCTGGATCAGCCGGAATATCTGGGACATATCCGTGAGGTCACATTCCGTCAATTGAACCTGTTCAGCAATACCCAGGTATTTCAACCGCCACAGACCTTCGCCCTGGCTGCCACGGACCAGTCCCGTAACCTGGTACCCCTGCTGCACCAATAAGCGGGCGAGATAGGCACCGTCCTGTCCGGATATTCCGGATATAATTGCTTTTTTCATCGGAGCAGTTTTTTATATACTTCTTTATGCCCTTCGGCAGTACGATCCCAGTTAAAGCGGGTTGCCTGCTGGTAACCTGCGGCGATCATTTGTTGCCGGCGGGTTTCATCGCGGAGCAGTTCATCCAGCACCGGGGTTAAAGCACCCGGTTGCTGCGGATCAAAATAAGCACCGGCTCCTCCCCCCACTTCCGGCAGGGAGGAATTGTTGCTCAGCAATGTGGGGCACCCGCATTGCATGGCTTCGAGTACCGGCAGTCCGAATCCTTCATAGAGGGATGGAAATACAAACAGCAGGGCGGCTTTATACAATTGGGCCAGCAATGTATCACTGACATGCGCATACGCTTTTACCCGGTCGGTCAGACCGAGTTCCTGGAGCAGGCTCATTTCAGTGCCGGAAAGGGGGCCTCCGCCTGCCAGCACCAGGCGTACCTGTTCGCGGAGTAAAACAGGGGCGGCTTCTTTTACAAAAGCATTGAAATTTTTATAAGTGCCCCGGCTGCCGACAAATAAAATATAGGGGCTTTCCAACTGGTCCATTTCCGGTTCCCTTGCCGCCGTCAGCACTGCGGCGTCGAATCCACCAGACAGGTAAACCGTGGTTACTTTATCCGGATCCGCGTGATAATAATCAATTACGTCTTTCCGGGTATTTTCCGAGATAGCAATGATATGATCAGCTCTTTCGATTAATTGCTTTTTCCAGCCCAGCACTTTTTCGGTCAGCGGCGTATGGTCATTAAATTTTTCATTGGTCAGGTCATAGACCGTCAGTACCATTTTTTGTTTTCCCAATCTTTGTAAAAAATAAGGATCATAATAGGTAGGATGAAAAATGGCCGCTTTTTCTTTACTCAGCTGCCGGTTGCTCCAGGGCCGGTTGATCTGCTGGTTAATAATTTTGAGGGCGCCCAGTTTGCCTTTGAAATGTAATTTTTTCAGTACCGGCCGGTTGGTCAGCCAGGGCGTACCCTGAATATAAGTATTGTAAGAATGACGGCATTTAAAAAGCACTTCCACTTCCTGATCCTGCCGGAGCCGGTTCAGTACCTCGATAAAATAGCGGGAAATGCCGCCATTGATCTGCCAGTCGAATACCTGTGTATCAAAAAGAACTTTCAATGCTGCTGATTTTTAAAGTCGTGTGGATACAGTTATTTATAAAAAATCTTTCTGGCCCATTTTTCCAGGCCCAGCCAGCGCAATCCCTTTTTCAAAAAATCAAGGGGGCCGCCGCTGAGAAAAAATTTCCGCCAGGAGTGCTGATTCATCATGGCGAGGGCTTTAATGGCATTCCGGTTCGTTTCGATGGCGGCGGCGTTACCGGTCATTTCGATCCGGGGTGCCAGTTCGATCCGCATCTGTCGTTCTCCCTCATGAATCCATTTTACATCCCGGCTGGCATTGGAATCGTGCCAGCGCACGAGGGCATAGCTGCCCTTCCGGTCTATGTAAGCAAAACAGGCGCCTTCCAGCACACAGTTTAATACAAACAGATAATCTTCAGCCGCCCGCTTGGTAGTATCCCAGGGGCCCGCTTTGTCCACGACGGATTTGCGGAAAAGAAAACAACTGATATGGGCAAAACTGCCATTTAAAGCGGGCACTAATAAATCCTTACCCTGCCCGCTGATTTTTGGCATCCATTCCTTGTTCACTCCCCAGTAGGTATATAATAATGCCGATTCATCGGCGGGGTCCTTTGTAAAATACCGGACGGGTCCGTAGACCACATCCGTCTCCGGGCTGGACGCAAAAACGGCGAGCTGAAGTGCAAATTTTTCCGGCTGCAGCAGGTCATCCGCATCGAGGAACTGAATGAAATTTCCTTTGGCTTCCCGAAGACCAAGGTTCCGGGCGGCACTGGGTCCCGCATTTTGCTGGCGAAAGAAACGAATCCGCGGGTCTTCCTGCATCAGTGACCGTACCACCGTTTCGGTATCATCAGTGGATCCGTCATCCACAATGATCATTTCCCAATCCGGATCAGATTGCTTCCGGATGGAGGCAATGGTATCCGCAATCAGGTGGCCATAATTATAAGAAGGGACTATTACAGAAACCATGGTAGGATGAAAAGAGGTACCGTAATCCCGGATCATTTTGCCGTTGCCACAGGGCGCTCAGGACTATATTCGAAATATTTTTTCAGACCCAGAAAACGTTTTTCAATTAATACAAATGACAACCAGGACAGCAACACCAATAAAACCAGGTTTTCTGCCAGGTGCAATTTTTCGATATGATTCTGCATAAAGGCGGGCAACTGTGGATCCAGCCATTTGCTAAGTGTATATTCATTAATTACTGGAATAAAATTATGATAGAGATAAATACCATAACTAATCTTACCAAGGAATATTAAAATCCGGTTATCTAATATCCATCTTCCTCTCAAACTACCTTCGGCAGAAAAATCAACTATATAAGCAATCAGCCAAAGTGCAATTAAAGAAACCAACGTCCTCAATGGCACTAAATCGTGTTTAAAACGCCAAATTCCAATTAAAAATAAAAGCGCTGCTAGTATCGCAGCAATACTGAAATAAGGAATTGACTTTTTAAGCATACCGCCACCCGAAAGTTGCAACCATGCTAGTAATGCCCCCATTCCAAAAGCATCGAAACATGTAAATGTTAATACAGTTCCTAAGGGTCTATGCCATACCAAGTAGTTGCTAAGTATGCCAGTGAGTATAAAGCCAATAATCAAATGTGGTATCCATCGTTTTGACACAAAGAGAATTAACCATGGCCATATAATATAGAATTGTTCCTCAACCGCCAATGACC
>Ga0209097_10001383_pt1 | contig 20783 bp, 11 predicted proteins | sample AD_UKC052_MetaG_FD_184419 | JGI IMG/M metagenome (GOLD analysis project Ga0209097, IMG submission 184419) | Active sludge microbial communities of municipal wastewater-treating anaerobic digesters from USA - AD_UKC052_MetaG (SPAdes) (version 2) | ecosystem: Engineered > Bioreactor > Anaerobic >... | reverse complement strand
CATTGATTGGCTGCGGTGCAGTCAGCGGTGGCGGCAGCCGCTGAGGTGGCGGCACCCCATCGGCGACCTTCTGCACTGGAGGGGCTGCAATGTGCCCCGGCTGAATCGGCGACCTCGATGACGAGTCGCCGGTTGACGTTGCTTGCGGGGCCTTAGGCTCAGCATCGTGACCCGAGCTGCTTGAGGGCGTGGGTGGTTCCCATGTTGGTTGCATCCAACCTGGGCCAGAAGGCTTCTGGATCTGCTTGGGCCTGTGCTTCTTTCCCGCTGCTGTTAGTCGCGTGGGCCTGTATTGGGCTGGCGGTTGCAGCGGATGCGGCCCACCGGGCTTTGTGGGCGCCATGGGGGGCAGTGGTGCTTTGGCAGCAGGTAGCTGAGGCAATGTCGCGATAGGACGCTTCACGTCCTTGGTCTGCCACCCCGCGACGCTAGGCATCTTGCCGATGTGCGAGCCAAGCGCTGCCTGCAGCCCAGCTAAGACGCTCGCCGCCTTCACTGGCGACAGGTGGTTGAGGCAAGAAACAATCTGCGCGTCCTCCTCAATCAGCGTCTTGAGCGCGCCTCCTTGATCGACTTTTCGACGCAGCGCTTGCAGGTCCAGCGCGGTGTGACATGGCGAACCAAGCCCAGGCAGCGTCGGGCAAGCGTGCATTGCGGCGCGCTCTGTAAACGACAGCGGCACTTCTCCTTTCAGGTCGAGCACCGGATTGGAGAAGTCGGTGTCGCGATACAGGTAGCCGCTTTTTTCCCAGAAGTGCTCGCCGACGCGATAGGCGATGCTGTTGCGCCACACGATGCTGGGGTCCTGCGCATCGACCGAGCCGAAGCGAAACATCGGTGTGCCGTCGTCGGCTCGCATGACGCCCTGGCAGTCTAGGATCGGGTCGATCATGCCCAAGACCAGCGCGTGCCAGGTCTTGATCCAGGCCAGCTCGTCGGCGCGCGGGACGTGGATGAAGCCCTCGCCGAGCGCGAAGCCGAGGTTCAGCATGAAAGCGTGGTCGGGCACGCAGTCGCCGTGGCCTGCGGCGTAGCGGGCGGTGACGTAGACGCCGCGTCGGAACTCGGAACGCAGACCTGCGGCGGCCATCCACCCTGATTTGCAGCGGCCTGGCTCGTCGGGGACGCCGAAGGCTTGGCGGCGCATCAGCTCTACGTCGCCGAAGATGCGGTCCATGAACTGCACGCTGGTGCGCAACGTCAGGTCGACGTGTGCTTCGCGGTCGCCGACGAGGATTCCGAAGCCGGGCGCGAACTGCAGTCGCCACCAGTTCAGCTCAGCCGCTCCGTATAGCGACGGCTGCACGATGCCGCGCTTAAGACGTCCGACGTGCTTGGGGTCGCCCTCAAAGCTATCGAGCAGCAGCTGCGTGCGCACCTCAATGACGGAGGACCACCACGGGCGATGCTCGACGGAGTAGAACGCGGGCGACTGTGGCCCGAGGCGCAAGCGGGCGCGTAGTTCGAGCGGCCCGCCGACTAGATAGAAGTCTTCGCTCGGGCGGGTGGCCAGTCGGGTGGCTGCACCTGGGATGTTGATGCTGACAGCGACTCGGTTGGCGACTTCCATCGCGACATCGACGGAGCCGCCGAAAGTTGAGCTTCGATGTGGTTCGCCGAGCCATAGATACTGGCCGTTGAACCAAAAGAACATGCCGAGTCGGGCGATAGATGGGCACGGGGTGAAGAGGGTGCCGCAGCTGCCACCGGTGCCGGTGAGGACGGGGTTGATGGGACGGGGGGCGGGTTGGTCCGTTGGAGCGGTCTGGGCTAGCGCTGTGGATGCTGAGAAGAGGAAGGCGAGGAACCACAGGCTCATGGTTCGCCAACGCCGCAGAAGCGAACCTCTGCGGGCAGCAGCCTGAGCAAGACGGGGCAGAGAGTAGACAATCACCCTATGAGGCTGGGACGGTGACAACGCGAGCATTGGCTCGGCGTATCACGACGCTGAGACAGGGCAAGTTTCTGATTTGGTGGTTGCTGGTTCGCTGAAGCTGGCTCAGCGAACCACGAGAGCGAGCCTTGCGAGACACTGAGCCCGCTTGGCAGGTCGAAGCGGGCGAGACGTACCGCTGGACATGCGTCGTTGCTTGCAGGTTACATCGCGGTTAAGCAATGCGGCCCGCTGGGGTGAGCAGCGACTTCCTGGGTTGGGCCGAGCATTGAACAGCTGCCGACCATGGCCGAGTGCCACTTGACCCACCTCCCAGCGTAATCCACAGCTTCCGTTCGGTTTGGCCAAGGCTGTTGCAGGACGCAAAGGATCACTGCGCTGCAGCTCATCAAGTGGCGCTGTGCGCGCTTCTGTGGCGCCTGCGGGGTTCACCAGGGCAGCAAGCCTAGGGATTGCGCGCTAAGGAGCTTGCACGGTGTGCCAGGGCCGCAAATTAGCTGGTGATGATGCGCTGATCTTGAATGAGGAGTCCGCAAGCGGGGAGTCTGTCGGGGGACGCTAGCCTTTCTCCACGGCTACCCCAGAGGCTCCCAGGGCAGGGATACCTCCGCAACGGAAAGTTGCTGCGCTGGGTGCATGTCGATCGGCCTCCCGGAGTTGCCTACTATGGCCGAATCGCCGGAAGCTATGTCGGTGGCGCAACGAGTGGTTGGGGCGACGGTCCTCCTGGCTGCGAGCGAGCGAGAGGTTGGGGTCGATTCGGTGCGTCAGTAAGTAAGTGCTGACGACGGAGGGCTCGACAAGGTGGCTATGTTGGTCAGAGAATCGGAAGGGCAAACCGGAACCATGTTCCTGCTTCCATTCACGCTGGAAAAGCTGCGGCGGACCCTCGGCACGACCGATCGCAGAACCGCCCCCAAGTCCGGTACCAGTGTGTGCTCGTGTCGATGTGGTTGGGTTCTGCTTACGCAGACCGGCGTATCTTGTGTGAGTTGCCATGACACAGAGTGCGTCTACTCGGGATAGGGAGTCCTGCGGACAGAGTTTATTTTTCTTGCATTAGCACGAGTGGTTGACTTCGGCCTGCGCAGGTCAGCGGTTCATCTCATCTGCTTACGGCAAGCGAATTACTTTCCCCTCAGCTCCTCAGCAGATGTTCTAAATCCCGGTCTAAAAGTCCAACACTGGGGCCAAGAAGAGGCCATTATTCGACATCAAGACTGAGAGCAGAAGCGCTGGTTCGACCCGTGATCAGACCGCCACCAGCACCTTGTCTGCGACGAGGCTTTTGAAGTGGTGGTCTACTCTGTTGGGAAGTGGGCCGCCGGTGATGAGGAGGCCGAGTTCCATGTTGATGGTAAAGGCGTAGTCGGTGAGGTTGGCGCTGGAAAGGAACAGGCGGTGTCCGTCGGCGACGGCGCACTTGACATGAAGGATGCCGCGCTTGCCATCTTTGTCTTTGGGGCGGTTTTCTTTGGGCCAGTAGTAGACGGAGCAGACGGACGCGACTTTGTCACCGAGGGCGCGGAGGGAGTCATAAGCACCTTGGCCTTCGATGCGGTTGGGGGTCTCGACGATGACGTGGATGCGGACGCCGCGATGAGCGGCAGAGACGAGGGCTTCACAGATGCGCGGAATTTTATAGACGGCGTAGCTGACGACGGTCAGCCGCTTCGTTGCCAGGTTCACGACTTCTAAAATGGCTTGCTCGGTGTGGCGGAAGCGATTGTGTCGGGATTCGGCGGGTTCGGGGCCGGTCCAGACGATTTCGACGGACTCTTGCTGGCGGTGGTCGTGTTCGCTGTGGGCGGCAGTGACGAGCGCGACGGCTGCGGCTTGGGCTCCAAGGCTGGCGGCGCGGCGATGCCAGTCGTCGAGGAAGTCGGCGGTCACGCCGCGAAAATCAGGCGTGGGCAGGCATTGCAGGATGGCTTGTCGGGCGGAGGATGGGTTCAAGTGGCCATGCTGGGCGACAGCTTCGGCGACGGCGAGCGTGACGGAATGGGGCAAGCGACCAGCGAGTCTGGCTGCGGCTGCGCCGATTTCGCGATGTTCGAGGTTCATTGGGTTACTCGAAGAACGCTAGGTCGCTGCGCTCGACTGTTGAAACCAACACGGCGCGGTCGAGATACTTGTTGCCGCGTTCGCACGAAGTCTCGGGGGCGAACAAGCAAGCGTGGCACGAGGCAGCGTGGAGGGTGTTTCCGTCGCGATACGGATGATGTTCGGCGCAGAGCGGATCGCTGGCACACAGGCGCATGCTGTCGAGCGCTTGGTCCAGATGTCGCTCGAGAGTCTCGGGCTTGCCAAACGACACGAGGCCACCGAGCGTTCCTTCGCTATCGGGGGCAGCGGTGTAGATGAGAACACCGGCCATCTTGGGCTCATCCTCGCCCGGACTCCGCGAGTAGATGCGCTCTCGTAGCGCTGCCGTGGCGTAGCCGCACTCGACGGCGAACTGACGAATGATGGCATGGGCGAAGGAATGCAGAAGGACGAACCGGACGCTGGGGTAGAACTCCTGTGGGGGTTCGAGCTTCCGAGCGATGCGCCACCGCTTATGGGCTTCCAGAAACACTCCGTCCAGGCTGCTGACCCTGGCAACCCACTGTTGAATTAGATCTTCCTTGAAGTGAAAAAACAGTCCTTCTCCGCGAATTTCGGAAGCGGGAACCCACGTCGGCTGGGTCCGTGACAGTCTGGCCCGCTGACTCGCCGGGAAGGCTGCTGGATTATCGTAGTCGCTGGGTGATTCGATCCGCGAAAAACCGACGAGCGCCCGGACTTCCCGCAGCTTCTCCACGAGGACGATCTTTTCAAAATACTTCGCGTATCGTTTCGGCGGCTCGGCCACCCGCAGCTGAAAATCACGGCCTCTTTCAACGGAAGCGGGATCGATGAACACTTCCCATTCCGGGGTTTTTAAGTCCGTCGGCTTGGCGCTCTCGTTTGGATCGGCGGTCTTTTTGGCTTGCACCGCTTGCCAGATTTCCGAGGCTGTGTATTCAGACAGGTCGCGAAGCTGCTGCGTCACCTGTTGCAACAGCTCGATGTTCTGTTCGTTCTGGACCTTTTCCAGAATCGTCCAGTGCTCTGCGACAAGCTGCTGGAGCTTGCCGGAAGCCTGAGGAATCGCCAGCGCCGACAGCATGAGGCCAAACCAAGCATTCGACGCGCCCTGAAGCATCGGCTCCATCCGCATCTGTTGCCCGCCCGGTCCTTTGCATCCGTTGCCATCGTGATCCCGCAGGTGAGGCCGCCTGGCACTACAGACCGGCATCGCGGACAGGTCCATAAAGGCGTCGGACATGGGCCGAGTTGCGCCGCAGCTTGCTCCTTCGCACTTCACGAAGATATCCGCAGCTCTTCCGGTTGCCGACGGCTCGTAGAGCTTCAGTCCTCCCTGACATGCGGTCGGGCCATTATGCACGAAGTCACGCCAAGGGAAGTCATCGAAATGGCCGTTCTTGCAGGCGACGATGAAACGGGCCGGAACGACCGTCGGCGGCTTGCCCGGCTTGGTGCAGTTGGAATGCACGAACCGAATTTGGTCGGTGCGATACTGCGTGACAAGCTTGAACAGGCCGCTGCTGAGTGAAGCCAATCGCCGACAATACGGACAGACCATCCAGCGAGGAAACGGCGCGACCGGAATGCCAATCAAGGCCGAAGGATCGAACGGGCCGGGCGCAAGCGTGTCGGGCGCGACCGGAGCCGAGCGCAGCGCCTTCACCTGTTCCCCAAGGACTCCCTGGACCGAGGACAAGAGTCGCGGTTCGCCAATCTCGACCGTATCTTTGAGCGGCCAGTCTTCCAGACCCATGACCATGACCGACAGGTTCGGCAAGTCCACGATCGAGCCAATCCCAAACGTGGTCAGCACCTGGCTGGGCCGCAGCTCGCCGACCTTGCAGCGGTTTGCGCTTTTGTTGTTGATCATGGGGCGGCTCCTTTCTCGGCCTGAGCCTCGTCTTCCGATTCATCGCCGCTGCCACTGTCCATTCCGTAGTCCGTCAAGATCAGGTTCGCGGTCGGTTCGACATCGCGCAGGGAGTTTAGGCAAGTAAACTCGTCCCAGGTCTCGATGCTGGGCTTGCGCAGAAGGCCCGTCGTCAGCCCGTCCTTTTTGGTTTCATACCCAAGCTGGTTCCCTTGATTCATCTTTTGCGCCCTTGCCTGCCACAGATCCAGAGTGCGCTTGAGCTGCTGCTGGACCTCCTCGGCGGCAGCCACCCCGGCGATTAGCTCCGCCCGCCTTGTGATGGTCGCAACCGCTTCCGTGACATAGGGATGATTGCGCTGACTTCCGATGCGCATCGCCTTGTCGTTGGCGTTGAACTCGGACCCCGCCTGACGAACCAGCGACACGAGCAGCGCCGACAGCCCGCGTGCCGTCGCCCCGGCAGAAAACGGCGTCACCGACAGCGCTTCGACGTGTTTATAGAACGTCGCGTGGTAGTGCTCGAACGTCTCGTAATGCGACAAGTCCCGTGGCCGCGCCCAGTTGAAGACGGTGCAGACCAGACCCGGAAACTTACGACCGACCCGGCTCGTGGCCTGGATGTATTCCGCCGTCGTCTTGGGCTGACCAGCGACGACCATCAAGCCCAGCCGTGGCACGTCCACGCCGACCGAGATCATGTTCGTTGCGAGCAGCACGTCGATGGGTCGAGCGATGTATTGTTCCCCGCCTGTTTTGGGGGCCTTGAGCCGTTCAAACAACGCCGGATCAAACCGGCTCTCCAGAAGATCCAGCGTCTCGGGAATCGCCGTCGAGCCGAGCCGCGAGGTCAATTCCTTGACCGCATCCGGTGTGTAGAGCGTCCGGTTCGCCAGCCCGCGATCCTTCATGCTGCGCAGTCGGTTCCGCACATCGTCATCGACGAGCCGCTTCATGCCGCCGAGTTCGCGCAAGCTGTTGAAGTAGCCGACCAGCGTCATCCACGGATCGGCGTCGAGTCCGTACTTCTGAAGCAGCACCTCGCCCGCCGAAAGGAAGGCGACATAGACGCGAATCAGCGCCGCCTTCAGCCGACGACCGGGCGCACTCACCCCAAGGTATTTCCGCCCCGGTGTCTTTTCGCTCGATGGACGTTGCAGGGAAAAGAAGTTGTCCGCGATGGAAAGACCCGTGGGCGGAAAGATGCTCAGGTTGCGCAGAAACAGGCCATAGACCTGATCACTCGCTCGGCGAATCGTCGCGGTCGAGGCGACGACTTTGGGCCGGATTTTCTTGCCGCCGACTTCCCAGGTACAGAGCCGATCAATCGCCGTTTCGTACAGGCCAACCAACGTGCCGAGCGGTCCACTGATCAGGTGCAGCTCGTCCTGAATGATGAGGTCCGGCGGCCTGAGCGGACTCTGCGGCAGCACTTTGGCCGCCGGCAGGCTTCCCTTGGCCCGATGCACCCCGCCGACCTCCAGCTCCTCCCCAGATTCCGCCAGCCCCGGCGAACGGAATCCGTGTCGCTCACACAACCCATCGACCTGACCAAAGAGCATCTGCACCGCGCCGTTCCACGGGAGCTGCGCAAACTTGTCCACCGTGGTAATGAGCAGCGCTGGCAGCCGTCGATAGATTTCCTCGTCCACCACGATCACCGGCAGCCCTTCCCCTGGCGCTTCCTTCTGCGAGAACTTGCACTGCCCAAACTTCGCCCCGCAGTAGATCAGCGTGCGGCAGCTCCCATCGCTGTATTTGATCGCTTTGATGTGTTTTCCGGGGTCAATTTTCGTTCCGCACCACGGGCAGTTCGTCAGTTGATGCACCGACCCCACGCCGCCCACTCCCCCCGACCGAGGTTTGCCGCCGTGTTCCGCCTTCACCGATTCATCGGCATCGCTGGTCCAGTTTGGCGTCGTGCTGCCCCCGACCCACAAGCCGATGCGAAACGGCGTCTGGCCCCAGCGTGCATCGCCGTTGCTCATCGCCGTGCGGCGCGTGTCTTCACAAGCACAGATGAGCGCAGCGGCCCGCTGGAACTGCTGAAGCGTCAGCAGTCGCAGTGTATACCGCATCAGCACCGCGACCCCGTTTTCGCCCGAGCGCCCCTCGACTGTTCCTTGCAGCCTTCGCAAGCCGAGCGTGTACGCTGTCAGGCCCAGATACGCTTCCGTCTTGCCACCGCCCGTCGGAAACCACAGAAGGTCCGCCATCGCTTCCGGGGCCTCGCTGCGTTCGGGATGATCGAACTGCGTGATGCCCGGCAAGTTGAGCAGGATGAACGCAAGCTGGAACGGATACCAACTGCGGTTTTCCTCCACGTCAAGGGTTTCCATGTCCGGCTTTTCGTCGCCGCGCCGCACCCGCTCGGCAAACAGGGAGTGTGTGCGCTGAAGCCACATCGCCCGGTTCATGAACGCAAACGCCTGCGCCGCTTTGGGGTCCGTGTTGAGAAGCGAAAGCCCGGCCTCGACCCGCTGTAGCGTTGCGCGGCACCGACTGATGACTTGCTGCGCCGCTGCTTGAAAGCTCGCCAAGCCCTCGCCGGGATCGGTCACTTTCTTTTCTTCGCGGTCGATCCAGTCCTGATACGCCTCGCACAGCGGCGCAAGCTTGGGCCCAAGCTGCTTCGGATCGGTCTCGGCGAGCTGCTTCATGTCGAGCACCAGGCCCGCGAGCTTGGCGAACGCCGGGTTGTGTTCCGCATCTTCGGGCCGGGGCGGTGTGGTCTTGGGAATCTCGTAGCTCGGAATGACCTGCGTTCGCACCCGCACCGCATGACTCGGGTCCGCCGACAGCTCGACATGAACCCCGATGCCATGCCCGACGGCGAACTCGACTTGCCGCCGATACAGCATCCCGAGCAGCTCGTTTTCCGCCTTCACTGACGGATCAGTGCCGGAAAGCTCCAAGATCGTGTGCCGCTTGTGCAGCACCGCCGCCCCGTTCACCCCGGAAACGACCAGCTCGGGCTGGAATACCCACGCCGCGTCCCTGAGCTTGGCCGGTTCCGTTTGCTCGTTCACCAAAAACAGCGTCACGGAATAGTGATCGCTGCGCTTGCGAACGAGTCCCTGAATCACGACCTCGGGGCAGTCTTTATTGACGGGAATCGGCCCAAACGCGCCCTCTTTGAGCGTCAGGCGATGGCTGCCACCGCGAGGATGCCGCTTCCAGACTCGCCGAGGGCTGCCGGTCTTTTCGTTCCGCAGATACTCGCTGACTTCCCGTTTGTACTGACCCCAGCTCGCGGACAGATCGAGCGCGGTGGCTTCGAGGTCCACTGACACCGTAAGGCCCAACGACGAAGGCGTCAGCGCCTTGTCTTGCGCCGGGGTTTGATCCGTGGTGCCGTCTTGGGAGTTGTCGCGGCCCCCAATCGCCAGCTCGTCCGTAACGAGGACTTCGCCGTCTTCCCTGGATTCCTCGTCGTCCTCTTCCTTTTGGGTCGGTCGAGAAACGGAAGCGGGCTCCACATTCCCTTTTGCGCGCTTGCGCGGAGCCAAAATCCCGACGCAGTAGCGAATCCCGGGCGACTCGACCAGCTCCTCATCCACACTGCCGGGGCCGAGCAGTTCCTGTACGACCATGGTCTCGAGTTCATCCCGCAGCCGCAGCGGCGAGACGCTCGGTTTGAGCGTGTCACTCATTCGCTGTCTTCCCCTAGATCAAAGAGCGTGGCCTGTTTTGCAATGGACTTGCCCGGTGCTTTCTTGGCCGCGGTCTTTTTGGCCGCGCCCTTTTTATCATGCAGCCCCAGCCGCACTTCTTCAGCATAGCGTTCGTGGTTCAGCTTGAGCAACCGAGCGAGAACTTCGCGCCGCGCCGCTTCACAGATCGTGTAGCGGACCCCTTGCTTCGTCTCATGAAACCCATGCCCAAGCTCCAAATCCGTCCAGCCATAAGCCGCCGCGACCGCGTGGTCCATTTCAACATGAAGCGAACGGAGTTTCTGAATATCGGCGCTGGTTTCGTTACGCTTATTTACAAGATTGTAAATATCAGTTAGGCCACTATTGCGTGCAATGGACACACTTCTGCGAAAATCATGATGAGCAATCCCGATCACCTCTAACATCTTCGATATCTGCAACAGCGGATAGGTTTTGAAGCATCGCCCAACGATATACCTGGGCCGAGTCTCCAAGGTCGAACCGTAAACAATCGCCCAGAGTTCATGAATCGTGCTTTGTAATTGTGAGTAGAGCGAATAGTCGTCAGTTAAGAAGACATATGTGGAGGCAGTGCACACGCATCTTGATTCAACAAAGGCAAAAATTGAATATTTACTCACAACAGATCTTACAAGTAATCGCTTATGACTTCTGGCATGCTCCTCAATCTCCTGGCGCTGTCCCCTGAAAAGCCACCAACGTGTCCGCAAGTATCGATCACGTCCAGTTGTTCCTTGATACGTCATCCGCTCCGGCTTAACTCGCTGTTCAACAATATCAAAGGCAGCAGGATATTTTTGGGACAGTTCCAGGCTCCGAATCCCGAAATTGATTGTGCTTGAAATAGGTTCACTGCCAGGCGAGTTGTTCAAATCATCTCCCGTCATCAGCGGAAACACTACCTCCTCACAAACAGGGCTTCCTTTGACCAAGCGTTCGGCTTCCTCTTGTGTGAGCTTGAACCCGTCGCCTTGAAGTTCAGAACCCTTGCACACTAACGCGTCATTCATGCTGAGTTCGTAGGGCTCGCCAATCAGGAGGCTACCCTCAGATAGCGAGGCGCTGATAGCGACTGTTTTGCAGTCATCAATGAAGCAATCCCCGTGGAACGACGTTTTACCGACCCATATCCGTGCGACTTCGAGAGATGCGGTTCCGGGCCACTTTGTACTTGGATTCGCCCGATAAATGAGACTGCCCAACCCGAGCACTTGAGCCAACCCGACTGCTTTGCTGTCTCCTTGAGCGATTGTGTTTGTCAAAACCATTCCTAAGAATCCAGATTCTTTGACTAGAGAAATGGCACGCAGCAAAAAATATACGCAAAGGTCCGCAGTTCCACGAAGACCTGTTATTCCATTAGCGATATGTGCCACAAGAAGGCGTCGGCACTCTGTGCCTAAATGTGTGTCGAGCCAGGCACCGGCAAAGAACGGCGGATTTCCCACAAATGCATCGAATCCGCCGCGTTCGACCATGACTTCCGGAAACTCTAATGGCCAATGAAACGTCACTTGGCCTGCGAGGGCCTTTTGTACTTTCTTCTGAAAAGTGGATAACTCGCTGTCGTTGAAGTGCAGTGCAACTTGGATGGCGTGGTTGTCGCGGGCGGCGCGTTTGTCGGTGGTGGAACCGGGGACAAACTCGGCGGCTATCAGCATATCGGCAGCACATTTGAGCCGGTCGAGCTGTTCGTTGGCTTGGTGCAGTTTGCGGTCTTGGGCTTCGACATCCTCGACGGTGTTGGCTTGGGTTTCGGTGATCTGGCGGCGCAGGGTGATGGCCTCTTTGATCTTGTCGTCCAAGAAGCGGAGGAAGAACTGGTTGTCTTCTCCCTGACCGGCGAGATTGAACTTCCGAAGCTGCTCGGTGTTGTGAATCCCCACCAGCGAATCGCCGCAGCGGATGGCGTGATCGAGGAACTCGAACGGCTTGTCCTTGGCCAGCGTCAGGAGCCACAGCGACAGCTTCGCCATCTCGGCAGCCAAGGGGTTTTTGTCCACGCCGTACAGACAGCGCTGGGCGACGATCCGCAGGGCATAGGTTTGGCGCTCCTCGGGGTCGTCGGGAATCAGCAGTTCGCCGGGCTGCCCAGAGGCGGGCTTGCCTTCCGGCGTGATGCGCAGCGTCCCCGGATGGGCTCGCGGGACGGCGTCCCAGGCTTCGAGCAGCCTTGCTCCGAGGTAGCGACAGGCTTGGACCAAAAACGCGCCGGAACCACAGGCCATGTCACAGACCTTGAGGTCGAGCAATTCCTGGGCGCTGCGGAGCTGCCAGGATTCCTTGGGCAGTCCTTCGGCGGGGCCGACATAGACGAGCGGCTCGAGGGTGTACTGGACGATGGGCTCGGTCAGGCTTTTCGGGGTGTAGTGCGTGCCGGAAGAACGCCGGTCGGTGCCCGAAGTGACGTAGACGCTACCTGTGGGAATGACGATGGGATAGTCCACATCATCGAACCGAACCAGCCCGGCAAACGGCTTCACCCGGTGCCACAGGGCGGCATCCTGGCAGGCGGTGCGGAAGCGGCTCACCAGGCGGTCGGTAAGCTCGGCGTGGAGGGACTTTTTCAGCGCAGACTCGGAACGACCGGATTCCCCTTTCAGGAACGCCAGCAGCGCGGGTTCGCCTTGGGCGGCGAGCTTTTCTAGCTGCGCGAGGGCAATTTCGGGTTCCTTGTCGCGGGTGCCTTGCAGACCCAGGACAGGCTCGGTGGCGCGACGGGCGGTGTGGTCGAGCAGGCCCTCGTAGACGTGGCCGATCTGTTCGATGTCGAGCGAGCGAAAGCTTAGGCTGCGGGCCTCGATGGTGCCGCCGACTTTGGTTTGCAGGACTTGCAGCGCTTGCAAAAGGTGCAGGACGGTGCGGTTGTTGACCGGCAGCGGAGTGGACTCGGCGGTCTCCCAGCTTGTGCCAAAGCTGCGACCTTCCAAAAACGGAAAGCGGTCGGGGTTAAACAGACTGCCGCCGTAAGCCGGGAGCCGAAGCTGGTCGTGCTGGACCCCGGCGTAGACGGCGCGGAAGGTGGTCAGGAGCCGCGTCCAGGCGTCGTAACGCAGGCCCAAGATTTCTTCGCCGAACTGGTCCGCGGTGGTGCGCAGTTGTTCGCGCAGGGTGCTGACGGCGTAGTTCTTGTCGTACAGATCGTCGCCGAGCAGCAGGAGTTCCCGTTCCTCCGCGCAGCACAGAAACACCAAGCGCATCATCACGGTCAGGGCCGATTCGTACAGAACCTTTTCGCTCACGTCGGCAAACAGCTTCCGTCCGTGTTCCTGATCGGCCTTGTCCAGCGAATGAATCAAGAGTTCGACGGCTTTGCGGACCTGATAGCCGAGCTGGTCGGTGACTTCCTGTTGATCTTTGGCGCTCTTGTCGAGCAGGGCTTCCAGCGTCTCGGGGCTCGGGACGCCAAACAGGCGCTCGGCTCCTAGAATCGAACGGAAGGCGCGCAGCGTGATCTCCTCTTCGAGCCACAGGTTGGCGTAAAAGGATGCGTAGCCGGTCGCTTCGTTCTTCGGCGCGTTGACCAACATGAAGTGATCGCCGTTGGTGACGAGACCGATCCGGATGCCGGTATCGTGCAAGAGCTGCATCATCCGGGTGTCGGGAGAGGTCTTCCAGCGCGACGTGGCAACTGGCTTGGTCAGCGACTGCGACCGGGGATAGACCTGGACGAGCAAGCGGGCCTTTTTCGTCTCGGGGTCGCACACGATCCAATCGGGTCGCAGCGTCTCGCCATACTCCGCCACTTCACTCTTGAGCGTCTGCGGAATCGCCTGTCCTTCGGCCAACAGTTCGTCGAAGCCCAGCGTCTCGGCGAGCACGAACCGCTGCCACGCCCGATGCAGCGCGGGGTCGGGTCGCTTGCCCAGCTGGTTGTCGTCCCACTCGTTACACGCCAAGCGCAGCCGCCGGGCATGATCCGCATCATGGGCATCAAGTCCCTGCGGAAAAACCTCGGACAACACCGGCAGACTCAGGAACGGGCCCGAGTTCGGCACGAGCTTCAACCATTCGTTGTGGTGGCGAGTGATGGATACCGGCATTACCCTCTCCTCATTTTTTCGGGCACGAGGAACGTCACAGAGACGGGAAACATCCTGGGCTGAGGGTCTTTGTAGCGGGCTTTGATCGCTTCGGTCTCTTGCGCGAGCTCTAGCGGAATGGACTTCATCCGGCTTCGGAGGAAGTCGTGGTTGCGATCGTGCTGTTCCTTTTCCTGCTCGTTGAACAAAGAGAGCTGCTGCGGGTCTTCCTGTTCGCTCAGCTTGTTGTCTATCGCCTTCTGAAGTTCGCCAAAGATCGCGACCATGTCGTCGAATTCCTTGTTCGCCCGCTCGGCCAGCTTCTTTTGCAGGGCGGTCTGCCGGTCTTTCATCCGGGCTTCGAGGGACTGCGCCAGCCCTGGCGCGAACTTGTCCCACAGATCGAGCAGGTGTTTTTGCAGCGATTCGGCGGGCTCGTCGCAGGTTGCAGCGGCCAAGAGCTTGTCAATCTCGCCGACAGGGAGACGAGCCAAGCGGCCCTCTTTCAGCGTTCCGCCCGCCGTGATGATCTCTTCGTGCAGCCGATGGCTGTCGCCGCCGATGACGACCAGCCGAGCGTGGGCGATGACCGCTGGCGCACTCAGCAAAAGATCCGGTACGAGCCGCGCCGTGATGCGATGCAGCCGCTTGCGACCCTTGACCGACCAGACTTCCGCTCGCAACAGCCGCAGGCTCATTTGGACCAGGCGGTGGTTTAAGTGAACCAGCACCAAGTCGTCGTGTCCCTCACACGCGGCATGGTCGAACGTGATTGGGCGAATGTCCTTGGTGTGCGGGTGCTCGAGACCCTCGGCGCACGCGGCCCAGCTGTGCTTGAGCGCAGGCAGAATAAAGACCGGCTTTTTGGACGAATGCGCAATCGGAATCAGCGCGGGCTGTTCGGCGAGCGCCAGGCCGACCTCGACGACCTTGCGGATGTTGTCGGGGGACAGGCGCAGCTCGCGCTGGGTGTCGCGATATTGCTCGAGCAGCTCGCCAATGTGCTTGGCGAGGTCGCGCTCGAACTTGAGCATCTTCCGCGTCGGCTCGACCTTGGTTTCGGCCTGACGAACGCCCGGCATCGTGTAGCCTTGGCCGCGCATAGCTCGCTCGACATCGTCGGCCAGCACCGTGCCGTAACTTCCCAGGTCTTCGCGAATCGTCTCGACCTTCTGCGCCACCCGCATCAAAAATTCGAGGTCAGCGTCGAGATCCGCAGCGCGTGGCGCAAACGTGGAATGCTGACGGTAGCCCTCGCCAACGAAGTGATAGACAAAGACCTGGCGCTCGCCGTTCGGTGCCAGAAAGCCCTTTTGCCCGTGGCGGTCGATGCGTCCGTTGCGCTGCTCCAGCCGGTTCGGGTTCCACGGAATCTCGTAGTGAATCAGCCGATAGCAGTGGTTCTGAAGGTTCAAGCCCTCGGCGGCGGCGTCGGTCGCGAGCAGAATGCGCACCGGGCTCGAATCGGGCTTCGTCTGAAAAGCCGCCTTGACCGCTTCGCGATCATCTACGTCCATGCCGCCGTACATCGACAGCAACCGGTCGTCTTTGGTGAAGCCTTGCTGCGCGAGGACTTCTCGCAGCCAGTTCTGCGTGCTGCGGTATTCCGTGAACAGAATCACCCGCTCGTCGCCCCACTTTTTGCCGGGGCGAATGTGGGTATTGAGCCATTCGATCAGGCGCTTCACCTTTGAGTCAAGCTGCCCGGACGCCTTTTCCGCCCACAGCCGCATCTGCTGTAAGAGAGCCAGCTCCTCTTCCGACGATTCGGCAAACAAAAGCGAAGCCGCATCCACCGCGTTCGCAGTCGCCTCGTCGTACTCGGTGTCATCGCCGTAGTCCTCGTCGATGCGGTCGAGTTCCTGGCGCAAAATCCCCATCGACGGCTTGCGCACCGGCTTGCCTCGCTTGGCTTGTTTGAGCGATTTTTCGTGCGCATTCAGCGTCGTCGCAAACGCCGCTGGACTCGAGAACAGCCGTTTTTTTAGCGTCTTCAGAACAAACTCGGTCGCGAGCTTTTCCGCGTTGTCCTGCGCCCGTTTGACCCTGGATTCCGCATACGCTCGCAGCGCGGCGTGAACGGCGCGTTCCTCGTCGGTGTACGGAACTTCAATCGGATCGAGCACGCGCTTTGGAAACCGCGGCTTGCCGTCCCACTTCGGCGGCAGCTCCGACTTCATGCGCCGGACCATCACCGCTTTGAGCTGTTTGGGATCGATCGTCGTGCTGCGCGCAAACCGCTGGTTGTCGAGCAGCTCAAGCAGCGCCGAAAAGCTCTCGGGATAGCCGTTGTGCGGCGTCGCCGTCAGAAACAGCTTGTGCTCAAAGTGCGGCACGAGCAGCCGCAGTGCCTGCGTCCGCATAGAATCCGTCGCATAGCGCCCGACCCCTGACGGTGCGCAGTTGTGAGCCTCGTCCACGATGAGCAGGTCAAACTTCCGAGGAAAAGCCGACTCGTCCGGCCCCGGCAGAAGCTCGCGAAACAGCCGCAGCGGTCGCTCACGCTTGAGAAAGTCGATGCTCGTAATCAGCCTGGGAAAGTGATTCCACGGGTTGATGTGAATCCCGCGACTGCGCCGCAGCGTGCCCCAAAGCGACGAGTTCACAATGCGAAAATCCAGCCCGAACTTGTCGCGCATCTGCTCTTGCCACTGCACTTGCAGCGACGACGGACAGACAATCAGCATCTTGCGGGCGCGGTGCCGAATGATAAGTTCCAGAGCGACCATCCCCGCCTCGATGGTCTTGCCCAGGCCCACGTCGTCGGCAATCAGCAGATTCACACGAGGCATCTGGATCGCCCGCACCACCGGATCAAGCTGGTAGTCCTCAATCTCGATCCCCGAGCGAAACGGAGCCTGAATCGTCCGCACGTCCGCCGAGGACGACGCGCCCCAGCGCACCGCATCCAAAAACGCATCGAGCCGATCCGGCGGATCAAACCCCGTCGGTTCCGGCAGCGCGACCTTTTCGACCACTCGCGCCCCCGGCTCCAGCTCCCAGATGACGTTCAACTCCTCGCCGAGCCCATCATCCTCGACCGACGACAACGTGAGAAGATGCTGCGGCGTTTGCAGCCCCGTCTGAAGTCGCGGCGGCGGCAGCGTGCTTGCCAAAACCTCCGTCACCATCCAATTCCGAGCCCGAACGCTGACCATCTGCCCCTGCTCAGGCCGTGGCGAAGTTGTCGTTGTCGTCGTGCTCATGTCCTCTGTTCCTCGTCGCTCTCGCCGACGACCAAAACATGTAGCCGCCGCTCGTTGGTTGTTGTCAGCAAAGTGCGCCCATCCTACATCCAACGCAGGCTCCATGGGTCAAAGCGCAGCGCCGGGCCAACCAGCGCACTGTGTAACATTGGGGGCATTGGGACCAGGCCGACCCTGAAACGGGTGGCCATTACCCCCTAAAACGCTGGAGGGTTCATCCCACTAGCGCAGAAGGTGTTGATGCGATTGAGCTATTGGCGGACTACTTACATGATCTGGAGTGGCGGTTCAGGGGATGAGTGCAAAGCAGGAAAACTTCCCACCCCTTCGTCAATCGGCAAGGGGAAGCATTCCAAAGTTTCTCGACGCCCCAGATCTTATTGGGGCTGAGCGTGAGGGGCAGTGGTGTCGTCGATAACTAGCGCGGAACCAGTCTGTCGGGAACTCGGGCGGACCGTGAACACTGTTCGGCAAGAGCGGATGTGGGGCACTGTGGACGGACTTTGGGTCGGGGTTTGGAAGGAACGGCAGGGCGTTGAAGGCGTGCCGGTCAGGGAAGCGATGGCCGGGGCGGCGACGGGAAAGATTTTGTACACCAGACAGTCGCCGATTTGTGCCAGCAACCGCTCAGGTCGGGGGTGGGAGTTCGGCCCGCTGGCACAATCAGCGCTCTCGGGCCAGCCGTTCCGCGCGCTACCTGGGCAAGCGCTCGGCGCGGACCGCGGTCTTAGTACCTGCTCCGCCGACCGTGCGGGAGGCCGATCAACTCATTGCCGCTCGCCGCAGACCCCTGCAAGTACAATGACCGCTCGCCAATTGTCCCCGAGATCCTACGTCAGATCAGCGCCCAGCTGGCACGCAAAGGCGATATTCCTACCAATGAGGGCAACCGCTCGCTGCCCTTCTGCATCTGATGCGACGCCCGCTTGCCCGCCGGTGGACCAACCTAACCAGCAGCAACGATCGTGAGCGGGATAACTTGATATTTGTCTGGCAGCGGGACCGGATTCAAATGGGAATAATTGTCGGATTACCGTCCTGCTCTGCTCGGAAATCTGTATCCATTAGGAAGTAGTCTAGTTCCTCTTGCAGAGCTTTGAGCCTATCTGCTCGTGTATCCCCTTCGTACTTGAAAACTGACTCGCAATTAATAGGATACCGTTTGGCTTCTTCCGATAAGTTCAGGCATAGACCGATTATCCGGCCAAAGCGGCCAAATTTTGCGTCCGGATTACTTAGCGACCAGAAAAACTCAACTTTCACGGCCATTTGTACCTTTTGCGATTCATTATCCTGCTTAATAGCCCAAAAGATGCCTGTAACTTCTTGACGCATATAATCCTCGGGGCTGCCAGGAGGAACTTGGAAGGGTTCGAACAAGTTTTTGAGTTTATTAATTCGCACAACTTGAATCTCGCCTAACTTAGTTCCCGGCTTTCGGCGAATTTCGTGAATATTGACGCCCAGCAGGATTCTGTCGAGCGAAAAGCAAGGCCCACCACTCATGCCTCCGAATGATAGAGGTAGTTCGGAATTCGACTCGTCCACATCGCACACAATAAGCTGTCTATCATTCTCCGGGTCAGTGACACCAGTCCAATAGTATAGAACCTTTATCTGCGGAATTACGCGTGCTATCACATCAGGTTGTTTCCATTCGCCAACTACCCCTGATACAATTACAGGCATACCGACCGAAATATCTTTCTGTAATTGCGACAAAGCAGCGTATGGAAGCCGACTTCCCTCAAATTTATTTGCATTCAAAATGAGATAAGCTGCGTCTTTGTTGCAATCAATCCTAATCGCATCTGGCTCAGCTGAGTGCGCAGCACCAGATGAGTTAAGTCTCGAGACAGTCATTTCGCCAGTAAGTATACACTGGACAATGACATGTCGTGCAGTGAGAAACGCAAGCCGACCATCATCTAATTCAATAAATGTGCCGCTGCCACCGCGTCCATCAGAGCCAAGTACGCAGCCCATGTGAGACATAATCCATTCATTGGTATCCCGTTCTTCATCTGCTGTTACGCCGAATGCAGTGAGTTGCTCAGGTGTCACGATCGTACTCTCCTAAAAGCGAATGCGGATTGGAGAATGCTCTGTGCTGAGGTGCCGATATCAGCAAGCCATAGGATGGTGCGGTCTGTGTAAAGCACGGTTGCGTCTGCGACAACACCGTGCATACATCGGTGTTGGCTATCGGGTCAATGCTGACTGTCTCAGTTCTACGGGGCTCCGACAGGACTATGCAGGCCAGTTGTAGCATGTACGCAGTCCCGTCGGCTCAGGCGGATGCTTCGGTCTGTCGACATGTAGGAATCGCGTCGGCTTTGAGCAATCCCATCGCTTGCCTCAATCGGAACGGCGGGACCACACTTCACGACAATTCAAGCCTGAGTTTGCTGAGCATCGACCAGCGGTGCGCGCCTTGCGCTCGCTGCTCAGGTGATCGGCAGGGCTGTCGCTCACCTACGTCTTGAGCCGAGCGGCGCGTTCACGCCCGACAGCACCGACCTGATCATCGCTGCGCGGCAAGACTGTTTGCTGAATTCTTCGCTGTGACCTTATGTCGCCCGCACCGTCCGCCTACCGCCACAGATGCGACAGCACGCCGCACCGCCCCCTTGGCGCTCGGCATGGACCCTCGCTTGCTCTGCAGACCCTGCCGCCATGGTACTCGCCTCGCGCAGCACCTGGGACTTGCAAGTTCGAGCAGGCATGCAGAAGGGTGGCTTTCTTTGGCTGGGGGGTATCAAATTCCTCTTTTAACTTCGACTAACTCCAGTACAATAGGCTCCGCTAAATATAGATAAACGAGATCAATTGTGTCCCCATTGAGTAGTGACGCACGCCTGCTGGAACTCGACTTCTTGAGTCGGTTGTCGCGCTATGAGTCTATTCAAGTGCTAAATGACAGGAATGTCCCTCGCCGGGATATGATCGTACATTTGCTGCTCGAGGAGATGGTGAACGGTGTCGCCGGTATCAAGAATATAGCGGGGACTACTGATTTCAAGGCGAAACTAATCGTGCAACAGGCAGAATACGAGCGGCTTTGCACACTGGTGGAGTTCCTCGCAGGTAAGCAGGTTATCATCCGCATCAGCCATAAAGGGCGTGTCCGGCTCGCCGAGTTAGAGCAGGCGATCAAGATAGGCCGCGAGCGTGAGCCGTTCGGTATTCTGTTTGCTGCGCGATATTGGGAGCGGGATTTACGTATCGCGTTGCTCTCGGCATCCAAGGAGTCACCCGTTACCCTCTGCTTCCTCGATATGAACGGGCTCAAGGCCATCAATGACGTGCACGGACACGAGGCTGGCAATGAGGCCATCCGTGCATTCCTGCGAGTTGTGGCCACCAATGTCGAGGAGTTGGGCGAGGCGTACCGCTATGGCGGGGACGAGGTTGTCGTCATCCTTCAGGGCACTGATGCAGATGCTGCAGGTAGGCTGATGACTGCTCTGCTAAGGCAGCTTGGTGAAGAGAAGATTAAGGGCTGTGAGAAGCTTTCAGCATCCTGTGGCATTGGCGTCACGACCGAACCTGACATGGACCCTAAGATATTCAGTCAGGCGGTGGACGCGACGCAGTATAAGGCTAAGGTCGAATCCAAAGCTGGATCGATCCGACGAAGCGCGCTTGCAGTCGAAGGGTGCGAAGTACAACTACTGTGAGCTGTGGTCCGAAGGATCGCGATGTTACCTCCGATGCTGTCACCGTCTTAAAGACCCCTAAGAACTTCGCATCGTTGCGGCTTTTTCGTCAGGGGCGCGGATCGTTTTGCCCTTCCGCGAGTTCTGAAGCCTCGGAAAACTGTCAGCTCACAGCCCACACAAGCCCCGCTAGGATCACAAGCCGGAGTGCTCCCGCTTGCTCGGGTTGAGCACTAATGCAGGCGCAGCACTCCCCGGTCATCAGCAGCAGCGCAACCACGGCAGCTCATATATCGAGACCCGGAACCGCTTTGTCTCCCATGTTGTGAAGTCCTTTCGTGCTATCGGTCAAAGCTCTGCTCGATGCGGTCATGTGCGATGTTGA
>Ga0209097_10001381_pt1 | contig 20799 bp, 15 predicted proteins | sample AD_UKC052_MetaG_FD_184419 | JGI IMG/M metagenome (GOLD analysis project Ga0209097, IMG submission 184419) | Active sludge microbial communities of municipal wastewater-treating anaerobic digesters from USA - AD_UKC052_MetaG (SPAdes) (version 2) | ecosystem: Engineered > Bioreactor > Anaerobic >... | reverse complement strand
GTAACGATTCACCCTTATCGAGCTGTGCCTGTTGAACTTCGTTTAGGTTTGCCATTCGTTTCAGCTATTCAGCCGACGTTTGTATGCTTCTAATGTATTTTGCATCAATGCGGCAATCGTCATTGCACCAACTCCTCCTGGTACAGGTGTTATCCAGCTGCATTTAGGAGCAACTTGCTCATAGTCAACATCACCACAAATTCGATATCCTTTTACAGCAGTTGAATCTTCCAAACGAGTTATTCCAACGTCTATTACTATAGCTCCTTCTTTTACCATTTCAGCCTTCAAAAACAAAGGCTTGCCAAGTGCAGCAACTAGTATGTCGGCTTGTTTCGTATGGTATGATAAATCCGAGGTTCTGCTATGTGTTAATGTTACTGTACAATTTCCAGGTTGACTATTTCTACTAAGTAAAATACTCATAGGGGTTCCAACAATACTGCTTCGCCCAATAATTACTGCATGCTTCCCTTGTGTGTCAATGTTGTAATGTTCTAACAACATCATTATTCCTTTAGGCGTAGCCGGAATATATCCCGGTAAACCTAGCATCATCCGACCTAAACTCTCAGGATGAAATCCATCTACATCTTTCTCGGCAACAATTGCCAAAGTAACATGATCTTCATTGATATGCTTCGGAAGTGGTAATTGTACCAAAATCCCATCTACATCAGCGCGATTATTCAAACGATGAACCTCTGCGAGTAACTCGTCTTCCGTTACATCTGTGTTAAATCGAATCAAGGTAGACTCAAATCCTATTTGCTCACATGATTTAACTTTCGATGCAACATAGGTTTCACTAGCACCATCATTTCCAACTAAAATAGCTGCTAAATGAGGTTTGCGCATTCCTTTAGCCAAATACTCTGCAACCTCTACAGTAATCTTGTCTTTGTAATACTGCGCCGACTTCTTTCCGTCAAGAATATTCATGTTGATTTATTATTTCTGGGCGCCTGGCATATTGCGCATTAAACCAGCCATCTTTCCAGGATTACTCATCATGCGCATTACCTTTCGAGTCTCTTCAAATTGCTTTAACAACTTGTTTACATCTTGAATAGTTGTTCCACTTCCATCTGCAATTCGCTTCCTTCTTGAACCATTTATTATGGATGGCTCATCGCGCTCCTGCGGTGTCATTGACAGAATGATCGCTTCAACACTTTTGAATGCATTATCATCTATGTCAACATCTTTCATCGCTTTGCCTACTCCTGGAATCATTCCAACCAAATCTTTGATGTTACCCATCTTTTTTATTTGTTGGATCTGATCGTAGAAATCATTAAAACTAAACTGATTCTTGGCAATCTTTTTCTGAAGTTTTCTTGCCTGTTCTTCATCAAAGTTCTCTTGCGCCCGCTCAACGAGTGATACAATATCCCCCATTCCAAGAATTCGGTCAGCCATACGTTCTGGATAGAACACATCTATGGCTTCCATTTTCTCTCCAGTTCCTACAAATTTGATGGGTTTTGTTACTACCGAACGAATTGTTAAAGCCGCCCCGCCTCGAGTATCACCATCTAATTTCGTTAATACAACTCCATCATAATCAATACGGTCGTTAAAGGCTTTTGCCGTATTTACTGCATCCTGACCTGTCATGGAATCCACAACAAATAAGGTCTCATGAGGCTGAACTGCTTGCTTAACATTAGCAATCTCATTCATCATCTGCTCATCAACTGCTAAACGACCAGCTGTATCAATGATGATAACATTTTTTCCCTGTGCTTTCCCTTGCTCTATTGCTCGTCTAGCAATGCTAACGGGATCTTTGCTTTCTAAATCAGCAAAAACATCAACGCCAATCTGTTCTCCTAGAACTTTTAATTGATTAATCGCAGCTGGACGGTAAACATCTCCTGCAACAAGCAACACATTCTTCTTTTGCTTGTTCTTTAACATGTTTGCTAGTTTTCCTGAGAAAGTTGTCTTTCCAGAACCTTGCAAACCTGCAATCAATATGATACTTGGATTTCCACTTAAATTAATCTCTTCACGCTGACCGCCCATCAACAAAGCTAATTCGTCATGGGTAATTTTTACTAAAAGTTGACCAGGCGAAACAGCTGTTAAAACATTGGCTCCAAGGGCTTTCTCTTTTACTTTGTCAGTAAATTCTTTGGCAATTTTATAGTTCACATCGGCATCTAATAATGCCTTACGAACTTCTTTCAATGTTTCAGCAACATTGATTTCTGTAATTTTACCCTGCCCTTTTAGAAGTTTAAATGCACGGTCAAATTTCTCACTTAAATTCTCAAACATATCTCGATTGTTTTATCTCGAAGGAGCGCAAAATTACAAAAATCGTTGGGCTGGCATTGATTTTGTCATGCACGGCCGCCTTTAAATTGATATGAAAACAAGATTTCTTTTCGTTCTCAGCCTTTTTGTGTTGTTCATCACTGAACTGAATGCACAAAACAACCAGTTGTATCCATACTTAGGAAAAAAAAGATATGGATATGTAGATGACAAATTTCTACCTGCCATAGCTGAACAGTTTACATATGCAGAACCTTTCTCTAATGGACTTGCCATTGTTTCTGATAGAAATGGTTCCGGTATTTATCCTCCTTATGTTGGATTAATTAATTCAACCGGAAAGTGGATTCTTCCTTCTGATTATGATCAAATTGAGCCATTTTATGAAGGATATTCAGTAGTGAAAAAAGGTAGATATCTTGGTTTGATTGATACAACTGGAGGTCTAATACTACCATTAAGATATGAAGATATCATGCGTTATGGTAGTGGATTAATTGGTGTTAAAGAAGGTTATTATTGGGGATATGCTGATCCGTTTGGGAATATTAAAATTCCTTATCAATTCGATAAAATAACTCCTTTTGAGGGAGATAGAGCCATGGTTAAACAACATAATTCATGGATTATGATTGATAAATCTGGACGACAAATTTTTAATGGTGAATGGGATTTAAGTGATGGATTTAGTGAAGGTTTAGCTAGTGTGAGATTTTTTGGGGGAGATTTCGGTTTTATCGACTCAACTGGTCGAAACATCATCCCAACACGTTTCGAAAATGTTCGTTTATTTCATGAAGGAAGAGCTGCTATCCGAAAAGATGGCTTTTGGGGCTTCATTGATAAAAATGGTAATCAAATCTCCAAGCCGGTATATTATGAAGTACAAGACTTCTCGGAAGGTTTAGCAGCCGTTGATTACAAAGGGAAATGGGGCTATATCGATATGACAGGTAGAGTTGTTGTTTCTGCCATTTACAATGATGCTGAGCCATTTAAAAATGGATTAGCTCGAGTAAAAGACAACCACAACACCTATTATTATATTGATAAAACAGGAAAAGTAGTTTACAGCTACCAATAATTACATTCGCTCAGGCATCTCTATACCTAATAGGTAGAAGCACTGCTTGAGCGTTTCTCCAACTTTTTTAGCTAACAGTAATCGAAAAGATGCTGTATTCACGTTTGATTCTTTAATAATATCAAACGTGTGATAAAATTGATTGAATTCTTTGGCTAAATCATAAGCATAATTAGCAACCATTGCCGGACTGTACGATTCGGAAGCTAATTCAACTGTTTCACGATATTGTTCCAACATTCGTATTAATGACCGATGTCTGATTTCATCTTCTAATAATACAGCGTTAAAATCTACAGGAATCTGTGTTTGAGCTTTTCGGATGATGGATTGAATCCTAGCATACGTATATTGAATAAAAGGACCAGTATTTCCGTTCAAATCAATCGATTCAGAAGGATTGAAAACCATTCTTTTTTTAGGGTCAACTTTTAGGATGAAGTACTTTAAAGCGCCTAACCCAATTTTAGAATACAATTGAACCTTTTCTTCTGCATTCATTTCATCATTCTTGCCCAATTCTTCTGATCGCTCTTGGGCTTCTTGAATCACATCCTCAATTAAATCATCCGCATCTACAACTGTTCCTTCACGAGATTTCATTTTTCCACTAGGTAAATCAACCATCCCATAGGATAAATGATAAATACCTTTCGCCCATGCATATCCTAGCTTTTGAAGCGTATGTGATAATACTTTAAAATGATAATCTTGCTCATTTCCAACTACATATACATAGGATGAGCAATTCAATTCCTTATGCCTCAATAATGCAGTTCCTAAATCTTGAGTCATATACACAGAAGTGCCATCAGATCGTAATAGGAGCTTATGATCCAAACCTTCTGCAGTCAAATCAATCCATACAGAACCATCTTCTTTCTGATATAATACTCTCGATTCTAAACCTTCATCTATTATATCTTTCCCTAATACATAAGTGTTAGATTCATAATAAAAATGATCGAAATCAACACCTAAACGCTTATAGGTTTCATCAAAACCTTTGTAAACCCAAGCATTCATTTTCTTCCACAATCCAATTACGTCTGAATCACCATTCTCCCAATCCCGCAACATTTGTTGAGCTTGTCTCATCAATTCCGTTTGGTTATTCACCAAAAGTTTCAAATCGTCCTTAAGGGCATTGACTTTCTGAGCATCTTCTGTAGTTGCTATTTTAGCTAGCAATTCTTTGGCTTTATTCCTTGATTCATCACTTAGATTGGAATAATTACCTTGTTCTAATTGATCAAGAATTCCTTGAGCCTCAACTTTTAAAGCTTTATCAAATTCAACATAATATTTCCCAACTAAATGATCTCCCTTAATTCCACTGGAATCAGGAGTTTCATTTTTGCCACTTAACTTCCATGCAATCATCGATTTGCAAATGTGAATTCCTCTGTCATTGACTAGGTTTACTTTGACAACCTCATGTCCAGCTGCCTGCATAATTCGAGAAACAGAAAATCCTAAAAGGTTATTTCTAATATGTCCTAAATGAAGTGGTTTATTTGTATTAGGTGATGAATATTCAATCATCACTTTAGATTTACCAGAAGCTGGGATACTTACATCGGATGAAGATGATTGTATGTAACTTGTCCAATAATTAAAACTTAACTCAATGTTAAGAAAGCCATTTACTATGTTAAATCGAACTATTTCAGTCGAATGTTGGCATAGTTTCTCTCCTATTTCTTGAGCCGTTTGAGCAGGATTTTTACCAGATAACTTTGTTAAACCAAAACAAACTAAGGTAATATCACCCGGGAATTCTTTCCTAGTGCTTTGAAATACAATTTGATCCGCATGAGCTTTGTCTCCATATAATTGATGTAATGAGGAGAGTACAATCTCTTTTAACCAAGCTTCTTTAGGTTCAGTCTTCATTGCTAAGTGCTGCATTTGTAGCAGCTTCTAATATTTTAAAGGCAGTTTCTGCCATTGAATTTTCGGTGTCAAGTGTCGGATTTATCTCAACAATCTCAAAGCAACATACTTTGGGATTGGATACAAGCTGAGTCATTAAATCTTTTGCTTCTTTTACTCTTAGCCCATTTGGAACAGGTGTTCCAGTACCAACTGAAATTCTAGGATCGAGGCTATCAACGTCGAATGAAACATAAATTCGATCACAATGATTCAAATGTTGAAATACATCATGTACAATGGTTTCAACTCCTTTTGTTCTTAATTCTTTAGTTGATACATTCTTAACATGATGTTTTTCTATCAAGAAATCTTCTTGTTCCTCTGTATCTCTTACTCCTATATATACAAGATCCCTGTACTCAATCTTTGGAACTATTCCACCCGAATTTTTTAATTTATCCCAAAGTTCAACTGTCTTTTCATCCAGTTCATTTGTCTTCATTTCAAGATTGTCTTCTCCAAGTGCTGCTGCTAATGGCATTCCATGCATATTGCCAGAAGGAGTAGTATAAGGAGAATGAAGATCTGCATGCGCATCTATCCAAATTACTCCTAATCGCTCTTCTGGATAAGCGCTTTTTATACCTGCAATTGTACCTCCAGCTGTACTGTGATCACCTGATAATACAATCGGATATGCAGCTTGCTTCTTCATAATACGACCAACCGATTTAGATAGTCGTTCATAAATCTTCATTATTCCTCGAATCCGCTTAGCATATTTAAACTTAACATTCTCTAATAAAAGCCAGTTCTCATCACTTATTTCAACTTCATCATATTTTCTAAAGTAATCGCTTTTAAGATCAATTGCAGCAATTTTTAAGGCATCAACACCCATGCTAGCGCCTCGTGTGCCAGCACCCAATTCTGATCGAAGTAAAACAAGCTTAGCTTTTTTCATAAATGTAAATTAGTTACTTCACTTTAAACTTCATTAATCCAAGTTACTTACTTTTGTAACTTAATCCTGTTCCCATTTAAACCATTCGGAATTTGAATGCCATGAAAAACAAATATGAAGATTTGATCAAACAAACTTTTGAGTTTCCACAACCCGGGTTTGATGTGGTAGATAATGAATTGAATTTCAATGGCATCCCTTTGATGGATATTATCCGACAATATGGTACACCGCTAAAAATTTCTTATCTCCCTAAGATCAGTGAGCAAATTCAGCGGGCTAAAATAATGTTTAATGTGGGAATGGCAAAAGCCGATTACAAGGGTAAATACGTATATTGTTATTGCACCAAGAGTTCCCAGTTTTCTTTCGTTTTAGAAGAAGTACTTAAAAACGAAACTCATATTGAAACTTCTTCGGCCTACGACATGCCCATAATCAAGGAATTGCATGCAAAAGGACTTTTACCCAAAGATAAATTCATCATTTGCAATGGATACAAACGTCCAATGTATCAGGAATTTATTGTCGAGTTGATTCAAGATGGATTTGAAAATCTTATTCCCATTCTTGATTCAAAACGGGAAATTAACTATTACAAAGAGCATCTTAAGACCAAAACGAAAATCGGAATTCGTATTGCTTCTGAAGAAGAGCCAAGTTTTGAATTCTATAGCTCCCGACTTGGAATTCGATATAAAGACATCCTTCAGTTTTATAAGGAACAAATCGAGAACGATAAGCGATTTGAATTAAATATGCTCCATTTCTTTATTAATTCTGGTATTCGTGATACCGTGTATTATTGGAGCGAATTGGCAAAATGCCTTCAAGTATATTGTGATTTAAAAAAAATCTGCCCAACTCTTAAGTCATTAAATATTGGGGGAGGATTACCAATTAAAAATTCTCTCGCTTTTGAATTCGATTATGAATACATGATTGAAGAAATTATTCGTCAAATTAAAACATTCTGTAATCAGCAAGGTGTGGAAGAACCCGATATTTTTACAGAGTTTGGATCGTTTACTGTTGGTGAAAGTGGAGCAACACTCTATTCTATTATAGATTTAAAACAACAAAACGATACCGAAAACTGGTATATGATCGATTCTTCTTTCATTACTACTCTTCCTGATACATGGGGAATCAATCAACGATTTATTCTTCTTGCAATTAATAAATGGGACATAGAATATTCTCGAGTGAATCTTGGTGGTTTAACTTGTGATAGTTTAGATTATTACAACGCAGAAGCCCATATTTCGCAAGTCTTTCTTCCTATGGTAACCGAAGAAGAAATTATAGATGATCCTTTATACATTGGGTTTTTCCACACTGGCGCATATCAAGAATCTTTAGGTGGTTATGGGGGTATTCAACATTGCCTTATTCCTGCACCCAAACATGTTATCATCAATAAAGATGAAAATGGGGAATTAGGGACATACATTTTTGGCAAGGAACAGAGTTATAAGTCTATGTTAAAAACCCTTGGCTATTCATAGTTTTGCTACTAACAACTAATTCTTTATCAATCAACTAAACGTTTTCATGATGAAAAAAATAATCCTCTTTTCTCTTCTTGTTTTCTTGAGCACTATTATCCAGGCTCAATCTTTTGAGGGTAAAATAGTTTTTAACGTTACCATAAATGGAATAGACGATCCTCAAGCTTCTGCTATGTTACCAAAAGAGGCAACTGCCTATTTTAAAGGAACAAAATCGAGAATGGAAATGAGCTTGATGATGGGAATGAAAAATGTGACTATCACAGATGGAGCTACCAATAAATCTACAACCCTTATGGATCTAATGGGTAATAAATATGCTATTGATAACTCAACTGATAAGACTACTGAGGAATCCAAGAAGTTATATGAATCAGCAAAAGTTAGTATTACTAATGAGAAAAAGAAAATAGCTGGTTATACCTGTACTAAAGCGATTGTTGAATTTCCAAGTTTAACCAATAAAGGACAAACCGAAAAAATTGAGATGTGGTTTACCAAAGAACTTTCTCTTAATAAATCATATGCAAACGGACCAATGAGTAAGATTGATGGTTCCGTCTTGGAATTCAATATTAACCAAGGTGCATTTGTTATGAATCTTTCAGCCAAAGAAGTTCTTAAGCAAAATGTTTCTGATGAACTCTTTATAGTGCCTAGCAATTATAAGATTATGACTGCAGATGAATTGAAAAAGTCTCTTGGCGGCCAATAGAATGCTGTTGAAAACACTGTAGAAAAGCCTTCTTACTGAAGGCTTTTTTCATGCTCGTTCTAAACGAAGTTTGTCTTTACGTATTTACATAACAAAATGTCAGAGAAAGTCAACCGTTTGAAGAATGAAACTGAGGAAGTTCAGGCGCCTGAGAAGAAGTCGCGTCGTGAGCCTAAAACGGCTGTACCTGATAAGAAACAGCAGTCTAAGTCTTTTCTAAATTTTTTCAAGAACGAAAACGTTTACCGGATATCAGGACTATTCCTGCTGCTTTTTTCTTTATTTCTAACCTTTGCTTTTGTTTCTCATTTGATCCATTGGCAAGCTGATTATGATAAAGTTAAAGACTCTCCATTGGGAGATTATATTCTTAATCCTTCCCTAATTGTATCTAATAACATGGGAAAATTCGGAGCTTTATTCGCTTTCGTTTTTTTTCATAACTGGTTTGGGATCGCATCTTTTATTATTCCGTTTTATTTGTTTTTGATAGCTTTTAAAATGTTCTTCTCGGTAACACTTCTACCATTAAGAAGAACATTTGCATACAGTCTTTTTTCTTTAATATTTATTTCTTTATCTGCAGCTTTCATTTTCAATGATGAGAAACTTTTGCTCAGCGGAGGTTTTGGGTATCATCTAGATAGATATTTAAATTCCATAATAGGAGCTACTGGAGTTGGTTTTCTTCTTTTGTTTTCAGGTATTGTATTCAGCATGCTTGCTTTTAATTGGAAATTCGCCTTACCTCAAAAAGCACAAAAAATATCTTCTGATGAGATAGATTCACCCGAAATCTTTGCTGCTAATCAACCCAAAACTCGCGCAGAACAAGCTGTTGAAGAAGCTTTCGCATCAGGTTCTGGTCATTTAGGTGATTCTGAAGAAGAGGATGAAATCGATTTGGAAGATGAGTCTGGTGATATAGATGATGAAGTAATTGACAATGAGTCAGTTTTAGATATTCCTCTGTCAATCAACGATATTCCAGTTGTTGCTCCAATAACTTCTGGACTAGAACTTACAATTGAGGGTGTAGAAGATGAAGAAGTAATTGAAACTCCATTAGTTGTAAGCCCATTAGTTGAACCTACTCTGTTGAGCGAAGAGGATAAAGCTCGAATGAACCTGAATGAGGTATTATCTGATTCGGAAGAGTTTGAATTAGGGGATTATGATCCTACTCTAGATCTATCTTCATATAAATATCCAGAACTAGATTTGCTTGAGAATTATGGTCAAGGGAAAGTTAAAGTTGATAAATCTGAGTTAGAAGCGAATAGTAACCGTATTATCGAAACGCTTAAAAACTATAATATTGAAATTGCTAGGATTAGCGCGAGTATTGGTCCTACAGTTACCTTATATGAAATCGTACCTGCTGCAGGTGTTCGTATTTCAAAAATTAAAAATCTGGAAGATGATATCGCTCTTAGCCTTTCAGCTTTGGGTATACGAATTATTGCACCTATGCCAGGAAAAGGAACTATCGGTATTGAGGTTCCAAATCAGAATCCTGAAATCGTTGCCATGCGAACCTTGCTTGCTAGCGATAAGTTTATTAATACTTCCATGGATTTACCAATTGCTCTTGGTAAAACAATATCCAATGAAAACTTTGTTGCCGATTTAGCAAAAATGCCTCACTTACTAATGGCTGGTGCAACAGGTCAAGGTAAATCGGTAGGGTTAAATGCTATTCTTGTTTCACTCCTTTACAAGAAACATCCTTCACAAATTAAGTTCGTCTTAGTTGATCCCAAAAAAGTAGAACTCACTCTTTTTAATAAAATCGAAAGACACTTTCTTGCGAAGCTTCCTGGTGGTGAAGATGCCATCATAACTGATACGAAGAAAGTTGTATACACATTGAATTCTTTATGTGTATTGATGGATCAGCGATATGAATTGCTTAAAATGGCAATGGTTCGAAACATTAAAGAATACAATGCCAAATTTTTAAGCCGAAAACTGAATCCTAAAAACGGGCATCATTTCATGCCTTATATAGTATTAGTGGTGGATGAGTTTGCAGACTTAATTATGACTGCAGGCAAAGAAGTTGAAATTCCGATTGCTCGATTAGCTCAGCTAGCTCGTGCTATTGGAATCCACTTAATTATTGCCACACAACGCCCATCTGTTAATATTATCACAGGAACTATTAAAGCCAATTTCCCTGCTCGGATCGCATTCCGTGTTACCTCTAAAATAGATTCACGTACAATTCTCGATGCTGGTGGTGCCGAGCAATTAATAGGGCGTGGAGATATGCTCTTATCAACAGGTAGTGATTTGATTCGACTTCAATGTCCTTTTGTAGATACTCCAGAAGTAGACAAGATTACCGCCTTTATTGGTGATCAAAGAGGATATGCATCTGCATTTGAACTGCCTGAATTTATTGATGAGAATGCCGATCATGGTGAAGACGATATGGATATTGGAGATCGGGATAGTATGTTTGAAGATGCAGCTCATATTATTGTAATGCATCAACAAGGATCTGCATCACTATTGCAACGAAAACTTAAACTGGGATACAACAGAGCTGGACGAATTATTGATCAATTAGAAAAAGCTGGTATTATTGGTCCATTTGAAGGCAGCAAAGCCCGAAAGGTTCTAATAAAGGACGCACTATCACTGGAACAGTTTTTGAATCAGTCGGGACACGAATAAAATAAAACCATGAAACGCATTCTTTTTTTCTCTTTTTTACTTTTAATATCTAGTCTCAATGCTAATGCTCAAGAGGATAAAAAAGCCAAAAGCATTCTGGATAAACTAAGTGCTAAAACGCGCTCTTATTCTAGCATTAAAACCGATTTTACTTATTCCTTAGTGAATAAGGATAGAAAAATAAATACCACTCAAAGTTGGAAGTTAATTCTCAAAGGAGACAAGTATCGCTTAGAAATGGGTGATCAAATTGTGATTTCCGATGGTAAAACCATGTGGAAGGTTTTGAAAACAGATAAAGAAGTTGAAATAAGTAAACCAGCAGCAGGTGAAGATGCCTTGAATCCCAAGAACATATTTACAATGTATGAGAAAGGCTTTCGAAATAAATATGTGAAGGAAGAAAAGCTAGGAGCCAAAACAGTTCATGTTATAGAACTTTTCCCACTTGTACCGAAAGAGAAAGATTATAACAGCATACGTTTGTTTATTGATAAGAACCAGCTTCAGGTGGTTAAATCTGAAATTCGTGGTAAAAACGGAAATCTTTATACCTACGATATTAAAAAGTTTATTACAAATGAACCAGTCGAAGATGCTCTATTTACCTTTAAATCAGCTGAATTTCCTGGTTTTGAAGTAAACGACCTTCGATGATTAATTACACCAATCAATATTTTGCTTTAATAAATTTAAAGTGAAAGATTCCTGACTTTCGGGCTCTACTTTTACATCATATTCCCAAGAAGCCAATAAAGGTAAACTCATCAAAATGGACTCGATCCTACCTCCGGTTTCTAGTCCAAATCGTGTTCCTCTATCATAGATTAAATTAAACTCTACATATCTTCCCCTTCTTAATAATTGCCATCTTCTATTAGCCTCTGAAAATTCTTTATTAGAATTTAATTGCATTAGATGGGTATAAATTGGTGCGAAAGAATGTCCTAATTCCATTACGAAATCAAATAGTCTTTCTTTAGTTAATTGAGTGTTCAACTCATTCAAACGGTCAAAGAAAATACCTCCAATTCCTCTTGTTTCTTGTCGGTGAGTTATATAAAAGTAACTATCAGCCCAAGTTTTAAATTTGAGATAAAATTCTGAATCGAATTTATCGCAGATTGCTTTTATAGACTTATGGAAAAACTTTGCTTGAACTTCATCAATATAATGAGGAGTTAAATCAATACCGCCACCAAACCAATACTCTCCATTTTCTAATTCAAAATATCGGATATTCATATGAATTATTGGTACAAACGGATTGTTTGGATGAATTACAATAGACACACCCGTTGCAAAGAAGCTATCGGGATTTACATGCAACAATTCAGCTACATTGTTTGAAAGACTTCCATAAACGGCAGAGAAATTAACTCCACCCTTTTCTAGAACGAAGCCATTCTCTATCACTTTTGTAATACCGCCTCCACCTTCGGATCGTTCCCATAAATCAGTTTTAAACTTGCCTTTTGTATCTGCATTTTCTAATGCTAATACAATACTATTTTGAAGAGCTATGAAATGCTCCTTTATTGTTTCTCTAGTCAAGGCTGGTTCTTTCTTTTCAGTTCGAAATTGTTCATTTCGAGTAGGTAAATAAATTGGTTCTCAAAGCCATCCTCATTTCCAATTCTTGAAAATTTATAGCAAGAATTATAACCACATTTGCTAGGTATTTCTGATAAACAATCTAAAAATGAAGAGCCATATTTAGCAATTCCTTCACAGAAATATAAAGTGATGTCAAATCCTTGAAATGAATAAAAAGTAGGTTCTCCTTTGAACTCATACTTATATATATTCTGAAAAGCTTTTGAAGATGTAGAATTAAAATTTGTGCTAGACGAAGCAGCACAAGTAAAATTTAGATTGTTTAAATGATCAAACTCAATATTCTCATAGTTAATCCAATCATTGAGTCCAAATAGTGTTATTCTTCTTCCAACCCTATTGGAACTTAAGCGTCCAATAAAATCAATTACTTGTACTGGAACGGTCGAAGGGAAAAGGATTACATTCTCATTTGCTTCCGATAATATAGTAAGAAGCTCATTTACCCCACTATATGTTATTTCTTGGAATTGATCATTCGAAATGCCAGCCGAAACTAATAAACTGCTTTTAAGGGCGTCGGCAAGTTCTTTATCTTTCTCATTTGTATTTCTAATTAAAGTGAACTTAGCTCCCGGATGAGCCCCCTTTAAAAGGGGGCCACTTAATTGTAATTGACTTATTATATCGGGTGTTGCTTTAATTGTATTTGGGAATTTATTTAATAATGCATCATTCTGTGAAAAAGGAGAAACGGCAGGAATGCTTTTCAAGCGGGCAAATTCAGCTATTTTGACAAATGAGGAACTATACAATGGTCCTATAATCATATCTGATTTTGCCAATACAGGATTCTTAATTATATCCTGTAATGATGTTGAATCATTCTGTACATCAAATATGTTTACTGTTAGGTTGTATCCTAATTTTTTCAAAGAATCAATGGCCATTTTGGCTCCACTATAAAAATCTAATCCTATTCTTGATTTGGGATTGAATTCTTCTGTTGCCGGCAAAAATAACGGCAGTAGATAAGTTACTTGAATGTTCCTTCGTTGTTCTTTATCAGACAATTCATGACATCCTTTCTCTTTCTCTTTTGTCAATATATTAATAGAATCGGATTTTGTTTTTTCGCTATCTATCGGTTTACGAATTGGAGCTGGATAAAGAGTAAGTACCATTCCTGCTTTAAGACCTTTCTTAATTTCAGGATTCATATTTTCTAGTTCCGAAACTGTTAGTCCATGCATTTTAGCTATACCATATACAGTTTCCTTTGCTTGAACTGTATGGGAAAGAGATGATTTTGGTTTAATGGAATTATCATCACTAGATTTTTTGGGAATTTTTAGTAGCATACCAGTCTTGAGACCAGAAACTGCTTCTGGATTCATATTTAAGATATCATCCTGGCTAACTTGAAATAGCTTAGAAATACCATAAAGCGTTTTACCTTTTTCTACTTTGTAAAACCGAAAACTTTGACCATTCGACTCATATACTTTAGAAGTATCCTGTTGTTGAGCAGACAATTTTCCAACAAAAAAGAGGGCAATGACTATATATAAAATATGTTTTTTCAATTGTAAAGAATTATTCCCACTCAATAGTTGCAGGAGGTTTGGAACTTATATCAAAAACAACTCGGTTTATTCCCCTCACGTTATTGATAATCTCGTTTGAGATTTTACTTAGTAAAGTGTGTGGAAGATGCGAAAAATCTGCAGTCATTCCATCATGAGAAGTAACAGCTCTCAAACAGATTACATGTTCATAGCTTCTTTCATCTCCCATAACTCCAACACTTTTTACTGGTAGGAAAATCGCACCCGCTTGCCAAACATTTTGGTATTCACCGCTTGACTTTAAATTATCAATGAAAATTGAATCGGCTTCTTGAAGCATGTGAATATTTTCATGTGTAATCTCTCCTAAGATTCGGATTGCTAAACCTGGACCAGGAAATGGGTGACGGTTTAAAATAGTTGGACTTAAACCTAAGGCATTTCCAACTTTTCGTACTTCATCTTTAAAAAGAGACCTTAAAGGTTCAACTACTTTAAGATGCATGTGCTCTGGAAGTCCTCCAACATTATGATGTGATTTAATAGTTGCTGATGGACCCTTTACAGATACGGATTCAATAACATCTGGATAGATTGTACCCTGGCCTAGCCATTTAACGCCCGAAATTTTATGAGCCTCTTCATCAAAAACATCAATAAAAGTTCGTCCAATTATCTTTCTTTTTTGTTCAGGATCACTTACTCCACTAAGTTCATGAATGAATCGTTTTGCAGCTCTAACTCCATGAATATTAAGCCCCATTTCTCTATAATCATGAAGTACTTGTTCAAATTCATTTTTACGAAGGAGGCCATTATCAACGAAAATGCAGAAAAGTTGATCTCCGATTGCTTCATTTAGTAAAATTGCTGCAACAGAAGAATCGACTCCCCCACTCAATCCTAATACTACTCGATCATGACCAATTTTATTTCTTAACTCATTAATTGAAGTCTCGATAAATGAAGCTGGGGTCCATGATGCATGACACTTACAAATCGAGATTACAAAATTCGATAGTATTTTTTGACCTTCAGTTGAATGGGTGACTTCTGGATGAAACTGAATAGCAAAAATTTGTTTTTCAGTATTTTCAAAAGCAGCAACTGGAATGTCTTCTGTTTGAGCAATAATTGTATATCCATCTGGTATCGATGTTATGGTATCACCATGTGACATCCATACTTGAGACAAATCAGGGACTTGGTTGAAAAGCTTGCTTTCTGTACAAAGTTTTAGAAAAGAACGACCGTATTCTCTTTTATCAGATTTTGCTACATGTCCATTATTCAGCGAGGCTATATATTGAGCTCCATAACAAACACCTAATACAGGAATTTTTCCTTCAAATAACGAAAGATCAATTTCTGGGTGGTCTATATCTGAAACAGAATATGGACTGCCAGAAAGTATTACTCCTTTGATTGAAGATGTTAAATGTGGGATTTGGTTGTATGGATGAATTTCACAATAAACTTGCATTTCGCGTATTCTTCTCGCGATCAGTTGTGTATACTGTGAGCCAAAGTCTAGAATTAATATTGTTTCCTGCATGTGCAAATATAGGTAGCAAGAACATGCCTTTTTAATTACGTTTAAAATTCCAATGCTATTTATGAATATAACAGTTTTGCTACTTAGAGACCATGATTATTTGATAGACTATTAAGTTAAGGAATAGGTTTTTATCCTAAAACACAGTACTCTCAAAGAATGTAATGCAAGTGTACTAGTTGATTTAAAATCATGGAATTAATAAAACATATAAATGGTTCTATTTTCTGTAGTGAGAATTGGCTTTCATTTATCAAATGCTATGGCATTAGAATACATACAGTTGTATCTATATCAGAATTATTGATTATCTCTAATTAAAATCTATTAAAATGTGATTCATATATTTATTTACGGCTAAAGTTCATGTAATAATTTTAAGGTAATCGTAATTTAATTGGAAAATAAAATGTCAAAAGAGCTTTGGGTGTTAACAATTCCAGTTCTCTGCAGCATTTTCTAGAAAGTAAGATTCACATTGTGATTGTTAAAACCTACTCTGTTGATGGGCGTATTTATAGCAAACTCAAATGTAACTTAGTTGCATGGCATAAAACTACTTCGAAATGATACTTGAACAAATGTATTGGACCTCATCCAAGGGATGGGTTATGGAGAAAAAGTGTACTAATCCTGATTTTGCTCCACAGTTAGTATTGATTTTTGGTTCTAGAATTCTTTTAACGGATGAAAATCACATCCAAGAGATAAAAAGTAAGTATCCAACTGCAAAACTTATTGGTTGTTCTACATCTGGGGAAATATTAGATGTTTCTGTAAGAGACGAAAGTATTGCAGTTACTGCAGTGTTTTTTGAGAAAACGGAATTGAAGTTTTCATTTTTAGAAGTTGAGGCTGCAACAGATAGCTTTCAATCGGCTCAACAATTAGCTTCTTCACTTCCTCTTGAAGGTTTACGCCATGTATTTGTTTTGTCGGATGGCTTAAATGTTAACGGATCTGAATTAGTTAGAGGATTTAGATCAGCATTACCCAATACTGTAAGTATTACAGGTGGTTTAGCTGGAGATGGAGCTGATTTTATCGAAACTGGAGTGTTTGATAGTGATGGTTTAGTTAGAAGCCATCGTATATCTGCTATTGGATTCTATGGTGATTCGCTTCAAGTTGGCTACGGTTCATTTGGTGGTTGGGATAGTTTTGGAATTGATCGTTTAATCACCAAGAGCAAGAATAATGTTCTATATGAAATTGACGGCTCACCTGCATTAGAATTATATAAATCGTTTTTAGGTGAAAAAGCATCTGAATTACCTGGATCAGGCTTACTCTTTCCATTAAGTCTAAGAACTGAATCAGATCAGATGCCTGTTGTTAGAACGATTCTTTCAGTTAATGAAGAAGATCAGAGTATAACATTTGCAGGAGACTTACCTGAAGGAGCTTTTGTTAAATTCATGAAAGCTAATATTGATAGATTAATCAACGGTGCTATTAAAGCTGCCGAAGAGTCAAATAGTAACAATGATAATCATGTACCAGATTTAGCCATCTTGATTTCATGCGTTGGTCGTAAACTAGTACTCAAACAATTAGTTGAGGAAGAAGTAGAAGCCGCTAAGGATGTGTTAGGCAAAAACACTTGTGTAACAGGCTTTTACTCATATGGTGAAATATCTCCATTTTCTTTGGGAGCACAATGTGAATTGCATAATCAAACCATGACAATTACCACATTATCCGAGATCTGATTATGAGCAATTTCCATCGTTTACTTCAACGCCAAATTAATAAGCACATGTCTGAAGAATTAGCTTCTTCAGAAACAATGCTTGCTTTCTTTGACTCTATTAATCAGGCTTATCGAGATTTTGAAAAAGATCATGATCAAATAGAAAGAACGCTGGAAATAAGTTCAAACGAGCTGTTTAAATCGAATAAACTTTTAAACTCCATGAATGAAGCATTGGAGTCAAAAGTAATCGAACGAACTAAAGAGCTCGAAAAGGCAAATGAAGTATTGCTTTTTGAGAAAGTTGAAAGGGAGAAACGGGAAGAAATTCAACTTTATACTGATCGTATTTTACATACAACGAATGAGGAAATTAGTAATCTAATTACTCAATCAGATTTAGATAGTAGTATTACACTTTCGCTTGAAGCGGTAGCTAACCAAGGTGGAATTAATTCGGTTTATTTATTTGTCAGAGGTTTTGAGGATACAACTAATCGAAATTTCAAGTTGTATACTAGTTGTTCAGAAGCTTTAATTGATCAAACAAAATTAGGAGAGGTAATTGATTTAATTAATGATCCTAAAAGCAAGTTTTATGTTCAACTTAGAAAAGGTTTAGTAGTCCATAGCAGTGAATTAACAGATTCAGATAGAAATCAATTTTTGCAAATAAATAATTCAATGCAATCGGATTTCTATGCTTTGCCAGTATTTATTGGACAGAAATTCTCTGCAATTACTTTATTTGTTAAGCCTACTTCCATTCTATGGGAACCAGTTCATCAGACAATTCTCTTAAATTTCTCAAATGCCATAGTTAACCTCATTCATCAAAAAGATGTCGAGAGGAGAATGAACAAGCAGAGAGAAGCAGTTTTGGAAGCTCAAAAGTTCGCTAAAATAGCTAGCTTTAATATAGATTTTGTTTCTAAGGTAAGTTCGTTTACTGAACAAGCAGCTCAATTATTAAACATTAGTATTGACGGCTTTAAATTCGATAGTGAATTAATATTGAGATTACGTAGAAATGTACATCCTGAGGATTTAGCTTTAATTGATAGAACATGGGTTAAAGCTATGAAGGAAAAGCGCGAAGTCAGAATCGACTTTCGTGTTTATCACCCTAATGATGAGATACATTACTTAAATTGGAATGTTGATCCAGAGTTTGATTCAAAAGGAAATTTAACGCGTGTGAAAGGTATTCTTCAAGATATTACTGATCGAAAATTACTGGAAGAAAAAGCTTCAACAGCTCGTTTAATTATAGAGAATAGTCCTGCAATATTATTTCGATGGAGTTTAGCGGAAAATTGGCCAGTTGAATACGTATCTAGTAATGTTCAACAATTCGGATATTCTGAAGATGAATTTCTAACTCAAAAAATAAATTACGCTGATATTATTCATAAAGATGATTTAAATCGGATTTTAGTTGAAGTTGAGGGATTTAAAACAGATGGTCGTAAAAGTTATACTCAGGAGTACCGGATAATTACCAAGGAAGGACAGGTTAGATGGGTTGAAGATCAAACAGTAATTGAAGAAGATGCAAATGGAGTTGTATTATTTCATCAAGGTATAATTAATGATATAACCGAGCAGAAATTAACCAAGTACGCTTTAGAAGAAAGCGAACAGCGATTTAGATCATTAGTACAAAACTCCTCTGATATCACTACAATTTTAGAATTGGATGGAATAATACGGTATGAAAGTCCAAGTTTTTATAGAATGTTTGGATATGAACCATCCGATATTATTGGTCATTCCGCATTTGAATATATTCATCCCGACGATATTGAGATAGTATTGGCTTCTTTTGCAGAATTAAAGGAATCAACAGAGCCACCTTCTCCAATTGTATTTCGATTTAAGCATCAAAAAGGTAGATGGCTTTATTTGGAAGCTATAGGAAATGACTTAACAAATGAACCAGCAATTAAAGGACTAGTAGTAAATTCAAGGGATGTAACAGAGCGAGTTGCAAATGAACAGCAACTTCAAGAATATGCTGGAACATTAGAGAAAATCAATAAAGAATTAGATCAGTTTGCATATATCGTTTCTCATGATTTAAAAGCACCACTTAGAGCGATAAATAACCTATCAATTTGGATAGAAGAAGATTTGGAAGGTAAGATGGAGGTTGATACAAAGAAGAATTTTGATATGCTTCGGGGACGAATTCATCGTATGGAAGGCTTAATCAATGGTATACTTCAATATTCTCGTGCTGGTCGAATGAAAGCGGAGTCGGTAGCTATTCCAATGAATGCTTTCTTAAGCGATATCGTTGCCAATTTATCACCTCCAGAGAATTTTGTTATTCAGATTCAAGAGGATTTGCCTGTGTTAGAAGCAGAGAAAGTAGCACTAGATCAAGTGTTTTCGAATTTCATTAGTAATGCTATAAAATATAATAGCAATCCCAATCCTACTGTGAAGATTGGCTATGAAGACCGTGGAATTGTTCATTGTTTTTATGTTCAGGATAATGGACCTGGAATCGACAAACAATTTCATGAAAAAGTATTTGCTATTTTCCAAACATTGCAAGCGAGAGATACAGTTGAAAGTACAGGGGTAGGCTTAGCAATTGTTAAGAAAATTGTAGAAGAGAAAGGCGGTTCAGTATGGTTGGAAAGTGAGCCAGGGAAAGGATCAACTTTTTATTTCACTATACCGAAATCGAATGAACATAAGGACCAAATTTTAAACAACTAAAAATCAATCAACCCAAATAAACTCTAATCATGGCAGAGAAAACAATTAATATTCTTCTAATTGAAGACGATGAAGTGGATGTAATGAATGTGAAAAGAGCATTCCAAAAGAACAACCTCACAAATCCAATGCACCATGCTGGGAATGGGATTGAGGCACTTCAACTTTTGAGAGGTGGTAATGGTTTAGAACCTATTCCTCTTCCAAGAATCATATTATTAGATCTTAATATGCCTCGAATGGGAGGAATTGAGTTTCTACATGAACTCAGGAAAGATGATCATCTGAAGAACATTAGTGTATTCGTGATGACGACTTCTAACGAGGATAAAGATAAAGTTGATGCTTATAATTTGAACGTCGCTGGTTACATATTAAAGCCTCTTTCGATGGAAAGTTTTGTTAGTGCAGTTTCAATCTTGAAGAACTACTGGACTTTGTGTGAATATCCTGTATAAAGTGCAACTATGTCTATAAAAATACGTACATGGACTGTATTTCAGTCGTGCGTAATGACTGAATTATGATTTTAATCTACCCAAACAATGTCTGAAACAACAATTCGAATTTTTTTAG
>Ga0209097_10001379_pt1 | contig 20818 bp, 12 predicted proteins | sample AD_UKC052_MetaG_FD_184419 | JGI IMG/M metagenome (GOLD analysis project Ga0209097, IMG submission 184419) | Active sludge microbial communities of municipal wastewater-treating anaerobic digesters from USA - AD_UKC052_MetaG (SPAdes) (version 2) | ecosystem: Engineered > Bioreactor > Anaerobic >... | reverse complement strand
AAATGTACTGGGTGAAAGGAAATGAAATAATTGAATTTTCCCAATTGAAGGAACGTTATTATCAACCGGGACTCTGGAGTTTGAGAACAAGCGGAAAAACTCTCAGGGATGTTGAAGGAATGGGTGCCCTGAAAATGCAACCGGAAGTGGAAGTTAGCCAATTAAAAAGCGGGATTATTTCCATTAAACTAATAAAACGCGATGGAGGATACGGCAAAGTATCTGTTTTTGTGAATAACAAAGAGCGTATTGAAGATGCAAGAAGTGCAAATTTTGACAATACCAAACCAACACAGACCATTTCGGTAAACCTGACACCCTGGCTTGTACCCGGCTTTGATAATACCATATCTGTAAAAGCCCAATCAGCCGATGGATTTGTAACCGGGAGGGCCATTTCCGTGAATTTTGGAAAAACTTCACAATCGCAAAAGCGGAAACCATCCTTTTATGCAATAGTATGCGGAACAGGCCAATACAGTACGCCGGATATTACCCTTAAATACCCGGTTCCGGATGCCAGGGCCATTGCTGAGGCCATTACCCTTGGCGCCAATAACCTGTTTGGCACCGACAGCGCGCATGTGTACCTGCATACAAGCCCGGGCGAAAATCCTACTACAAAAAAGAACATTCAAAACACTTTTGCAGAGGTAAAAAAGAAAGCCAAACCCGATGATATTGTGTTGGTTTACCTGAGCGGTCACGGCGTAACCTGGGGTGGTGAAAAGGGTGATTTTTTTTACCTCACCAACGAAGCAAGCAGCAAGGATGCAGATGGTTATAAAGACCCGGCAATCAGGGAAAAACAAACCATCAGTACCAAAGAGTTTACCACCTGGCTGAATGCCATACCTGCGCTTAAGCAGGTAATGATTATTGATGCCTGCGGCAGTGGCAAAGCAGTGGATAACCTCATCTCAAAACGCGATATTGATGCATCGCAAATAAAAGCCATTGACCGAATGAAAGACCGAACAGGCTTGTATATCATAAGCGGTTGCGCGGCAGATGCCGAAAGTTATGAATCAAGTATTTACGGACAGGGCTTGCTTACCTATGCTATACTGGAAGCCATGAAAGGCCCGGCCCTCAAGCAAAACAAATATGTTGATATTTATTCCATCCTTGACCATGCACGGGAACAGGTACCCAAATTTGCAAGGGGGCTTGGTGGCATACAAACACCCCAATTGCTTATGCCAAAGGGAGGCAGTTTTGATATTGGTATCATTAATGAATCTGATAAAGCTAAAATCCCGCTTGCTGGGGTAAAGTTGGTATTTACCCGCACCACCGTTCTCGACAAAGATAAAAACCGGGATGTGCTGAAACTCTCTACATCCATCAATGAAAAACTGAATGATCTCGCCACCCCATTGGATGGTAAGGGTACCATTGTCTTTATTGATTCCGATGAATTTCCGGAGGGGTGTAATATCAGCGGCGTTTACCAGCTTATTAACGGATTGATTGATTTTAACGGATCTATTTTATGCGGGGAAACTGAAACACCCTTAAAATTTGAAAAATTAACGAAAGAAAGTTTGTTGGAAGAATTGATGAAAATGGTGGAGAAAATGGGCAACGATGCTGATCAGGTTAAAAAGGCGTTGCAATAAACCCTTCTTAAAATAATGTGATGCAAAATGCGTATAGTGAACCGGTAATAAGGTAAAATTTGGATATAATACCTGACAAGAATCATTCGCTACAAAAAGAGTGCATTTTACTTTCACCCAATGAAAGGGCTATGGTTACAATTTGGAGCCTTGATACTAGTACTAACTGTAATTGCACAGGAACCTAGAATCAGTATTCCATTTGGACATAAGGGAGCGGTGACCTTCGTTCAATCAAGTCCTTCAGGTAGATATATCCTAACTGCTTCAAGAGATAGTACAGCTAAATTATGGGATTTTTTGTCCGGCAAACTAATCCACAATTTTACAGGACATTCAGGAGAAATTAATTCTGCCTGTTTTAGCCCGGATGAAAAATTGGTCATAACTGCCTCAATGGATCAAACCATCCGGATTTGGAATATTGCAAGTGGAAAGACTATAAAAAAACTTCAAGGTCATCACAAGTCGGTTGATGGTTTGGATATTGACCCGAAAGGAAAGAAAATCGTATCAGCTTCCACCGATGGCACCATAAAAATATGGGATTTAGAAACAGGAAAAATTATTCAGAACCTTGATTCGGGAGTGAATGGTAGGCAATACATTGGCGTAAAATATAGTTCAGATGGCCGTTTTATAGCTGTAGCAGACGAATCAGATTTGGTAGTTGTTTATAAAAATAATGACAAGCAAAAATTAAGCAGCAGCTATTTGGCAAGTGGCCCAATCAGATCCTTTGAATTTAGCCCGGATAACACAAAAATATTGATTGCTACAGAGTATTCTATTGCAAAAGAATTCGTATTATTAACAGGGGTTAATAAAGAATATAGACATACAAATAGTTTATATTCTGCGCAATATAGTAAGGATGGACTTTATATAATAACTGCCTCCGCAGATAGTATAGCAAGAATTTGGGATGCCGTAACGGGAAAACTCTTAAGAAAAACCACCAGGCATCCTGAACATGTTAGTCATGCAAGGTTCAGCCCATCTGGCAAACTCTTTTTTACCGCTTCATACGACAATAAAGTACGTATCTGGCAAAGCAGTAACTGTAAACTTTTGCAAACTTTAAGTGGTCATACCGATGCCATTCTTACCTCTTGCTTTACACCAAATGAACAGTTTTTTGTTACAGGCTCTTATGATCAAACTGCTAAACTCTGGAATGTAAAAGCCGGAAAATTGCAATATGATTTTAAAAACAAAGTGGATGGAGTTGGAGTCTCATCCATTAGTCCGGATGGCAAAATGATTATGGCAGTTGACCCGGTTGGTAATGCCTCTGTATGGGATATAAAAACAAATACGCTGATTTACAAAAATGACAGCTCAAACAGGAAGGTTATTGTTGCTAAGTTTAGCCCCGATTCGAAAAAGAGAGTATTGGCATTCAGTGATTATACCATCGAAATAATTGATAACCAAAGTGGAATATTACTAAAAAGTTTAAAGGCCGACAATACCATTTATCAGGTTGCATTTAGCCCGGATTCCAAACTATTGGCCGTGGTAACATGGCATGTTACCATTTGGAGCATTGAATCAGGGGAAATGATCACTACCATGTATGGTTACGCAGGAGATGGATCTGAAATTACAAGTTTAACATTCAGCCCTCGCACTTCCTCTGATTTAGACGGTGGGAAAAATATTTTAATAGCAGATTACAATGGTGATTATTTCATCGGGGAAACAAATAGCGGTAATACAGTTCAGGAAGGAAACTTTGAATTTTCATATGGTAATAGTTATCAAAAAGAAGGGGGCCAAATTTGTGATGCAAGCTATTTCCCGGACGGAAAAAGGATAATATTAGCTTCAGATAGAAATATTGCACAGGTATGGAATATTGAAAACTGGCAAATGGAACTTCAAATGAATGCATATGAGGAAATCGCGGATGAAATGAAAACAGCAAGATTAAATCCACCTTGCATTGTAGATTCCGTAGGGGGAAAATTCCTTATTACGGCATCTTCCTATAATAGTTATAGTATTGAATATTTAAAACATTATGAACTGTTGGTTTGGGAAACAACTTCCGGAAAATGTATACAAAAGCTTTCTGGCCATTTAGCTGAACCGCTCTTTGCCGATTTTAGCCCCAATGGGAAATACCTAATATCCTATTCAGCAGATTATACCATTATAATTTGGGAAGCATTCACCTGGAAAAAACTCCACACTTTATCACGGCATGCTGGTCCTGTTAAAGGAATTTCATTTAGTGCTGACAGCGAAAAAATGGTCAGTTTTTCGGATGATGGTAGTTTGGCTTTGTGGGACATAAAAAGTGGAAAGATGTTGTTTCAAAAATTCAAATTTGGTAATAGTGAAGAAGTAAATCTAGTGCAGAATAACTATTACGCAGGAGCCAAGGAGGCCGCCAAAAAATTAACCTGGATAAGTGGACCTGCACAGGTTATGACCTTTAGCCAGGCGGACCTACGATACAACAGGCCAGATAAAGTATTGGAAGCCATTGGATGCCCAGATACCGTTCTTATCAGCAGTTATAAGAAAGCGTATTATAAACGTATTAAAAAACTAGGTATTGATACCTCCTCATTCAGGGAAGGGTATAGTGTTCCGGAAGCAGATTTTGCCAACCGGAATGCCATTGCTTTTGAGCAAAAATCGGAAAATCTGACACTGAATATCCAGGGGAAAGATAGCACATACCTACTCGACAGATTCAATGTTTGGGTAAATGAAGTACCCGTTTTTGGTCAGCGGGGTATAAGTATCCGAAATTCCAAACGGTTTAGTTTTGATACAACCCTTACCATAAGTTTGTCAATTGGTGAAAACCGGATTGAAACTTCTGTAACCAATATAAACAGTACTGAAAGTTACCGTATGCCTCTTTATGCAAACTTTCATCCGGAAAAACAGCCTGAAAAAAGGGTTCATTTTATTGGAATTGGCATCGATAAATTTAATGACACCATACATAACTTGCAATACAGTGTTAAAGACATCAAGAATCTTGCTGCTAGCCTTCAGAAAAAACTTGGAGAGCATTTAAGCATTGATACCCTTTTCAACGAACAGGTTACAACTGAAAAGATAGCCCTATTAAAGAATAAACTTCTTAAAACCAATATCAACGATAAAGTTATTATCTCCTATTCTGGGCATGGCATAATCAGCAAAGACCTTGATTATTATTTAAGTACCTACGCGATGAATTTTGAAAACCCGGAAATAGAAGGATTACCCTACGAAGTTCTTGAAAACCTTCTCGACAGTATTCCGGCACGTAAAAAACTTATGCTGATTGATGCCTGCCACAGCGGCGAAGTGGACAAAGAAGAATTGGTGCGCCTTGATAGTGCCGCCATTTCATCCCATCTTGTAAAAGGCATCAAGCCTGTTGCTTACAAGAACAAACAAAAACAACTTGGCCTCAAAAACAGCTTCGAACTGATGCAGGAACTCTTTATAAATGTGAACAAAGGAACCGGTGCTACCATCATTTCCGCTGCAGCCGGCACACAGTTTGCCCTTGAAAGAGGAGATTTGAAAAACGGTGTGTTCACCTACAGCATCCTTGAAGCGATGGAGCATAACTTTTCAATGAAAGTGAGTGAATTGAAAAAGTATGTTGGCGCACGGGTAGAGGAACTGACCAATGGCGCGCAAAAACCCACTTCAAGATATGAGATGCTTGAAGTGGATTGGGAGGTTTGGTAAGCCAAAAAATCAGGGGCAAAATTTACTTAAAAGCTTAATTAACAAACAGTTACGTTCCAGGTACAGCCCATTTAGGCCAAATCCCCTACCTTTGCGGCCTGCTATTCATTATAAGTTGTTGTAAAACCCTTTCCCATTTAGCAGAAAAGCATTCCTTTTGAGCAGACCGGCCATCATGATCGCTTAAACTAATTCCGGTCTATATTAATTTAGAATTTACATGTTATTTGAAGATTTAAAAGTAATCAAGCCCATATTAGCGGCTTTAGAAGCCGAAGGCTACACCACACCCACCCCTATTCAGCAAAGGGCTATCCCCGAGGTTTTGGCAGGTAAGGACTTACTGGGTTGCGCACAAACAGGTACCGGAAAAACCGCAGCCTTCGCCATTCCAATCCTGCAATTACTGCAGGAACGCCAGGAAAGGCGCACCGGCAAACCCAGCATCAAAAGCCTGATTTTAACCCCCACACGCGAGTTGGCCATACAAATTGGTGAAAGCTTTGAAACCTACGGAAAAAACACCAACATAAACTGTAAGGTGATTTTTGGTGGCGTAAGCCAGCACAGCCAGGTAGAAGCCCTTCGCCGTGGTATTGATGTATTGGTAGCAACGCCGGGCAGGCTGCTCGATTTAATTGACCAGCGATTTGTGGATCTTTCGCGAATTGAATTGTTTGTGCTTGATGAAGCCGACCGCATGCTTGACATGGGCTTTATACATGATGTAAAAAAGGTGATTGCAAAACTTCCTGCCAAAAGGCAGTCGCTGTTTTTCTCGGCTACCATGCCGCCACCCATTGTTCAATTGGCCAATACCATACTTACCAACCCGGTAAAAGTTGAAGTGACGCCTGTTGCAAGTACAGCCCACCTGATTGACCAGGTAGTTTATTTTATTGATAAAGACAACAAGCGCAAACTGCTGATTGACCTGTTGAAAAATGAAGCCATTGAAAGGGTACTTGTTTTTACCCGCACCAAACACGGTGCCGATAAAGTGGTGAAAGACCTGCTTCGTTCCAACATTACCGCACAGGCAATACATGGCAACAAATCGCAGAACGCGCGTCAGCTTGCCCTGAGTAATTTTAAGGCAAAACTTACCCGGGTATTGGTGGCAACCGATATTGCCGCCCGCGGTATTGATATTGATGAACTGACCCATGTAATTAACTACGAACTACCCAACATACCCGAATCGTATGTACACCGTATTGGCCGTACCGGCCGTGCAGGTGCCAGCGGCTTTGCCATTGCTTTTTGTGATGCTGAGGAAAGGGCTTACCTAAAGGATATTCAGAAACTGATTGGGAAAACGGTTCCGGTAATTCACGAACATGCGTACCCCATGATGCAGGGCGCGGGTCCGGCGGCAAGGCCTACCCCCATTCCTGTGCAAAGGCATCAGCCGGCAAGAACGCCCGCCAAAGCCAAAACATGGAACGGACATAACAGAAACGGCAGCCGCAACAATGGAGCAGGCAAACCGGAAGGCGGACAATCGCAACGTTTTAATTTTGCATTTGAAAACTAAAGCAAACACTAGGTAAAACGTTTAGTTTTTTTAAACCACATAGGCACATAGAAAACATAGGGAAGATAGCTAAGGGCGAAGGATTTATAAATGTCTCACTAAACTAATAACCTATTTTCTATGTGCCGTATTTTTTTATGTCATTAACTTATAGAGGCATTTTTAGAATGCAACTCTCAGGAAACATCCTATTCAGCGGGAACAGGCAATGCTGTTTGAATAGAAACCGGGCTGCCAAAATTTGGAGACCCATCTGCATTCCAGGTAAATGGCTGTGCCCTTGGCGATCTGAACTCTCCGCAGCCTTGTCCTGCCTGATCGTTGGCATGGTATAAAATCCAGTTTTCTTTGCCATTTGGAGATACGAAGAAGGAATTATGGCCGGGTGCAAAAACACTGTTTTCGGGATGCTGTTTAAACACCGGCTCCGGATGTTTTACCCAGGATGCGCTATCCATTAAGTTGGCGCTGCTATTGGTGGATAGCATGCCTAAAGCATATGTATCTGTCCAACAACCACTTGCCGAAAAAATAAGAAACAATTTTTCCTCGTTCCGCAAAATTTGAGGGCCTTCATTAACATTCACATGAGCAACATCGTTGGGGTTGTTTAAATCTCCATTGTTTTCCCATGGAAAAGCAGGTGCTGAAAGCCTGACTCTTTGCCCGGTAATAGTCCAGGGATTGCTCATGGAAGCAATGTATATATTCTGCTGACCATTTACATCACCCTCCCAGCCTGACCATAAAAAATACAGTTGCCCTTTATGGTCATAAACAGTACCATCAATGGACCATTTGTCACCGGGTGTGGTCAGCTTTCCTTTCATTACCCAGCTTCCTTCAAGCGGGTCGGCAGCTTCATTCTCCAGCACATACATCCTGTGGTGAATGTTATTTCCGCTGTCTGCTGCAAAATAGATATACCATTTATTCTGTAAAAAATGAATTTCGGGTGCCCAAAGCTCTTTTGAATATTCAGTTCCTTCAGGTGGGGTAAAAACCACTTTCTTTTCTGCATTGGCTAAACCGGCAATGGATTTGGTTTTCCAAATCGTAATGTTGTGCTGAGTGGAATTGGTATAATAATAGAATCCATCCTTATACACACACCATGGGTCGGCACCCGATGGCAGCAGGGGATTATTAAAAGTTTTTTCAGGAGATGGTGTAGTGCAGGCGGCAAACAAACTCACTAAAATGATAATAAAACCTGTTCTTAAATAACTTTTATTCATACCATTTGATTTTACAATTTTGGATTTATTATCGTTTAGTTTAGGCCGTTGATGATAGTACCCAACAACGGCTCCTCCTTTGCAGATAATCACCCTGATACACAATGTTGCTTAACAAAACGAATTTGGAATTTGGAATTTTTCTTACAGTTCCCCACCGGGACTCGGAATGGCTGTTCCGGTTTTTTGCGGCACCCCAAATTCAGGCATTCCGCCTGCATTCCAGGTAAATTTCTGAATCCTTACATTTCGTTTTTCCGCACACCCCTCGCCACTATTATTATTGGCATGATACATGATCCAATCCTCATTACCATCGGGAGATTTAAAAAAAGCATTGTGACCGGGGCCAAAAGCACTTGCGGCAGGGCTTTTTGAAAATACCGGCCCGCTGCTTTTCGTCCAATCTTCCTTCTTCATGGGATCACCTCCGGTTTTCAAAGTCAGCATCCCCAACGCATAGTCATCCGTCCAGCAACCACTACCAGAATATACCATAAATAACCGCCCGGCTGAATTTTTCAAAACCTGCGGGGCTTCGTTAACCGGTCCGCCAATTCTTTCCCAACTCAATTCGGGCTTGGTTAAAACCACACTTGGCCCTTCAAGCGTCCAGGGATTCTGCATTTTTGCAATATAAATATGCTGGTCCTGAATGGACTGAACAGGTCTTCCACTCCATAGAAAATACAATTGACCATTATAATCCAAAACGGTTCCATCAATAGCCCAAAAGTCAGCATCAGCTGCAAAAATTCTTCCTTTCATGGTCCAAACACCTGTGGCAGGATCCGCTGCCGGATTCTCAAGCACCCATGTTCGTTGCGTTTCATCGGCCCCTCCACCGGCGGTAAAATAAACATACCATTTATTATCGAGATAGTGCAATTCAGGTGCCCAAATATTGGCAGAAAATGGTTGACCGGAAGCAGGCCTAAATATTTCAACACTTTGCGCGCTTGCCATTCTGGCAACAGACTTGCTTTTCCATAAAACAATCCGGTTACCAAGCGTATGAGAATAATAATAGGAATCGCCCTGTTGAATAATCCAGGGGTCTGAACCATTCATAACAGGATTGATGAAAGTATTAGCTGCCGGAGGATTACCAGGATTGTTAGTGCCATTTTTTTTGCAGCCGCCCAAAAAACCAAAAGCCAGGAAAAACAATATTAAAATATTCTTTTGCATCATAATTAAAGGATAAAATTAATTGGCAGTCAGCCTCTTTATTAACGCAGTTTCCCCGCCACTATAAGCAGAACCATCTTTCCTGAATATATCATGAAACCACAGGTCAGGCTCGGCTGTATATTTAATCTGCCAGCTATCCCACGGAAAAATGGTTTGCGATTTGCCGCTAACCAATCCCCAGTTAAATGCCCCTACCTTATATTCTTTAGCAACGGGCATCGAGCCTTCGAATGTACTGCCATTTCCCCGCGACATATACTCGGTACATAGCAGCGGCCTTTTGTATCGTTGCAAAAGCAATACCCTTTTTTCAAATTCGGTACCGTTATCATAATTGTGAAACGAAATAATATCGGATTCCTCCACCATCAATTTTTCAATGGGCCTTAAACTATCATGGCTCTCCCAATTACCAAACCAAATGCCTGCGGTAATGGGTTGACTCGGATTGGCATTACGTGTCCACTCAAATACCTTTCCCAACAAATTTTGAACCAATTCAATTTTATTGTAAGGCTCAAACCTGCCATAGCTGCTGTTATTGGTGTTATCCGGTTCATTCCAAACATCCCATCCCATAATTCTGTCATCGTTGGCAAAATGTCCTACAATATTTTCAACATAAGCTTTTAGTCGCGGCAACTGCCTTTCATCCTTTAGCGCATCGGCACCCGGCCCCTGCACCCAACCTGAATTGTGTAAAAATGGAGCAGGTTCATGCTGTGTTCCTTTGTGCGGAAACGGATCCCAGCACGAATCAAACAAAACAAACAAAGGTTTTATTCCGTATCTTTTACAAATATTTAAAAAGATATCTATTCGCTTTTTAAATCCTTCCGCATCCTGATCGTACAGCAAATCATGTAAAAATACCCGCATGGTATTCATCCCAATGGAGGATGCCCACTCAAGTTCTTTGGCAATAGTAGCCGTATCAAAAGTTTCGGCCTGCCACATTTCGAGCTGATTTATGGCCGTGCTTGGTACAAAATTTGCCCCAACGAGCCATGGCTGAGCCGCATACCATTGGTTTGCCTGTTCCTCCGTCCATTTATTCCTGCTGACCGGATTTGCTTCCTTTGTGTCAGGCGGCGCTGTGCATCCAAATAGCATTAGAACTGCCCAAAAACTTATTATTCTCATTTTTCTCAATATTTTTAATTCTCAGATTGCAACCATTCCATCCCGGCCAATTCCTTCTTTGTATTATGCTCACCCCAAACGAATTACCAGCTTGGATTTTGTGACAAATTAGGATTAATATCAATTTCAGTTTGCGGTATGGGCATAAATTTATTTTTGCCAATAATAAAATTATTAAACTCCGAATCTCTTGCCTTTAATTCCGCTAGTTTATTGGCATCATCAAAATATCCCCATCTTGCCAAATCGTTCCACCTCAACGACTCGCCGGATAATTCCGTAATTCTTTCATGCTCCAGTTGCTTTAAAAACTGCGCCTGATTTAGCCCGGGCATTACTTCGGATAGGGGCCTTAAACCGGCACGTTGCCTCACCCGGTTTACAAATGGATAGGCTTGTGTAGTTTGGCCTGATCCATTCAATGCCTCAGCATACATCAGTAATACATCCGCAAAACGAATTATCCTGAAATTAATGGGACTATTAAAAACTTCAAATTCATTTATTCTAAAGTAATCATCAAGGTATTTGCGATACCATACCCGGCTGCTAATACCTGCATCATAATTCTTTGAAGTAAAACTACTGCCATAAACCTGAGTAAAAGCAGGCCCTCTTTCATCTGTGGAATCATAAAGTGCGGTAATGGCCAAACGCGGATCTCTGCCACCACCAACAGTTGTTTCCTTTAAAAACTCGTGAACTACCCAACGGTGCATATTGGCATCGTTGAAACCATGGCCGGGAGGTGCAAAAAATGGAGCACGGCTTGTTCCTACATTGGAGGTGGGTCCGTCATCACCTCCATTTTCAGGACGCATTTTAAATTGAATTTCAAATACCGACTCTCTGTTATTTTCAGTAGTGTGCCTGAAGTTATCTGCAAAATTGGGTACCAGATCATATAAAGCTGCACCCGGGCCGCTAATTAACCAATTTAAAGCTGTTGCTGCCTGCTGATACTCCTTTTGCTGCAAATGCACCCTGCCCAACATGGCATAGGCAGCGCCTTTTGTGGCCCTTCCAACTTCCTCGCCCGAGTATGATTGCGGCAAGGCAGTAATTGCCTCCGTTAAATCCTTTTCAATTTGTGCCCACACTTCACTTTCAGGAACCTGTGAAGGCTTATCTGAGGGTTGCGAAGGCGTAAGAATCAGCGGAATATTACCCCAAATGGTAACGAGGTTATAATAGTACAAAGCCCTTAAAAATTTAGCTTCTCCCAGGTATTGCGCTTTCTGGGTTTCGTCCATGGCAATTGCGGGAACTTTGGCAAGTACCTGGTTTGCCCTGTACACCCCGCGCCAATGATGCCACCAGGTATCATAATTTACTTCGAAACTATATTGGGTGATATTATGTGCGCTGATGCTCCGGAGTTCGTTCCAGGGGCTGGTAGAATATCCATCATCTGAACGTACATCAAAATAATAGGGTGTCCACCTTGAACCGGGTGAACCATTCCGGTAGAAATTTCCATAAACAGCATTGATCCCCTGCAAGGCATCATCAGCCGATTTCCAAAAATTTGACTCATCAATTCTGTTTGGATTTGGAATATCCATATCCAGGTATTTTTCACATGACAGCAACCCGGCAGTCATGAATAAAAGGATGGTATATTTTTTAATATTGTCCATTTTATTTGGTATTAAATTCGTTAAAGAAATATCATTGAGTTACTGACAAATATTTAGAAGGCAAACCGTACACCTGCTGCCAAAATGCGCAAGGCAGGATACTGACCGTTATCAAGCCCTCTTTCAAAAATATTCACCCCGGTTATATCAGGATCCAAGCCGGTGTATTTGGTGATGGTCAGCAAATTTTGTCCACTTACAAAAAGGGTACTTTGCTTAAATCCAATATTTTTAAGCAATTCTTTGCTGAACTTATAGGAGAACTCAATATTCCTGAGCCTTAAATAACTGCCATCTTCGAGCCACCTGTCGCTTTGAGGCAGCACATTGTACTGAATTCCCTGGTCGGGCGCTCCAATAGCCGCGCGGGGCCATGCACCACCGGGTTGCTGCGCTGTCCATACGGTGGCTTCTTTTCTGAAATTAGTATTCAAATCCATCCTGTCTACAGTATACCTTGGCCTGTTGTACAATTGATTACCCACTACAGCATACCATTGCATATTCAGGCTGAGTTGCTTGTAGGAAAAATTGAGCAGCAACCCGGTTTCAAATTTAGCCCAGGGGCTACCGGCATACTGACGATCCTTATCCAGATCAAGTACACCATCATCATCCACATCAACATACCTGATGTCGCCTGGTTTTGACCATGGTTGCAATATTTGCCCGGTTTTACCACGGTGGGCATCAATTTCAGCCTGATTCTGAAATATTCCATCTGTTTTCAATACATACCATTCACCAATTGACCTTCCCAATTCGGTTCTTGCATCACCCAGTTGGGTATATTTGGTTGTTGCATTGCCAAACGCTACCACTGTATTATTAATGGTAGTAAAATTGAGGGTAGCATCCCATTTAAAGTCGCCTTTGCTTTGCGGACGATAAGTAACTGCAAGTTCAAAACCATTATTACGGATAGAAGCCGCATTTACCGGCGGATTTCCCCCTGCATTACCCGTGGTTAAGCTAATGGGTAAATCAACCAATACATCCTCCGTTTCTGCAATAAAATAATCTGCCGATATGGTTAAAACATTATTGAACAACCCGGCATCAATGCCAAAATTGGCTGTATTCTTGCGCTCCCAGCGAAGGTTATTATTGGCCAATTGTGTAACGATGCCGCCTATTTGCTCTGTGCTGTTTGCACCAAATACAGCCCTGGGAAAAGGATTGATTTGTGCATAATACATCCAGGCGTTTAAAAATTCCGCATTACCTAATGAACCATAAGATGCCCGTAACTTTAAGTCATTAACTGCCTTTACATTCCAGAATTTTTCATTCGAAATTCGCCAGGCTGCAGAAGCTGAAGGGAAAGTTCCCCAACGATTATTTTCGCTGAATTTTGAACTGCCATCGCGCCTGATGGTTACACTTGCAAGGTACTTATTGCTAAAAGAATAATTCACCCGGCCCAATATGCCAGTAAAATTAGATTTTTCTGTATAGGGGTCTTCTACAGGCGGATTGGTGCCAATAGTATTGGTTCTCATCAATGGAAAATCGAAACGTTGTAAGCTGATGCCACCCACTGCTGCAATTTTATGTTCACCAAACGTTTTGTCGTAATTAAGGGTATGTTCAAGCAGCGTTGATTGAAATTCGCCCTTGCTTTCAAACTTGGCAATTTGGTTGTTGTTTGGCGAAGGTGTACCCTGCCTGACGGTACCTGGATTGCGTACGCCAGAACCTTTGTCTATCGTTTTTTCAAGTCCAACATTGAATTTATAATTAAACCCGTCTGCAATTTTAAATTCAAGGTATGCATTACCCCTGATCTTGAAATTCTTTTGCTCATACTGATCAAGGCTTTGCAATGCCGGAACATTGGCAGTTAAGGTACTTAAGTAGGCATTGTTTAATCCTATACCCCAACCTTCAGGGTTTTCGGCAGACTGGTATCTGTTGCCCTGCAAAGCAACTACCGGCGGCATACTAATCATATCCACAAATGGATTTACCCCTACACCGGCATTGGCAATGGGGTCTTCCTTTGTCCAGCTAAACAGTACATTTTCTCCAAAAGTAAGCCTGCCAAACTTAGCACTTGTATTTAACCTGAAACCGGAGCGCTGAAAGCTGTTATCAATTACAGGACCCTTGTTGTTGAAATGAAACCCACTCAAATAAAAGTTTACTTTTCCCACTGCTCCTGATGCCGAAAGGTTGTAATCACCAATAGCGCCCTGCCGCAAAAACTCATCCTGCCAATCAGTATTAATATTTTGATCAAAATCGGTAGTTAACGAAGTTGGTACAGGCAAACCACCGGCCTGGTAGAGTTGGGTAGCAAGGGTGCGATACTCATTCACATCCATCATTTCATAACGATTGGCAACCTGCTGAACCCCTGCCTTTATGCCACCGCTAAACTGAACAGGTCCTTTTTTACCCTTTTTTGTGGTAATAATAATTACCCCATTGGCAGCACGGCTTCCATAAATGGCCGCAGCAGATGCATCTTTCAAAATTTGAATGGATTCAATATCCGAAGGATTGAAGTCGGGGGTAGCATCTGTGTACATTCCATCAATAATGTAAAGTGGATTGTTATTGGCAAAAGTACCGGCCCCCCTGATATCAATCTTAGCCGCACCGCCCGGTGCGCCTGTATTTCGCACCGTTACACCGGGAGTTAATCCCTGTATACTTTCTGCAACTGTATTGGCCGCATTTTTATTGGCTGTTGCAGGATCTATAACTCCCACAGCACCGGTTAAATCACGTTTACGAACCGATTGATAGCCGATTACCACCACCTCTTCAGAAGCGACTTCTGCTTCCGTCAAAACAATATTCATGCCACCGGTACTTACAGCTACTTCTTTGGTTGTGTAGCCCACGTAGCTTACCAACAGGATGGCACCGTCAGGAGCTTCAATAACAAATGAACCATCGTTACCGGTGAGCACAGATGCACCGCCACCCTTTATTGCAATGGTAGCTCCTGCAAGTGGTGTTTCCGCACTATTTTTTACTGTTCCCGTAATTTGCTTCTGTGCAAATAAAGCAGTAGAAAACAAAAGCAATAATAACAAATGCAGCGGTTTTGCAAACTTGAGTAAATACATTTTCATATAGCGTAGTTTAATTATTCTAACTTCTGTTGTCTATAAAAATAAATCCAATCCCATTCAGTAATAAATATTATCAACCAATGACTAACCCGTAGGATTCCGGAAAAAGGTTTACACCTGTTTCAAAGCTATTGTTCTTCTTATGAACAAGAGCGAACAGTATTTTCTATGTTAATTACAATAATTCCGAAAAGTCTTTCATCGGGTGGAGGCTAACAAAATATATTTTAAAGCCAGCCTTTTATTCCTGCATGCTAAATAATGGTTGAAGACTGGTGGGGAACCTATACAACAAATTGGCAAAGCCCTGTCAGGCCTTTGGTAATGGCAATAACGTTTCATAAGCAGTAGATCGAAATTTTAAAGGATAAAGGTTGAGCTTATTTAATTCAAAATGCTTGAAAATCGTATCAATTTAATCGCATTTTGTCTCAATTTTGAGAAATAGCATTTAAGCTTTATAAAGGTATTAAACTGATTTGGTTACATTTGTTTACTTCACATCAAATAGGTTAGCTAAAGAAAATGAATGTCCCGGATTTTAGTACCCAACAAATACAGGTACCAAATTCAATAGCCGACATTATTAAACATTGGCTTTACCATTGGGGTTGAATTAAATCATTTTTCAAAAGTTTCGCCTTCTAAAAAAGACAGAAAAACCTGAAAAAGGCTTGTCTTTCCTGTTAACAATTTTGTATGAATTGCTTGCGAATCAATAAGATTATCCCAATCTTCTTCTTCATACTTTGGGGTCTTCCCTTTTTGGGTATGGCCCAAACGCAATATTCAAGACATTACCAGGTTGAAGAAGGATTATCAAATAATACGGTATTTTGTGTAGCACAGGATAAGAGGGGCTTTATTTGGCTTGGTACAAAAGATGGTCTCAATCGTTTTGACGGATATACTTTCAAAGTTTTTAGAAATCTTAGTACAGATAGTAACAGTTTGGGTGAAAGCTTTGTAAGAAGTATTTTAATTGATCAGCATGATACGCTATATGCCGGTACCCGCAATGGGTTGTACAGGTACGACCCAAGGCTTGAAAAATTTACAACGCTTGTAAAAGGCATTGAAGAGGTACGGGATATTAAAAAGGACCATCAGGGAAATATTTGGTTTATTGAAGGACAAAATTTAAGGGTATGGCGTGCAGGCAGGCAGGACCAGAAACAATTAAAAAACTTTCCCAAATTTGCTGCCACTTCCATTTGCTTCGATAACAAAGAACAGTTATGGGTAGCTACGGCCAATGGTGAAATAATGCATTATCAGCCTGAGTCAGACAGCTTTAAATCCTATTCAATTATTGCACCTTCCAATGATCCCTCACAAAGCTGGATTGAAAAAATATACCTGACCAAAAAAAATAACCTGCTTATTGGCACGGCTAATCTGGGCGGATTTATGTTTAATACAACTGATCATTCCATCAGTCCATTAAGTGATAAAAATAATCCTTCTGCAGGAGTTTATGTACGCGACTTTGCCGAAGCTAATGATTCCACCATCTGGATGGCCACGGAGGCAGGTATTTTCATATACAATCTCCAATCAAATAAAATTGAGCAGGTTAAAAAAGAATTCCAGAATCCATTTACCATATCTGATAATGCGGTGTACAGCCTTTGCCTGGATAAAGAATCGGGTATGTGGGCAGGTACCTACTTTGGTGGTTTGAACTATTTTCCCAAACCCAAAGCAACCTTTCAAAAATGGCTGGCGGGCGAAGGTAATACACGGCTAAGCGGGCAGGTAGTAAGAGAAATATGTATGGATGCTGATAAAAACCTCTGGGTTGGCACTGAGGATGGAGGGCTCAATCAAATAAATAAAGCTACAGGAAAAATCAGGAAATTTAGTGCCGATGGTAAACCGGGAAGCATTTGCTACCCCAATATCCATGGACTGCTGATAAATAATCAGCAACTGTGGATAGGCACTTTTGAGCATGGTCTTGATGTAATGGATATTGCTTCAGGCAAAATAGTTGCCCATTATCCTGGGGCAGCCTTTCAATCAATGAAGAGTACCTTTTTTGTAGTACTGTATAAAACCAAAAGTGGGGATATTTTGGCAGGAACAAGGCGCGGCTTATACAAATTCCAAAAAAAACTTCAACATTTTGAAGCTGTTCAACAAATTCCTGATCATTGCTTTGTGCATACCATTACCGAAGACGAAATTGGTGGTATTTGGGTGGGTACAATGGGAAATGGCCTGTATTACTTGCCTGTAAATGGCGAAGCTGTTCAGCAATTTACAAGCTCGGGATTAAAACAGGAAAGCTTGCCTTCTGATGCCATTACAACTTTATATCTTGATGCAAAAAAATCACTTTGGGTGGGCACAGAAGGAGGGGGTTTAGCTAAAACAAGTAACAAAGGAAAAAGCTTTCAGCGATATGGTCCACAGCAGGGCTTTCCGGGCAATACCATTTTTAAGATACTGGAAGACAATCAGCAACACCTTTGGATTACCACTTCCATTGGCCTGATGATGCTGGACTATACTACAGATAGCTCAAAAGTGTTTACCACCTCCAATGGTTTATTAAGCAACCAATTCAATTATAATTCAGGCTATAAAGATGATGAGGGCAATCTGTATTTTGGCAGTGCAAAGGGTCTGATCAGTTTTAACCCAACCAATTTGCAGGAATCTCCCATTAACCCGCCTGTTTATATAACAGGATTTTCTGTTGGTGGCATTCCCATTCAGGTAGACGAAAACACGGAAACCCTTAATCAATCGTTGCTTTACGGCCCGGCTATTCATTTAAAACATCATCAATCTACCTTTGCCATTGATTTTGCTGCATTGTACTTTACAGCACCTGACATTACGGAATATAAGTATATTATGGAGGGCCTTGATAATAAATGGTTGCCATTAAACAAGGATAGAAGAATTCATTTTACAAACCTTTCGCCCGGCTCTTATACCTTTAAGGTGAAAGCCTCGGCCGGAGGCAACAACTGGGGTACGCATATTGCAGGCATTTCATTTGTAATTCATCCTCCTGTATACGCAAGCACCTGGGCCTATACTTTGTATTTTTTAATGGCTGTGGGTTTGGGTTACTGGCTGGTAAAATTATACCACCAAAGTATGAGTTTAAAAGCCACCCGAAAAATTGAATTGATGGAATATGAAAAGGAAACAGAAATGTACCAGGCAAAAATTGAGTTTTTTACAAATGTAGCCCATGAAATCAAAACACCACTTACCCTCATCAAAGCACCCATGGAGCAAATAATAAACAAAGGAATACAAAATTATGAATTTGAATATGAGCTCAATTTAATTAATAGAAATACCAACCGATTGCTTGAATTAACCAATCAATTACTTGATTTCAGGAAAGCAGAAACTTCGGCATACCAACTTTCGCTTCAGAAAATAAATATGAATGAATTTCTTGAAGATCATTACCAACGATTTATACCCCTGGCGAAACAGCGAAACATTGATTTACAATTAATTCTGTCTCCCACAACGCTGTTTGCCCTGGCTGATAACGATGCCTTACAAAAAATGGTAGATAACCTTGTACATAATGCACTGAATTATTGCAGCAAATTTGTTTTAATCAGGCTTGAAAACAATCAAAGTAAACCCAACCATCTTTCTGTAAAATTTATCAATGATGGTCCGGCCATACCAACTGAATTAAGGGAAAAAATCTTTCAGCCTTTTTTCAGAATTGAAAGCTCAAAAAACAAATCAGGAACCGGTATCGGACTTGCACTAGCCCAATCGCTTACGCATTTGCAAAACGGCACATTGGAGTTGATAGAGACCAATGAAGGGCAAACCACTTTTCTGCTGCAAATGCCAATGGCCAATAAAATTTCTTAAATTATATTTATATATGGCAACGATGCAGGAAAATATGAAACCCACCATACTGATAGTAGATGATAACGAAGAAATTCTGGAGTATTTATCCCGGTACTTAAATGCACATTATACCATAATAACCGCACGAGACGGAAAAGAGGCAATTACCAAAATGGCTGATGACCGGATTAGGCTGGTAGTGAGTGATGTAATGATGCCTGAAATGGATGGATTTGAATTATGTAAATATATAGAGCTTATCTCAAAAGTAGTTTCTTAATAATATTACCATACATGCCAATTGAACGAATCCCAAGTAATTCTGGTCATAAAAGTCAAATCTTGTTTGGCACCTTCTAAATTGTTGTATCCATGCAAAGAGTCTTTCAGCCTTCCATCTTCTTCTGTAACGACGTAATTCTCTACCATCCTGTGTTGCCTTTTTAACTCTGTTACTTTTATGAGGAGCTATCATTTTTATATGTCGCTTTTTCAAGGCCTTATCCAATGGGTCGCTATCGTAAGCCATATCACCAATCAATCGTTTTGGCTTTGCTCGCGTAAAGCATTTAGATATTGTTTCCTCAACGAGTTTAACCTCGTGTGTACTTGCTTCATGTGTGGATATGGCGATAGGAAGACCATTGCTGTCTGTAATCGCCATGATCTTGGAACCCTTGCCACGCTTAGTTTTTCCAACTCCAGCGCCCCCTTTTTGGCCGCTGCAAAGCTGCCATCGATAAAACACTCCGCCAGGTCTATTTTTCCTCGTTTCTTCAGGTCAACGGCAAGTTTTACCAATATTTTTTCCCATACATTGGCTTCAACCCATTCCTGGAAGCGACGATGGCAGGTTTGGTATGGTGGAAACTTATCAGGTAAATCCTTCCAAGGCGCTCCTGTTCGGCAAATCCAAAGTATACCATTCAATATGGAGCGGTTATCAACCCTTGGCCTACCAGAAATCTTTTTGGGTGGTACGGCGGAATCAATAATTGGACTTACTAACGTCCATTGGTCATTTGTTATATCCATGAACGGCAAATTCCAAAATCAATTATCCGCTTCAAAGAACTATTTTCACACTAATTCACACTTTTGAGATAAGCTCTAGTAGGATTAAAGGAGGTAACGTAGAAGGAGGGGGCAGTGTTGGCATTTCAAATACCTGGGAAAGTAATCAATCCAATACAAATATTAATGGAATTACCACAACCAAAAATGAAACTATTACCTATACATATTCTGCAAACATAAAGGTTACTTATACAGTCAATGTCGATGGAGAATCGAAAACAACCTCTTATTATCAAAGAACAATAATTTATTCACCAATAAGATTAGAATAATCATGAAAAAATATAATAGTATCCAGAGTAAGCTGTATATTTTTATAATACTACTTGGGTTTTTATTAGGCTGGAATTTTCCACGTGCAACCAATGTAAATATAGAGGGAACTGTTACTGAATTTGAATCATCTTTTAATTATGCACTGTTCTCTATTACATTATTTGTTGGATTTAGTCTTTTATTAATTTATGATGCTTTTATTTACTTCAAAGAAAGGAATAATTCATGTTTTTTAAAATTTATAAAGGATGCTTTGAACGAGTTATTTTCAGATATATAGTATGAAAGATATTATTTTCTGCAATAGTAATAGTTCCCTCGAAAATTTCGATGTGATGAGTTTATAATCGTCGGAACAATTTGGTTTTGAAGTTTAAAATTCCAAATTTAGTAATTGATATATTCTCATACGCGCCTATGGATTTATACTTCGCATCAGGTAAAAAATTGG
>Ga0209097_10001365_pt1 | contig 20973 bp, 18 predicted proteins | sample AD_UKC052_MetaG_FD_184419 | JGI IMG/M metagenome (GOLD analysis project Ga0209097, IMG submission 184419) | Active sludge microbial communities of municipal wastewater-treating anaerobic digesters from USA - AD_UKC052_MetaG (SPAdes) (version 2) | ecosystem: Engineered > Bioreactor > Anaerobic >... | reverse complement strand
CGTGCCTCGATCGCGGGTCGAGATGGCCTCTGACATTGAACTCACGGTGAACGCCCTAAAATTGACTCAATCGAAAGGATACAGTCACTATGTCCACCAAAGCAGATGCGGCCAAAAAAGCCGCCGAAAAAGAGGCGCAATCTTGGGCCGAGCCCACCAGCGCGCCGATTCCCGTCACCATCCTGACGGGTTTCCTCGGAGCCGGTAAAACCACGCTCCTAAACCGAATCCTCAAAGAGAATCACGGCGAAAAAATCGCGGTGATCGAGAACGAGTTCGGCGAAGAGGGCGTCGATAACGAAATCCTCGCCGACACCAAAGAGCAGATCGTTGAGATGAACAACGGCTGCATTTGCTGCACCGTGCGCGGAGACTTGATCCGCATTCTGAACAATCTCTATAAGCGCCGCGCGAAGGGCGAATTCAATTTCAGCCGCGTGGTGATCGAAACCACGGGAATGGCGGACCCCGCGCCGGTTGCGCAAACCTTCTTCGCTGACGAAAAGGTGAACGAGCGCTATTTGCTCGATGCGGTGGTCACGGTCGTAGACGCGAAGCACGGGCTCACGCAGCTCAAAGACTTCACGGAAGCGCAGCAACAAGTCGCGTTCGCGGATCGCTTGCTGGTCTCGAAGACCGACGTAACCACCGCCGAAGAAACACAAAAACTCATGGAGCGTCTGCGCGGGTTGAACGTGCGTGCGCCAATCAAAAAAGTGCATTTCGGTGAAACGCCGATTAAAGAACTCCTAGACATTCGCGGCTTCAATCTCAACGCGATTCTCGATATCCAACCGGACTTTCTCACCAACAGCGATCACGAGCACCACGACGAAGTCGCGAGTTTCTACATCAAGACAGAAAAGCCGCTCGATGTCCGCAAGGTGGATCGCTACATCGGATCGCTGATCAATTTGTACGGCGAGCAAATGCTTCGCTACAAAGGCATTCTGAACATCAAAGGCGAACCGCGCCGCGTAGTTTTTCAAGGCGTGCACATGATGGCGGGCTTTGACTTCGCGAGCGAATGGCCGGAAGGCGCGACGCGCGAGAGCACTGTCGTTTTCATCGGTCGAAAACTTCCCGAAGCGCTGTTTCGTGAGCTCTTCGAAGACTGCTACGCCACCGACGAAACGCCAGACGATGTGGCTGCTTACGCGCAGGGCAACGCTCAGGCGGACGCCGCGCGAGTGAAATAAGATCGTCAGCAGCTTTTCGCTTGAACGACCGCCAGGCGGTCGTTGCGTCATGTTTTGTAGATAAGTCGAGTAACGTCAAAACCGCGCTATAACGACCACCCAGCAGTCGTTCTATTAAAAAAGCTAATGCGTGCGTGCGGAGCGCGCTTGACGCCTGCGTTCGCCCGATACTTGCATCGCACGCAAAGCACACAACGCAGGCTACAGCGCTGGGTGATGGCGGCGTGATCGCAGTGCGCATTTGCCGTGATAGATTCGTGGCGTCACAGAACACTCTTATTGCAAATCCCTTTGGTACTTCCCGATGAAAAGCGCGTGCAGCGGCGCGAATTTCTCCGCTGCACTGGACTTCTAGCCGCGGCCTCGCTGTCGACCAGCACTTCCTTTGGCGCGGACGTGTCTCGTTCGCGCGCCATTCGGCTGATTGCGCTTGAGGTGGGAGGACAAAGCGACACCGTCGCGCGCACCTATTTGCCAGCGGTCGCGCAAGCGCTTGGGCAAGATGTCTTCGTCGAAAATCACAGCGGCGCAAGCGGGCGAATCGCCGCGCGGCTGGTCGCGCAGTCCGCTCCGAACGGACTGACCGTTGGGATTGGCGGCGCGAACAATTTGGTGCTTGCTTCACTCTTGGAGCGCGATGCGGGCTACGACCCCGCTACCGATTTCACTTATCTTTGCGCGCTCGCACGTATTCCGTTTGCGGTCGCGGTGCGCGGTACCATGGATGTTCGCGATCTCGCGCAACTGGTGTCCGCCGCGAGACGCCAGCCTGGCGCGCTGAATTTCGGTTCCGCTGGCGCTGGCGGATCGTCGCACTTAACTGTTGCGGCTCTCGCGCAGCACTTTGGCGTGGACATGTTGCATGTCCCGTTTCGCAGCTCGGGGCTGGCGACTCAAGAAATGGTTGCGGGACGCATCGATGTCGTGGCGACCGATCTCGCCCGCCTGCTGCCGTTGGCGCGGGCAGACAAAGTGCGCATCATTGGTGTGACTGGCGCGCGCCGCTCCAACGCCGCTCCGTCAATTCCCACGTTAGCGGAGCAAGGCTTCACCGGGTTTCACATTGACCCGTGGTACGGTGCCTACGCCCCGAAACAATTGGATTCGTTGGTGGCGCGTCGGTTAGTCGATGCCTTTACTAGCGCACATTTAGACGCCGCCGTTCGACGGCGCGCCGAGAGCGCGGGCTTGGAATTGTTGACGCCCAACCACGACACGCTCAAGGCATTAGTGACTGACGATTTGCATCGTTACAGCGCGATGCTTACGCGCCTTAATTTGCGCAGAAGCGAGTGAACCCAAATTCACAGTTTGGCGAGTCGGCAAACGACGTGATGCCGGAACACGTGCAGCCGGAAGCTGTCTTAGTCGCGCGCTCAGTTGCGCCGGACCCCGCACTTTTGGCGCAGTACATCACGGAGATGTCGCGCAGCTCGCGCTTCAGTAATTACGGCCCGCTGCACGAGGCACTGCGCGTAATTTTGCAAAGCACACTGCGGGCGGATCGTGTGAGCTTGTTCTCTAGCGCAACGGCCGCGTTAATCACCGTGCTTCGGGCGCTTGACGTTTCCGGCGAAGTCATCACGACGCCTTTCACGTTTGCCGCGACGCCGCACGCCATTACTTGGGCCGGAGCGACCCCGGTTTTCGCCGACATTGACCGCAACGCGCTCACGCTCGATCCTGCGCGCGTCGAAGCCGCCATCACGCCGCGGACCAGCGCGATCCTAGCGGTCCACATTTACGGTATGCCATGCGACGTCGCCGCACTGGAAGATATCGCTGCACGACATTGCCTCAAGCTCATTTTTGATGCGGCGCACGCTTTCGGCACCTGTGTGAACGACGTGCCGATTCATCGTTGGGGCGACGCCTCGGTTTACAGCACGCATGCGAGCAAACTGTTCCACACGGGCGAAGGCGGCGTTTTGGTATGTCGCGACGAAGCGGTGGCGCAACGCGCCGAACGGCTGCAAAACTTTGGGATTGATGCCGACGGCTTACCCGCGGAAGCTGGCGTCAATTCAAAACTGAGCGAAATTCAGGCAGCGCTTGGTTTGAGCGTCTTCCCACACGTCGCCGCCGAGCGCGCCGCGCGGCAGCGTTTGGCACAGCGCTACGCGCAGTCGCTATCGTCCATCGCGCATTTGCGAGCATTTGCGCTGCCCGACGACGTCGAGCACAGCCTGCAATATTTCGCGCTTCGCGTATCGGGCGCATCACGCGGTGACGGCCTCACGCAACGCGATGCAGCGCTGAACTTATTGGCAGCCCACAACATTCACGCCCGTCGGTATTTTTACCCGCTATGTAGTGAGTTCCCGCACTATCGCGCGTTGGTCTCTGCGAAGCGTGAAAATTTGCCAAACGCTATTTCTGCTGCGAACGAAATGCTGTGCTTACCGTTTCATGGCGGCGTTAGTGACGCGGCACAGCACGCCATCGCGACGCTACTTGCCCACCTCGACACATTAACCTGATGCTATGAGCACTAAGACACTTTTATTTCTCTCCGGCGGCAGCCTCGTCGCTCAATTCATGCTCACCGCTATCGGCGCGCGGCGCGAATCTCTCCGAATCATCGCCACCAACAGCATCGCTGAAGACCCAGGCCTCTGGGCGTTCGACCACGTGTATCTCACTCCGGTGACGGCCGCAACACCTAATGCATTCGCCGAACGCGTTCTGGCGATTGTCGCGAAAGAAAACGTTGATTGGATCGTGCCGTGTCGCGACGACGATGTGGTCGCGCTTGGCGCGTTGGTGGAGCAGCACCCCGAGCTGAAGTCTCGCTCAGTCGGTGGCAGCGTCGCGCTTACTCGGATGATGTCCGACAAATGGCTAAGCTATTTGTTCGCGCGTGAAAACGACTTGCCATTCGCCGATTCGTACCACTCGGAGTCGAGTGAATCGGCCGATGCGTTTCTAGCGCGAAATCCGTACCCGCTCATCGCCAAGCCGCGCGACGGTTTTAGCTCTCAAGGCGTCGTGCTGATCGAAAACCGAAAGCAATTTGATCGCGCGGTGTCGCAACACAATCACGTCATCGAAGAATACCTGGGCAATCCCGACGAGTACTGGGCGTTCAAGCGCAGCATGGAAGAGGCGGGCACACCGTTGTTCTACACGCTGCACGGCATCAAGCATTCCATCGAGCTCATGTTCGATGCGGACAGCCGTCCCGCAGCGCCAGTGTTCGCGAGCTACAACAAACAAAAGTTTCGGTCCCGCGACATTTGGCGCAACGTCGAACCCGTAACACTCGCGGTCGGGCAGCGCTGCTACGAGGTGTTCGCTCCACTGGGCTGGCGCGGGCCTCTCAACGTGCAATGCCAACTTGATCGCAACGGCCACGTGAAAATTCACGAATTCAATGGCCGCTACGGAGCGCTCGCTGCGGAGCGCGCCTTGTTGGGCTTCGACGAAGTGGCGCTCGGGATTGAACTGTTTACAGGGCTACGCCTCGCGGCGACCGATTGGGCCGAATACCCTGCTGCTGTTGCTAGCGCAAGGTTTCTCTCGTCGGCCGCCGACCCGCGTGACGTCGCGTGGTTGAACGTGCACGGGGAGTGGTCACCGGGGCAAGCGCGGTAAGTCCGCGAGTCCGCTTCGCGCGGGATGCGAAGCGCGTTGAATCGCGGCCTGCGCGGATGGCCCGAGATGCTCGTGCTTAATCTTCCACGTACCGCTCTGCCGAGTCAAAAAGGTCGTGCCGCGTCCGCTGCCTGCACTCGCCTTGCCGTCAATGAACCCCGCCCAGTTAAAGGTGTACACGCACAGCGCGGCATCGCCCCGAACGTACTGCCAACGAACATTGCTGATGGCATACGTTTCGTCTTGAATGTTCTCGAAGGTTCTACGAATCGCCCTCTCGATCTCGGCGATACCGAAATAGGTGCCGTCCGAAAACACGAAACACGCGTCGTCTTCAATCAGCGGCGCAATCGCGTCCCACAAATGCGTGCCAAGTGCCCGTTCGTATTCGTTTAGGAAAGTTTCATGACTCATCAAGCGTCGAACGATTACGTCTTCACCCGCTTATCAATCACCCGCTTAGCCTTGCCCAAACTCCGCTCAATCGAACCGGGCAACGACAGTTCGACATTGGCTGAAACGCCGATCAAATTCTTGATGTCGTTGGTGAGTTGTCGCGTGACGGCTTTGTGCGCTTCCGCGCCAGCGTGTACGAAGCGCAGGCCCATTTCTACGCGTACGGCCAGTTCGTCCATCGCGCCGGGGCGGGTGATGACGCAGACGTAATGCGGTGCGAGGTCGGGTTGGCGCAGGATCAGTTCTTCGATCTGCGTGGGGAACACGTTGACGCCGCGAATGATCATCATGTCGTCGGAGCGGCCGGTGATTTTGGCCATGCGGCGCATGCTGCGCGCAGTCGGTGGCAAGAGCTTCGTGAGATCGCGCGTGCGGTAGCGAATGACCGGCATCGCTTCTTTGGATAGACTCGTGAACACGAGCTCGCCTTCGCTGCCGTCGGGCAACACTTCGCCAGTGACGGGGTCGATGATTTCGGGATAGAAATGATCCTCCCAGATCACTGGCCCATCTTTGGTTTCGATACATTCGCTCGCAACTCCCGGACCCATGACTTCGGACAAACCGTAGATGTCCACGGCGTCCATGCCCATGCGCTTCTCAATATCCATGCGCATCGCGTTGGTCCACGGCTCGGCGCCGAAGATGCCGATCGCGAGCGAAGACGCTGCGGCGTCGAGGCCTTGTCGTTCGAACTCTTCGGCGAGCGCGAGGCAATAGCTCGGCGTCACCATGATGATGTCAGGTTTGAAATCGGTGATGAGCTGCACTTGCTTTTCGCTCTGACCGCCGCTCATCGGGATCACCGTGCAACCCAGTCGCTCTGCGCCGTAGTGAGCGCCGAGGCCACCGGTGAACAAGCCGTAACCGTACGCCACATGCACCATGTCACCGGGGCAGCCGCCGCTTGCGCGGATGCTGCGCGCCACACAATCGGCCCAAACGTCGATATCGTTCTTCGTGTAGCCCACAACCGTCGGTTTACCCGTGGTGCCGCTCGACGCGTGCACGCGCATCACCTGCGAACGCGGGACTGCAAATAAGCCGAACGGATAGTTCTCGCGCAGGTCGCCTTTCGCCATAAACGGAAACTTCGACAAATCTGACAACTGCTTCAAATCATCCGGATGCACTCCCTTTGCATCAAACGATTTCTTGTAATGCGGCACGTTGTTGTAAGCGTGCGCCAAGCTCCATTTCAGGCGCTTGAGTTGCAGTGCGCGCAGTTCGTCTTGCGAGGCTGATTCAATGGCGTGGAGTGGGCTGGGGTTCTTGGTTGGCATTTGTTGTGAGAGTGAGCGGTGAGCAGTGAGCGGTGAACAGTGAATCGCGTGGGCGTACGAGCAGTTTCTACTGCTCACTCCTCACCGTTCACTGTTCACCTTCAATGACGTGCCCCGCTATCCGCGCGCTCTTGCCGCGGAATAGTGCGATGACTTCGTCATTTTGGTTGATGAGTTTTATGTCGTAGACGCCGCTGCGACCGCGCTGCACTTGCTCGACGCCGGTTGCGCTCAAGACGTCGCCCAACTTTGCAGGCGCGAGAATTTCAATCGAAAAACCGCTCGCCACCGTGTTGAAGTTGTAGCTATTGCAGGCATAGGCAAAAGCGGTGTCACACAAGAGCGCCATGTAGCCGCCGTGGCAGATGTTATGCCCGTTGACCATGTCTTTGCGCACGGTCATCGTCACTGTCGCGCGGCCGTGCGAGACGTGCGTGACTTGCATGCCCGCAGCAATCGCCGCGTGATCGCGCGAATACATCGCGTCCGCGACGGCGCGGGGGTCGGGGCCAGCTTTAGATAAAGAGTCCATCGCTCCACACCTTTCGTTGCAACAACAACGACTGACGATAACGATCGTCGCCGGTGTGTGATTGCAGGTTGATGAGAATCGCGTTGATGAGCGTCATGCCGATACGATCTGCTGTTGCTAATGGGCCTTCGGGATGACCTAGGCCGAGCTTCATCGCCGTGTCCACGCCGACCGCATCTGCCACACCTTGCAGCACAGCGTCCGCGCCTTCGTTGGCGAGCATCGCAAGCGTGCGCGCCACAATCATGCCCGGCACGTCTTCAATGACCGACACCTCGAAACCCACGGCGCGGAAAAGGCCCACCGCATCAGCGAGTGCAACAGCGGTTGTTTCTTCGCCCTTCGCGAGCACTATGCGTTTGCTCGTCGTGAAGTCGCGCGAAAGGTCAAGCATCACCACGTTGGGCAGTTCGTCTTCGAATGAGGTTTGCGTCGCGGTTCGGCCGTCCGAGAGGCACACCGTGGCGTTGCCCACGCGAAGCATGCCCGCGCCAAAGGGGTCTTCCTCTTTGCGCGATTGCACCTTGATGCCTGCGGCCTTGATGCGTTCGATCAAGGGCACCATCGCTTCTGATTCGGTGAGGTATTGAATCGCTGCGGGCTTCGGACCTTCTGGCGAAGCGGGTGCAGCCGGCACACCCTCCGGGTATTTGTAAAAACCACGTCCCGACTTACGACCGAACAGGCCACCGGAGACCATTTCTTCTTGCGTCAAGCTCGGGCGATAGCGGCTGTCTTGGTAGTACGCGTTCCACACACTCTTGGTCACCATGAGGTTCACGTCGAGCCCGATCAGGTCAAGCAACTCGAAAGCGCCAAGCTTGAAGCCTCCAGCTTCCCGCAATGCCAGATCAATGGTCGCCACATCCGCCGCGCCACTTTCCAGCGCGCGGAACGCTTCGCCGTAATACGGCCGCGCGACCCGGTTTGCGATGAAGCCCGGCGTGCTCTTGCAGCGCACAGGCGTTTTCTTCCACTCGATTGAAGCCGCTTCCACGCGTGCTGCCGCTTCGGGCGCGGTGAGATGTCCGCTTACCACTTCGACCAGCGGCATCAATGGCGCGGGGTTAAAGAAGTGCATGCCGACGACGTTTTGCGGACGCGCAAGTCCGTTGGCAATCGCTGTGATCGATATCGACGACGTGTTGGTACCGAGAATTGTGGCTTCGCCGCAAATGCTTTCCAGCGACTTGAACAGCGCTTGCTTCGCGCCAAGGTCTTCGACGATGGCTTCAACCACCAAATCGCAATCGTGAAAATCGGCGAGATCAATGGCCGCATGTAGGCGCGAAATCGTGCCCGCTGCAGCCTCTGCCGTTTGCCGACCTTTAGTGACCAACGCGTTGAGGGTGTCGCTCGTTCGGCCGATGGCCGTTGTTGCCGTGCCGTCGCGCGCGTCAAAGAGTTTCACAGTGCAGCCAGCTTGTGCCGCCACTTGTGCGATACCCGCGCCCATCGTGCCAGCGCCAATTACGCCAACGGTTTTGAAGGAGAGAGTCATATTGAATTCAGGTGCAAAAAATGAACGAAAAAAGCGGTCGCCTCGGAGATTCGAATGATGCTAGCGCAAGCCCAAAACAAAACCGTCCAGTTGGTCGGGAATTACGCGATCGCATAGCGACGACGCTGTATTGGGGCAAACATCGCAACTTCGCGGTTTTCTTGGGACGGGCGTTCACTGCGCAATGGTTCTAGTTCGGCACCGCGAGGCAATTTGTTGGGTTTAATCTACATCAAGTCTTATATAAGACTCAGCTTCATGTAAGGCATTCAGTGGCACAATCACCCCATCAGAAACATTGTGTTTCGCAAGGGGAAATTAGCATGGGCGAGAGTGGCAAAGTGTTTGCGGCATACCAGGCGCACTACGACCGGTCGATCGACGATCGTGACGCGTTTTGGGCGGAAGAGGCCAAGGCTATCGAGTGGAAGACCGAGCCCACGCAGATGTGTGATTTCTCGAAACCGCCATTTGCGAAGTGGTTCGTTGGCGGTACGACGAATCTGTGCCACAACGCGGTCGACCGTCACACGGCCACCCGTGGCGAGCAGACAGCGCTGCACTTCATTTCGACCGAGACGGACGTTGAAACGAAGTATTCGTACAAGCAGCTCTACGCCGAGGTCAACCGCTGCGCCGCAATGCTGCAAAGCATGGGCGTGGGCAAGGGCGATCGCGTGTTGATTTACATGCCGATGATTCCGGAAGCGGTGTTTGCGATGCTCGCGACCGTGCGTATTGGCGCGATCCACTCGGTCGTCTTCGGTGGCTTCGCGTCGGCGTCACTGGCCACTCGTATCGAGGACGCCATGCCGAAAGTCATCGTCTCGTCCGACGCGGGTATGCGCATGGGCAAAGTCGTTCCGTACAAGCCGTTGCTTGACGCTGCGATTGATCTCTCCGCACACAAGCCGGACAAAGTATTGATGTTTGATCGCGGCCTAGAGCCGATGAAAACGACTCCGGGCCGTGACGTGGACTGGGCGAGCTTCCGCGCGTCGCACATGATGAAAACTGTGCCGTGCGAATGGGTCGAATCGTCACATCCGAGCTACATCCTCTATACCAGCGGAACGACGGGCAAGCCGAAGGGCGTGCAGCGCGACACCGGCGGTTACGCCGTCGCGCTGACCGGCAGCATGGAGAAGATTTTCGGCCTGAAACCGGGCGAAACGATGTTCTGTACGAGTGATATCGGTTGGGTCGTGGGTCACAGCTACATCGTGTACGGACCGCTCTTAAACGGGAACACGACGATCATGTACGAGGGCGTTCCGCTGCGTCCCGATCCCGCGATTTGGTGGAAGATTTGCGCTGAGAACAATGTGAAGACAATGTTCTCTTCGCCGACCGCGGTTCGCGTTTTGAAGAAGCAAGACCCGCAGTTCATGCAGCAGTACAAGCTGCCATCGCTCAAATACATGTTCCTCGCGGGCGAGCCGCTGGACGAGCCGACCGCGCGTTGGGTGAGCGACGCATTGGGGGGGGTATCGATCATCGACAACTACTGGCAAACCGAGAGCGGCTGGCCGATTCTCTCGGCGCAGGTGGGCGTTGAAGACACGCCGCGCAAGTTCGGTTCGCCGTCATTCCCGGTCTATGGCTTCAACGTGAAGCTCAAAGACGAATCGACCGGCGGAAAAGTGCCTGCTGGCGATAAGGGCGTGCTCGTCGTGAGCGCTCCGCTGCCACCAGGCGCACTCATGACCGTGTGGGGCGACGACGAACGCTTTGTCAAGACGTACTTCGACACGTTCAAAGACGAACAGGTTTATTCGACCTTCGACTGGGCAACGCAAGACGCCGACGGGTACTACTTCATCCTCGGCCGCACGGACGACGTGATCAACGTGGCGGGCCATCGCCTAGGCACGCGTGAGATCGAAGAAGCGATCCAGTCCAATGCGTTGGTCGCGGAATGCGCGGTGGTTGGCGTGGCCGATCAGCTCAAGGGCCAAATCCCTGTCGCGTTCGTTGTGCTGAAAGACCCGTCGAAGGCGTCGCCCGCGACAGCAACTGCGATTGCACAAACGGTCGACAAAGAAATCGGCGCGATCGCGCGTCCTGGCGCTGTGCACTTGGTCACATTGCTACCTAAAACACGCTCGGGCAAACTCTTGCGTCGCACGATTCAAGCCTTGGCCGAAGGTCGCGACCCTGGCGATTTGACGACCATCGAAGATCCCGCGGCGTTGGCGCAGATCAAAGCCGCGCTCGGCATGGCTTAACGGGGTAGGCCTAGCAGCTTTTTTGGGCTAACGACAGCTGTGCGGACGTTATAGGCCGATTTTGTTAATTGTCGATATTTACAGTTATTGGCCGTGAACGACCGCCCAGCGGTCGGTCGACGCAGTAAGTTGTAACTACTCCTTTGATCGCGTCGCGCCAGTGCGCGCGGCCTAACCGTAGTTCATGACCGGGGGTAGCGGCACTTCGCGTTCTTCGCGGTAGGTCGCCGGATTTCTGCGTTGATTGCGCGTCGTTTTACGCCGCACGGTTGCCGTGCTGTGCCTTCCGCCTCCACGGATTACCGCGGTGTTATCGCTCGCCTCGGCACGCGCATAAACGCGCTGCGCGCGCGGCTCGGACTACTCCTGTTATGCGAGCAGCGGGGCCGGAGCGGACGAATCTGCGCCATACTGTGTGCTTAGTCGCCGCTGATCGTCTGGCATACTCTGGGCTAACACACCTTGACAGAGGACAAGCCATGAAAAAAATCGAAGCCATCATCAAACCATTCAAACTCGACGAAGTGCGAGAAGGACTGGCAGAAGCCGGCATTACGGGACTGACCGTCACGGAAGTTAAAGGCTTTGGCCGTCAGCGCGGCCACACGGAGCTCTACCGCGGCGCCGAATACGTCGTCGATTTCCTTCCGAAAACCAAGGTGGAGCTGATCGTAGCGGAGCAGGACGTGGAGCGCGTGGTTGAGGCGATCGTGAAAGCCGCGCGTACCGGCAAGATTGGCGACGGTAAGATTTTTGTATCTAGTGTGGAGCAGGTTATTCGCATCCGCACGGGTGAAACTGGGGAAGCGGCTGTTTAGTCGCTAAAGTTTTTGCAACACAACGGGAGGACATATCTATGTCAATGATGGAAGAATTTAAAGCCTTTGCGATGAAAGGCAACGTGGTCGATCTCGCCGTGGGCGTGATCATCGGCGGCGCGTTTGGGAAGATTGTCGACTCGCTCGTTGGCGACTTAATCATGCCTGTCGTAGGTAAGATTTTTGGCAACATGGACTTCACCAACTTGATGGTCGTCCTTGGAGACAATCCAAACAAGCTCACCGCGCTCGCTGACCTTAAAAAAGCCGGTATCGCGACCTTCGCGTATGGCAATTTCATTACGATCCTGCTGAACTTCATCATCCTCGCTTTTGTGATCTTCATGATGGTCAAGGCGATGAACAAGGCCAAGGCCGCTGCTGAGCCGCCAGCACCGCCACCGCCCGCAACTCCTGAAGATGTTGTGTTGCTGCGCGAAATTCGCGATAGCCTGAAAAAGTAGAGTTTTCGCTACTCAATCGAGAAAAACCGACCGCTTGGTCGGTTTTTCTTTTTGGCGTATTACACTTGCGCTTGAGGCGTGCGGATACGCGCGTGCATGCGGGTTAGCCCGTGGCTCGCGCTATTGGCAACGCTCATGGTTTGGTGCAAAATTACTTATCAGCAATAACTATCTTTGGTTATTGTTCCGGAATACATAAGGAGGCTTTCATGGTTCGGGTTCTTTGCGCTGCGGTCGCAGCGACTTTCGCAGTTACGGCAGCTCACGCGCAGATCAAAGTTGGTTTGACGCTTTCATTGACCGGCCCAGCGGCCTCGTTGGGTATCCCCGAGAAAAACTCGGTGGATTTGATGCCCAAGAAAATTGGCGGGCTTGACGTCACCTACATCATCCTTGACGATGCGTCCGACACGACGAAGGCCGTCACCAATACCAAGAAGCTGATCACCGAAGACAAGGTCGACGTGATCGTTGGCTCGACCACCACACCAAACGCGATGGCGATGATTGATGTGGTCGCTGATGGCGAGACGCCGAATATTTCGCTCGGCGGTTCTGCTCGAATTGTTGACCCAGCGAACCCCAAGACGCGTTGGGTGTTCAAGGTTTCGCAGCACGACTCGCTGATGGCTGACGCAGTCGCCGTTCACGCCAAAGCAGCTGGTATTACCAGCATGGGCTTCATTGGTTACAACGACGCGTACGGCGAGGGCTGGCTGGTTGAAATGAAACGTTCGGCGGCGACTACCGGCATCAAGATGGATACCATTGAGCGCTTTAATCGCACCGACGCCAGCACCACGGGTCAAGTGTTGAAGCTCATGGCTGCAAACCCGCAAGCGATTCTCATCGTTGGCTCGGGTACACCGGCCGCTACGCCGCACAAAGAGCTCGTGGCGCGTGGCTACAAAGGTCGCATCTACCAAACGCATGGTGTCGGCAACTCTGACTTCCTGCGCGTTGTCGGCAAAGACGGCAATGGCGCATTCCTGCCAGCGGGCCCAATGCTCGCCTACGAGCAGCTGCCCGACAGCAACCCAATTAAGAAAGTTGCCAAGGAATACATCACGCAGTACGAAGCCAAGTTCGGTCCGCGCACCACGTTCGGTGGCCACGCTTGGGACTCGTACATTGTGCTGAACAAAGCAATTCCTGAAGCGCTGAAATCGGCTAAGCCGGGCACTAAGGAGTTCCGTCTTGCTCTGCGCAACGCGCTTGAGAACACCAAAGAAGTCGTGGGTGTTCACGGTGTGTTCAACATGAGCGCAACCGACCACAACGGCCTAGACAATCGTGGTCGCACGATGTTCATGATCAAAGACGGCAAGTGGGCGTTGGCCACCAAGTAACGCGTTAGCGACGCTGGCGGTGTGGGCTGTGAGCCAGCACCGCGGGTGACTTAATCTGGGCAGGTGCGGTGACGTAGCCTGCCCTTCGTATTTGTTTGCGTTGAAAGCCTCGCGTTATGGATTTCTCGATTGCCACGCTGCTCGCCCAAGATGGGCTGACGAACGGCGCAATTTATTGCCTCCTAGCGCTCGCGCTGGTGCTGGTCTTTGCCGTCACGCGGGTGATCTTTGTTCCGCAGGGCGAGTTCGTCGCTTTTGCTGTTCTCACGTTGGCGGCGTTTGAGCAAAACAAGCTGCCGGGCACTGTGTGGCTTCTGCTCGCTCTGGCCGCTGCTGCCGTCTTGTCGGAAACCTTGACCTACCGTCGCGAGCCTGCGCGCATTTTGCGCGCGGTCGCCGGAAGCGCTCTGCCGTGTGTGGTCGCAGCTGCCGTCGTGTGGGGCGTCTGGGCGTCACAAGCCGGGTTTGCGTTGCAGGTGCTTGCGACTGTGGTGTCTGTAACGGCGATGGGGCCCGCGGTGTACCGCTTGGCGTTTCAGCCCGTGGCCACGGCCCCCGTGCTCACGCTGCTGATCGTTTCTGTTGCGGTTCACTTTGTGTTGACCGGACTTGGGCTGCTGTTCTTCGGCGCGGAGGGCGCCCGCACCTCGGCCTTCACCAGCACGTCGTTCTCGGTCGGCGGCGTGAACATTTCGGGCCAGAGTCTGCTGGTTTATGCATTTACCGCGTCGCTCGTGATCATCATGGGCGCGTTCTTCAAGTACACGTTGTTCGGCAAAGCGCTTCGAGCCACCGCGGCTAATCGCACCGGTGCGCGGCTGGCGGGTGTGAGCCCGAATTTCGCAGGACGCTTGAGCCTGACGCTCGCAGCGGCCATCGGCGCCATCTCTGGTTTGCTGATTGGCCCGATTACCACCGTGTATTACGACTCGGGATTTTTGGTCGGGCTCAAAGGATTCGTCGGCGCAATCGTAGGCGGTCTGGCGAGCTATCCAATTGCTGCAGCAGGGGCAATTTTCGTCGGGCTGGTCGAGGCGTTTTCGTCGTTCTGGGCAAGCGCATACAAAGAAGTGATCGTTTTCACACTGATCTTGCCAATTTTGTTGTGGCGCTCTTTGACCACCACGCACCACGAGGAGGAATGAGATGAATCCTCGTATTCTTCTAGCGATAGTTGTTGGCGTGATCGGCATTGCGCCGATGGTGGCTCCAGCGTTTTATGTGACGCTGCTTAACTACATTGGGCTTTACTCGCTCGTCGCGCTCGGTCTAGTCCTTCTGACTGGTGTGGCGGGACAAACCAGCTTCGGTCAGGCCGCGTTCGTCGGGCTCGGCGCCTACACCACCGCTGTGCTCACCACGCAGTACGGCATGTCGCCATGGTTCACGCTGATCATCGCCCTCGGAATTACGCTGGCCGTTGGCTATCTGCTTGGCATCATCACCTTGTCTATGGGCGGACACTACCTTCCGCTGGCAACCATTGCGTGGGGCATTTCGCTTTACTTTTTGATGGGCACGATTGAGAGCTTCGGTGGATTCACCGGCATCACGGGCGTTCCCGCGGTCACGCTGTTCGGATTCAAGCTGGAAAAAGAGGGCGAGTTTTATTACTTCATTTGGATCGTGGTGCTCGCGGCGCTGTGGTGCATTGCGAACTTGCTGGATTCGCGTCCTGGGCGTGCGATTCGCGCGTTGAAGCAGGGCAGCACGATGGTCGAGGCGTTCGGCATTCATCCGGGCCGCACTAAGACGGCAGCGTTTGTCATCGCGGCGCTGCTCGCCTGTTTGTCGGGATGGCTCTACGCACATTTGCAGCGCTTCGTGAACCCGACGCCGTTCGGGATCAATCAGGGCATCGAGTACCTGTTTATGGCGGTCGTCGGCGGCGCGGTGAGCGTGTGGGGTGCGGTGCTCGGCGCTGCGCTGGTGACGCTCTTAAAGACGTGGCTGCAAGACTGGCTGCCCAAGCTCATTGGCGAGGCGGGACAGTTCGAAATTATTGTGTTCGGCGTGTTGCTCGTGTTGCTCCTGCAATACGCGCGCGACGGATTGCTCCCGTACTTGCAGCGCTTCGTGCCCATACCGCCCCGCAAGCTTCCAGCGGCGGGCGACCGGCTGCCACATCGCACGATGCCCGCTCTCGGTACCGCGGTGCTTGACGTTAACGCTGCGCGCAAGACATTCGGCGGTTTGGTCGCGGTCAACGATGTGACGTTTAACGTAAATAGCGGCGAAGTGGTCGGCTTGATCGGCCCTAACGGCGCGGGCAAGAGCACCTGCTTCAACCTGATCTCCGGTGCATTGGAAGCAAGCGCCGGATCGATCAAATTCATGGGTACGGAGCTGATTGGTAAGTCGGCGAGCGACATCGCCAAGCTCGGCCTCGGGCGCACTTTCCAGCACGTAAAGCTTGTCGGCACCATGACCGTCGTCGAGAACGTCGCGCTCGGCGCGTATCTACGTGGCTCGAAAGGCATCATTGCGTCGTCATTGCGGCTCAACACTGCCGACGAAGCGGCGGCGCTCGCCGAAGCCATGCGCCAGCTCGAGCGCGTAGGCCTTGCTGCGCATGCGCATGACGCGGCGAACAGCCTGCCGCTGGGCAAGCAACGCATCGTCGAAATCGCCCGCGCGTTGGCATCGGACCCCATTTTGTTGTTGCTCGACGAACCCGCCGCAGGTTTGCGCTACGCCGAGAAACAACAGCTCGCGGCGCTCATCAAATCGCTTAAGGGAGAGGGCATGACAGTGCTGCTCGTCGAACACGATATGGATTTTGTGATGGGCCTCGTTGATCGTCTCGTAGTGCTCAACTTCGGTCAGAAACTTGCGCAAGGCTTGCCCGAAGCCGTGCAGGCTGATCCAGCGGTGCGTGAAGCGTACTTAGGAGCATGATCGTGGAAAAGAGCGTAACCACCAACGAATTGCTGCTGGAAGTTTCGGACATCCACGTCGCTTACGGTCAAGTCGAAGCCGTGCGCGGCGTATCGATTGCGGTGCCCAAGGGAAAAATTGCCACGGTGATCGGACCAAACGGCGCGGGAAAGACTACGCTGCTCGGCGCAATCATGGGGCTGCTGCCGGCGAAAGGTGCGGTCAGATTTGCCGGCGAGCGGATCGACGGCAAAGATACCGAGGCGCTCGTGCGCATGGGCATCTCGCTGGTACCCGAGAAGCGCGAATTGTTCGCCGAAATGACGGTGCTTGAGAACCTCGAGCTCGGCGGATTTTCTCGGCGTCGCTCGGGCGAATCACGCGCTGCATTGAGCAACACGATGGAAGAGGTGTTCGCGCTCTTTCCCCGCATGAAAGAGCGCATGCCGCAGCTCGCGGGTACGCTATCCGGCGGCGAGCGCCAGATGCTCGCCGTCGGTCGCGCGCTCATGGGCAAACCAAAATTACTCCTACTTGACGAGCCGAGCTTGGGGCTTGCGCCGCTCATCACGCGCGACATTCTCGCCACGATATCGCGACTGCGTGAAACGGGTTTGTCGGTGCTGCTCGTTGAGCAGAACGCGAGAGCCGCGCTACAAACCGCGGACTACGGCTACGTACTCGAGACGGGTGAGCTGAGCCTTGAGGGCGAGGCCGAAGATTTGCTGCACGACGAACGCGTTATCGCGACGTACTTGGGCAAACGCTAGCTCAGGCGTCCGGGCGCCTCACCGCGCGGACGAAGCTGTAAACACCTTTTTGGCCCTATCGACCGGTGGGCGGTCGTTAGCGGCCTGAATATTGAACAGTCGAGAAGTCTATGTAATAGGAGCAAACGACCGCCAGCTGGTCGTTTGCGCCAAAAAGCTATTGCCGACGATCTAACAGTAAGACCGCTGCGCCGGAGGCCACGAAGAGTCCGGCACTCGAACGATTCACGCCGCGCATTGCCTTCGGATGCTCCGCAAGCCAGCGGCTCACGCTTCCGGCGAGCATGCCGAGCGCGCTGTAGGCAATCATGGTCAGCACCGAGAAAATGCCACCGAGCAAGAGCATCTGCACGAATGGGCTCGATGTGCCCTCACCCGAGCGCACAAACTGCGGGACGAAGGCGAGCACGAACAGCGCGACCTTGGGGTTGAGCAAATTACTAAGAAAACCACGCCAATAGATGACGACGAGTGGCGCACGTTTCGCCGCAACGGTCGCAGTTGCATCCGCATGTTTCCACTGCAAAACTCCTAGATAAATCAGGTACGCACCGCCCGCGAGCTTCATAACCCAAAACGCCGTTTCGCTCGCTGTCAACAGAGCACTGACGCCGAGCGCCGCGAGCAGCGAATGCGCCATGATGCCGACGCCCGCGCCAATAGCGTGCCCGATGCCCGCGCTCTTGCCTTGTGTGAGCCCGCGCGAGAGCGACATCAGCATGTCGGGCCCAGGAATCGCGATGATGATCGCGACGGCCGGGAGATAGAGAAGAATTTGGTCGAGGGTCAGCATGCGCAAAGTCTAGCGCAGCATCCGAGTCATCACGCTTTGGCGAGGCAATTCACTAACCAATTTACGCCAAATTGATCGGTGAAGCTCCCGAAATAAGCGCCCCAAAACATTTCTTGCATCGGCGTAATCACTTCGCCATCGACCGAGAGCGCGGTGAACAAACGATCAGCCTCAGCGCGCGTGTCGGGCTCAAGATTGATGTGCACGTTGTTGCCTTGGCGAACCGTGAAGCCCATCGATTCCGGCGCATCGGTACCCATCAACACGTGACCGCCGATTAGTGTGAGCTCGACATGCATCACCAAGTTTTTGTCAGCCTCAGGCATCGGTGGCTGACCCGGAGCAGCAGGAATGTCCTTGAACCGATGAATCGGCATCTCGCCGCCAAACACCGAGTGGTAGAAGACAAACGCTTGCTCCGTGGCGCGGGGGAAGTTTAGATAGGTACTTACTCGGGACATGGTTTTCTCCTTCTGTTGCAAGCCACACACTGCGTGGCTAGGAATCACGTTCAATTGCTGGCATAGATGATGTCAGTTTGACGACGCGTAGGCAACAAGTTGCCCACCATGCTCGCTTGTTCTCGCCGCTTTGTCGAGTGGTATTCACTGTCATTGAAGCTTGCCGCCGCAACAAGCAAAAGGCCCGCTAAGCGGGCCTTTTCGACATCGGTTGAAGTCGCGCGTTACATATCCAGCGAAATCTTCTTCACGTCAACCACGCGCTTCCACTTGGCGACTTCGCGTTTGATCTGTTCGGTGAATTGCTCTGGTGTGTTGCCGAGGGCGAATGCACCGTTATCGTCCAGCGTTTTGACGGTCTCGGGGTCCTTCAGCGCGAGGATGGCTGCGTCATAAATTTTCTTGACAACGTCTTTCGGCATGTTGGCCGGACCGACGAGACCGAACCAGGTGTCGGCTTCGTAGCCTTTGAGGCCCAGTTCAGCAAACGTCGGCACGTTCGGCAGTTGCGGGACACGTTTCGGGAAGGCGAGACCAATCGGAATGAAATTGCCCGCCTTGATTTGCGCGAGCGACGAGGAAAGGTTGTCCCACATGATCGGCACGTTGCCTGCGAGCACGTCGGTGACCGCAGGGCCCGCGCCTTTGTAGGCGATGTGCTGCGCGTCGGTGCCGGTTTCAACGAGGAATAGCTCCATCGCGAGATGGCCTACGCCGCCGGCGCCGGAGCTTGCATAGCTGAACTTGCCTGGGTTGGCTTTAAGCGCCGCAACGAACGACTTGTAGTCCTGATGCGGGAAGTTTTTGTTGACGAAGATGATGCCCGGAACCGACGCAAGGTTCGTGATGTGCGTGAACTGCGTCAGCGGGTCGAGCTTGTTGTTTTTGTACGCGACGATATTGGTGCCCATCGTCGACACCGAGCCCATGCCGATGGTGTAGCCATCCGGAGCTGCCTTGGCGATTTCGGCGGCACCAATGGAGCCTCCGGCACCCGCGCGGTTTTCCACGATGACCGTTTGGCCAATCGTTTTGCTCATCTTCGACGCCATGATGCGCGCGACTATGTCGGTGGAGCCACCCGGCGCGAACGGCACGATGATTTTGATCGGCTTGCTGGGGAAGGCTTGAGCGAACGACACGCTCGCGGCGAGCGCAACGCTCAGGGCGGTCAAAGTCTTGAGGGATGTAGCAAAACTCATGTGCGAAGTCTCCGTTGAAAGTGGCAACGAGTGTATGGTTAAAACGGCAGAACTAGATCGGGGTTGACCCGAGCGAACTGCGCTCGGAAATCGGCCTGAATGCGCTTCAACGCGGCATCGTTGTCCGCCTCAAAACGGAGCACGACTACCGGCGTTGTGTTTGACGCACGCGCCAAACCGAAACCGTCCGGATAGTCCACGCGCAGTCCGTCAATGGTGTTGACCTTGCCGTCGGCAGCGAACTTTGCCGTGGCTTTGAGCTGCTCCATCAAGGCGAAATGCCCGCCCTCAGCGCATTTCAAATTCAACTCCGGCGTCGACGGTGCGTTTGGAAGCTCTTCAAGCACTTTGCTCGCGTTCGGCGACTTGGAAACGATTTCAAGCAGGCGCGCGGCGCAATACAGCGCGTCGTCGAAGCCATACCAACGCTCTTTAAAAAAGATGTGGCCGCTCATCTCGCCAGCCAGTGGTGCACCGGTTTCTTTGAGCTTAGCTTTGATCAGCGAATGGCCTGTTTTCCACATCAGCGGTACGCCGCCGTGGTCGACGATGTATTTGTCGAGCAAGCGTGACGATTTCACGTCGTAAATAATCGTCGCACCGGGGTTGCGCGAGAGCACGTCTCCTGCGAAGAGCATCATCTGCCGGTCGGGGAAAATGATGTCGCCGTTTTTGGTGACGATGCCGAGTCGGTCGCCGTCGCCATCAAACGCGAGGCCGAGCTCAACGTCGGTTTCTTTCACGACTTTGATGAGGTCTTGCAGGTTTTCTGGCTTCGACGGATCGGGATGATGGTTCGGGAAATTACCGTCGATGTCGCAGAACATTTCAACGACTTCGCAACCCATTGCGCGCAAAATTTTCGGAGCCAATTCACCCGCCGCGCCGTTGCCGCAGTCCACCGCAATCTTCATCGGACGCGAGAGCTTGGCGTCGCCCACGATGCGGTCCACATAGGCTTGTTTGATGTCTGCCGCCGTTTGATTGCCACTGCCGGTTTTGACGTCGCCTGCTTCGGCGCGCGTTTTCAGCGATTGAATGGTGTCGCCCCAAATGGCTTCGCCAGCCACCACCATTTTGATGCCGTTGTAGTCAGGCGGGTTGTGACTGCCGGTCACGCTCACGCAGGAGCCGGTTGCGAGGTAATGGCCCGCGAAATACGACACCGGCGTCGGGACAAGGCCAAGATCAATCGCGTCGCAGCCGGTGGAGGTGATGCCGTCGCGCAGCGCTTGCGAGAGCGACGGCCCGGAGAGCCGTCCATCGCGGCCAACTGCGATGGACGTTGCGCCGCGCTCTTGAGACAGCGAGCCGAGCGCCTGGCCCACCGCGTAGGCGATCTCTGGGGTAAGCGTCTTGCCGACGATGCCGCGAATATCGTAGGCCTTGAAAATTTCGGAGGGGAGGGACAGAGCTTTGTTCATCCCCGCATTGTAGGAGTCGGAG